>Ga0316613_10000198_pt1 | contig 67114 bp, 63 predicted proteins | sample OWC_soil_day10_C_2_FD_207647 | JGI IMG/M metagenome (GOLD analysis project Ga0316613, IMG submission 207647) | Wetland soil microbial communities from Old Woman Creek delta, Ohio, United States - OWC_soil_day10_CT_b | ecosystem: Environmental > Terrestrial > Soil > Wetlands | place: USA: Ohio...
AAACCCCACGTCCGGCATATAACAATCAGCATAACCCTAGCCAAAATCAAACCCCACGTCCGGCATATAACAATCAGCAAAACCCTGGTCAAAATCAAAGTCCACGTCCGGCATATAATAATCAGCATAACCCTAGCCAAAATCAAACCCCGCGTCCGGCATATAATAATCAGAATAACCTTAGCCAAAATCAAACCCCACGTCCGGCATATAACAATCAGCAAAACCCTAGACAAAATCAAAGTCCACGTCCAGCATATAATAATCAGCAAAATGTGGGAACACAACCATCCTCACAAGCCAGGCCAGCAGCTGCTAATAAATTTGCTCATAGCACTAATAAGCCGCCTGCTAATGCCAATAACAGTGGTTTTAGAAATCAGGGATCAGGTAACTTTAATAGAAGACCTCAACAAAATAATAACAATAATCGTCACAACCAATTCCGTGCAGCACAAGCCCCTAAAGTAGAAATACCAAAACCTAAAAACATAAAACTTGGTGAATCTATTTCCGTAAAAGACTTAGCAAGTAAAATGAGCATGCAAGTCGGTGAAGTCATCAAGAAATTGATGATGCTTGGTGTTATGGCAACGATCAATCAAGATCTTGACTTTGATACAGCCTCATTAGTAGCAACTGAATTTGGTGTTACAGTACAAGAACTTCCACCAGAAGAAGATCCTACAGAAATTGCAGAAATTGAAGATGATCCTGCTAGTCTTGTTCTCAGACCGCCAGTAGTAACTGTCATGGGACATGTAGATCATGGTAAAACATCGCTACTTGATGCAATTCGACAAACACATGTAACAACACAAGAAGCTGGTGGAATAACCCAGCATATTGGTGCCTATAAGGTGACTTGTCAAGGTAAAAAAATTGTTTTTCTTGATACGCCTGGTCATGAAGCCTTCACAGCGATGCGGGCCCGTGGTGCTCAGGTCACAGATATTGCTATTTTGGTTGTAGCTGCCGATGATGGGGTTATGCCACAAACCATTGAAGCCATTAATCATGCTAAATCAGCCAACGTACCTATTATTGTGGCTATTAATAAAATTGATCGTGAAGGCGCCAGTCCTGATCGAGTAAAACAGCAATTATCTGACCATGGTCTTGTTCCTGAAGATTGGGGTGGGGATGCTATTATGGTACCCGTCTCTGCCCACAAGAAAACTGGTATAAATGAACTTTTAGAAATGATTCTATTGGTCGCTGAAATGCAAGAAATTAAAGCAAATCCTAATCGTCAGGCATTTGGTACGATTATTGAGGCTAAATTGGATAAAGGCCGTGGCCCTGTAGCTACCGTATTAGTCCAAAAAGGGACTCTGCATATTGGTGATTCTATTATTGCTGGTACTGCTTATGGTAAAGTGCGAGCAATGATCAATGATCGCGGTGAAAAAGTTAAAAAAGCTGGTCCTTCTACCCCTGTAGAAGTTCTGGGGCTAGCTGATGTACCACAAGCAGGTGATGATCTTGTGGCTGTAGATGAGAAAATAGCTCGAGCAGTAGCGGAAAAACGTATCGCAAAAAGACGAACTGATGAATTAATGCAATCTCAAAAAGTTTCATTAGATGACTTATTTAAGCAAATTCAAGACGGCAATATTAAAGATCTTAATATTGTCATTAAGGCTGACGTGCAAGGCTCAGTTGAGGCCCTACGCCAATCATTACTTGCTTTGAATAACGGTAATGCAGAAGTAAGAGTCAATATTGTGCATGCTGGTGTTGGTACGATTAATGAATCAGATGTAATGCTCGCATCTGCGTCTAATGCATTGATTATTGGTTTTAATGTTCGCCCTGATGCCAATTCCCGTAAAGCTGCTACTGCTGAAAAAGTAGATATTCGAATGTATCGGATTATTTACGAAGCATTAAATGATGTCGAAGCTGCCATGACAGGAATGCTCGCACCTACATTTAAAGAAGTAATTCAAGGTCGCGTAGAAATACGTCAAATATTTACTATTTCGAAAGTCATTATTGCTGGTGCTTATGTATTAGAAGGTAAAATTTTCAATTCATCACAAGTGCGTGTTATTCGCGATGGTATTGTTGTGCATGAAGGCGCCCTTGAATCATTAAGACGTTTCAAAGATGATGTAAAAGAAGTCGCCGCTGGATATGAATGTGGCGTCACTGTAGATAATTTCCGTGATCTCAAAGAAGGCGATATTCTTGAAGTATTTACCATGGAGCAAATAAAACCTAAGGGTTAAAAAAGAGGGTCAGATATACATGGGACAACTCCGAGTAGAAAAAGTCCAGGAGTTTATAAAACAAGAAATTAGTAAAATGATATTAACTGAACTTAAGGATCCTCGAGTTGGTTTTGTTACCATTACTCAAGTTGAAGTAACTGGTGATTTACTCAACGCGAAAATTTTTGTTAGCTTGATGGGTAGTGATGAAGAGAAAGAGAATACTTGGAAAGGTTTGCAAAGCTCTCTGGGCTATATGCGTGCCGAAATTGGTAAAAGAATTCGTATGAGACTTACACCTAATTTATCATTACATCTTGATGAGTCATTGAATTATAGTGCTCACATTCAGGAATTGTTACTTAAAATCAAAGAGGAAGAGAGCAACAAATAAACTATGGATTTTTCGCTTGAACAGACTGCCAAGCTTTTACAAAGTAGCAGCACTATAATTCTCACTGCCCATGTTCAGCCTGATGGTGACTGCTTGGGATCCATGTTGGCACTTAATCATTATCTTGTATCGATTGGGAAAAATGTAAGAATGGTACTTGATGATGATGTACCTGCTCTATTTAAATTTCTCCCTGGGTATCATGCTATTCAGAAGCCGACGCCAAAAGTAATTAGTGCTGATTTATTAATAGTGCTTGATGCAAGTGATATTGAACGCATTGGTAAAGTGAAAGAACATGTTGAGGCTCCTATCTTAAATATTGATCACCACGTATCTAATACTAAGTTTGCTGATTATTGGTATATTGACAGACAGTCCGCTGCTACTGGAGAAATAATTTACCAACTACTTACCATGTTAAAGGTAAATATTACTGCTGATATTGCAACATGCCTGTATACTGCGATAGCTACTGATTGTGGATTTTTTCGTTATGCTAATACTTCAGTCCAAACAATGCGATATGCCGCTGATTTAATGGAATGTGGAGCCAAACCCAATGTCATCTCTGAATATATGGAAACAAAACCTCTGGAGAGTATCCTCACCTTATCTAAAGTATTAGAAACTTTAGAACTTCATTATAATGGTAAAATTGCAACAATAACAGTATTGCCAGATACATTGAGTAATCTTGATAGTACAGAAGGGTTCATCAATTATCCCCGGGTTATTGAAGGTGTGGAAATTGCTATCATGTTTAAAGTCATGAGTGAAGGTATAATTAGAATTAGCTTCCGTTCAAAAACAGCCGACGTTAGTAAGTTAGCATTAACATTTGGCGGTGGCGGCCATGCACGTGCTGCTGGTTGCGCTATCATGGGCAGAATTGACGATGTTACTAAAGAAGTGCTTGAAGCTACTATAAAACAACTTACCGAGGTGGCATCATGATTGTTGGCGGTCTTATTAATATATTAAAGCCACCAGGCATGACTTCCCATGATGTAGTATCATTTATTCGCAGAACATATCACCTTAAGCGTGTCGGCCATGCTGGTACATTAGACCCAGCAGCAGCTGGGGTATTGCCTGTAGCTTTGGGGTCCGCAACGCGACTACTTGAATATATGACTGACTGTGACAAAAGTTACCGCGTTGAGCTTACTATCGGTTATGAAACTGATACTGGTGATGATACTGGTACAATTATTAATAGCTTGGAATGTACTATGCCAACTCAATATAAAATTGAAGAAGTATTATCATCATTTATAGGTACAATTCAACAAGTTCCTCCCATGTATTCAGCTATCAAAGTACAAGGAAAAAAGTTATATGAATTAGCAAGGGCTGGCATTACTGTAGAGCGCAAAGCACGTACAGTTACTATTCATAAGATCAATTTATTAAAGATGGATCAGAAAAGTATCTTGTTTGATGTTACATGTTCTAAAGGAACTTATATTCGCTCATTATGTACAGATATTGGCGTAAAGATAAATTGCCCTGTTGTTATGTCATTTTTAGTGCGTACACATGTAGGTAGTTTTTCGCTTGACCAAGCTTTTACATTAGAGGAAATAGAGCAAGGCTTGGTCAGTGCGGTTTTACCAGTGGATAATGCTCTTGATTATATGCCAAGAATCATATTATCACAAGAAGTAGCAAGTGCATTTAAACATGGGCAAAATATTTCAATTAATACTGATGACGAATATAATCAAACCTTGCTAAGGATTTATGATCACCAAAACTTATTTATTGGGATAGGGCAAAAAAAATCTGGCACTTCTATTATTATTCCGATAAAAGTGTTGATATCAAGCTAACGTAAATTTAAAAAGACGTTAATATTTATTGTTATTTGTGTGGTGTATAGTATGAAAATTTTTAATAAAATAGTAAATTTAAATACTGATTTTCCTGGCATTACAATTGCTTTAGGTACTTTTGATGGTATACATATCGGTCATCAAAAAATTATTTCTCGAGCAGTAGACTTAGCTAAACAAATTAATGGTACTAGTGTGGTATTTACCTTTAGTAATCATCCGTTATCTGTTGTAGCGCCCCACCGTTGCCCGCTGCAACTCGTAACACAAGATTTTAAGGCTAAATTAATTCAAGAACTGGGTGTAGATGTTTTACTGACCATTCCCTTTACACCCCAATTTCTACAAATTTCAGCTACACAGTTTATTACTTTAGCCATGGAAAATTTGAGTCCTAAGTATATTGTTGTTGGACCAAACTACTTCTTTGGCTACAAACGTAGTGGTACACCAGAATTCTTAGAGCAGGCAGGCGCCCAACATGGATTTAATGTGGAAATTCACCCGGCAGTCTATGTTAATGATACTATGGTCAGTAGTACATTAATACGTCAAATGATCGCAGCCGGCAATATTGACCAAGCTGCACTGCTTTTAGGTAGACCTGTACAAATAAACGGTATCGTCGTTCATGGCGCTAAACGTGGACGTGAGTTGGGTTATCCAACTATTAATCTATCAATAACGAATCAATTAATTTTGCCAGCTGATGGAGTATATGCTGTTTCTCTTAGCATTGGAAATATAGATTACAATGGTGTCGCTAATATCGGTAATAATCCTACTTTTAATGAAATTGGCCGTCGCCTTGAAGTACACATTTTAGATTACTCTGGTGATTTATATGGACAATCGGTTACAGTAAGTTTTTTAAAACATATACGTGGCCAAATTACCTTTTCAAGCCCCGCAGAGCTTAAATTTCAAATTTACCAAGATATAAAAGCAGCTCAAAGTTATTTTCCATTAGTGAACTTAAAATAAATATTTATGTACAGTTTACAAGCTTTACTATTTATGATAAAATACAATTTGTTGATCAACGTCTGTTTGACGTTGAATCATAAAGAACCATAGCGAGGATGCTCGATTCTCCAACGACTATCTTGGCTAGTGGGGATATATATAAGGGAGGATATTATTATGCTTACAGCAGAACTAAAACAATCTTTAATTGAGAAATTTCGTGTACATGAAACTGATACTGGATCACCAGAGGTACAAATTGCTATTTTGACTGAACGTATCAACTACTTGACAGGACATTTAAAAATGCACAAAAAAGACCATCATTCCAGACGTGGTCTTTTAAAAATGGTTGGTCAACGTAGAAATTTATTGAACTATGTGCGTGATAATGATATAGAACGTTATCGTTCTATTCTTGAGAAACTCAATCTGAGAAAGTAAGAAACTTTCTCGTTTATCTAAGAAAGGGACTAAGGCTTTTGCCTGCGTCAAGGACTTGGCACAAGCCAAGTCCTTTCTTATTATGATAGGATATACATATATTATTATTATTTTATAGTTTAGTTAATAATAATAAAGGAAATAATAAAAAAAATGTCGAAGAATTAAATGAACAGGGATACATAGGAGGAAAAACAAATATGCAGACATTTCAAATGCAATTAGGCAATAGAACACTGATCATAGAGACAGGTAAAATGGCCAAGCAGGCTGGTGGATCGGTATTAGTCAGATATGGAGATACTGCTGTACTGGTTACTGCTACAGCATCAGCCGAGCCGAGAGAAGGAATGGATTTTTTCCCATTAACCGTTGATTATGATGAAAAGCTTTATTCTGTTGGTAAGATTCCAGGCGGCTTTATTAAACGCGAAGGACGTCCAAGTGAATCGTCTATTCTTGCCGGTCGTTTGATTGATAGACCCATTCGCCCTTTATTCGCTAGTGGGTTTCGTAATGATGTACAAGTAGTTGCTACAGTATTATCAATTGATCAGAATAATCCACCAGAAATTCCTGCTATGATTGGTGCTTCATGTGCTTTATCTATTTCTGACATTCCTTTTAATGGCCCAGTCGGGGGTGTCCGAGTTGGTATCATTGATAACCAATTTATTATTAATCCAAATATTGCAGAACAAGAACGCAGTGATCTCAATTTAGTAGTAGCTGGTACAAAAGATGCTGTGCTTATGGTAGAAGCAGCTGCTAACGAATTATCTGAAGATGTTATTTTAGAGGCCATTAGTTTTGGACATGATGTTATTCGCGAGATTATTGCCTTACAAGAAACTATGATTGCGGAAGTCGGCAAAACTAAGCGTGAAATAAAATTATATGACGTACCTGCAGATATTAATGCTGCTGTTCGTAGCTATGCAACTGATAGTTTAACAATCGCAGTTACAAATCCAGATAAATTATCCAGGCAAGATAATATTAAACAAGTAAAAAAACAAGTTGCAGAGCACTTTGCTACTATCTATCCTGATAATAGTAAAGATATACAAAATATGATGCAAAAAATCATTAAAGAAATAGTACGCAAAATGATTACCGTTGATAAAATACGTCCTGATGGCAGAGGCCTCGAAGAAGTACGACCTATTACTTGTGAAATTGGTTTATTGGCGCGTACACATGGCTCAGCACTATTTACCCGTGGACAAACTCAGGCACTTTCAGTAACAACTCTTGGTGCGATGGGCGATGAGCAAATTCTTGATGGCGTTGGGATTGAAGAATCAAAGAGATATATGCATCATTATAATTTCCCATCCTTCAGTGTTGGTGAAACAAGACCGTCCCGAGGTCCAGGACGCCGGGAGATTGGTCATGGCGCTTTAGCTGAACGTGCATTATTGCCAGTCATTCCTTCAGAATTAGAATTTCCTTATACCATTCGTGTCGTATCTGAAATTTTAGAATCAAATGGTTCTAGTTCAATGGCCAGTGTATGTGGTAGTACATTATCACTATTAGATGCTGGTGTGCCAATTAAACGTCCAGTCGCTGGTGTTGCTATGGGACTTGTTAAAGATGGCGAGTATTATTCGATACTGACTGATATTCAAGGTATGGAAGATGCTTTAGGTGATATGGACTTTAAAGTTGCTGGTACGGTCAATGGTATTACAGCTATCCAAATGGATATAAAGATTGCTGGAATCACTAAAGAAATTTTAGAAGACGCTTTAGCCCAAGCTAACCGCGGCCGTGTACATATTATGGGCAAAATCCTAGATGTTATTAGCGAACCAAGACCTGAATTATCAGCATTTGCTCCTCGCATTATTACAATGGTTATTCATCCCGATAAAATTCGAGATGTGATTGGGCCTGGCGGTAAAATGATTAAAAAGATTATTGAAGAGACTGGTGTTAAAATTGATATCGAAGATGACGGCAAGGTCTTTATTGCTGCAGTAGATATGGAAGCAGGTCAAAAAGCCGTAAAAATTATTGAAACATTGGTACGTGATGTTGAACTTGGCTCTACTTATACTGGTAAAGTTACTCGTCTGATGAACTTTGGTGCTTTTGTCGAAATTTTACCTGGTAAAGAAGGGCTTGTTCACATCTCTCAATTAGCTCTTGAGCGTGTTGAAAAAGTTGAGGATGTTGTAAAAGTCGGTGATGAAATTTTAGTAAAAGTCACTGAAATTGATCGTCAGGGTCGTATCAATCTTTCGCGTAAAGAATTATTAGCTGCTGAAGCTGCAAATAAAGAGCAAAAATAATAAATTTTTAAAACATAAACCGCTTGGTTTATGTTTTTTTATTTTAGTATCTAATGGACCTGCACCTCTGCGGTTTTAAAGGACACACTAGCATTTTTCTTACGGAATCAGAAGTTATAACACTTTCTAATTTCAAGTAAGGGCATAGCCTGCGCTGAGGCTTGGCGAAAACCAAGTTTTCTTTATCATAAAAGAATACTCTAAGTAATACACTAATAAAAAGTGTTTATTTCACGAAAGACTTAGAGGTGATTAAATTTGAAGGGATTATTTGTTACTAGAATTAGACAATGGTATATATTTTTCGCTGCTGGCGTTTTTTTAACAATAGCAATGTTATCAGGTCTATTGCAACCTATTTTTAGCAATACACAACTACCTGGTAAGCCACAGCCTATTTTTCATGGTAATCTATCGGAACCGAAAATAGCTTTTGCCTGTAATGTGTTTTGGGGTGAAGAATTCTTGCCTGATATGCTAAACATCCTTGAAGCGAACAATATCAAAATAACTTTTTTTATTGGTGGCAGCTGGGGTAAACGCTTTCCTAATTTAGTTACTGAACTCTCGACCCGTGGACATGAATTAGGTAATCATACTTATAGCCATCCTCATCCTAACACATTAAGTAAAGATAAGAATAAAGAGCAAATACTTCGTACAGAACAATTAGTTACAGAACTTACACAGCGCAAGACTACTTTGTATGCACCACCCTATGGTGAATATAATGATACTGTCTTAGCAGCAGCTGCTGAACTTGGTTATACAACTATTATGTGGACTATTGATACTATTGATTGGCAACGTCCTCCGGCTGAAATTATCATCAATAGAGTTATGAAAAAAATCAATAATGGAGCAATTATTCTTATACATCCGACAGAATCTACTGCCAAGGCATTGCCAGAGTTAATTCGACAGATTCAAAATAAAGGATATACAATTTCCACAGTATCTGATATAACGCAATAAAAGAACAGGCATACAAATGCCTGTTCTTTTATTGCTAAATAAGAATATTTGTGCTATCATGTTTACATAACTATAATAATTTACCACAATCTTTAAATAGGAGGCTGATATATGAATCGTTATAAATCATCTGTAATCTGGCTGGTCATTCTTGCAATAACTGTTACATTGATCATGCCCCCCATACCAGCATATGCAGCTTCAATTAGTGATGTTTTAGCCCAAACTATCGGTGGTAATAGTACGGATAGTTATAAGGGAGCATCTTCTGGAAATAATTTAGTCGATATATTGGTCGGAATGCTGCTTGGTAAGTTTCTTGGTAAAATATCTAATGTTACAGGTATCACGGAAAAAAACAAATTACCAGCTGGGCTAAATACACTATCCAGTAAGGAACTAGTTGGCTTTTATGCTGAGTGGTGGGAAACAGACACTTCCTCCCTTAATTCATTATCTAATAACATTGATATGATAAAAACAATTGCCCCGTTTTGGGCTACTTTAGACGCCGAGGGCACTATTACTGATCGTGGCGGTAATGATCATAATTCAGTCGTTAAATTAGCTCATCAAAATAATGTTTCTGTATTATTAATGGTCAATAATGCCAAACAAGAGCAGAACAATGCGCCAATTCATACTGTTCTGACCAATCCGTCATTACGTACCAAAGCCATAACTAATCTTGAGACATATATAAAAAAATATAATCTTGATGGTATCAATATTGACTTTGAAATGGTGGACGCCCAAGATAAAGATAATTTATCAGCTTTTATGCAAGAGCTTTCAGCTCATCTTAAACCTCAGGGATATATTATTTCTATTGATGTATTTCCTAAACAAGATGAATCAAATGATGTTTCCATTGCCTATGATTATGCACAATTGGCCAAATATGCTGATAAAATTATGATTATGACTTACGATAATCATGGTAGTTGGAGTGAGGCTGGACCAATTGCTGATATACGTTGGGTTGAAAATAACCTCAAATATGCATTAAAGTTTATTCCTAAAAATAAACTTTATATTGGTATTGCAGGTTATGGTTATGACTGGTCTAGTAAAGGTGTAGAAAGTTTAGAATATGGTCCAATCATGAATTTAGTTCAACGCTTTAATAGTCCTATTCAGTGGGACGAGCCTGCTAAGTCTCCTCATTTTGATTATACGGGGTCTGATGGAGTGACTCATCAAGTTTGGTATGAAAACAGCGAAAGTCTGAAATATAAACTTGATCTAGTTAACAAATATGATATCGCCGGTGCTGCACTCTGGAAACTTGGCGAAGAAGATCCAGGCTACTGGCAAGTATTTAAAAAATTATTTACAAAAAAATAATATATATATATAACACTAGAAGAGTAATATTTATATTGTTAATCTTTCAAGAATGGGGTATAGGAAATCTCCTGCTTTCTATGTAACGTCACCCAATCTTATATCCCATTCCTGACGACCTTTAATATGTTATATATAATAAACTTATATTCATGGAGGTATTAAGTTGTATAAAAATAAATTTTTATCATATATTCTGTTATTACTAGTTTTATTTAGCGCGCTAACCCCTATGACTGTAACCCATGCCGCACCACTGGATAATGTGTTGAATACTTTGGCTGCATCGACTGTCTCTGGCCAGGATAATACAAGTCATGGTACAGGACTCTTAGAAAAGTTATTCGGCTTTGTATTTGATAAACTATTGGGACCAATTTTAAATGTTTTTAATAATAAGTCTACTACAAATACAACTCATCCCGTCGTAATAACACCCCTACCGTCAACAACGACAAAGCCTATTACTATACAAAATAATGGAGTATTAAAGGGCAAGATAATTGTTGTTGACCCTGGACATGGCGGTAGCAATCCAGGCGCAGTCGCCAATAATACAAGAGAATCTGATAATAACCTCGCAGTAAGTTTGAAATTACGTGATAAATTAGTACAAGCTGGGGCTACAGTAATCATGACTCGTGATACAGACCGCACTGTTGCGCCTGAAGGTAGTTCTTTGGGTGCTGAACTTCAGGCTAGAATTGATTTAGCTGAAACCAATCATGCTGATATGTTCATCAGCATTCACTCTAATGAAAATCCTGATACTAGCATTGCTGGTGCTATGACTTTCTATCCTAATGGTAAATCATCGGCATTAGCATCAGAAGTAGAAAATGCGGTGGTAACAGAAACTGGCGCGGTTAATAAAGGTACTTCTCCTGCTACTTTTTATGTACTCCGTAACAATTCTGTGCCAAGTACCTTGGTTGAGATGGGGTTTGTTTCTAATGGAGAAGAAGCAGCTTTGTTAAATAGTGATTCATATCGCACTAAAATAGCGCAAGGTATTCTAAATGGGATTGTGAAATATTTTAATAATAACTAACTATACAATTGACCTGCTTTGCTTATTATAAAGAATATAATAAGCAAAGCAGGATTTATTATCTATCAGCAGAAAGTATCTATATACTTAGATAAAAGGAGTACAATATGTATTGTAAATCTATCTTGCCAAATGGCGTCAGAGTGGTCTCAGAAGCCATTCCTTATGTGAAATCGATTACTCTAGGGATATGGGTAGGTACTGGTTCACGTTCTGAAGGCCTGTATAATCATGGTATTTCTCACTTTATTGAGCATATGGTATTTAAAGGAACGCATAATCGTTCAGCGAAAGATATCGCTGAAACGGTAGATGAAGTCGGTGGTCAACTAAATGCTTTTACAGGCAAAGAACATACTTGCTATTACATTAAAGTTCTCGATACCCATCTAGAACTTGCTCTTGATGTGCTTAGTGATATGCTATTATCATCTAAATTTGATGCAGAAGATATTAATCGTGAACGAGAAGTAGTACTAGAAGAAGTTCATATGTATGAAGATACACCTGATGAATTAGTTCATGATATTCATCTCAGTAATGTATGGGCCGGACATGCTCTAGGACGTAATATTCTAGGCACGATACCTTCCATTGAGAAATTCGATACAAGTTTAATACATCAATATTATACTGAGTTCTACACCCCAGATAATATTGTTATTGCGGCAGCTGGCAATTTGAGTCATGCAAGACTTGAAAAACTAGCAGAACGCTATTTCGGCAAAATGACGGGTAACAAACAGCAAGTAAGGTTAACTCCGCCAACGTTAATACCAGTCAATACAATTCAAAAAAAAGCCATTGAACAAGTACACCTTTGTCTTGGAACAACTAGCGTACCCCAATCATCACCAGATATTTATACCATTCACATCTTAAATAATATTTTAGGAGGGGGGATTAGTTCTCGATTGTTCCAATCCATTAGAGAAGAAAAAGGATTGGCTTATTCCATATATTCTTATCAAACTAATTATAGTGATGCCGGATTATTTACAATTTATGCCGGAACAAGACCTAGTAATACGGCTCATGTAACTGACCTTATTTGGCAGAATATTGCTGAACTAAAGGCGAAAGGAATTACTCCTGGTGAACTTACTAAAACTAAAGAACAATTAAAAGGTAGTTTGTTATTAGGACTTGAAAGTTCAAGTAGTCGTATGTCTAGAATTGGCAAAATGGAAATTACATTAGGTAAATACATTACTCTTGATGACATCGTCGCTAAAATTGATAAGGTTTCACTAGAAGATTTAAGGCAGATCACGCAGCAATTATTTACCCCAGAAACATTATGCTTTACCGCATTAGGACCAGTAAATGAGGAGGTAGCTAATGAGATTAAGAGGTTTTGAAATCATTTCAAGTTATAAACATTCTGATGTATTACTGCCAATACGAAAAACACAGTATAGTGCAGGCTATGATATCCAAGCTGCTGAGGAGACAATATTACTACCAGCTACTGTCACTGTAATTGCTACCGGTTTAAAAGCATATATGCGCAGTGACGAATATCTTGGCATCCACATTCGATCTGGTATATCAATCAAAAATAACTTAAGTTTAATAAATGGGCAAGGCATTATTGATGCTGACTACTATAACAATCCTGATAATGAAGGGCATATCCTGATTGCTGTTTATAATCATAATGCGCAAAACATATTGATTAGCAAAGGTACACGCATTGCACAAGGAATTTTTTATAAGTATTTAGTCACTGATACCGATGCAAATAATTTATTTGTAGCTAGAACTGGGGGATTGGGCAGTACTGGTAAATGAAGCGGCTTACACAAATCTTTGTTAGAAGATTTATGTAAGCCGCGACCTTAGCATCGCGATGCTAACATCATTAAAACTGAATAAATTAGCATATATTTTACGGCCCTACATATTAATAACTATATAGAAGCATTATGGAGGGGTATCATGTATGCCTGGATAGTACTATTGTTGGTACTTATAATCCTGGCTTTGTCAGTATGGCAACGCATAAAATACTTCCGCAAAACAGTAGATGAAGATAAAATAAAAGCTTCACCATTATCATTAGCTCTTCAAGAATTAGTAGCTATATCTGGAAGCATCTATTTATCCTTAATTATGTTGGTGTCTTTCTTAAAATTAAATATCCCAGAGACAATAATGTTTTTCGAAATTTCTATAGATCCTTTAGCTTTGCTATCGATTAGTCTAGCGATTATTCAGCCTTTATTTTTAAATCTCTTTAACACAATCAAAAAAATATAAGCTTGGCATAGGACCTTTCTTTGTATAAAAAGATTATGAGGTGAACACAATGCGGTTAAGCGAATTATCAGGTAAAGAGGTTATCAATTTAAGTGATGGATCCCGCTTAGGAGTAATTGATGAATGCGAACTTACTTTTGATAGTAAATCTGGACGTATAAATACGATACTAGTGCCTAATAAAAATGGTTTAATGAGCTTCTTTAGTGAAAATCGAACTATTGCTATACCATGGCAGGCAATAAAACGTATTGGTGATGAAGTCATTATTGTTGACTTAAATAATACTTATGACCGCTATACTAATTTACAGCGTGAAAGGCCTGAACGTACATATTAACAATTGTTATGGATAGACTAACATTAACTTACATGATATGTATTTTAATGTTAGGAGGCTTTATAAACATGACTCATAGTGATATTGATCAAACTTCAAGTCAGTTCAGAACAAATCCGCTAATAGACAGTTATATTGCAGCAAGTTCGAGCACTAGGCAAACAAAAACACCAGAAGCAAATATCAATACAACACATGCACAAAAAGCTAGTCATACCATTACAACACATGTACAAAAATCGAATCAAACCATAATTGGCGTATTTGAATCTAGAACTAACGCGGAACAAGCTGTAAATTCCTTACGTCAACAAGGCTTTACTAATGAAGAAATTAGTATAATTGTTAGAAAACAACAGGAACAAGATGTAAATGATGATGATATTGCTGATGGAACATTAACAGGTGGCACTCTTGGCGGAATTGGTGGTTTGCTTCTGGGGGCAGGAGTTTTAGCCATTCCTGGTATTGCTCCTATTATAGCACTAGCTGGTGGCCCGATTGGTGCAGCAGTCGGGGGAGCAATCGCTGGTGGTATAACCGGTGGACTTATTGATTGGGGTATTCCTGCTGAAGAAAGCCAGCACTATGAAGACGAAGTAATCCAGGGTAGCATTCTTGCCATTATTCGCACTGATTCAACAAAAGTTAATTCAGTAGCACAAATACTAAGGCAAAATGGTGCTAAAGAAGTGAAAAGTCACAATTAATAAGGTGTTTTTTTATTAAAAGTGTTGACACTAATATAACCATTATTATACACTGTATATAATTTAATATACTTCATCCTGCGTAGGATGAAATAGAGGCGCAGACAACAAAAGTACTTTCAGGGAGAGTGGTGTCAATAATCTGAAAGAAAAGGGTTGGCTGCCGAAGCATAAAAGATACCAAGTCTTTTATGTTGGTCTTTCACTAAATAGGTGTAAGACTGTCACTAAAAGTAAACTTTTAGTGGAGTGCTATCTCATCTAAGACATGGTAAATTTATTTATGTTTTTTTTGCCATTTCCTTAGATCTGTCTAACCTATCATAGACAGCCGGTGAGATTTACACTCATCGGCTATTATTTTTACCTGATAGGTGACAGTTGTCACTTAAACTGAATATATTGCTAATATTAGGAGGTGTGTACCATGATTAGAGTAATCGTGTGTGGAGCTTATGGAAAAATGGGCCGAGAAGTATTAAAAGCCATACATAACGATACACAATTAAGTATCGTCGGAGCTGTAGATGTAAAATCTGATTTTACCGATATTGGTGATTTAATAGGTGCAGGAAAAACTGGAATTATTGTCGGCAATGATTTACAAACAGTAATTAACGAAACAAAGCCACAGGTGATGGTTGACTTTACTAGGCCAGAAGTCGTACTAAATAATATTCGTATTGCAATGAAAAATGGCGTATGTCCTGTTGTTGGTACTACTGGTTTGTCTGATAAAGACCGAGAAGAAATTAATGATTTATGTATACAAACGAAAGTAAATGCATTAATCGCACCAAACTTCTCAATTGGTGCAATTTTAATGACGAAATTATCACAGGATGCTGCTAAATATTTCCCCCATGTAGAAATCATCGAATTGCATCATGACCAAAAGTTAGATGCCCCATCAGGTACCGCTCTACATACCGCTGAACTTATCGCTAAAAACCGCGGTTATCTAGAGCAAGGTCATCCTGCTGAAGTTGAAAAACTTCCTGGTGCCCGCGGTGGTAATTTCTCAGGTATTAGAATGCACAGTGTGCGTTTGCCAGGCTATGTGGCCCATCAAGAAGTTATATTTGGCGGACTTGGTCAAACGTTAACAATTCGTCATGATTCGATATCTCGGGAATCATTTATGCCAGGTGTTGTTTTGGCGTGTAAAAATGTGTTATCAGCGAATGGTTTAGTATATGGTCTTGAAAAGCTTTTAGATAAATAAACTTTATTAGTAAAAAATATTATTGGAAGAGGGATAACTATGAAAAAATATAATGTAGCAATACTTGGAGCTACTGGTGCGGTAGGACAGGAATTTTTGAATTTAATTGAAGAACGTAACTTTCCTTTTGATACCTTGAAGTTACTTGCTTCTAGTCGTTCAGCTGGTAAAGTAATTAAGTTTATGGGGAATAACTATATAGTCGAAGAAGCCACAGATGACTCTTTCAAAAATATAGACATTGCCTTATTTGCAGGCGGATCTGCTAGTACAAAATTTGCTCCTGCTGCAGTAAAGTCGGGTGCAATTGTAATTGACAATTCGAGCGCATTTAGAATGGATCCTGAAGTACCGCTCATAGTCCCAGAGGTAAATCCTGAAGATATCAAAAAACATAAAGGGATTATTGCTAATCCTAATTGTTCGACTATTATTATGGCAATGGCTTTAAAACCATTGTATAATCAAGCAAAAATTAAGCGTATTGTTGTTTCAACATATCAAGCAGTATCAGGAGCAGGTAAAGAGGCTATTGATGAACTTGACAATCAAGTACAGGCTATTGTAGAAAATAGGCCTACTGAAGCAAATATTTTGCCAAGTGCTAGTTTACCCAAACATTATCAAATTGCCTTTAATGTGATCCCTCAAATTGATGCATTTATGGAGGATGGTTACACTAAAGAAGAAATGAAAATGGTGCATGAAACACATAAAATATTAAATGATTATAATATTGGTATTTCAGCAACTACAATAAGAATACCTGTATATCGTAGTCATTCAGAATCAATCAATATTGAATTTGACCAAGAACTCTCAGTTCAGCAGGCAAAAGAACTATTAGCAGCTTTCCCAGGAGTGATAGTACAGGATGAACCTAAAGAACAGTTATATCCTATGCCACTGTTTACTTCTAATCAAAATGAAGTATTTGTCGGTCGTATTAGAAAAGATGAGTCAGTAGCGCACGGCCTTAATCTCTGGGTAGTTGGAGATCAAATTCGCAAAGGCGCGGCACTTAATGCTTTGCAGATTGCCGAGTATATGATTGAACATAACTTAATTTGAGGTGTAAATAATGGAGATCATTGTACAGAAATTCGGTGGTACTTCCGTTGCTACCCCTGAAGTTCGCGAATTAGTGGTCAAAAAAATACAAGCTGCATGTGAGAACGGTTTTAGTCCTGTCGTTGTAGTTTCAGCTATGGGACGAAAAGGAGAATGTTACGCTACTGATACTTTTATTGAACTCGCGCGAACAGCATATAAAAACATTGCCAATCGTGAACTTGATCAGATTTTATATTGTGGCGAAATGATTTCGGCTGTTATTATGACTGGTACACTGCAAGCTGCTGGATTTGATGCCGTTATGCTTACTGGCGGCCAAGCTGGTATTATAACAGATAATAACTTTAATAATGCCCGCATTTTAAAAGTTGACCCTACCCGATTGCTAAATTTGCTAAAAATGGGTAAAGTTCCTGTTGTATGCGGTTTTCAGGGTGTAAGCTCTGATGATGAGTTTACCACCCTCGGGCGTGGCGGCAGTGATACTACAGCAGCTGCATTAGGAGCTGCTCTCAATGCTGAAATGATAGAGATTTACACAGATGTAGATGGAATTATGACAGCAGATCCGCGAATAGTAACTAATGCCAAAATCTTAGACTGCATTAGTTACGGCGAAGTTTGTCAGTTAGCTCATCAAGGTGCGAAGGTTATTCACCCCCGGGCCGTAGAAATTGCAATGCAAAAAAATATTCCCTTACTCGTAAAATCAACATTTTCTAATGCACCAGGTACATTGATCACTAATATTACTCAAGAAGATACTGAAGAAACAGGAGTTAATGATCGTATAGCGACTGGTGTAACCTTTATTAATAACATTGCTCAAATTAAAATTAGTTTGCACGATTTAACCAATAATACTGCAAGCTTTAATATATTTAAAACCATGTCAGATAATGGAATTAGTATAGATTTAATTAATGTTAATCCTGGGCAAATCATGTTTACTATCACAGAAGACCTTGCCGAAAAAGCAACAATAAAACTCCAAGAACTCGGTTGCGATGTACAAACAACACTTGGCTGTGCCAAAGTTTCTGTTGTTGGTGGCGGAATAAATGGCGTACCTGGTGTTATGGCGAATTTTGTAGAAGCATTAGCACTTAATCATATTCCGATACTGCAAACGGTAGATTCACATACATCTATTTCAGTTCTAATTGAAAAATCTTTTCTACAATCGGCTGTTACTGCACTGCATGAAAAATTTAATTTATCTTGTTAAGTAAGGAGAGAAGAGATATGAAAAATTTTGGACGGATTTTAACAGCTATGGTAACCCCTTTTCATGATGATCTGAGTGTAAACTATGGTGCGGCAGCAGATCTGGCAAAATATTTAGTTGCAAATGGTTCAGATGGTTTAGTGGTAACTGGTAGCACAGGTGAAGCAGCTACGCTGAGCAATGAAGAAAAACTTAGGCTATATAGCACAGTGCTTGCTGCTGTAGGCGACAAAGCTACAGTTATTGCTGGAACTGGCTCTAATGACACTCGTGCTTCCATAGAATTAACACAAGCAGCAGAAAAACTTGGTGTTCATGGTGCTATGCTAGTAGGTCCATATTACAACAAACCTCCACAAGAAGGATTTTATCAGCATTTCAGAGCCATTGCACAAACTACTGACTTACCGTTAATTATATACAATGTTCCTGGACGTACCGCTTCTAATATACTACCTGCAACAGTCGCACGGCTAGCAGAAATCAAAAATATCGTTGCCATCAAAGAGGCCAGTGGAAATCTTGAGCAAGTCTCAGAAATTATTCGTACAACACCAAATGACTTTGTGTTGTATAGTGGTGATGACAGTCTCACGTTACCTATTTTAGCTGTTGGTGGAGTAGGCGTTATTAGCGTCGCAGCCCATATAGTTGGCAAGCGCATGCAAGAAATGATTGCAGCTTTTGAAAATAAGGACATAACTAAAGCACAGGCCATCCAATCCGAGTTATTACCGTTCTTTAAAATGATGTTTATTACAACTAATCCAATACCTGTAAAAACCGCTGTTAATCTTATTGGACAAAATGGTGGAACATTTAGATTACCTCTAATACCACCAACAGCAAGTGAATTGGAACAGCTGAAAAACATTATGCATACAATGAATATTATTTAGCGTAATCAGAAAGTAGAACAAATTCTTGATTACAAGTAAGAACCCCATTCTATTATAGAGGATGGGGTTTTGCATTGATCAATGGAATTTACATATAATATCAACAATTGTAACTCCATATGTTGCAAACATACTTTAACTTCAGTTATAATTAGAACAAGTAATTGGACGGTATTATTAAACTATTCGGAGGTGTAATTTTTTGGGACAAATACAACAAAAAATTCAGATTATTCCACTAGGTGGATTAGGTGAAATTGGAAAAAACATGACAGTAATACGTTTTGGCGATGATATTATTGTTATTGATTGTGGTCTTATGTTTCCTGAGGATGATATGCTTGGTATTGACTTAGTTATTCCTGATATATCTTATTTGATGGATAATCGAGATCTAGTGAGGGCCATAGTTCTTACACATGGTCATGAAGATCACATTGGTGCTTTGCCATATGTTCTAAAGCAGCTCAATGTGCCTGTGTATGGTACTCGATTAACCCTGGGTATTCTAGAGGGAAAACTAAAAGAAAGCAATGTACCAACAACCAATCTAATACCTGTAAAAGCAGGCGATGATGTTCAAATTGGTACTTTTACAGTAGGCTTTATTCATGTCAGTCACAGTATTGCAGACGCTGTAGCCCTTGCCATAAAAACACCAATTGGTACTATTGTACATACTGGTGATTTCAAATTTGATCAAACGCCTGTAGATGGCAAAGTTACAGATTTTCATAAATTTGCTGAACTTGGTGATCAAGGTGTATTGGTACTACTGGCTGACAGTACTAACGCTGAACATGCGGGTTATACTATGAGTGAAAAATCTGTTGGCGTAACATTTGACGAAGCTTATAGCAACGCTCGTGGGCGAATTATTATTGCCAGTTTTTCCTCAAATATACACCGTGTGCAACAAGCTATTGATACTGCATGTAAATACAAACGCAAAGTAACGGTTTTAGGGCGTAGTATGATTAATGTGGTTAATATTGCATCAGAACTTGGTTATCTTACTGTACCTGAAGGTGTATTAATTGATATTGACGAGATAAAAAACTATCCTCCATCAGGTGTTGTTATCATTACTACCGGTAGTCAAGGTGAATCCATGTCTGCATTGACTAGAATGGCTATGTCTGATCATCGTAAAGTTGATATTACCCCTAGTGATACTATCATTATTTCAGCTACACCTATTCCTGGTAATGAAAAGATGGTATCTCGTACTGTTGATTACTTGCTACGACAGGGTGCAGAAGTAATTTATGAAAAAGCATCTGGAATTCATGTCTCAGGACATGCCAGCCAAGAAGAATTAAAATTAATGCATAATCTGATTCGTCCTAAATTTTTCATTCCCGTACATGGCCAATTCCGGCATTTAGCAAAACATTCTAAGCTTGCCCAAGAGCTCGGTATGCCTAAAGATCATATTTTTATCACTGAAAATGGACAAGTAATGGAATTTACTCCTGAAAAAGGCAGTGTTGCTGGAAAAGTTACAGCAGGCATTGTATTAGTAGATGGTTTAGGTGTTGGTGATGTTGGTAATATTGTGCTGCGAGATCGTCGACAGCTTTCACAAGAGGGCATTCTAATAGTCGTTATGACCATGGATAAAGAAAGCGGTTCTGTTTTGGCCGGTCCTGATATTGTATCACGGGGTTTTGTATATGTAAGGGAATCAGAACAATTAATGGATGAAGCTAAAATCAAAGTAAGACAGACTTTAGAAAAATGTGAACTAAATAATATAACCGAGTGGGCTACAATAAAATCTAGCGTACGTGATACATTAGGTAAATATCTATATGAAAAAACACGTCGTCGCCCCATGATATTACCAATCATTATGGAAGTCTAAGAACAAGGATGTTCGACTGCTAACGCATCGAACGAAGCCCATCACATCGCCATTTAAGCAACCTATACATACTTTTCTCAAGAAAACTTGGTTTCTGCTTAAGTCTATGGATTGGGCAGAAGCCAAGTTTTCTTTACAAAATCAGTATGAAAGTCTATACATTGTCAATACTATACATAATAGACTAACATACTGGAGGTAATATTATGCTAGTTAATGACAATCCAACTATAGAACCACCTGGAACTAATCCGGAAAACCCCAAAGAACCGTTACCGCAAACCGAACATTCTAAAAGAATGGTGAAGGCTAAAAAAGTTGATACATTAGATAATATTCAGGAGCTAGGAGCTACTGAAATACCAACAGCTAAAACTAATATCCATGTGATGACAATTATTGGGCAAGTTGAAGGACATATGGTACTGCCGCCCCAAAATAAAACAACTAAGTATGAACATGTAATGCCTCAATTAGTAGCCATTGAACAAAATCCTGAGATTGAAGGATTGTTATTACTCTTAAATACTGTTGGTGGTGATGTAGAAGCAGGACTAGCAATTGCCGAAATGATCGCTAGTATGTCTAAACCATCTGTTTCAATTGTACTTGGCGGAGGACACAGTATTGGTGTACCTATAGCTGTATCTGCAACCTATTCATTTATTGTAGAAAGCGCAACTATGACTATTCATCCAATAAGGCTTACAGGCCTTGTTATTGGTGCACCTAGTTCTTTTGACTATTTAGAAAAAATGCAAGACAGAGTTAATAAATTTGTATCTGATCATTCTAGCATTTCTGAGAAAAAATGGAAAGAACTGTTGTTTAAAATGGGAGAACTATCTCGTGATATCGGCACATCAGTTGCAGGTAAAGACGCTGTACGCTATGGATTAATTAATGAAATAGGTGGACTTTCTCAGGCACAGAATAAACTAAATGAATTAATTAAGGCTAATAAGGAAACTAAGGGGTTGAAACAATGATTATCTGGAGTATATTTCCAGAAGAAATGGTTATGAGTAATGTAGTCTCTCCGCCTGATTATGAAGAAATAGAGTGCAGTGGTATGAAATGTTTAGTAGAGAAAATCGGTCCTAGACAATGTAGGGTTGTTAGATTGCTGACAACCGATCCTAGAGATTACTTACGTACTGAATTGCAACCAGGTACCATATTAACATATGAACCTATCTTGAAAGCATTATCTTAGCATAAATTATTAGATGCATAATCCTTAAACAAGGCCGGTACAAGCTATTTTACAAACTTGACGGTCTTTTCTTTTTAAGATCTAATGAACAAATTCTCGATTAATCTAAATAGTATAGAATATATGGTACTTTTTGATGCTGACATACAGGATTTTAGCTTATTATGTAGAATAAAGTATAAATGTATTAATATGTAATTTTATTGGTAATAATATTATATATTTCATAGAAAAATAAAAATTATCATGGTATATTCTTATATCAAATGATAAGCTTACATATACATTCTAAATATGATAGATTGGGGGAAATATTAGTATAATAATAGTATTATTATACTAATATTGGTGAATGAACATTGCATAAAACTATTATAATTGAAGAAGCACAAAAATTATCTCAGCCAATATATATTGATATGCGCTCTCCTGCAGAGTTTTCTATTGGACATATATTAGGTGCTATCAATATTCCCATATTTTCCAATGAAGAAAGAGCCGAGATTGGTACTCTCTATAAAAATGTAAGTGCGGAAGAAGCTAAGGATCTTGGATTATCGATTGTCTCTCGCAAATTACCTGATTTTGTAACGCAAATTCGGAATTTCTATAAAACAGGTCGACCAGTTATTATATATTGCTGGCGTGGAGGTATGCGTTCCAAATCAATAGTTACTGTACTTAATCTTATGGGTGTTGGAGTTTTTCAACTTTTAGGTGGTTATAAAGCATACAGACGCCATATTTTAGATGGCTTGCTTAATCTTGAGATTATCCCTAAAATTATTGTCTTATGTGGTTCGACTGGTGTAGGTAAAACTTCTTTATTGCAATTATTGGCAGATAAAAATATACCTATTATTGACTTGGAAAAACTTGCGAATCATCGAGGGTCAGTATTCGGACAAGTTGGTCTCGGAAAATCAACGACGGCACAGTTTTTTGATGCGTCTATACTAACGGAGTTAATTCGTCTTAATACTCAGCCTTATATTATAGTTGAATGTGAAAGTAAACGGATTGGTAATGTCTATTTGCCTGAGTGCTTATATCAGGCAATGCAGACAGGTATACAAATTTTATTAACAACTGACATAGAAACAAGAATTTCACGTTTAATTGCTGAATATATGGATTTAAATAAAACAAATACCAATGAAATAATTAGTAGCTTAACGGCTTTGAGTAAACGGTTTAGTACAAATAAAATGAATAAATTATTATCTGATTTCGATAGTGGAGAAATCCGCAATGTGGTACGCACCTTACTTGTAGATTATTATGACCCGTTATATGGGTATGAGAAATTAGATAAAAATAACTATAATTTAACTGTAAATTGCGATGACCTGGAGTTGGCATCATTGCAAATAATTGATTATTTGGAAGAACTAAGGGGGTAAATTCATGCAAACTGTGGGTGAATTATTACGTGACGAACGGGAGAAAAAAGGCTTATCTGTAAAAGAAATAGAAAGTGCTATCAGTATAAGAAGTTTCTATATAAATGCAATTGAAGAAGGTAATTATAACCTAGTGCCCGGTGAAGTATATTTAAAAGGCTTTATCCGCAATTATGCTAATTATCTTGGGCTTAATGGGCAAGAGATGGTCGATTTATACCGCCAATCTCAAAAACCTATTCCTTCAGCAACTGTAGATATATCTCCAGATACTATTGAGACTTCGGCAAACAAATCAGAACAGCCGTCTAAAAATAACAAGAACTCTAATAAATTGTTAATGATTAGTCTGTTGGCTGTATGTGTAGCCGGATCAGCATGGTGGCTATTGACTAGCCCCAAACAAGCTACAGAACCGCAAACAAACAAACAAATAGAAACTAATCCAACACCCCCAAGTCAACCTCAGCCACCCCAATCTGTTATTCCACCTGCCCCAACTAATCCTGTAGTAATTACGGCGAAATATACAGAGAAATGCTGGACATCAGTAACTGCTGATGGAAAGATCATTTATGAAGGTACTCCGCTAAATGGTGATACCATCACTTGGGAGGCTCAAAAAAATATAACAATTACTGCTGGTAATGCAGGTGGGATTGATCTAATCTCTAATGGGCAATCTATAGGAAAGATGGGAGCAAAAGGTGAAGTTGTCGTCAAAACTTTTGTAGCTAAACAATAAACCTTTGGTGTAAGACAAGTTTTCTTTAGGAGAAATCGATTCATGAAAAATGATTTTTTACCAATATGCAAAGAAGATATGGTCAACCGTGGTTGGGATAGATTAGATTTTTTATTTATTAGCGGTGATGCTTATGTTGACCATCCTAGCTTTGGACCTGCTATTATTGGTCGTTTATTAGAAAAATACGGCTATCGTGTAGGCATTATTGCTCAACCTGATTGGCGATCAACACTTGATTTTAAGAAAATGGGGAAACCTCGCTTAGGGGTATTAGTATCTGCTGGCAATCTTGATTCCATGTTAAATAAATTTACGGCTGCCAAAAAATACCGTAGTACTGATAATTATTCACCAGGAGGCAAAGCTGGGTGCCGTCCAGATCGAGCGACTATTGTCTACTGTAACCGCATTCGTGAAGTTTGGAAAAATATACCCCTTATTATTGGGGGCATTGAAGCAAGCTTACGGCGTTTTGCTCATTATGATTATTGGTCAAACTCTGTACGCCGTTCCATCATGATTGATAGTCGAGCTGATCTTTTAATCTACGGTATGGGTGAAAAGCAGATAAAAGAAATTGCCGATCAGTTAAATCAAGGCATTGCTGTTGCAGATATCCGTAACGTACAAGGCACTTGTTATAAAGCTGACTCGTTGGAACATCTTTGGGATTATATTGAAGCGCCCAGCTATGAGGATGTAATCGGGGATAAAAAAGCTTTTACCCAAGCTTTTAACATTCAATATCAAGAGCAAGATGCTGTTCGCGGCAAAACCATTGTGCAGAATCATGGTGAATTTTCTGTAATACAAAATCCACCGGCTATGCCATTGACAACTTTGGAAATGGATGAGATTTATGATCTTCCTTATCAGCGCACTTATCACCCTAGCTATGAAAAAGCTGGTGGAGTACCTGCAATTCTAGAAGTCAAATACAGTTTAGTCAGCCATCGAGGTTGTTTTGGCGGCTGTTCATTTTGCGCTATTGTTTCCCATCAAGGACGTATTATTCAAAGCCGAAGCCAAGAATCAATAATAAATGAAGCAAAATTAATCACTGCAATGCCTGATTTTAAAGGCTACATTCATGACGTTGGTGGCCCTACTGCTAATTTTCGAATACAATCGTGTGAGCATCAATCTGAACGTGGCACATGTAAAGGACGTCAGTGCTTAGGATCAAATCCATGCAAAGAATTAGCTCCCAGTCATAGTGATTATTTAACACTATTACGAACTTTACGTGCTTTACCTGGCGTGAAAAAAGTTTTTATCCGTTCTGGATTACGCTATGATTATCTAATCGCTGATAAAAATAGTGAAGAATTTTTACGGGAATTGTGTGAACATCATGTTAGTGGCCAACTTAAAGTTGCTCCAGAACATATCTCCCCACACGTTACTCATTTAATGGGCAAATCAGGTAAGAATGTCTATCTCAAGTTTAGCAAAGCTTTTAAGTGTGTCAATGAGATTCTGGGTAAAGAACAATATCTAGTCCCCTATTTCATGTCTAGCCATCCAGGTGCTGGACTTAAAGAGGCGATTGAACTCGCTGAATTTATTCGAGACTTAAACTATAGACCTGAACAAGTACAAGATTTTATTCCTACTCCAGGCAGTTTATCTACTTGTATGTATTATACAGAAATGAATCCTCTTACTGGTGAAAAAATCTATGTAGCAAAAAATATCCATGAAAAGAAAATGCAGAGAGCATTAATGCAATACCGAGATCCTAAGAATTATCCTTTAGTGTATGAAGCCCTCACAAAAGCTAATCGCCAAGACCTTATTGGTCATGGACCTAAATGTTTAATTCGTCCGCCACAGAGGCATATTAATAAGCCTAGTTTATCTACAAATAAACCAAACCAGCGTAAGGTTGCCGTATCTCATATAAAAAATACAAAAAAGCAGACTAGAAAACACTAGTCTGCTTTTGCCACTAATTATTTACATATAAATATCATTCTAGGTCATACTAAATGATATCTATCAACAGAATGGAGGCACATTATGGAACATAGTAAACCTTATCTACAAGCAACCTTATTGTGCGAAGGCGTGACAACCGATGAAAATGGGCGACATAATATCTATAATGAATTTAGTCAATATACCATGGGTTATTCTCAACCTTTTACGGTTCTTACTATTTGGCGGGGAGGAAGTAATTGTTTAAATAAATCATATACAGAAAAAATTGAAATAGTAGCACCAGATGGTAGAATAGTGGCTAATGGGGAAAATGGACCATTTTCCTTAAGAAATAGCACATATCGGCAAGTTAACAGTCTTCTGTTAGAAAATATTGATTTTACAAATGACGGAATTTATGAACTACAAGTAAGTTTAATAGATTCTCAAAACGATATCGTTGAACATCATTGTGAATTTATAGCAGTGATATAGACATAGGTCACTTTTTCTCTTCCAAGTAAGGGCAACTAAGATTTTCATTGGCTCTAAAACTTGGCGCAAGCCAAGTTTTTTTATGGAATCAACAGGTATATTACTTTCTCGAATCCAAAAAGCAGGCACAAGTTACTTCAGCGACGATGTGATGAATTTTGTTCGATGCGTTATCAGTCACCCCTCCTTCCTGCCTGCGTCTGAAGACTTGACACAAGCCAAGTCTTCAAAAAGTATAATACTCTCCAATTCCAACTAAGGGCAGTCAAGTATTCTTTATGTTTTGCAAAAAAGACTTGCATAGTAAGCAAATAAGTTATATAGTATTGTTGGTCTAATTGATAATGGAGGTAGAATATGCGTCGTTATCAGCCGCTTTTATTAATAGCATTTTTTTTAGTTGTAACAATAATTACTGGTAGTACTTATTTATCTGGCTATGCAGGCAGGCCAAATCCAGAAAACAATAAAAATATTATAAGTATTAATGTTTATACGACTTTACCAATAGAACCAATAGCAATATTAGCACAAGAATACGAAAGAACTCAAAACATACGTATAAATCTTGTACCATTATCTGAACAGGATTTACTAACACGTATTATCGTAAAAAATACTGAGCCTAATGCTGATATCATTATTGCCAATCACACTGTATTAGAAAAAGCAAAAAAAAGTAATACATTACTACCATATACTTCTGAGCAAACAGACATTATATCTGAACGTTTCAAAGATGAAAATAATTTTTGGACAGGTCTTTGGTATGACCCGATTGTCTTTGCTGCAAATCAAGATTTTCTTAAGAATGTCCCTACAGTGCCTAATAAATGGAATGACATTATACAAGATAATAAGTATCGTATATGTCTAACTGATTTTTTAGCAGCAGAAGCCTCCGCTAATTTGCTCTATACGCTAATCACTGTTAATGGAGAAGCACAAACATTTACCTATTTGAATAAAGTTCATAGGCAAATTGTGCAATATCCTAAATTTTTAGCTACCCCCGTACGTATGGTTGGCATGGGAGAAGCTGATATTGCTATTGCAACACAAAGTGAAACCCTGCGTTATATTAATAATAATTTCCCAATTAAAATAATGTATCCTGAAGATGGAACTGCTTTTTTATTAACTGGTGTAGGATTACTTGTAGGTACACAACAGGAAGCTGCTTCTAAACAATTTATTGATTGGCTACTACAAGACACCGCCCACAATATCTTGAAACAAAATAATTTTTATTTCATTCCCACTAATCCAGAAACTCTTAATTATAAACAATACGCCACTAAAAACATAAAACTCTGGGAAAGTAAAGAAAATTTTACAACTGAACAGAAAAATCAGTTGCTTGATAAATGGGTAAAAACAGTAAGGTTCGCTTCTAAATAAACAAACTCTAGGAGGAAAATCCATGTTAAAAGCCGGGTTTATAAGCCTGGGATGTGCTAAAAATCTTGTAGACACTGAAGTCATGCTCGGACTATTAGCCGCCAATAATATTAAATTAACCGAAGCTCCCCAGGAAGCCGATATTCTAATTATCAATACCTGTAGTTTTATTGAATCAGCAAAAGAAGAATCAATTACAACAATTCTCCAAATGGCTGAATATAAAACACAAGGTAAATGTCAGTGCCTAATTGTAGCTGGTTGCCTTGGCCAACGCTACCAACAAGAATTATTGGATGAATTACCAGAGGTAGATGCCATTGTTGGCACCGGAGCTTGGCACCGCATTATTGAAGCAATAAATACAACTATTGGTAATAAAAATCGTGTATTATTGATTAATGAAACAAATACTATTTATAATGAAACTATGCCACGTATTAATACAACACCTTTTTATAGTTCCTATGTTAAAATTGCCGAAGGGTGTAGTAATTGTTGCTCATATTGTGTAATTCCTAAAGTCAGAGGTATTTTTCGTAGCAGACCCATTGAATCTATCGTTAATGAAGTCAAAAATCTTGTCACTAGTGGTGTTAAAGAAATTAACCTTATTGCGCAAGATACTACTAGTTATGGTCGTGATTTATATGGTTCACCTAAACTAACTGACCTTCTAAAAGAGCTGGTTAAAATTGATGGTCTTATGTGGATTAGATTACTTTATTGCTATCCTAAATATTTTTCCGATGAACTTATTGAACTCATTGCTACAGAACCTAAAATTTGCAAATATATTGACTTACCATTACAACATTCTCATGACGATATTTTAAAAGCTATGTTTCGTCAAGATGGCCAGAAAGATATTGAAAATCTTTTAGCCAAGTTACGTGTTAAGATTCCTGGTATTACGATTCGTACATCTTTTATTGTTGGTTTTCCTGGAGAAACGGTCGCTCATTTTGAATCTTTGCGGCAATTTGTCATTGCTCAAAGATTTGACCGGGTAGGAGTATTTACTTATTCCCAGGAAGAAGATACAGTAGCAAGTAATCTTCCTGATCAAATTGATGATGAAGTCAAACAAGAACGCTATCATAATCTAATGTCTCTACAATGCCAAATATCTGAAGAACTTAATCAACAACTAGAAGGTACAGTGCTAGAGATATTAATTGAACAAGTGAGTACTGATCAAGAGACGATTGTGTCAGGCCGTTCCTATCGAGAGGCACCGGATGTGGATGGACAAATTTATATTGAAAATGCTGCTGATTGTACGCCTGGAGATATCATTAAGGCTAAAGTTGTACAAGGTTTTACTTATGATGTAGTCGCAGAAAAAATATCCAACTAAAAGTATTAACAATAGTTTATATTTGTGATAGTTTTAAGAAATGGGAAAACGTCACAATCTGATTATTTCTAAGGATCATTGAGATATGAACTTGTCATTACCTGTACTTCAAGTTTATCTTTAAAATTTTAAAGATAAACTTGAAGTACAGGTAAGCAATGATTGTTTATTATATAATGCTTTACTCGTAACAATATGAAATGGTAAGACTATATGCTTATCATCTCTGTTTCCCAATACATTTTTGGGGGAGTGATTTTCCATGATAGTAGAAATAGTGACCACTGGCACAGAATTGCTTTTAGGTCAAATCGTTGACACCAATACATCTTTTTTATCGCAAAAACTTAACCAATTAGGCTTTGATGTTTTGTATCACTCTACAGTGGGTGATAATAAGATACGTATGACACAAGTTTTTAGTAATGCATTACATAGGTCTGATATTATAATTACATCAGGTGGATTAGGTCCAACTCAGGGAGATATTACTAAGGAAGTAACAGCACAGCTTTTAAATCGCCCATTGTTTTTAGATGAAGATAGTGTAAAAAATATTAAAAGTTTTTTTGTCAAACGGCAGGTAGTTATGTCAGAGAATAATTTACGCCAAGGAATGATACCAGAAGGTGCTATCATCATGAAGAACGAATGCGGTACTGCTCCAGGCGTTATTTTAGAACATGACAATAAAACAATCATTCATTTGCCTGGTCCTCCACACGAACTGAAATGGATGTTTGAACATGCTGTCGTTCCCTATCTAAAAAAACGTTTTAACTTACAAGGCGTCATTGTTTCTAAAATATTACATACCTATGGTATCGGAGAATCATCTCTAGAAGAAAAAATTAAAGACTTTATTATCTCTCAGTCTAATCCGACAATTGCATTACTAGCAAGGCAAGGGGAAGTGATTATTCGCCTTACAGCTAAAGGTAATACAGTAGTCGAAGCAAAGGATTTAATTGCTGGACTGGAAAAACAACTTCGGCAACAGATTGCCGACTATATTTGGGGTTTAGATAATGATACTCTCGAAGCAAATATTGGCAAAATTTTAACTCAAAAACAGTTAACTATTGCATTAGCCGAATCATGTACAGGTGGGCTGATTACCAGCCGCATTACCGACATTTCTGGTAGTTCTGATTACCTTGTGGGCTCTATAGTTTGTTACACTAATAAAATTAAAACAGATTTTATTGGTATACCGCCGCAAATTATTATTGACCATGGCGCTGTAAGCCACCAAACAGCATCACTTCTGGCGACTAATATCCGCCAGAAATTTACTGCTAATATTGGGATGGGAATTACCGGCATAGCTGGCCCAAATGGTGCTACTCCTACAAAACCAGTTGGTACGGTATTTATTGCAGTTGATGGCCCGCTTGGTATACAGTGCAAAAAATATACATTTAATGGTCAGCGTACTGATATTAAATATCGTATATCACAAGCCGCTTTACATATGCTAAGACAGTATACATTATCGTTATAATATAATAACTTAATTAAAATTAGGAGGCTATCTACATTGAGCGATACAAATTTATTTGGTACTATTCAATTAAGCAAAAAACTAATCTCAGCCATTACGGAAATGGGTTTTGAAGAACCATCACCTATTCAAAGCCAGACAATTCCTTTGGTGCTCGAGGGTCATGATGTTATTGGTCAAGCACAAACAGGTACAGGTAAAACAGCGGCCTTTGGTATCCCTGCGATAGAACGTCTTACAGAAGGTCGTCAAATACAAGTTTTAGTACTGACTCCAACCCGTGAGCTTGCTATTCAAGTAGCCGAAGAATTAGCTAAAATAGGTAAGTTTAAACGTATTAAAACATTATCTATTTATGGTGGACAACCTATTGACAGGCAAATTAAGGCTTTGCACATGGGCGTACAAGTCGTTATTGGTACACCAGGTAGGCTATTAGATCATATTCGCCGCAGAACAATAAAACTTGATGCTGTAAAAATGCTAATTCTTGATGAAGCTGATGAAATGTTAGATATGGGTTTTGTTGATGATATTGAAACTATTATCCAACAAATTCCTGTAGAAGGACGACAAACACTGTTATTCTCAGCTACTATGCCAGGACCGATTGCCACTTTGGCTAGAAAATATATGAATAACCCCAAAACGATTGCAGTAAGTAGAGAGCAGCTTACCGTTCCTCTTATTGATCAATGTTATTATGAAACTCGTGAAAAATTGGAAGCATTATGCCGGGTACTTGATGTAGAAACCACTGGTAAAATAATCATCTTCTGTCGCACCAAACGAGGCGTAGATGACCTTGTAGCCTCACTACAGGCTAGAGGTTATATGGCTGATGGATTACACGGTGATTTAAGTCAAGCACAACGTGATCGAGTTATGAAAAAATTCCGCGATGGCAAGCTTGAAATATTAGTTGCTACTGATGTTGCTGCGCGCGGTCTGGATATTGACGACATTACCCATGTTGTCAATTATGATATTCCTCAAGACAACGAATCTTATGTACATCGCATTGGCCGTACTGGACGTGCTGGTAAAACAGGTGTAGCGATTACCTTTATTAACCCACGTGAATATAGACAACTTAAACTAATTGAAAAATTAACAAAATCACGTATTGTACGCAAGCAATTGCCATCAGCTGCTGATATTTTAGATCGCCAGCGGGAAATTATAAAGAATCGTTTGGTACAAACAATTGAGCAAGGTAATTTTAATGTCTACCAAGATATTATCGTCGATTTGGCAGCTGATTATGACCCTATAGAAATTGCCGCAGCAGCTTTGAAGCTAGCACAAGAAGGTTTTAAAGAAAAATGCGTTATTGAAGAAGATAAACCTAATTTTGGTAATACTGGTGCCCAGGCAGGTATGGTTCGCCTATTTATTAATATTGGTAGAGCACAAAAAATACGCCCTGAAGATATTTTACGCACCATAGCTGAATCAGCTGATATCCCTGGCAATACCGTTGGGGTAATTAATATTTATGAAAAGTTTACCTTTGTTGAAATACCTGAAGAAGTTGCCGAGCGGGTTGTAGCAGCTATGCATAAGAATACGATTAAAGGCTTTAAAATCAACGTTGAACCTGCTAAAAGCAGATAAGATAACCATATAGGCTCTATTTAACCGCAAAGGCGCGAAGTACGCAGAGGAGACAGTAAAACATTAGTCTTACCTTTGCGTTAATCGTGTCCTTTGCGGTTACTTTTTATTAAGGAATCAGAAATTATAACAATTTCTGATTCCAAGTAAGGGCAACTAAGGCTTCAGCCTGCGCTGAGGCTTGGTCGAAGCCAAGTTTTCTTTATCAAAAATTCCTAATAATGTAAACCTCAGCTCTTGACATTACGAACAAATGTTTGTACAATGATAGATATAAGGGAGATGATTAATCAATGGAAAAATCACAAAAGTCAGATAGATCACAAGCATTGGAAAGCGCTCTGCGCAAAATCGAAAAAGATTTTGGTAAGGGTTCTATTATGAAATTAGGCGAAGTAGCTGCTAGAATGAATGTGGAAATTATTCCTACAGGTGCTTTGCCTCTTGATATTGCCCTTGGCATAGGCGGTCTTCCTAGAGGTAGAATAATAGAAGTATATGGTCCTGAATCATCTGGTAAAACAACAGTATCCCTGCATATGATTGCGGAGGCCCAGAAATCTGGCGGACTTGCTGCCTTTATTGATGCTGAACATGCCTTAGATCCTTTATATGCCAAAAATCTTGGTGTTGATATTGATAATTTATTGATTTCTCAACCTGATAACGGTGAGCAAGCTTTAGAAATTGCTGAGGCTTTAGTACGCAGCAATGCTATTGATATTATTGTTGTTGACTCAGTGGCAGCTTTGGTGCCCAAAGCGGAAATTGATGGAGAAATGGGCGATTCCCATGTTGGTTTGCATGCTCGGCTTATGTCCCAGGCTATGCGTAAATTAACTGGAATTATTAGCAAATCCCGAACAATAGTTGTCTTTATTAACCAGATACGCGAAAAAGTTGGAGTTATGTTTGGTAATCCAGAAACAACGACAGGGGGACGAGCCTTAAAATTTTATGCATCAGTAAGGCTAGAAGTACGCAGAGGTGAAAGTATTAAACAAGGAAATGACGTTATCGGCAACCGCACTAAAGTAAAAGTAGTTAAGAATAAAGTTGCACCGCCATTCAAGCAAGCGGAATTTGATATTATGTATGGCGAAGGAATTTCTCATGAAGGTTGCCTAGTCGACATTGGCACTGTATTTGAGGTTATTAACAAAAGTGGTGCTTGGTATTCATATAACGACACTCGCCTTGGTCAAGGCCGGGAAAATGTTAAAGAATTTTTCAAACAAAATCCTGATGTAGCTAATGAAATTGATAGGAAAATTCGGGAGTTATTATTAGTAACAACAAATCCATTACCAACGACTGAGATTGTAGATGATTTAGAGATTGAATAATCATGAAGATATTTGGAAGTTAGCATTACAGATACTTGGGCGTCGATCCTACAGTGAATATGAATTGCGTCAAAAGCTATACCAAAATAACTATGTTGTTGATCAGATTGATAATGTTATTAGCCGATTACTTGCATATGGCTATGTAAATGACAATAAACTTGCAAATATTTTATTTGAAAAATATTTACACGTTGGCAAGTATAGCTTGAATAATATTATTTGTAAACTAAAACAACGTGGTTTACCAGACGATGTTATTAAAAATGTGACAACTAGTTATGATTCTGAAGACGAGTGGAATTCAGCTTTAAAGGTAGTTAATAACCGCTTTAAATCACTAGAGGGAGTTAGCAAAGAAAAAATCTATAGGTTTTTAACGACTAGAGGCTTCGGAACAACTACTATTAATAAAGTTTTTCAACAAATATATCATGGTGAAATCTAATAAACATAATCAAGACTTGGCTAAAGCCAAGTCTTGATTATGTTTATTAGATAATATGAGACAATACAAGAATATATATAGTAATCTTAGTTTTATTGTAAACAAGAACAAGGGACATAAATGGATAACTTGACACTACTTTGAAAAACATTTACAATTGAATTATCCAATTGTATAATCAATTAGTAAAACTTTCTAAGAAAATCAATTACTGTAGGGGAGTAATTGTGAACAAATTTTAAAAGCCGAGTTAAAAACCTCAGCTTTACCCTTAATATCTAAATAAATTGAAGGAGGTGTAATTATTATATTTGAAATTATTTTAACTGCTATCATTGTTGCTATCTTAGGTTCTAGCATAGGCTACTGGATACGTAAGAAAACTGCTGAAGCAAAAATAATCTCAGCTGAAGAAGCTGCGAAAAAGATAATAGTTGAAGCAGAACGATCAAGTGAATCAAAGAAAAAAGAAGCATTAGTTGAGGCTAAAGAGGAAATTCATAAACTTAGAAGCGAATTAGAACGTGAAATTAAAGAACGTCGTTCAGAACTCCAACGTCTCGAACGTCGACTGTTGCAAAAAGAGGAAAATCTTGACCGAAAAGTTGACTCCCTTGAAAAGAAAGAGGAGATTCTCAGCCGTAAAGAGGTTGAAGTAGATAAAAGTCAAGAAAAAATTAATGATTTATATACTAAACAGCTCAGTGAATTAGAACGATTATCTGGATTAACATCTGAAGAAGCTCGCAACTTGCTCCTCGATAATGCTCGCGAAGAAATTAAACACGAAACAGCAATCATGATTAAAGAATTAGAACAACAAGCTAAAGAAGAAGCTGATAAAAAAGCACGTAATATTATTTCCTTAGCTATTCAACGTTGTGCCGCAGATCATGTTGCCGAAACTACCGTTTCAGTCGTGGCATTGCCTAATGACGAAATGAAAGGTCGTATTATCGGACGCGAAGGACGTAATATTAGAACCTTAGAAACACTCACTGGTATTGATCTTATTATTGATGACACTCCTGAAGCTGTTATACTCTCTGGTTTTGACCCTGTTCGTAGAGAAGTCGCCCGAATTGCTTTAGAGAAACTAATTGCTGATGGTAGAATTCACCCAGCTCGTATTGAAGAAATGGTTGAAAAAGCCCAGAAGGAAGTTGATCAAAGAATTAAAGAAGCTGGTGAACAAGCTACTTTTGAAACCGGAGTACATGGACTTCATCCAGAAATCATTAAGCTACTTGGTCGGTTAAAATACCGCACTAGCTATGGACAAAATGTTCTTAAGCATTCTATTGAAGTAGCGCATTTAGCAGGTGTTATGGCTGCTGAACTAGGTGTTGATGTAATGCTGGCAAAACGAGCTGGTCTTTTACATGACCTTGGTAAAGCTGTTAACCACGAAATGGAAGGCTCCCATGTTGAATTAGGTATGAGTTTAGCCAAAAAATATCGTGAATCACCTGAAGTCGTTAATGCGATTGGAGCTCACCATGGTGACGAAGAGCCAACAACTATACAAGCAGTGTTAGTTGCTGCTGCTGATGCTATATCTGCGGCTCGTCCAGGCGCACGTCGCGAAAGTCTGGAAAGCTACTTAAAAAGATTAACACGATTAGAAGAAATCGCAGAGTCTTTCGAAGGTGTCGAAAAATCATTTGCAATTCAAGCTGGTCGGGAAATTCGGATTATGGTTAAACCAGATAAAATAGATGATTTACAATCTGTCCGTTTATCGCGGGATATTGTCAAGAGAATTGAAAATGATCTAGAATATCCAGGACAAATAAAGGTAACTGTGATTCGTGAGACACGTTCTGTCGACTACGCTAAATAAGCATTAAAATTGAAACGACCTTAATATAAGGTCGTTTTAATTTACCTTAATTAAGGAATGGTGATTTTCTTGCCTAAACATAAACTAACTAACGAAGAGATTTCTGATGGCGTCAATTTATTAATTTCTATTTTAATACGTTATCCTGAAATTGGTACTGTGAGCTTCGATCCACAATATAATCAACTAAATTTAAAGTTTATGTTATCTGCCATACCATCTCAAGATGAATTCTCCAATATAAAAAACTTATTAATAGATAGTATTGCTGTGTATAATATGTTAGAAGGATTATCTTTGAAGACTTCTGAAATACAATTACATACTCATGATAAAGTCGCTATGTTAAGTATCGTTAGAGATGTGCATACTATATCTAAAAATGAAATTACTTTGATCATTGTTTTATTGCGAGAAAAATTAAAAGACTATTTAATTTTTGACTACAATGTTTCACTATCAGAAGAAGATTTGCTGTTACAAGAAGAAGTAATTGAAAATATGTTAGAAAATATTAAACAAAATCTTCTCCTGCATAGACTAATAGGTATTCGTGAAAATGGTAGAATATTAGTCTTTAATAAATAATTGAAACATACGCACTACTTATAACCATAATGTATTATTTTTCATGGAGGATTATTGGATGAATATAATGATGATTGGTGATATTTGTGGTCGACCTGGTAGGCATACAGCAGCTTATTATATCCCTATTTTAAAACAGGAATATAGTTTAGATTTAATTATTGCAAATGGGGAAAATTCGGCTGGCGGAGTAGGTATTACCGCTAAAGTACTTGAGGAATTATTAAGTATGGGTATTGATATTATTACAACAGGTAATCATGTCTGGGATAAAAAAGAAATCTTTAATTTTATTGATAGTGGAAAACCCTTGATTCGTCCGGCAAATTATCCGCCTGGGACACCAGGTAAAGGATACCAAATAGTAGTAGTTCAAAACCGTAAAGTTGGTATTATTAATCTTTCAGGTCGCACTTTTATGCCCCCGATCGACTGTCCATTTCGCACTATTGAACAGATTATCTCTGAACTTCAGAACTTATGTGAAATATTCATCATAGATTTTCATGCTGAAGCAACTTCTGAAAAATTAGCGTTAGGTTGGTATTTAGATGGAAAAGTGTCATGTGTAGCTGGAACACACACCCATATTCAGACTGCTGATGAACGCATTTTACCACAGGGAACTGCTTATATTTCTGATCTTGGCATGGTTGGTCCTTGGAATTCTATCTTAGGTGTAGATAAGGAACCTGTAATAAAAAAGTTTTTAACAGGATTACCAGTTAAATTTAATGTGGCAGCTGATGATGATACAATATTTTGTGCTATCATTATTCAGATTGATGATCATTCAAACAAAGCTAATAATATAATACGCATACAGAAGCATTTAAAAAAATGAATTTTTAAACACTTTAATTTTTTTATTAATATAAAAAGGGATTTTTTGGATAGATAACGAATACTGATATACTAAGGACTTTATTAGTTGCTTTTCTAACTTAAAGGAGGGTATTCAAAAACATGGAAGTCTTGAAAGTATCAGCAAAATCTAATCCTAATTCCGTAGCAGGTGCTTTGGCAGGAGTGCTAAGAGAACGAGGCGGCGCAGAAATGCAAGCTATCGGTGCCGGAGCGCTTAACCAAGCAGTAAAAGCAGTAGCGATTGCAAGAGGATTTGTAGCGCCACATGGTGTTGACCTTATTTGCATCCCTGCCTTTACTGATGTTTTGATTGATGGTGAAGAACGAACAGCCATAAAGCTAATAGTTCAAGCACGCTAAATAATTAAAACCTGTTCACTAGAACAGGTTTTAATTATTTAATTTATGATACACTAAGAGTAAGAATAGAATATTGTAAAAATAAGGAGTGGAACTATGCAAATAAAAGTACTAACTATCCCAATCACTCAAGTATCATGTAATACCTTAATTATTAATTTATTTGAAGAAAGCACAATACTTGATAAGGCTACAGGTATGATTGATAAAGCTTTACATGGCCACATCAATACACTTATTTCAGAACAACCTGATTGTGGCAAATATGGTGAAATCACTATTATTCATACATGGGGCGCTATCGGTGCTAAACATATTATGGTATTGGGCATGGGCAAAAAAACAGAATTAACTACTGATAAAATCTGTGCATTATCTGCAATAGCAATGCGTACTGCACAGAAACGTCATGCTAAATCAGTCGCTACTATGATCTCTGCCTTAGATACCGAAAGATATGATCTTCAAACAACTACAGAGGCGATAGTCGAAGGTGCTATTCTAGGTACATATCAATTTAACTACTATAAAACAAACCAACCAACTCCTGATAGTATTGAAAAATTTATCATTATTGAAAATAAGGCTGAAAAAAAAGCTATAATAACTAAAGGTATTCAGCGTGCAGAAATAATTGGTGAAAGTGTTAATCTGGCCCGAGATCTCGTCAACCATCCAGCAATATATATGACGCCAACACAAATGGCTTTACATGCACAAGAAATTGCTGAACAAAATAATCTAGAAATCCTAATATTGGAAAAAGCGGATATGGAAAAAGAAAATATGCATGCCTTGCTATCTGTCGCCAAAGGCAGCTTCCAGCCGCCTAAAATGATTGTATTAAAATATATTGGTGACGCTAGTAACCATCATTTTACCGCATTTGTGGGTAAAGGTGTTACCTTTGACAGCGGCGGTATCTCCATTAAACCAAGCTTAAATATGAATGAAATGAAAAGTGATATGGCTGGTGGTGCTACGGTTCTAGGCACCATGCTCGGGATTGGAAAATTAAAACCCAAGATCAATATTCTAGGTATTATTCCTTGTACTGAAAATATGCCTTCAGGTCACGCTTATAAGCCAGGTGATGTCATTTCCTCCATGAGTGGTAAAACCATTGAAATCATTACTACTGATGCTGAGGGGCGACTTATTCTCGCAGATGCTATTACCTATGCCCAGCAGTTAGGCGCCACTCAAATAATCGATATAGCCACTTTAACAGGTGCCTGTGTTGTAGCATTAGGGAATATTGCTTCAGGTCTAGTAAGCAATAATAAAGATTTGTGCAGTCAAGTCTTAGCTGCATCAGTATCTACAGGAGAAAAAATGTGGGAAATGCCAAACTTTGCTGAATATAAAGAACAAATTAAAAGCGATATTGCTGATTTGAAAAACTCTGGCGGTCGGATGGCAGGAACAATTACAGCTGGACTATTTATAGCGCAGTTTGTTAATGACATACCTTGGGTACATATTGATATTGCAGGTACTGCTGATAGTAACAAAAATAGTGGCTATAATGTTAAAGGTGGTACTGGCGTAGGGGTACGTACATTAATTCAATTAGCCCAAAACATGGGTACAAAATGACCGCTGATTTACATGTTCATACTACAGCTTCTGATGGGCGGCTTTCACCTGCGAGCATTATTGATCAAGCCATACAAGCAAAGTTATCTTACATTGCCATCACTGATCATGATACCGTTGATGGTCTATTACAATTAAGTACCGTACAGCAATCTTTACCTGCTAGCTTGTTTGTTATTCCTGGAATAGAATTAAGTACAGATTTACCAGAAAATGAAGTACATATTCTAGGCTACTATATAGATATTTTTAATGTTGAACTTTGTCACCAATTAGATCTTTTAATTGTCCATCGCCATGAGCGTGCTAAGCAAATGATTATTAAACTTAATCAATTAGGTTATTCTATTACTTATTTGCGTGTATTGGAGTTAGCAGGACAAGTCACTTCTATAGGACGTCCACATATTGCGAAAGCATTGGTTGAAAAAGCTTATTTTCCTACAATCGCAGATGTTTTCACTACATTATTGGATAAGAATGGTCCGGCCTATGTGCCGCACTACAAATTAACACCAAAACAGGTTATTGAATTAATTAAAATAGCCGGTGGAGTGCCGGTACTCGCTCATCCAGGCCTCGTTGGTAATGATAATATTGTTTTAGATATAATTGATTCAGGTATTCTTGGTCTGGAAGTATATCATCCTAAACATGATGAGGGGCAAGTGGAAAAATATCTTAATATTGCCAATAAATATAAACTTGCAATAACAGGCGGTTCTGATTTTCACGCTATTCCTGCTCGGTTTCCGCATCAATTAGGGATTTTCACAATTCCTGCAAACTTAGCCTGCCAACTACAAAAATTATCAAAGCATAAAATTTACTAAATTAGCATATGCTATAAAAAACAGATCGTATCTATTTTTAGTTCAGGAGGATGGTTAATGGATAATAACATCAGCCTGATTGATGAATTACGTGTACATATTCAAGAATTGGAAGATAAATTGGCAGCTCTACGCGTCAGTCGTCGCGTATTAATGAATTTGCTGGATAATGTAGAAAAAGAAAAACGTGAACAATTATTATTATTAGAAAACCAAAATGAAAAACTACAAAAAAACAATTGCCATTACGCACAAATGATTATGCATCAAAACTTACGTATAGCCAAATTAGAAGAAAAAATTAAATTATTTTCCAATTTAACTTGACAACACCTGCAAAGGTGTTTATTTTTATTTATGAGCCCTTATTACATTTATATAAAAAGTAGGAGGTTAGTTGATGGATGTTATCGCATTAGTGGGGGCAAGTGGAACAGGAAAAAGCCACCGTGCACTTGTTGTCGCACATGAGCATAATATTGATACAATTATAGATGATGGTTTACTCATTAAGAATTCTAAGATTGTCGCTGGTCGTTCGGCAAAAAGCGAATCCAGTAAAATAATGGCTGTAAGAAGAGCAATTTTTATGGAAGAAGCACATGCTCAAGAAGTTCGCGAAGCTATTACTAATGTAGAGCCAAATCGCATTTTAGTGTTAGGAACTTCTATAAATATGATAGAAAAAATTATCAAAATATTAGGATTACCTCCGCTTAACAAAGTTATTATGATTGAGGATATTGCCACTGCTAGCGAAATTAATATAGCTCGCGAAAGTAGATTGAAAGAAGGTAAGCATGTAATTCCAGTACCAACTATTGAATTAAAACCACATTTCTCTGGTTATCTTATTGATCCACTAGAGATTTTTTTTAAAAAACCTAAATCCCGTCGTCGCAAAATTGGCGAAAAATCAATTGTGCGTCCAATTTTTAGTTATTATGGCAAATTACTTATCTCTGATGCGGTTATCTCTGCTATTGTCGATTATGTAACCACTAATGATCCACAAATTCCTCGCGCTCATCAAATCAATGTGAAAAATTCCCATGATGAGGAAAAAGGGATTTCTATTAGTTTAGATGTAACTGTAAAATATGGTAATTCATTATGGGATATAGCGTATCAGGCTCAAGGTCGTATCAAAAATATGGTAGAACATATGACTGGATTAGTTGTCAAGGAGGTGAATATTTCTGTTAAACGTCTTAGTACCGACTAAATATCAATATTTTCCTTTAATTATTCAATTATAACCTTTCTATGTATTTAGCTTTTAGTTTCGTTGGTGCATTACCTTGCACTAGTCTTAATGTGATTTACCAAAAACGTTAAGTATGAAAGAAAAAAACTTCACTTGATGAATTAATAACTAGTAAATAAGGTGGTACTTTAAAATATGATAACATTTGTTGTTCTTTTTATTGCAGCTTTTTGTGCAGGTATTCAAAATGCATTAGCTGGCGGAGGATCGTTTCTTACTTTTCCGGCATTGATGCTTACAGGATTGGATGCGCGAGCAGCAAATATTACTTCGACGATTGCACTTTTCCCTGGGCAGATAACAACAGGTTTTGCTGGACGAAAAAATGTTTCGAATTTACCTCAATTATCCTTTAAGGCTTTATTTGTTATTAGTCTGATTGGTGGCATTTTGGGTGCTTTTCTTCTGTTAGTGACGCCTGTTTCTATTTTTGAATTTTTGGTACCATGGCTAGTTCTATTTGCTACATTTGTTTTCTTATGGGGGAACTTTTTCCGAAAAATCCAGGAAAATTCTAAGCCGTTAGGGCCTATGGGGGCTATAATCGCACAATTTGCTATTTCCGTCTATGGAGGTTATTTTGGTGGAGGAATTGGCATCTTAATGCTAGCGGCCTTAACTATTGCAGGTTTAGATGTACGCAAGGCAGGAGCAACTAAAAACGTGTTGGCTGGAGTGATGAATGCTTCAGCTGTTTTGATTTTTCTTTTTTCAAAGGATGTTGCGTGGACGCAAGTGATGGTGGCCTCCATTGCTTCTATTGCTGGCGGTCAGTTAGGGGCTTTTGTGCTGAAGCGGGTAAATGAGAAGATATTGCGTATTTGCATTATTATCCTTGGCTTTGGGTTAGCCATTGGACTTTTTATAAGGGCACATGGATCATAGGAAAAATAATACAAAACAAACCACTTTTATATAAATGGCGCTTCGTAGATTGAAATATCTGTGAAGCGTCTTTTATTATTCCTTACTATGCAATTTATAGAGCTTTCCAAATGACTAACCTAGGATTCTTGTTTGATAAACATACCCATTTAGGCTATAATATTTAGAATACAATAAGGAAATTTTGCAGGAGTTGATATATATATATGTTACATACAAAATACTTTACGATTGTTACTTATGGGTGCCAAATGAATCAGCACGATTCTGAACGATTAGCTGGCCAGCTAAAAAGTATTGGTTATGAATATACTGAGATACTAGGTGAAGCCGATTTCGTCTTAGTGAATACCTGTTGTGTGCGGGAAAGTGCAGAGAAAAAAATCTATGGTAAAATCGGCGAACTCAAGACCCTCAAAGCCAGTAATCCAAATTTGATTATTGGTATTACTGGCTGTATGGCTCAGAAAGATCGCAATAAGTTATTTGAAAAAGCCCCTCATATCGACTTAGTGTTAGGTACACATAATGTTCATCAGCTAGTAGAGCTTGTTAAAGAATTCGAACAAACTAAAAATCATGTCTTATCAGTATGGGATGAGGCTGAACGTTTAGCGCCAGATGTTCCCACCATCCGCAAAGGGAACATTTCAGCATGGGTGCCAATTATGTATGGCTGTAATAACTTTTGTACATACTGTATCGTCCCTTATGTCCGTGGTCGCGAACGTAGCAGGCCTATAGAAGATATTGTAAAAGAAGTACATCAATTAGGCCTCGAAGGCTTTAAAGAAATAACACTCCTGGGACAAAATGTTAATTCTTATGGTAAGGATACAGATCAATACGGTGATTTCGCAGACCTTCTTGAGGCTGTGGATCAAGTCAAAACAATTGAACGAATTCGCTATATGACATCACATCCTCGTGATATGAATGATAAGGTCATTGATACTATTAAAAACAGCAAAAAAATCTGCGAATATTTTCATCTACCTGTCCAATCTGGCAGTAATACGATCCTAAAACTCATGAATCGTGGTTATACCACTGAATATTACCGAGAATTAATCGCAAAAATTCGTAAGGCTGTTCCTCATGCCAGTCTCACTACTGATATTATTGTTGGTTTCCCTGGGGAAACAGAGGAACTATTTCAAGAGACCCTAGAATTCATTAAAGAAATTGGTTTTGATTCGGCTTATACCTTCTTATATTCAAAGCGCTCAGGAACGCCTGCAGCCACAATGCCTGACCAAATACCTGCTCAGGTAAAAAAAGAACGTTTACAGCTGCTAATGGACGCACAAAATGAGATTAGTTTACGAATTAATAAACAGCTAACAGGTCAAATAGTCACTGTCATGGTAGAGGGACCGAGTAAAAATGATGAAAGTCGGTTAATGGGGCGCACTGCTACTAATAAAATTGTCTTATGGGATAAGCAAGGTACTGAAGAAATAGGACAGCTTGCTAAAGTAAAGATCAAAACTGCACAAACCTGGCTACTAAAGGGCCAGCTTATAAATTAATTGTAGATAGGGAATAGGAGACGCAGTTATGACAGTACGCTATACTCCAATGATGGAGCAATATCTAGATATCAAAAGCAAACATACGAATGAAATATTATTTTTTCGCATGGGTGACTTTTATGAAATGTTTTTTACAGATGCTGAATTGGCATCCCAGGAGCTTGAAATTACCCTCACTGCCCGTGATGGCGGCCAAAGTAAGCGTGTACCTATGTGTGGCATACCTTATCATTCAGCAGAAAACTATATTGCCAGGTTAATCAATAAAGGTTATAAAGTCGCCATTTGTGAACAAGTGGAAGATCCCAAACAAGCTAAAGGAATTGTACGGAGAGAAGTTATTAAAATAATTACTCCAGGCACCATTATTGCCGAGAATCTGCTACCAGGTAATAGCAATAATTTTCTAGTGGCACTCTATGAAGAAGATGAAGAACTCATTCTCACGGCCACAGATATTTCTACAGGGGAATGCCTATGGGCACTTTTTTCCGGTTCTGGGCGGTTAACGTCACTCTATGATCAATTGTTCAGGCTAATGCCCACAGAAATCGTGTTATCAAGCAGCATTGACAATATGGATAAACTAAATGCTTTTATCAGTAATCGCATTCCTAATTGCACAAATACCACTTTGACTGTGGATAATTTAAAATTAGCCAATGAACTACCCCGTCGGCATTTTAGTAGTGAGGACTTGCCGGAGCATGGGGCAGCTCTGACAGGAATTAGTTATTTATTATATTATCTCCATCAAACGGTAAAAACTGACCTATCACATATTAATCGCCTCATCAAATATAACTCCTCAGAGTATCTGGTAGTTGATTCCACAAGTATGCGCAATCTAGAAGTCACCCGGAATGTACGAGATGGCGGTAAAAAAGATACTCTCCTAGCGGTCCTTGATTATACTAAAACTGCCATGGGAGCACGTCTATTGAAAAAATGGTTAGAGTATCCTTTATTGAATACTAGCCAAATTATACAGCGTCAAGATGCAATTGCCGAACTCTTAGAAAATCCTACATTACGGCAAACGATTCATGAAACACTTGCTAACATCTATGATCTTGAGAGAATTCTAACCCGCATTGAAGTCGCGACCGCCAATGCTCGAGATTTAGTTGCTTTAAAAGCCTCCCTTACAGTGCTACCTGTCATAAAATCATCCCTGCAAACTGTCCATACTAAATTTTTAAGTGACCTTGAACTCTATATGGAGACATATACTAATATGGTACATCTTATTGATACTGCCATTGTAGATAACCCGCCCTTTTCCGTCCGCGAAGGAGGATTAATCAAACCAGGCTATAATTTGGAACTTGATGAACTACATGCCATCTCAAGAGACAGCAAACAATTTGTACAAGATATCGAAACCAGAGAGCGTGAAGCCACAGGTATCAAATCCCTAAAGGTCGGCTATAACCGTGTTTTTGGTTATTATATAGAAATAACCCATTCCCATACGTCCTCAGTACCGATCACCTATATTCGCAAACAAACCCTTACCAATGCCGAACGCTATATTACTCCTGAATTAAAGGATTTTGAAAGCAAAATTTTAGGCGCCCAAGAAAAAATAGTCATCATTGAGCATCATTTATTTTCCGCTATTCGCGATTATATTAAAACCCATATGAAAGAAATCCAACAAACCGCTCGCCAATTAGCCCAATTAGATGCTATCATTAGTTTAAGCGAAGTGGCTTTCCGTCATAATTATTCGCGCCCTCAAATTACTCAAACTAGGGAAATTACAATTAAAGATGGACGTCACCCCATCGTGGAAAGACTCATGCATCAGCAATTATTTGTCCCTAATGATACAGAACTAAATCATCACAGTAATGAAATTATCGTGATTACGGGTCCTAATATGGCCGGTAAATCTACTTATATGCGTCAAGTAGCATTACTAGTACTCATGGCGCAAATCGGCAGTTTCATTCCCGCTCGCACGGCCATCATTAGCCCTGTTGACCGCATCTTTACCAGAGTAGGAGCTAGTGATGACTTGTCCACTGGACAAAGCACCTTTATGGTAGAAATGAACGAAGTCGCACAAATTTTAAAACATGCGACAAAACATAGTCTCATCATTTTAGATGAAATAGGGCGGGGCACCAGCACCTTTGATGGTATGAGTATTGCCCAGGCCGTTATTGAATATATAAAAGAACGGATTAAAGCCAAAACACTGCTCGCGACTCATTACCATGAACTAACTGAACTGGCTGATCATAGTAAAACAATTAAAAACTACTGCGTAGCAGTTAAAGAGCGGGGGAATGAGGTCGTATTTTTAAGGCGTATTATTCCTGGTGGTGCTGATAAAAGTTATGGTATTCATGTTGCACAATTAGCAGGTTTACCTAAAAAAGCTATTGAACGAGCCCAAGAACTATTATTAGAATTAGAACAAAAGCATCCAGAGTCTCAGCAGTCTCAATCTACTACTACTAAAGTAGCCGAATCAATACCAATATCCTTATTTACATCATCTCTTGTAAATGAATTGTTAACCTTGGATATTATGACACTAACGCCCTTAGAAGCCCTCAATATTTTATATAATCTACAAAAACAGGCTAAGCAGGAGTCTGGTCAATTATGAATAAAATTCATATTTTAGATGAAAATACGGCTAATAAAATTGCGGCTGGCGAAGTAGTAGAGCGTCCCTCGTCAATCGTCAAAGAATTGGTAGAAAACTCCATTGATGCCCTGAGTCATCATATCGAAGTTGAAATTGCTGATGGTGGAATTAGCTTTATTCGTATCACCGATGATGGTAGTGGCATGAGCCCAGAAGATGCGAAGCTTGCCATATTACGCCATGCAACCAGCAAAATTCGCTTAGCAGAAGATCTATCAACTATTCATTCCTTAGGTTTTCGTGGGGAAGCACTGCCAAGCATTGCTGCTGTATCTCGGTTTTCCTTAACCACCCGTCTGCATGATAATGAGCCCCTTGCAACCTATATAGAAGTCGCCGGGGGGACTACCACTGATATACGAGAGGCAGGGGGCAATGTGGGAACAACCATTGTTGTTAAAGATCTATTTTTTAATACCCCCGCCCGTAAAAAATTCTTAAAAACAGCAGCTACTGAAGCTTCACATATTAACGATATTTTAATTAAATTGGCATTATCGTATCCTAATGTCGCCTTTAAATTCATTAATAATAAGCGTTTAGTATTATCTACACCTGGTAATAATCAATTACAGGACACCTTAACTAGTCTCTACGGCCAGAAAGTTGCACCTGATATTTTACCAATCAGCTATGACAATACCGTAGACAGTATTGGTATTTCCGGCTACTTAGGTAAACCTACATTACTAAAAAGTAATCGACAATGGCAAACCATTATCGTAAACTCACGAGTGATTAATAGTCGTTCCATTGCCAAAGCCTTAGATAATGCTTATCATTCTTTATTGCCTAAAAGTGGCTATCCTTTAGCAGTACTTAATATTACTGTCAACACTGATACCATCGATGTTAATGTACACCCCCAAAAAAGTGAGATCAAATTCAGTGATGAACAGAAAATTTTTAGAGCGGTGTATAAAGCTGTGACTAATGTACTCTCTGCAGCTCATGCCCCTAGTCAGCTAGCAGCTAGTGCCGAACTGAAAAATATTAACAATTATCATCCTACTCCTAACTATAACACGAGTCATAAGGGGCAAGAATCCCTGTATGCTAGTCCTCCTGTCCATAGGGTACTATCATGGCAAGAAGAGCCCCTGCCACTCACTACAGCGAGGATTGCTATGGAACAAGAAGATGTTATATTCCAGGACACACCACCTGCAGCTGATATTATGGGCTGTGACCAGCAAGAACCACAATTTACCTTGCAACCATTAGGGCAAGTTGATGACTGTTATATTATAAGCCGCGGACATGATGGCTTATATATCATTGATCAACATGCTGCCCATGAGCGTATTCTTTATGATAAAATGAGTCAACATACTGAGCGAATTCCCGCCCAGCAATTGTTAGTACCTATTTTTATGGATTGTGACGCAACTGAAATTACTATTATCACTGATTATCAAGATATTTTTTACAACTTAGGCTTTAGCTTGGATCTGGTGGGCCCCAGTGCCATGCGTATCTCTGAACTACCTAGTGATATTCCATTATCAGAGGCAGAAAATTTCATACGACAAATATTAGAATTTATTCAAAATATGCATAACCCTACAGCACAAGAATTGCGCCACAGTTGCCTACAGATTGCTGCCTGCCGTGCCGCAATTAAAGCCGGCGAGGCACTAAACATGAGGCAAATGCAAGCACTCATAAACGAACTATGTAATACTAACTTACCTTATACCTGCCCTCATGGACGACCAGCTATGATTCGTTTTAGCCCTCATGATCTAGATAAAATGTTTAAGCGTACAGGATTTTAAAAAAGATCAGTAAAAATATACTTTAGGTAACAGGTGATACAATGGACTTAGTAGTGACAACAGTGCAACACCCTTCTGATGATATCAATACATTAGCAGAGCATATAGCGACTATATTAAATATTCCCTTTGCCCCGCGAGCTAAACATTCTCTTATGGCGATAAAAATTCACTATCAAGTAGACAATGTAATCGTTGTCGGCCAAAAAGGACCACTCGTAAATACTCCTGGTGGAGAGTATTTTTTCCATCTCAGCATGGCGGAATTACGCATAAAAAATCTATTAAATGGTCAACATGACCATATGATATCAGCAATGTCCTTACAAGCTGGTATGTCTGTCCTTGATTGCACTCTAGGCCTAGCTACCGACTCGATTGTAGCCAGTTTCGTAGTAGGTAGTGCAGGCACAATACTCGGCCTGGAAACATCGCCGATTGTTGCTTTTATTGCCAGCTATGGCCTTAAGCATTTCCAAACAGATGAACAATCTCTGACTGAAGCTTTGCGCCGTATTGATGTGAAACATGCCCATTCCTACAAATATCTTACTACATTAGCCGATAACAGCTATGATATAGTTTATTTTGATCCTATGTTTAGACATCCCATTCATAGTAGCTCTAATGTAAAACCATTACGATATTTAGCTGATAATAGCCCACTACCGAAAAACACCCTCAAGGAAGCCTGCCGCGTAGCTAAAAAGAGGGTAGTCGTTAAAGAATCAAGTAAAAGCAATGAATTTACGCGTTTAGGCATTACCACGGTTTATGGTGGGAAATACAGTAGTGTCCACTATGGCGTAATTGAAATAGGAGACTAACTTATTTATGGAACGTATGATTGCTGTCATTGGGCCCACTGCGGTCGGTAAAACAAAAGTCAGTATTGATTTGGCAAAAATGCTAAATACGGAAATTATTTCTGGAGATTCTATGCTAGTATACAAGAATATGAATATCGGTACCGCTAAACCAAGCATGAGTGAGCGCTCAAATGTATTCCATCATCTTATTGATATTCTTGAACCCAGTGCAGATTTTAGTGTCGTTGATTTTACGGAACTTGCTAGCCAACATATTACTAAGATAAACAAAAAAGGTAAAATTCCCGTTTTGGCCGGCGGTACTGGCCTCTATATAAAAGCCTTGTTAGAAGGATATCAATTTAATCTCACACCAAGTGATGAAAAACTGCGTGCCAACCTAGATAATTTGGCAAAAGAGCATGGTAATCAATATCTTCATGACAAATTGGCCGAGGTCGTTCCAACTGCTGCAGCACGCTTACATCCTAATGACCTGCGTCGCGTGATACGCGCCTTGGAGGTATACTATCTTAGTGGTGATACCATTTCACAAAATAAACTCTTAGACCAGCAGAAACTGCTCTACAATGCTGCTGTCATTGGTATTACTATGGATCGTCAGCTTTTATATCATCGTATTAATCAACGAGTGGATATTATGATTGAGCAGGGATTGGTGAATGAAGTGGCTCTTCTGCTTAAAAGTGGTATATCACCAGACTGCCAAGGGATGCAAGGGATTGGTTATAAGGAAATTGTTAGCCACTTACAAGGAGAAATAGATTTATCTACTGCAATAGAGAATATTAAGCAGGCTACCAGAAATTTTGCGAAACGTCAGCTCACTTGGTACCGCAAAATGCCCTATATTACATGGTTTGATGTCAATGATTTTAGTGATTATAATACCATGATGGAAACTTTTTACAACTTTATTGCAGGAAAGTTTAACCTTGAAGTAGAATAGAAAAAATAGAATATAAGAAGCGGGGGAATTTGACTATGACAACTAAAGTTATTAATTTACAAGACAGTTTCTTAAATCAAATACGTAAAGAAAATAATCTGCCTGTGATTATCTATCTTATAAATGGCTTTCAACTTAGAGGTGTAGTTAAAGGTTTTGATAATTTCACTGTGATTATAGAAAATGACGGAAAACAACAATTGGTATATAAACACGCCATCTCAACTATTACACCTCTTAAGCATTATGCACCAGCTTTTCATGAAAAAAAAGACGATAAAGAAAACTTGGTTTGCCCCAAACCTTAAAGGAGGTTCGACTGCTAACGCATCGAACAAAGCGATCACATCGTCGCTGAAGCGTCGTGTGCCTGCTTTAATTGACAAGCAATAATAATGAAGAAAAAACTCTGGGCAATGGGCCGAGAGTTTTTTTTAGCACCTTTTTCTGCATCTTGCGTATACTGTAATCACCTATAGTCATGTGGTGAGGTGACAATAATGTCATATATTTGGCCTCAAGATGTTCTTTTAGCTATGGAAAAGGGGGAAATTTCAGCGGTGGAGGCTTTGAAAAGCCTCCAAGAAATGGATAATATGACTATGCCTAGTACTAAGGTTAATCATAGTCAAAAACGAATAGAAGATACTCTTCATGAATTAGATCATTTAATCGGCCTCTCAGAAGTTAAAAAAATAGTGAGGGAAATTTATGCTTTTATTGAAATTCAACGACGCCGTCAGCAAGAAAATTTAAATACCGAACCTCTAGTATTACATATGATTTTCAAAGGTAATCCAGGAACAGGCAAGACTACTGTAGCCCGCATAATGAGTAAATTCTTTTGTGAAATTGGCGTATTAACTCGTGGTCACCTGATCGAAGTAGAACGAGCAGATTTAGTCGGAGAATATATAGGACACACCGCACAGAAAACCCGTGAGCAATTGAAAAAAGCCTATGGTGGCATTTTATTTATTGATGAAGCATATTCTTTAGCTCGCGGCGGGGAAAAAGACTTTGGCAAAGAGTCAATTGATGTATTAGTGAAAGCTATGGAAGATCATAAGAATGACCTTATCTTAATACTAGCTGGTTATCAAAAAGAAATGGTAGGTTTTTTAGAAACAAATCCAGGTCTGCATTCCCGTTTCCCGATACATATTGATTTTCCCGACTATAGTCAGCAAGAACTGCTACATATCGCAGAACAAATGTTCCGCGCTCGTCAATATAGCTTATCAGCAGAAACGCGATCAGCATTATTAAAATTACTATTATCTCACCAAAGTAGTGTACATGAGAACTTTGGAAATGCCCGCACGGTGCGTAATATTATCGAAAAAGCCATTCGTCGTCAAGCTGTACGGTTAATTTCTAAAGCCAGCACTACCAGACAAGAGCTCATGTTAATTGAGCCTACTGACTTAGTGGAGGTGAAATAATGAGAGAGTTTATTATTGTTGGTCGCCCAAATTCAGGCAAAACCATGTTTGCTCTCAACTTTGCCGCTTTCATTGGCAGTAAAACAGTAGATGTAACATTTCGTAGCTATGATGGCTTAATGAGTTGCCGACATTTTTCTATTGAAGAGGCGAAAGTCCAACTATGTGGAATGGCGCTGCACAAAACACGTTCCCTGCAATCATTAATCCTTAAAATGTCCCTTGGCAAAACAATAGTAAACTTTAAGATAACAGATACCTGTGGCATTGGTGAAAAAATCCATCATGATGAAACCATTAGGCGTGGTATGGCACAAACGCTTAGTTTACTACGCTGTGCTGATTTTATTTTTCATATTGTTGATGTAGCGGGTATCAATAAAGAATATTTGAATAACCCGAGTACTATCGATCGTGAAATATATAATTATGGGATAATCCGAAATAGTTATACCATATTGGCTAATAAAATAGATTTACCTTCAGCTCAAGACAATATGACGAAGCTCGCTTATTTGTTTCCTAAAGCACATGCGATCCCTGTGTCCGCATTACTCAGCCAGGGATTTAAAGAGGTGAAAGCCTGTGTCGCCCGCAATATTTAAATTGGCAGGCATTATTATGTCTGTAATTTTGTGTTCAATTGCAGTTAAACTGGTTGATGATTTTTTAGATAAGGATCTTGATACCCGTGCCGGTTGTTATAACTTTTCTAAAACATTAGGCAATGGTGCTATTGTTTACGGTATGCTGTCCTTATCCCTAGCTGCTAGCATTAATGCTTCTATCAGCATACCATTATTTTTTGCCAGTTATAGTATTGGTATGTTTAATGATCTTAAGAAAACTTTTACTAGCGGTCTAAGTGGATTACAAGAATCTCTACTCGTATTTATCCTAGGAGTGATACTATGGGGCTGGCAAAGCATGTTCTTTTCTATATTTTACATTTTTTCAATACAACTATTTGACGATTATCTAGATATCTATACCGATCAATTAGCCGGCTACCGCAACTTAGCCCACCGTATAGGAAAAGTTGAATGTCTGCTGCTATCCATACTGACTTTATTTTTATCCTGGTGGATAGACGAACGTTTGTTCCTACCAGTGTTTTTAGGCACTGCAATCTTTTATATTGCTATATTTTATTATCAAAGGGGGAGGTAATAATGCTGCTAATAGTAATACTAATTGTGAGCACATTATTATTAGGCTACCTCTGGGGTAAGCATGACGGGCGGGTAGAGGGCTATAAACGCGGAACAGTAGATCTCCCCTTATTCATGCGAGAACAATCCTTAGAACTAGGTTATTGCATATTATGCAATGAACAAAAAGAGGTACACGATGCTTCAGCGCCGATGTGATGAATTTATTCGATACGTTAACAGTCGAACATCCTTCTGGTTGCGTCTGATGACTTGGCACAAGCCAAGTCTTTTCTTATTCATAATAATGAACGAATAAGCCACACTAATAAAATAACTGAGCAAGAAAACTACTTTTTCTATCTGACTCTAGCAATATGTAGTATAATTATAGTTATCTTGCCTGAAAAGCTGATCTGTTATTAGTATCTTACTTATTAGCAGGATTTTAGATAGGTTGTTATCTAAGGGATAATAACATAAAGGAGCGTGAGATCATGTCAATAATACATGGTGAGCTGAATGGTATACGTAAAAGTTTTCTGACTAGAATAGAGGCGCTCTATGAATTTTCAGTGCCTTTTGGACAGGTTATAACCGCTGAACTTGCACAAAAGATGATCGAAATTACAGCTGACCTTAATCGTGAACTTGCTGTATATATAAATAGACGAGGACAGATTACAGATGTAGCAGTAGGTGATATCTGTACTGTAGTATTGCCTGAAATCGACGGGCGTCGCTCTAGCAACCGTTTAAGCGGCACACGTTGTATTCATACCCATCCTAGTGGTGATACCCAGCTTAGTGGCGTAGATGTAGCTTCCCTCAAACAAATACGTTTTGATTTAATGGCTGCTATAGGGCAAATAAATGGCATTATTCAAGTGAGTTTCGGTATTATTACTGATATCAAAAATGATACTTTTAATATAGAAACAATTGGTCCATTATCCCTAGAAGAATTTATTGAACTGGATCTTACTTATCTAACGGCACAAATTGAACGTCAATTGGAACTGAATACCAGAACCAGCTCCATCGATGAACCTGAAAAAGCACTACTGGTAGGCCTTGAACGTCAAGAAAAGTGGGCGATTAAGGATTCCTTAAGTGAGCTATCTCAATTAGCGGAAACAGCTGGTGCAGAAGTACTAGGCACTACTTGGCAAAAGAGGGACCGTCCAGATCCTGCTTTATTTATTGGTCGCGGTAAGGTACAAGAGCTAAGTTTACTGCGGCAAGAAAAAGGTGCTAATCTTATTATTGTTGATGATGAGTTATCACCAGCACAACAACGTAATCTCGAAAAGATGCTCGGCACTAAGGTGCTAGATCGAGCAGCTCTTATTTTAGACATTTTTGCCCAACGTGCTCGTTCCCATGAAGGAAAATTGCAAGTTGAATTGGCACAATTACGCTACACTTTACCAAGATTAGGTGGACAAGGCCTAGTATTGTCAAGACTGGGCGGCGGCATCGGCACTAGAGGTCCTGGTGAAAGTAAGCTAGAAGTGGATCGCCGAAGGATACGAGACCGCATCAGTGATATTGCTCAGCAAATTGAAAATATTAAGAAACAACGTAATTTACATCGTAAACGCCGCCAGAGTACACGTATTCCAACAATCGCTTTAGTAGGTTATACTAATGCTGGAAAATCAACGTTGCTTAATATTCTCACAGCCTCAGAGGTATTGGCAGAAGATAAATTATTTGCTACACTTGATCCGACAACTCGGCAAATCACTTTACCTTATGGACAAGAAGCACTCGTAACAGATACGGTAGGTTTTATTCAAAAACTTCCTCATCATTTAATTGCTGCCTTTCGTGCCACCCTGGAAGAAGTCATACAAGCAGATCTACTGCTACATATTATTGATATTAGCCACCCTCAATACAAAGAACAAAGCCAAGCAGTGTATCAAGTACTTCATGAATTAAAGGCCGATACAAGACACCTCATCACAGTTTATAATAAAGTTGATAAATTAGAAAATCCCGAGGCCTTAGATCAACTATTACACAGTGATAACAGCATTGCAATCTCTGCCTTATCAGGACTAGGTACAGATAAACTACTCAGATTGGTGCAAAACTTTCTTAAGGAACAGACAGTTGAAATGGCTTTATTAATACCTTATAGCGACAACAATATTATCGCAAAATTATATGAAGTATCCACTGTACTTTCCACTGAATATCGTGAGGATGGTATCTATGCTTTGATCTCATTACCACCTGACGAAATAAATCGTTTTAGTACATATGCAATAAAAGTTGACACAACAGAAGGAGTCGAAAGCAATGAATAGTTTCCCACCAGAAATTCTAGCAATACGTAAGCAAGCTCTAGCTCAAGTTCAACCTTATTTCACCATTGTTGATGAAATTTCCGAAAAAAATACGATTAAAGTGCTGGATACTTTCCGAAAACACAAAGTAGCTGACTATCACTTCCGTACAACCTCAGGCTATGCCTATAATGATGCTGGGCGGGAAAAATTAGAAGCAGTCTGGGCTGATATCTGTGGAGCAGAAAAGGCATTGGTTCGCACTCAATTTGTTTCTGGCACTCACGCCTTAGCAACTGTTCTTTTTGGCATTTTGCGCCCAGGTGATGAACTTTTATCACTAACAGGTGCGCCATATGACACCATGCAAACCGTGATTGGCCATACTTGTTCTTCACCTGGTTCCCTAAAAGAGTTTAATATCGATTATTCTGAACTGCCCCTGATAAATACTGGGGTTGACATTGAGAATATTGCTACTGCACTGAAGCCAAACACCAAGATGGTACTGATTCAACGTTCACGTGGTTACAGCATGCGCGCCCCGCTAACCATTGAAGAAATAGCTCAAATATGCAACCATGTAAAAAGCCTCAAGCCTGATTGCGTGTGTTTTGTTGATAATTGCTATGGTGAATTTGTTGAAACTATAGAACCAACAGCCGTTGGTGCTGACATTATGGCCGGTTCACTAATCAAAAACCCAGGCGGTGGTATTGCTCCGACGGGGGGATATATTGTGGGTAAAAAACATTTAGTTGAACAAGCTGCCTATCGTATGACTGCGCCAGGTATTGGTGATGAAGTAGGGGCTTCTCTAATTGATAACCGTCTATTATTCCAAGGTTTCTTTATGGCACCTCATACGACAGCACAAGCTGTCAAAGGGGCGATCTTTGCCTCTGCATTCTTCTCCCTCCTGGGATATAATGCTCTGCCACAGCCTAAAGCAAGGCGTAGTGATATTATTCAAGCTATTGAACTTGGTTCACCAGAAAAAATGATAGCTTTTTGTCAAGGTTTACAAAAATTTTCGCCAATTGATGCCCATGTACGGCCAGAGCCAAGTGGGATGCCAGGATATAGCGATGCGGTGATTATGGCTGCCGGCACCTTTATTCAAGGTGCATCCATTGAGCTGAGCGCTGATGGACCTATGCGTCCACCTTATATAGTATATTTACAAGGTGGTTTAACTTTTGAACATGCTGTAATTGGTATTATGGGAGCTGCGACGGAAATATTACATTTGTAAAAGTTCTATAATAAAAGATAGCTTTCGCAAAATTTAGCAGGTATAAGATTAAAGTATGTCGAAATAGGTATAGCAACTTATAATTTGCGCATTTTTTATGTATTTTAGCAGGAAAACATACAAGCATGTCGAATAAAATAACATAATCATGGTGGGGTTCTATGGAATATATACTAATAAGTATAACGACAATATCAATATTCACATATATTGTCTACATACTTGCTAATAAACTGTTTTCTGTCCAAATGCACATAAAATATCTCCTTTTATGTGCATGCTGTGCACTTATAATCAGTTTAATTTTACCACGTTTTTTTATAAGTTCTGCTGGTTTAACTGGCACTCTAGGTATAGTAACTATATTTGCACTTATTTCTTCATATTTTATTGCTTATTATTATGATGATACAATGCAAAAAGCAGCTCTTAAAAAGGACGTATCTACAACGCTTGTAGAAATTCCATTTTTAGAAATACTGCAAACAGATAATAAGGTAGATATTCAACCTACTACTGATCTAAAAACACTTTCTGAAACAAATGATTTGAAAATAATTGTGAAAAAAGCAGAAAGCACTGCAGTTATTACAGAGTTAACGACTAAAGAATATTTTTATCCTATGATATACCAAGAGAAAGATAAGTCTTTCAAATTCTTAGAAACAACTGCAAATGATCAAATGAGTAACTCAGAAAATGTACTAGAAAACATAGCAGAAGAGCAAATATCTACGGTTGATTCTACATTGAAGCAATACTATTATCCTATGGTTACAACGCTTGCAGAAATTCCGTTTTCAGAAACACTGCAAACAGATAATAAAGTAGATATTCAACCTACTGTTGCTCTAGAAACACTTTCGGAAATAATTGTGAAAGAAACAGAAAGCATTGAAGTTATTACAGAGTTAACGACTAAAGAATATTTTTATCCTATGTTATACCAAGAGGAAGATAAGTCTTTCAAATTCTTAGAAACAACTGCTAATGATCAAATGAGTAACTCAGAAAATGTATTAGAAAACAAAATAGAAGAGCAAATATCTACGGTTGATTCTACATTGAAGCAATACTATTATCCTATGATATGTGAGGAGTACAACCTTAAAAAATTATTATTAAATACAGTCAAGGTCAATGAAGAAGTAGAGGTCGCTGATAACCATATGAATTTAACAACACAAACAGATATAATAAATACTTCTACAAATTCAGAAATATCTCAAGAACATCTCAGTGTACCGGATTTTAACGAATTATCCGATTCGTTTCCTTCTTCAAACGATTTAGATATTTTAATGGATTTTGCTTTCTTGCAAAAAGAACAGCGTAATTCCCTGCAAGCTCTTAAAACTTTCCGCCATGCGTTAAACTTATATCCTAATAGCGAAGTTGCCCCATTTCTAGTCATGGAAATTGCCACCATTCTAAAAAATCTTGGTTCATATAATGAGGCTATTAAAGTCTTCACTGAAGGCCGATTGCTTCCTGGAGTAATCAATAATAGCATGCTTGAACAAGAATTTATTAATAATATTGCTTATTTGCGTATTATTAAGAATACTTTAGTTAAAAATTCTTTAGAATTCATGCCATTTAATCTCATTCCCGATAACGCATTCAAGGAAATCGATACTGAATTTTGTGAATGGCGTAATCAATCGTAATATTTAACATTATATAGGGGGTTTTATTTATGAACAAAACTGCAGACATTATCAACTTACCGGTTATTGACATTAGCGAGGGTGCGGAAATCGGTATTGCAACCAAAATTATTATTAATCCTATCGAAGGTTCTATAGCTGCTCTGGTAATTGATGACGGCAAATGGTACCTTGGTGCTAAATTGCTTCCCTTTGCTGAAATTGCCGGATTGGGAGAATCTGCTATAACTATTATAAATAAAAGTGCGATATTGACCATAGAAAATGCTCCTGCTCTGGAACAACTATTGTCTACTGATGTCACCGTCATCGGCACAAAGGTTTTAACTAAAACTGGCCGTATTCAAGGTACAGTTAAAGAAATTTTTGTTGATAATACTGGTAAAATCATTGCTTGCGAAATAGAAGAACTTAATGGTGAATTTAGCAGTATTCCAGTTGAACGCATTATGACTTTTGGTAAAAAAGTCTTAATTGTTGCAGACGAAACGGAAATCACTACTGAGGCTGCCAATACTCAAATGTTATCCACACCCGAAATAAAAACGCCGGAAACTGTACAAGAAAATACTCAAGAAAATACTAATGATGATTCCGCGAAAAAATTCGACGAAAAGCAACGTAAATATTTACTTGGTAAGCGAGCTAATCGCAGAATTGAAACAGATAATGGTGTAGTGATCGTGGAGCAAGGTGGAGAAATCAATGAAGAAGTATTACAAAAAGCTAAGCTAGCTGGTAAGTTTGTTGAACTGTCCATGAATATTCAATAGGGAAATGCTGTTCGACTGCTAACGCATCGAACAAAGCCCCTCACATCGTCGTTGAAGCAACCTACGCCTTCTTTTCTGATGACCTAATACAATCCCCGCTATTAGCGGGGATTTATTATCAATTAACTAGTTAATTATAATTAGTTAACTAGTTGAAAGGATGTCCAACTTGCAAATTGCACTAGCTAAACGTAAGGTCAAATTATTATTCTTTTTTGCTGTCATTGTACTTTTCAGTTCAGTGAGTTTAATTACTATCAATGCCGCGTTCATATTTACGGATAATATCTATACTGGAGTCATTATTGGTAATATTCCTGTAGGTGGATTATCAGTAGATGAAGCGAGAAATAAAATCATCGCTACTTTCCAGGACCAAATATCCAAATCAACGATTAATGTCTCCTACGAAAATGAAACGTGGTCTATTGCACCTAAAGACATTGAACTTAATATCAATGCAGATGATCTTGTTATGCAAGCTCATAATGTAGGACGGACAGGAAATATAATTAACATCTTAAAAGAGCGTTATCTAGCTGTTAACGGTGGGTATACTGTTCCTCTTACGCAAAATTATAATCACGATAAATTATATGCACTTTTAACTAATATTTCCAAATATATAGACCGCAATCCTCAAAATGCCTCATTAGTTTATAATAACAAAACAATCCATGTCACACCTGAAATTTGGGGACAACAAGTTGATTTACCAACATCTTTAACTGATATCACTAACAAATTGAGTAGTGGGATTCCAGTTAACAGCAAATTGATAGTACATCAGAAGCCCCCAAGTATTGTATCACAAGATTTTGCTGATATTGACAATTTAATTGCTGAATATACCACACAATTTAATCCAAATGACGAAAAACGATATCAAAATATTGCAATTGCAGCTAAAAATATTAATAATACATTAGTACATCCAGGTGAAATTTTCTCTTTCAATCAATCTGTTGGTCCTCGCTTACCAGAGTACGGGTATAAAGAAGCGCCAGTACTTGTTGATGGTAAGTTACTTCTAGATTGGGGGGGGGGTGTATGTCAAGTCAGCACTACTTTGTATAACACTGCTCTATTAGCAGATATGGATATAGAAGAGCGAACATCGCATTTCAAACCACCTAGCTATGTTCCTTTAGGGCAAGACGCTGCTGTAGCTGATAATCTTCTAGACTTTAAATTTAAAAATAGTTCACCCTGTAATATCTATATTACTAGTGAAGTTTTTAATAATCGAATTACTGTGTCTATTTTCGGTAAAAATTTTCCTAATCCTGCAGAAATTCAAATTGAAAGTACTTCAAAAACTTTAGGCTATAATACACTTATTAAACAAGATAATTCCCTATCCCTTGGCAAAGAAATAGTTGAGTCTGTAGGTCAAAAAGGCTTTGCTGTCACAACATATCGCGTTAAAATGATGAACGGACAAGAAATCAGTAGAGAAAACTTATCTTCAGATGAATTTAAACCAGAAGATAGAATCATACGTATCGGTACCAAATCACAATCTCAACAGTCGACAAAATAAAATAGTGACCTAAAAAAACAGCACAAAATAATGTGCTGTTTTTTTAGGTCACTATCATAAAAGTAAATAACTTTATAATGGCTAGTGCTATATTGTTCGAAATACGCCAATAACCTTACCTAAAATTAATACATTTCGTGAGTAAATAGGAGACATGCTGTCATTCTCAGGTTGCAGGCGTATACGGTCTTTTTCTTTAAAAAAACGCTTTACCGTTGCTTCTTCTTTATTAATTAAAGCAACTACAATATCATTATTATTAGCAGTCTTTTGTTTACGCACTAACACATAATCTCCATCTAAAATTCCAGCATTAATCATGCTATCACCTTGTACTGTAAGCATAAATACATCTTCATCATTTCCTATTAACGATGTCGGTAAAGGAAAGGTTTCTTCAATATTCTCAAGTGCCAAAATAGGCTGACCGGCAGTCACACGTCCTACTAATGGCACTGGCACAAAGTTTTCTTGCCGCCATGATGCTTCACCTAATACCTCAAGAGCCCTGGGTTTGGTAGGATCACGACGCAGGAATCCTATTTCTTCAAGCTTAGTTAAATGACTATGCACAGTTGAGCTCGAGCGGAGTCCTACTGCCGTACCAATTTCCCGTACAGATGGGGGATAACCTTTAGTGCGTAGCATATCCTTAATATAGGCTAAAATTTGCTTTTGCCTAGTTGTTAATAAAGCCTCATCATTCACAATGTCATCTCCTAAATAAAAATAAATATTGTTTATGTAATTATACTAATAATTTCAATCAATAACGTAATTATAGCAACTATTAGCAAAAATAGCAAACATTCGTTCTTTCATGTTTGCAAATTTATGAATCAGCACATATATGTAAAATAAAGCCTCAATCAATTCATTATTTATTTATTTCTCATATCGTTAGCTAATAAAATGCCCTGTAATGCAACATTTTCACACCCTACATAGCAAACATTAACTACTTAATTAAAAGGGCATATAGGCCAAATATGGAGGTTATTTTTTACAAACCAACATTTACAGCTCTGTTGGCAGCCGTTGTTATTGATCCAAAGCGTAAACTATCGCCAGAATATTTTCTTTCATCCAATCCTACTGCTTTTACAAGCTTTTTGACTATACGAGCAACTGATTTGTCACTTAACGCTGTTGTTCCAACTTGTCCATGCCGATTGATACTACGAAAGAGGGGACCGTTCGTTATTTTTGTCGCTTGCAGCCAATCTTGTAATGAGCGAATAGGACAGGTATCCAAATGACTGCCATAGTGAATACTCTTTTTATTTTCTTGACCGTCCTGGCCAGTTTTGTTGTTCTGCATCGTAATGGTCAGGCCATCACGATTAAATTCAATATCATCCATCATAATAGCCACTAATTCCGAACGGCGAATAGCTGCTGCAAAACCAATCAATATCAAAGCTCGATCTCTAATATCAATTAAACTGCCTCCTAAAGTATTAACCATAGCTCGGACGTCTTCAATCACTACTGCTGTTTTTTTATCAGGAATAGTACGCTTTTCTTTTAAATCTAAACTTTCATTATGGTATTTTTTCCAAACTAACTCCGGTAAAACAATACTACAAATTTCTTCTTGTTCATTAACTGATTGTTTATTATATTGTGGCCTATACTTATCTATTAAATAAATTTCATATATATCCATCTCTGCTTTGGTTTTAAGCGAACAATAAAAAACATCCTTAACATTATCATAACACTCATCTGTTAAATGACTGTCTGTCTTAAAGTGCTGTACCATTCTAGCTGGTAATCGTATCGTTTTACCTATATATATTATTTGATTATTATCGTCAACAAACTTATAAACAAAATAATCACTATCATTACGTTTTTTCTTATATTTTTCCGCGCGTTTTTCTTTAGCAAGTGCATATTGATTTAACAAAGAAGTCACCCTTTTACAATTTCTTTAACAGTATTTTTACAAACCCACATTTGTTGCAGCATTATTCTTAAATAAAGTCGCATCTTGTATATAGCCACGCATAACCGTTAAACTTTTATGACCAGATTGTTTCATGATGCTTCTTTCATCTACACCTCTGTTGGCAGCCGTCGTTATTAATCCAGAGCGCAAACTATGTCCAGAATATTTTTTTTCATCCAATCCTGCTTTTTTTACTAGTTTTTTAACAATTAAAGCAACAGATTGATCACTCAACGTCTCTTTACCAACTTGCCCATGGCGATTCACACGACGAAAGAGGGGACCCGATGTTATTTTTGCCACTTGCAGCCAATCTCGCAGGGAACGAACAGGGCAGGTATCTGAATGACTGCCATAAGGAATACCTTTTTTATACCCTTGACCTTCCTGGTCTGTTTTACTATGCTGCAACGTAATTGTCAGGCCATCGCGATTAAATTCAATATCATCCATCATAACAGCCACTAACTCCGAACGGCGAAAAGCCCCTGCAAAGCCAATCAAAATCAATGCTCTATCTCTAATATCAATTAAACTCCCGCCTAAGATATTAACCATAGCCCGAATATCTTCGATCACAGCTGCATTTTTTTTATTAGGCATGGTACCCTTTTCTTTTTTAACCCCCTTTATAACTGCCTTTACACCAAAAGACAGGGTTGGGCTCTCTTGTCCTGCCGCTTGGTGAGCCTGGCTAATTGAACTCAACCGCCTGCAGATTGTTGATACTTTTTTAGTTTCCGCCATATCTGCAACATAATTAGCAATGGTGCTCACATCTGCTTTAAGAGACGAAACATTACGTTCTCTGCAATAGGCAAGAAAATCATTCCAATCTGATTTGTAGGATTTTATCGTATTATTAGCTTTAGCATGCAATATGTATTTTCGAGCACGTTCCGAGGTGTTTTCAACATTTAATTGACGATTTGCAATAGGGCCTAATTCATTCATGATTATCCCTCCATTAGAGTATCCTTTCTAAAATAATGCCGCGAGAAAGTACCATTAGTTATTTCATCTTCCTTAAGTATAACATGTTAGTCCACCCACTGAATTACAATTTTCTAACTAACGATAACTTTCTATTATCGTTAGTTAGAAATTCTATTTTTATTATAATATTTAAAACCAATATTATCAATAATTTTTTTACGAAATACATTATTGATTTTAAATTTCATGCAATGTATACTTAATGTATTCTAGTATTCTTAAGTATACATATGTAAATAAGCTTTATTAAGTATTTTTATAGTTATAAAATTCATGGAGGTATTGATTCAAATGAGCGAAATCGTTAATTATTCGGTGAAAATTGATATTGAGCAGAGAGATTTACTACAAAAGAAAATTGCAGAGAGTGAAATGACTGCTGGAAGTTTTCTTGCAGCTATGCTTGCTAATTATGAAGCAGCGCAAAGTCGCGAGTCGTTAAGCGATATAAGGGAACTCAATCAATTAAAGAATCATTTAGCACGAATCGAAGAGATTTATATCGGTCTTGCAAAAAGTCGGAAGGACGCAGAAGAAAATCACGATCATAACATTGCTGATTTAAAGGAGCAGTTAAGGGTTATAAAGGCTAAATTGGTGGATACACAAACAACAGCCAAGGCTGAGGTTGAAGCCATCACAAAACAAATGAAGGAACTTACGGAAAAATCAGCCCAAGAAAATAAGAAAAACATGTTAGAATTGGCTGATTTAAAAGAACAAAAAGAAATGGCCGAAGAAGGCCAACGACAAGCTGCAAAGATTGCTAGTTTGACTGAACAAACCCTTGGGCAAGCACAGGAGCAAATCGCCGAATTAAAAGAGAACGCTGCTTTTAATAGTCAAAGAGCCGAGCAGGCCATCAATGAACTTGATCAAAAAAACATTGAATTGAACACTGCAGTGCAAGAATTAGCGGCTCTAAAAAATCAACTAGAAAAAGAAAGAGAAAACTTCAAACTTTCCCTTGAAGGTCAACAACATCGCAGCGAGCTGGACAAACAGAAGGCTATTTTATTGACACAACAAGCATCCCTCGCGAAACGGGAGAGTTTACAAGATGAAATCGTAAGGTTAAGGGATCAACTAGCTACAGAGCGAGAACGCATTGCTCAAGCCTTACTAGCCAGCAACACTACAGTAGATCAAAAGAAAGTCGATTTGTAATTAAAAAAATAAACCTAATATGAATATGAAAGTGTTAATCAAATTGATCGCCCATCCATTTAGGATGATGACGCTCAATTTGATTAATCTTCTCCTTGATAGACAGCAACAAATAAGATTCATCAGAATATTTTTAAAAAAACAAGACGGCTTTCCGTTTTGTTTTTATTCAATTCACCTACCACTGCCATACATGCAAAAACAGGCCACCTGATGGGAATTTTTTACCATCAGATGTCCTGTTTTTTTGCATATTAAATATTAATTGGTCAGATACTATATACAGTCAATATTTTAAGGAGGCGCTTGTAATATGTTAGATATAAACGACCCAAAAACTAGTAATGATGAAAGCCAGCAGCTCGCTTCTGAGAATAATGCGAATACCACCTATGTTAATAATGATAGTGATTATGCTAGTCAACCCAATGCCATCCCTAAGGAATTAGATGATAGTACTATTTATGATAATATGATTTTCCCTAGCTAAATAGAGTTGCAAAAAAAACTATTGCTACAACTGCGGCAATAGTTTTTCTAACTTATTCAAATATTTTTTTTATATCAACTAATTTTTCTCGTGCTGCTTCTTCACCACGCCCTATGCCTAATAATACTTGCTTCATATCTTTTAAGCTAATATCAAAAGTGTTAGGACGAATGATAATGTCAGCATATTGCTCTGATTTTAGCAAAGTTACTTCTCTGCTCATAATCTCAATGCATTGTATTAATATTTCTCCCACGGTCTTAATATCATAATTAGCCTGACCGTCATAGCCCAAATCTACCCCAATAACAACATCAGCTCCCATGTGACGTAAAATATCTGTAGGCAAATTATTTTTTACTGCTCCATCTACTAAGGTCATGCTTCGATATTTTTTTGGAAAAAATATTCCAGGTATTGAAATACTAGCACGTACTGCATCAGTTAATGACGTATTATGATAATATCTGGCATTTAAAATAGCACGACTATTAAATACCGGACTAGTAAAAAATATAGTATCTGCTGAATTCAAATCAACTGCAGTAATAGCTAACGGAATCTCAGTATCTCTTATTGTACGATCTTGCCATATACTATGAAAATATTGTTCTATTTTATCACCTTTAATAAGTCCAGTGGGAAGTACAGACCAAAACCTAAACATACCACTGTATAACCATTTCATGCCATGCTTAAAAAGATCACTCACAGTAACATTCAAATCAATAAATTCATTCATTTTAAGTTTTTGTACCATTGCTTGCATTTGCTGAGGAGTATAACCACAAGCATACATTGTAGCCACAATAGCACCAGCACTGGTTCCGCTTATAAGATCTATAGGAATGTTATTCTCAACTAATACCTTCAATACCCCTATATGCGCCGTACCTCTAACACCGCCACCACTTAAAGCCACACCAATTTTACATCGTTTATTGTTTAACTTGTGCCCGTTAATCTTCAGATACATAACATCACCTCGCAACTCCATCACTATATGTTATGAATATACAAGGAAAAGTTGTGTCAATATATAAAATATAAAAATATAAAAAACTGATGACATTAATAAAGTTTAAAACTTTGTTAATATCATCAGTTTTGTTATCTCAAAATGAATTAATTATAATTTTTATTTTATTACTTCCACGATACCGCTACATTTGGAAGCATTTGCTTCATCTGTATCAATATGAAATTCTAAATTATAAGTTTCATGAACTCTGATTAATACATTTTCAAAAACCAAACCACGTTCGCCACCACAACGTACTTTAACGATATCTTTATCTTTAACATCAAATGCAGCAGCCTCGGCTGGATTCATATGGATATGACGTCCTGCAGCGATAACACCTTCTTTAATTTCTACTGAACCTTTAGGTCCAACTATAGTAATACCAGGAGAATCGTGTAAATCACCTGAATCACGAACTGGAATACTTAGTTTAAATTTTAAAGCATCACTAAGAGATATTTCTACCTGTGTTTGCGGACGTATTGGTCCTAAAATACTAACATTTTTTAAAGTGGATTTTTCAGTGACCAGATCGACACGTTCTTCAGCAGCAAATTGTCCTCCTTGTTTCAAAGCTTTTTTAAAGGTAAGCTGATATCCTTCTCCGTACAAAATATCCAAATCTGCCCTTGATACATGTACATGGCGAGCTGAAATACCTACGGGAACTTTTGTTTCTGACATAACTATAAACACTCCTTCTAAAATAAATATAGATTCAATAAATACCTGTATAAAACACACTAAAGATTC
>Ga0316613_10000203_pt1 | contig 66122 bp, 51 predicted proteins | sample OWC_soil_day10_C_2_FD_207647 | JGI IMG/M metagenome (GOLD analysis project Ga0316613, IMG submission 207647) | Wetland soil microbial communities from Old Woman Creek delta, Ohio, United States - OWC_soil_day10_CT_b | ecosystem: Environmental > Terrestrial > Soil > Wetlands | place: USA: Ohio...
TGGTGGTAGCCGGTGATTGCGGGCCACCCAGAACTATCAGCAGGTCGATGCCATCCGATGTTTGCGGCAAGGCGTCACCCAGATAGACCCTGGAGAAGCCGGTCGAATGACCGCGGGACTCAGCCCAGGTCTCGAAGGCGCCTGGTGCTTCAAATGATTCGTGAACGACGAAATGTGCGTGCATGGTGTCTTGGCATCGGTAGCAAAAAAGATCTGTGATGGGGTATAAAATAGCACCAAGCCGGACTACTAGAAAGTACCGGGTTTTGTAAATACGACAGGCCGGTTATGAAACGCAGCAAGCTGGTAATTGAGTTGAAGGGTGACGATAGCCAGCCACTCTTCCTCCGCCTGGCGACATCTATTCTCAGTGAAATCGAGCGTGGCCGCCTTATGCCGGGAGACCAACTGCCCGGTACCCGTAGCCTGGCGCTCAGCTTGAATGTACACCGTAATACGGTCACGGCAGCCTTCCAGGAATTGATGATGCAAGGGTGGCTGGTTGCTGAGCCATCCCGTGGCACCGTCGTGGCTTACGACCTGCCCAACGTCAGTCTTCAAGCTGTTAAAGCGTCGGTCGTCACTACTTATGAAATCCCATCAGACGAGTCCCGCAACGTGCTCCACATTTCGGATGGAACACCGGACACGCGCATCATGCCGGCAGTCGAAATGGCCCGCGCAGTCCGACATGCCTTGCTTCAGGCGCCGAGCTTGGGACGGGCCAGCTACGGAGAGCCAGGAGGTGCTCAGGCCCTGCGCTATGCGCTTGCCCAGTATCTGGCCCAGGAGCGAGGCCTTGCCACATCGCCCAGCCAAATCATGGTGACCCGCGGCAGCCAGATGGCAATCTACCTGGCGGCCGCAACACTGGTGTCACCCGGCGATGCCGTGGCCGTTGAAGAGCCTGGCTACCCATATGCATGGGAGGCCTTTCGAGCAGCAGGCGCACGCGTCATCGGGATTCCTGTCGATGCCCTGGGGATTGATGTCACCCGGCTTGAAAGCCTTGCCCGGCAAGAGCCAAAGCTCAAGGCGCTGTATGTCACTCCTCACCACCAGTATCCAACCACGGTTACCTTGGGCGCCAGCCGGCGATTGCGGTTGTTGGAAGTGGCACGTCGCTATGGGCTGACCATTGTTGAGGATGACTACGACCACGAGTACCGCTTCGACGGGCGCCCGATTCTCCCTTTGGCAAGTCGGGCCAGCGACGAGGTGCCGGTTATCTACATCGGCACGCTCTCCAAGCTGCTGTCGCCAGCCGTGCGGCTCGGTTATGCATCTACCCGACCAGAGATTCTCCAGCAGATGATAAAACGCCGCGAGGCCATCGACCGGCAGGGGGATTTGCTACTGGAGAATTCGATGGCCGAGCTGATATGCAATGGAACGCTGGCTCGCCATGCACGCAAGGCACGCCGGGTCTATGAGGCTCGGCGAAATATCTTGGTGGCCGAATTAACGGAACACCTTGGTCAGGACATTGAGTTCAATACGCCTTCTGGCGGTCTTGCAGTCTGGCTACGGGTACGGGATGAACTGTCGGCAAATGCTTGGGCAGCCTCGGCCTTGACTGATGGCGTTGTGGTTTCTCCATCGTCCAATTTCGTACTGGATGCTTCGCATACCTTAAACGGGCTTCGAATCGGCTATGCCAATCTCGACGAAGTCGGAATCCGAAATCTCGTTAGAACACTCGCAGAGTGCCGTCCTTGGAAGTAGCCATTGCGATTTGCGTGCCGTGCTGCCGACACGAGAATGACTGCTTCAGTGCAGAAACGAGTCGTAGTATCAGGAAAGAATGAAGGACCACTTCTGGCTGCGGATTCAACTGATCGACGCAACGGATTGGTAAAAACTTTCTGCCCGTGATGGTCATTGAAAAGGGAATCAATGGTCAAGAAAAGAAGCGCGGCTGGTCAAGTGCAATAAGAATGGGTGATCAAGTTGGGCAAAATTTCGCATCAAAAGACTGAAACAGGCTGTTTTGGACTACGGTCCAGTACAGTGCTCAGCACGCCCCATCTGATCTCCTGAATTACTGCCAATCTGATTCTGTTATCCAACATGCCCGCGTGATTTACTGAAAAAAGCAGCTGTCTAATCGGCTGGACTTTTTATCAAGCCATCCAGGAATGCCATATGGATATGCGAGAAATCATGCTTGCCAGCCCGGTTACACCGGCACTCATTAGCGAAGATCAGTCATACGGGCGACTCCTTTCCTGGAACACCCAGTTCCAGGCGCCAGACATTGCATTGAGCCATGCTCAAAAACAATGCTCGATGGGAGCAAAAAATTGCTTGCCTTCGAACACGGTTGCTTGGGGTACGCCGGGGTGACGAATTAAAACTTTATCGTGCCGGATCAATAGCGTCTGCTATTGGGGCCCACGCGGCCCTCAACGCGTTTACCAAAGCAGGAGGTATTCATCTTCCTTAAGTTGGTGTCCTTGGTTCCCCTGGTGAATTTCTCCGGCCATTAACCAGCCTCAATGATTGCGCAGGAATTCCAGTAATTGGTTTGCCGGAAGCGGGGGACTGATGAAATAGCCTTGCAATTCGTCGCATTTGAGCAGGGTGAGGAATTTAGCCTGCTCCTCCTCTTCGACGCCTTCAGCGATGACTTTGAGATCGAGTGCGTGCGCCATGGAGATGATCGTTGAAACAATCGCCATGTTGACCTGGTTGTTGGTCATGGAGCCGACGAAAGACTGGTCGATTTTCAGGGCGTCGACCGGCAGCCTGGCAAGATAACCGAGCGAGGAATAGCCGGTGCCAAAATCATCAATGGCAATGGCCAGGCCCATTTCCCGGATCGCGGCCAGGCGGAGGATGTTTTGTTCGATGTTGGTCATGACCATGCTCTCGGTGATCTCCAGATCGATGCCGGAGCCATCCTCGTTGGCGCCGGTGATGGCCTCGCGGATGGACTCAACAAAATCTTTCTGCTGTAGCTGGATCGCTGAAACATTGACCGCGATGCGTGGCGGTTCGATCCCGGCTTTGCGCCATTGCCGGGCATCCGCCAGTGCCTGATGGATGGCCCATGCGCCGACTTGCAGGATCATCCCGGTTTCTTCCAGCACGGGAATGAATGAGCTCGGTGAAGCCAATCCCTTTTCCGGGTCTCTCCAGCGGATCAGCGCCTCAAGTCCGATGACCTTGCGCGTGGCGCTGGAGACCTTGGGTTGGTAGTAGAGAACAAATTCGTTACGGTCAATGGCCGTCCGCAGTTTGTTTTCCAGGCCCAGACTTTGGGCGATCTGGGCATTCATTTCCGGCTGGTAGAACAGGTATCGTTCACCGGACTGCTTTGCCTTGCGCAGCGCAGCCTCGGCATTCTTGATCAGCGTCTCGGCGTTGTCTCCGTCGTCAGGAAAGACGGCAATTCCCGCCGACAGGGAAACCCTGATTTCACGGTCGCCGATGAGAACCGGTTTTGCCAGCATCTCGAGCGTGGCGGCTTCCAGTTCGTGGGCCACTTCGAGCGGATCGCGGGCATCGCTGATCAGTCCGAAAAAGTGGTCGACGGGGATGCGCGCCAAATTCAAAGGCTCGGGCCAGAGCGCCTGGAGCCGTAGCGCCAGCTCATGCAGCAAGTGGTCGCCCATGGCTTGCCCGAAAGTGTCATTGATATTGCGAAAGCGGTCGATGTTGAACGATACGACGCTGATCTTCCTGTCCGGCGTGTTCCGTGCCGCCTGCAGGGCCATGGTCAGGCGTTTGTTAAAGTGTGCGCGATTGGGCAAGCCGGTCAAGGCATCGTAAATGACCAGGTAGGCGAGCAGGTCCTGCTTGCCGATATAGGACAGGGCGAAAGACACATCGTCGGCGAGTTCGCGCAACAATTCAATTTCGTCGGGGGTGAAAAAATCTGCCTCGCTGGCGTAGAGGACAATCACCCCCACCGCCAGATTTTCAACCACCAGCGGCAGGATGATCAGAGAGTGATAGCCACGTCTGCGCGCCTCGACCATCCGGTTGCTGATCGCCGCGTGAGTCGTCAGGTCGTTAATGACGACCAGTTCCTTTTGCTGAATGACCTTTGCGACCAGGCCAGGATTTTCGGAAATTTCACTCGCAAATAAAATCGGCTGTGCCCCCAATTCGTCGCCGATGCCTTCCCAGGCGACAGGGACGACCGCTTGTCTCGTGGAATCGACTTCGCCGATCCATGCCATGTCAAACTTGCCGTTTTCGACCGCGATATGGCAGGCGTTTTGGAGCAATTCCTGGCGATCGTGGATGCGCACGATTGCCGAATTGATGCCGCTCAATACCGCGTGTACCCGCTTCAGCCGCAGAATTCGCTGCTGTTGCTGGGTGCGTTCAAAGAATTGTCCAATCTGGTCGCCCAAGGCTTCGAGCATGTCGATCATTCCAAGATCAGGCTCGCGACGCTCCTGGCAGAACAATTCGACGACACCGGCGATTTTTCCGCGCCGCTTGCCGATCGGCAGCGCAGCGCAAGCGTGCAGGCCGGCCGCAGCGGCCCCGGCCTTGCGCTGAAATGCCGGTTCTTCCATGACATCCGTCACCCACACCAGGTTGCCGCTGGCGAGAGTCCTGCCCGGCAGGCAGGCGCCGGACGCCAGCGTCAGGTGGTATGAGGCGTCGATGAAATCCTTGCATTCCATCTCGGCCTGACACCAGACATCGATGCAGTGCATGACCTGATCATCGCCGCAACGCCACAGTGTCCCGGCGACAAAACCGAAATCGGCGCAGATCGATGCCAGCATTTGCCGGCTTGCTTTCTCCATGCTATCTGACTCTGACAGAATACGCGCCACGCTGTATTGTGCCGCCAGTCTGCCTTGGGCACGCTTGCGCTCGACAATTTCTCTTTCCAGCGCCGCCGAGTGCTTCTCCACCTTGGCGTAAAGGGCGCTGTCCTCATAAATGCGCCCGGTTTGTGCTGCGATGATGCCCAGATTCCTTTCGTCCTCTTCCGAGAAGCCATCGGCCCCCCGTTTATTGACCAGACAAATCCAGCCATAGACCGAAGTCAGGGATGCGACCGGGGCAGCAACCATGGAATTGACGGGTGACGGATAGCCCGCGGGCAACCCCAGCGCCGCAATGTCGCATTGTGCCTGTTCAATGCGGCAGCTCTTGCGCTGTGCAACCACGGTGCACAGCTGGCCCTGATCTAGGCGGAATTCTCCCAGCGCTGCTGCCACGTCAGCGGGAAGTCCACTGCTGCTGGCATAAACCTGAGCCGGCGTATCCATCTCGCGCACGGCAATGCTTCCGCAAGCCGCGTCGAGCAGCGAGCAGGCGCTGCTGCAGACCTGCTCAAGCAGGCGCAAGGAATCGCGCTGCGAGCCCAATTGCAGGTTGAGTTCGATCAATGCGGTGAGTTTCTGGTTCGCGCGCTGAAGTTCGTCGACCTTTTCCAGCAGCTTGTCCGACATCAGGCGCAGATGCTGCCGGTCGAATGTCTGCAGCGACATGATCGGAGGGGCGCTGTCCGGCGCCCCGGTCGTCGTAACCAGCAGCCGTTCGATCACCGGAACGATCAGTTCGGGTTCGAAAGGCTTGGTCAGAATGTCGGTGACGCCGCAAGCGTTTGCCAGCTGCTGCGCTTCCCGTTCCAGATAAGTAGCGGTGCAGAACACCACCGGGGTGTGGCTGATTTCGGGTTCGGCGCGCAGCAGGCGGACGAATTCATAACCATCAATGACGGGCATGAGGATGTCGCAAATCACGATATCCGGCCGTTCTCGCCGCACCAGTTCCAGGGCTTCGGCGCCGTTGCAGGCTTCTAGCAACTCGTGTCCGAACGCTCGCAGCAGGGTGACGAGCAACTCGCGGTTGGCCGTGATGTCGTCAACAATCGCTATTTTTGCCATTGGGCAACCTCTTTTTGCGCAAGGCCTTTCCGTTAACGGTGCGCGCGGAGTTGAACCGGCAGGTGTTGCTCCAGTTGAGTGACAAAGATTTCCGGCTCGATGGGCTTGGAATGGTAGTCATCGAAACCGGCGCACAGTATTTTTTCGCGATCGCCCGCCATGGAAAAAGCCGTGACGGCGATCACGGGGATATGCCGCAGCACGTCGTCCGCCTTCATCAGTTGCAACACTTCGTAGCCATCGAGGTTAGGCATCTGAAGATCGCAAATAACCAGATCCGGCGGCGGATTGTTCCGCACGATTTCCAGCGCTTGGGCGCCGTCGGTGGCGGTAAATATCTGATATCCACAGGCCTCCAGCAGATAACGCATCAGCTCCAGGCTGGAGGGGTGGTCCTCGGCGATCAGTATGCGTGCAGTCATAGATTCAAGATTCCGTCAAAACCAGGGTAAAGGTGCTGCCATGACCGAATTCGCTCTGGCAGCTGAGTTCCCCGCCCAGCAGAGTGGCCAGCTTGCGGCTCAGATGCAGGCCGAGGCCGGTGCCCTCGAAGCCTTGGCGGCGAGAGGCCTGTCCTTGGATGAAGGCCTCGAACAGCGTATCCATCTCTTCCGGGAGGATGCCTGGGCCGGTATCCGCGATGCTGAAGCGCAACAGGCGTTTTTCCGGGCGCTCATCGAGCGTCAAACTGAGACGGACGCTGCCGGTCTCGGTGAATTTGATCGCGTTATTGGTGAGATTGATGATGATCTGGCTCAGGGCGCGGCGATCGGTGCGAAAGAGCAGTGCGTCTTGCGGGGTGGTGACGCTCAGTTCCAGCCCCTTGGCTTCGGCCTGCGGCATGAGCGAGGTGGCGACTTCACGGACGATGCCGACGCATTCGGTTGGCTCCAGGACCAGTTCGGCCTTGCCGGCTTCGATTTTGGCCAGATTGAGCAGGTCGTTGATCAATGCCAGCAGGTGCCGGGCATTGCTGCGAACCAGGTTAAGCTGGCGCTCCTGTTCTGCGTTCAGGCTGCCCGGCAACTTCATCAGCAGTGTGCCGGTGAAACCGATTACGGCATTGAGCGGCGTGCGCAGCTCGTGGCTCATGCTGGCAAGAAAGCGATCCTTGGCCTGGTTGGCATTCTCCAGTTCGATGTTCTTTTCCTGCAGCGCTTTTTCAAAACGTTTGCGTTCGGTGATGTCGCGGATGGCGGCGGATACCAGCTGGCCTTCTTCGGTTTCCAGCGGGCTCAGGCTGATTTCAACCGGGAACTCGCTGCCGTCGCAGCGTCGGCCGAAGAGATCCAGTCCCGCGCCCATCGGCCGAACCCGCGGCTCGGCAAAAAAGCGGTTGCGGTGATCCAGATGCTTGTCCCGGAAGCGCGAGGGAAGCAGGACTTCGATTTTTTTCCCCAGCAAGTCTGCCCTGGCGAAACCGAACAGCTTCTCGGTCTGGTTATTCACCAGAACAATGTTGCCCTCGTTGTTGACGATGACAATTGCGTCCGGCGCCGCTTCGAGCAATCCCCTGAACTTGAGTTCCGCGCGCTGGCGGTCGCTGATGTCGCGGATGGCGCTCATCACCAGCGGCGTTTCTTCGATGGACAGGGGGCTCAGGCTGATTTCGACGGGGAACTCGGTGCCATCCTTGCGCAGGCCGAACAATTCCAGGCCGACGCCCATCGAACGCTTGCGCGGCTGGGCGAAATATTGGGCGCGATGGCCGACGTGCGAGGCACGGAAACGTTCCGGCAGAAGCATCTCCACCTGCTTGCCCGACAACTCGCCCAGCTCGTAGCCGAATAGCTGTTCCGCCTGGCTGTTGGCGATGACGATGTAGCCGGCGGGGTTGGCCATGACGATGCCGTCCGGCATGGATTCCAGCAGATCACGAAAGCGCGCCTCCATCGATTTGATGTCGCGCCTGACCTTGATGGCCGTGACATCCTTCTTGGCAAGGACGATGCACTCGATTTCTCCGCTGCTGTCGCAAAGCGTTTTTCCCGAGATATCGACATAGATCAGCGCACCGTTTTTGCAGCAACGGGTGGCTTCGAAGGTGCCTTGGCCGTACTGGAGAATATCGGCGAGGAAATGCATTTCCTCCGCGCGACTTGCAGGCGGAACGATCAATTCCGTCATCAGTGAACCGATCGCCTCGTCACGGGAATAACCGAAGACAATCTCCGCCGCTGTATTCCAGCCGAGAATCCGCCCCGCCGGCGTGATGACTACCAGCGGGTCCGGATTGGCCTGCATCCACCGCAGATTGGATTCGTTATCCATGGAAAACCCCTGATGTATCAACACTGGCTTGGCGGTCAAATGGTCCGGGCTCAAGATGAACCGGCGATATTGGCGGTGACCGTTGCGAGCTGGCCTTTTGCCGCATCCGTCAGCCTTGCGTAACAAAAGCACGTGTCGCAAGTAGTGGAATGCTTCTCAATACTATAGTCAGTTTGGGCAGATTAACACATAAAGGGTTGAATAGTGTCCAGGGGAAAAGGGGTGCAACGGGAGCGCAATCGCCCAGGACGCGTCCTGATTCGCTGGGCAGGAACCGCGGCCGGAGATTTTCCTGCCTCTCGATTGCAGTGGCCGCCAAGCTGAATCGCCCCTTGTTTGCTAGCGCTTCGAGAGGATAAACCGCATCGCAAAAACACAAAAAAATGCCGTTCACCTGGCTGGGATGAACGGCATTTTTTATGCGGTGCTTGTTGCTGTTATTGCCAACCGACTGAAATTCAGCCCCCGCCCAATACCTTGTAGGCCTGGGCGGCAGCCGCCAGCCGGGCGCGCTTCACCTCGACCAGCGCCAGCGCTGCCGAATAGTGTTCGCGCTGCGCATCCAGCAAATCCAGATAGCCCACCAGACCGGACTGGTAGCGCAGATCGGCCAGCTTCAGCCGCTCTGCCTGGCGCTCGGCCAGACGCGACTGGGCGGCAAACTGCTCGGCCAGCCATTTCTGGTCCGAGAGCACATTGGCCACATCGGCAAAAGCGCTCTGGATGGTTTTTTCATACTGCGCCACGGCAACCACCTTGCGGGCCTGGGCGATATCCAGATTGGCCTGGTTGCGCCCGCCATCGAAGATCGGCAGCGAGATGCTCGGCGCAAAACTCCACGCCATCCGGTTGCCGCCGAACAGATCGCCCAGTTCGTTGCTGGCCACTCCGGCACTGCCCACCAGCGAGACTTTCGGGAAGAACGCGGCCCGTGCGGCACCGATGTTGGCATGGGCGGCGATCAGGCTTTGTTCGGCCTGGCGCACGTCCGGTCGCGCCAGCAGTACGGTGGAAGGCAAGCCTTCCGGCAACGCTTGCGCCAGCGGCAGCTCGGTCAGCGCATCGCCCTTGGCCGCCGGCAAGGCAACCGGTTCGCCCACCAGCAGATTGAGCGCATTGCGGGCATTTTCCGCGCGGCGGGCATAGCTCGCGGCATCGGCACGCGCGCTGTCGAGCGCCGTTTCGGCCTGCAGCTGGTCGAGCCGGCTGGCGGTGCCCGCTTCCAGGCGCCGGCTGGCAACGCGCAGGCTTTCTTCACGGGCGGCAACGGTCTTGCCCGCATAAGCCGCCTGCTCATCCAGTGCACGGGCGCTGTACCAGCCATTGGCCACGTCTGCAATCAACGACAACTGGAACGCGCGCTGCGCCTCTTCAGTGGCCAGATAGTTGGCCTTGGCCGCTTCGGAGAGGCTCTTCACCCGGCCCCAGAAATCAAGCTCGTAGCTCAACAAGCCAAGGTTCACGTCATAGCGGTGCGAGATCGAGTCCTTGCCGCTCGAGGTCAGCACACCCGGCGTGCGCGACATGCTGCCGCCGGCGTTGGCATTGAAGCTCGGCAAGCGGTCGGCGCTCTGCACGCCATACTGGGCACGGGCTTCTTCCACGCGGGCCACGGCCACGCGCATGTCGCGGTTGTTGAGCAGCGCCTTGTCGATCAGCGCCTGCAGCGCCGGATCGCTAAAGTAGTTGCGCCATTGCGGCAGACGGAAATCCTCGGCCACCGGTCCGGAACCGACCGAGGCCGGAACCGGCGCGGCCGGCACTTGCAGCGGCGGAGTAAAACTGCAGGCCGACAGCGCGCCCAACAATGCGGCAGATAAAAGAATTCGCTTCATGGTTTTTCCTGTTCATTCGAGCGCGGGAGCAGGGTCGGCCGCTCCCGCAGCAATCATCTATCAACGGTGGTCGTCACTCAGCGAATCTTCACGCACGACTTCCTTCTCGGGGAAGATGCGCCGGATCACCACGAAAAACACCGGAACAAAGAACACCGCCAGCACCGTGGCTGCCAGCATACCGCCGACCACGCCGGTTCCCAGCGCATGGCGGCTGGCCGCGCCGGCGCCGCTGCTGTACAGCAAGGGCGAAACACCGGCGATAAACGCGATCGAGGTCATCAGGATCGGGCGGAAACGCAGGCGGCAAGCTTCAATTGTCGCTTCAACCAACTCCTTGCCGTGACGCTGCTGCTCGCGGGCGAATTCGATGATCAGAATCGCGTTCTTGGCAGAAAGACCGATGATCGCGATCAGACCCACCTTGAAGTAAACATCGTTCGGCAACAGGCGCAGCCACATCGCCAGCGCCGCACCGAGCACGCCCAGCGGCACTATCATCAGCACCGAGAACGGGATCGACCAGCTCTCATACAAGGCCGCGAGGCACAGGAACACCACCAGAATCGACAGCGCGAACAGCGCCGGCGCCTGGTTGCCGGATACCCGTTCTTCGAACGAGGTGCCCGACCACTCGAAGCCGATTCCCGGCGGCAGCTTGCCGGCCATCTCTTCCATCGCGCTCATCGCTTCACCGGTACTGCGGCCCGGGGCCGGGTTGCCGGAGATCTTGATCGAAGGGAAGCCGTTGTAGCGATCGAGCGCGGGCGGGCCGACGATCCAGCCTGCGGTTGCCACTTCGGACAGCGGAATCATCTGGCTTTTGCCATTGCGCAACTGCAGGCGCAGGATATCTTCCGGCGTACTGCGGCTATCGGGCTCAGCTTGCGCCCAGACACGCAACACGCGGCCATTGCGCACAAAGTCGTTGGCATAGGCCGAACCCAGGGCAATCTGCAGGGTGCTGTTCAGATCGGCCGAGCTGATGCCAAGCTGGCTGGCCTTTTCCCGGTCGATATCCAGGAACAGCTGCGGCCCCGGCTCCTGGCCTTCCGGACGTACGCCGGCCAATGCCTTGTTCTGGCTGGCCATGCCCAGCAGCATGTTGCGCGCATTGGTCAGCGCTTCGCGCCCCAGTCCGCCACGGTCTTCCAGGCGGAAGTCAAACCCGCCCATGGCGCCCAGTTCAGGAATCGGCGGCACATTGGTGGCAAAGGCAAAGGCTTCCTTCAGGCTGAACAGGAACCCCAAGGACTTGCCGACAATCGAATCCACCGGCGCGGTCGGGCGCTCCTTCCAGTCCTTGAGCGAAATGAAAATCAGCGCATTGTTCTGGCCGCGACCAAAGAAGCTGAAGCCGGCAATACTGATCACGCGATCAACCGCAGGTTGGGCACGATAGTACGCCTCGGCTTTTTCCAGAACCTTGACCGTGCGTTCCTGGCTGGCGCCAGCCGGCAACTGCAGAACCGAGATAAAGTAGCCCTGATCCTCGGACGGCAGGAAGGAAGTCGGCAGCTTGGTGAACAAGCCGGCGGTCACAACCACGAGACCGACGAACAACAGCATCACCAGCGTGGTCTTGCGCAGCACGCGCGTCACGCCATTGCCGTAACGCAGGGTCGTCGCCGTGAAAACCCGGTTGAACCAGCCAAAAAATCCGCTGCGATGATGATGCTCGCCTTTCTTTACCGGCTTGAGCAAGGTTGCGCACAATGCAGGAGTCAGCGTCAGCGCCATCAGTGCCGAGAAGGCCATCGACAGGATCAGCGTGATCGAGAACTGGCGGTAAATCGCGCCGACCGAACCGCTGAAGAATGCCATCGGGATAAACACCGCAGTCAGCACCAGCGTAATCGCAATCACGGCGCCAGTGATCTGCACCATGGCTTTCTGCGTGGCTTCGCGCGGCGCCAATCCTTCCTCGCTCATGATCCGCTCGACGTTCTCGACCACCACGATCGCATCGTCGACCAGAATCCCGATCGCCAGCACCATCGCGAACAACGTCAGCACATTGATCGAATAGCCAAGCAGGTAAAGGCCCAGCAACGAGCCGGTCAGGGCAATCGGCACTACGATGGTCGGAATCAGCGTGGCGCGGAAGTTTTCCAGGAACAGATACATCACCAGGAAGACCAGTACGATGGCTTCCGCCAGAGTCTGCAACACTTCGTTGATCGACACCTTCACGAACTTGGACGTGTCATACGGAATTTCGTAAGTCACACCCTTGGGGAAGAACTTGGAGAGTTCTTCCATCTTGATGCGCACGGCCGTGGCCGTTTGAAGCGCATTGCCGGTGGGAGAAAGCTTGATGGCCACTGCCGCAGCCTGCTTGCCGTTCAAACGTGCCGAAATCAGGTAATCGTTGGCACCCAGTTCGATGCGCGCCACATCACTGAGGCGCACCATCGCGCCGTTGCTACCGTTGCGCAACACGATGTTGCCGAACTCTTCCGGCGTATTCAAACGACCGCGCGACACCACCGTGGCGGCAATTTCCTGCCCCGGTTTGGCCGGTTGCTGGCCGAGTTCACCGGTTGAGAGCAATACGTTCTGCGCCTGGATCGCAGCCACAGCCTCGGCCGGGGTCATGTTGTAACCCACCAATTTTTCCGGTTTCAACCAGATGCGCATGGCGTAGTCGGAGCCGAACAGATTGGCTTCCCCCACGCCAGGCACACGGCGGATCGGATCGATCACGCTGGCATTCACATAGGCACCCAGATCGGTGCCGGAATACGTGCCGTCGGGCGAGGTGAGCATCGCAAACATCAGGTAGTTCGAGCGGGCTTTCACCACCTGCACGCCCTGGCTGCGCACGGTATCGGGCAAACGCGTTTCCACGCGCTTCACCCGGTTCTGCGCTTCGACCGATGCAATATCCAGATCGGTACCCGGGGTAAAGGTCAGCGTGATCGACATATTGCCGCTGCTGTCACTGCTCGAACTCATGTACTGCAGGTTCTCGATGCCGTTCATCTCCTGCTCGATCAGCTTGGTCACGCTGTCTTCAACCACGCTGGCACTGGCACCGGCGTAGGAGGTGGAGATGGTCAGCGCCGGTGGCGCGACTTCGGGATACTGGGCAATCGGCAACTCCTTGAGGGCCAAGAGCCCGGAGAGCACGATCACAATGGCGATCACCCAGGCAAAAATGGGGCGATCAATGAAAAAACGCGGCAACATGCAATTCCCCTTAGTGAGCGGCAGAGGCCGAAGCGGGCTGCGAGGCGGCAGGCGCGGAGGCATTGACCGGCGCAGAAGCACCGAACGGCACCGGTTTCACCACGGCGCCCGGCCCGGTTTTTTGCAAGCCTTCAACCACTACCTTGTCGCCACTTTGCAAACCGGAAGTGATGATCCAGTCCTGCCCGGAGAAGCCGCCGGTTTTCACCGGACGTGCCGCCACCTTGCCTTCGGCATCCACCACATAAACCGAGGATCCCTGCTTCGACTGCATCACCGCGCGTTGCGGCACCCTGATCGTCTGGTCGAGCAGACCTTGGGCGAGGCGCACCGTGCCGAACATGCCGGGCAGCAACAGGCCATCCGGGTTGCGGAATTCGGCGCGCATCGTCACCGTGCCGGTCGCAGTGTCGACGGTCTGCTCGGCAAAACTTAGCTTGCCCTGCAGCGGATACACCGTGCCATCGGACAGGATCAGTTGCACCGGCACGCCTTGCGCCGCCTTCAGCTTGCCAGCCCTCATCTGCTGCTTCAGGCGCAGCAGCTCGCTGCCTGACTGGGTGAAGTTCACATTGATCGGATCGGTCTGCTCGATCGTGGCCAGCAGTGTGGCATCACCCTTGCCGACCAGCGCACCTTCGGTCACGAACGCACGGCCGATGCGGCCGGAAATCGGCGCCAGCACCCTGGAATAATTGAGATTGAGCTCGGCGCGCGTTACCGCCGCCTTGTTGGAAGCCACATCGGCCTCGGCCTGCTTGAGCGTAGCTTCAGCCTGATCGAGTTCCTGCTTCGACACACCCTGCGTGCTAATCAGCTGGCGATAGCGGGTTGCGGTCTGGCCGGCGATCATCGCACTGGCTTGTGAGCGGGCCAGCGCGGCGCGGGCCGTGGCAAGATCGGCTTCGAGCGTGCGCGAATCAATCTGGAACAGCGATTGTCCGGCCTGCACCACGCCGCCTTCGGCAAACAGGCGTTTTTCCAGGATGCCTTCCACCCGGGCGCGAACTTCTGCGGTACGGAAAGCAACCAGGCGCGCCGGCAGATCCTGGGTGACGGCATTCTGGCCTTGCCCGACAGTCACTACCGCGACTTCGGCGGGCGGCATCTTGGGAGCGCCCCCGGCTGCGGTTTGTTCGCCCTTGCCGCAAGCAACCAGCAACAGGGCGGAAGAAAGAGCAAGGCAAAGCGTTCTGGCTTTGGGCATAACAAATCCTTTCAAATGGAACATTCAGACGAAGCAGTGGCACACGCCCCACCAGGCAATTCATACATACGCAGAAACAATTCAATGGCGCGATGAACCTTGCGCTCTTCATCGGCCGGATCAGGCTGGCCGGCCGCATACAAAATCAGGTCGTCGTCGGTGCCGAGCACCAGGCTCAGGAAAATATGGGCCGCCTCTTCAGGATCCTCGTTGCGCAGAAAGCCGTCCTGCATGGCACGAATAAGCAATTGCGCCATGTTGCGACGGCAGAGCAGCGCGGTGCTGGCATAAAAACTTTGCGCCAATTCGGGGAACCGGGCGGCTTCGGCCAGCATCAACCGACGGAATTTCATCAGTTGCGGCGAAAAAACCCGGGCACGAAAGTGGAGAGAGAACTTCACCAACCGCTCATAGCAATCGCCCTCACCATTTTCCAGCCCGTCGAAAAGCTCGCGCACGCCTGCGGCCATCGCAGCAGAGAACAAGGCTTCCTTGCCAGAAAAATTGTTGTAGATGGTCTGGCGTGCCACGCCGGCATGTTTGGCCACTGCATCAATGCTGGCGGAATAGCCCGATTCGCAAAACACCTCAAACGCCGCATCGAGCAAGCGTGAAAGGCAATCGGGATGAGAATGAGATTGGGCTACAGCGCACATCTAGCAGACCATAAAAGTAGACTGGACTGTACAGTCTATTGAGTTTAATCCGGGCAGGCAACTCTTTTTCAGGTGTGAAAATTCAGTATTGCAGCGGCATTGATACCGGTAGCAAACGCAAGCTGTTCCAATGTCATGCCACGCAGTTCAGCCAGGGCCGTGGCAATGCGCGGCAATTGCGCCGGCTCGTTGCGCTCCTGGCTGATCCATTCAGGCGGCATGTCCGGCGCATCGGTTTCCAGCACGATCGCCTCCAACGGCAGCTCGGCCGCGAGGCGACGAATATTCAGCGCGCGCGAATAAGTGAGTGCGCCGCCAAAACCCAGCTTGAAGCCCAGCTTGATAAACGCATCGGCCTGCTGGCGACTGCCATTGAAGGCATGAGCGATGCCGCCCGTCACACCCACCTGACGCAAAGCCTTGAGCACCTGATCCTGCGCGCGGCGGATGTGCAGCAACACCGGCAAATCGAAATCACGGGCAATCTTGAGCTGGGCGATGAAGAGTTCCCACTGGCGGGCAGCATCCAGACCGGGAATGAAAAAATCGAGGCCGATTTCGCCGATCGCCACGGGCTTTTCCCGCTCGACCCAATCGCGCAACAGTGCGAGGTGGCTTTCCTGATGCTCGGCAAGATAGATCGGATGCATGCCCAACGCCAGCCGGCAATCGTACTCGCGCGCGGTGGCTACGGTTTCGGCAAAGGTTGCCTCCGTGATACCCGGCACCACGATCGTCGAAACCCCGGCAGCGCGCGCCCGTGCAACCACGCCGGCACGGTCAGGCGCGAACTCCAGCGCATCCAGATGGCAGTGGGTATCGATCAGCATGCCTGCCTCGTCGAATTCATATACCCGACCAGTATAGTCGGGTTACCATCGCCTGCGTGATGCCGGGCTTTCTTGGGTTGTACTTCTTACAATGCCAAAGCAAAATGCGGCCGGCCGGCATAAGCTGAAAGCAGAACCCTGACGAGCGATCATCATGACCTCCCCCTATCTTGACCTGGTTAAAAGCCATGCGAGTTTGTTGAAACCACAGGCGATTCCGCTCATCGACAACCTGGCCGGGTATTCTCTCCCGCATCATCCCGAGCCGGCTGCCAATGCGCCCGTCGCACTGCTGTTCTCGCCTCATCCGGACGATGAATGCATGACCGGCGCCCTGCCGTTGCGCCTGCTGCGCGAAGCCGGCTACCGCGTGATCAACCTGCCGATCACGCTGGGTTCCAACCCGCGCCGCCAGGAAGAGCGCAGCCACGAACTGGAACGTGCCTGCCGCTGGCTGGGATTCGAACTGCGCGAAATCGAGCCGGGCGGGCTGAGCCACGTCAGCACGCATGCGCGGCAAAAGGATCCTGAAGCCTGGGCGGAGAAAGTTGAAGCGGTGGCCTGCCTCGTCGCCGAACTCAAGCCTGCGATCGTGATCTGCCCGAACGAAGACGACGGCCATGCCACGCATATCGGCACACATCATCTGGCCATGGATGCGCTGGCGCACGAAGGTCACGCCTGCTGGCTGGCACAGACTGAATTCTGGCGTGCCATGGCGCATCCCAACCTGCTGGTGGAAACCAGTTGTGCCGATACAGCCGATCTGGTCGCCGCGCTGGCTTGCCATGTGGGGGAAGTCAAACGCAACCCCTACCATTTGCGGCTGACTTCATGGATGGCCGACAACGTGCGGCGCGGAGCGGAACTGATCGGCGGCGCCGGCGTGGAAGCGCCCGATTTTGCCTTTGGCACGCTCTACCGGCTGGATCATTTCGATGGCGAAAAGATCGAGCACACCAAGCAGCGCCACATCATGCCGGCGCGTGGCGCCTTGCTCAACCTGTTTACAGCCGGATCAGCACCGTAGCGCGTTTCTTGAAAACACTGCGGATCAGTTTGACCATCTGCGGATCAAACGCCGGGCGCGGGGCGGCCAGCACGTCAGGCAATTCGCTCTGATCATGAATCGTGCCGAGATAGGCCCAGCCATCGAAGACATGCATGGCCGGCGCCCAGTCCGGGCCTTCGGCCAAGCCCACCGGACCCGGATACGGCCACTGCGGAAAGCGATGGCGCGACAGCCCGGCCAACAGGCGCGCATGGTGGCTGGTCAGCGCCTCGCGCCCGACGCAAGCCCCCTTGCACTTGCCCAAGCCGAAAGCGATGCACCCGGGCGAATCCTTGCGCGGAACCTCCAGCCCCAGCACCACCTTGCACAAGCCCTGCCCTTCCGCCTGACGCGAGAGCATTTTTTTGGCCTCCCCCGGACTGCGGAACGGGCCAAACAGATCCTGTCCGGGCGGCACGCCCTCATCGAGCGAAACCAGTTCGAGCTTCGCGCTCCCGGCATCCCAGCACCAGCAACAGGCTTCCTTCATCAGCACCTGCGGCAAGTTGTACTGCGGCTCAAGTTCACTGATCAGTTTCTGCTCGATCAAGGCCGCGCCGAATTCGCCCGGCGCCTCAAACCATTCCAGCCGGCGCGTGAACTTCACCAGCGGCAACTCGCGCTTCTGTTTTTTCTTGCCGGCGAAATGGGCAAGCACTTCCTTGCGGATATTCGGCGCACTGCCCACATACAACGGAATGCCATGTTCGCCATAGCAGGCAAACACGCCCGGCGTTTCCGGCAGCTCGTCCATCAGCATCGGATCGAGCCCTTCCGGCCAGGCCGGCAGCTTGGTGAGATCGGCAACCGCCGCCTCGACCGCTTCCGCGCCTTGCTCGCGCGTGGCGACGACGATGAACTGTCGGATCAGCTCGGCATCGGTCAGCGCCCGGTGGCGAGCGCCCTCGACGATCAGACCGTGGCGCACCGTCAGCGAATCGAGGTTGTGCTTATGTTCGAGCGGATAGAGTTTGCGCGACAGCTGCACGGTGCACAGCACGCGCGCATGGAAATGCAGGCCCAGCCGCTTGAATTCGCTTTTCAGAAAACCGTAGTCAAAGCGGGCGTTATGCGCCACGAACAAGCGCCCAGACAACTTGGCCAGCACCTCGTCCGCCAGATCGGCGAAGCCGGGTGCCGTGGCCACCATGTCATCGTTGATGCCGGTCAGGTGCTGGATAAACGGTGGAATCGCCACGCCCGGATTGACCAGGCTCGACCAGCTTTTCGCCTCGCCGTTTTCCACCAGTACCAGTCCGATTTCGGTAATGCGGTCGCGCAGCGGATTGGCGCCGGTCGTTTCCAGATCGACAAAAACCAGCGGCTCTTGATCTAACGCGCTCATGGCTTCACGAAGCGGAAACACTGGTGGATTTTCTTGTTGCGGAAATCCTCGGGCACCGATTGCGCCGAAATATCCTGACACTGCGCCAGCAGCGATTCATCCATCTTGAAGGTGCGCAGATTATTGGAGAAATACAGCACACCGCCCGGATTGAGCAATGCGAGGCAGGAATCGATCAGCCAGGCATGATCGCGCTGTACATCGAGCACGCCGAGCATTTTCTTGGAGTTGGAAAAGGATGGCGGATCGCAAACGATCAGGTCGAATTTTTCGCGTTGTTCCAGCGCATGGCGCAGCCAGGCAAACACATCCTCGCGCACGCGATTATTCTGCTGAAACGCCATGCCGTTCAGGCCGAAATTGCGCCCGGCCCAGTCCAGATAAGTGTTCGACATATCGACCGTCACCGTCTCGCGCGCGCCGCCGGCCGCGGCATACACGGTAAATGCGCCGGTATAGCTGAACAGGTTCAGGAAGCGCTTGCCCGCCGCCTCGGCGCGCACGCGCTTGCGCGTATTGCGGTGATCGAGGAACAGGCCGGTATCCAGATAGGCATCGAGGTTCACATAAAAGCCCAGGCCATCCTCGTGCACGACGAAATCCTCGCCGCTCGCGCCGGTTTTTTCGTACTGCTGCTCGCCGCGCTGGCGGCGGCGGGTTTTCAGGCTCACCGCGTCGAGCGGGATCTGCAGTACCTCGGCGCAGGCAGAGCGAATCTCGTCCAGCCAGTCGGCGTGGTCCTCGTCGCTTTCCACCCAGCCGGTCTCGACTTCCTGCAGATGCACGCGGCCTTCGTACCAATCGACGATCACCGGAAATTCCGGCACATCCCGGTCGTACAAACGGTAGCAACTGATGCCCTGGCGCTTGGCCCATTTGGACCAGTGGCGGGCATTTTTCAACAAGCGGTTACGGAAACTGGAGATATCGGACATGACAATACAGACACAGGAGCAAAGACCGGAGTGTACCCTGTAACCCCGGCCACTGTTGACGCTTGATTAGGTCCAGTCGTTCGGGGTTTGCGGCCATTCGGCCTCGCGCCAAGCCACCAGGCGCGCAAGGATAGGCCCTGGCACGTACTGGCTGACCACCTCTTTCCAGCCTTCCGGCCCGATCAGGCCCTTCACCATGGTCGAGCTGACTTCGGCAATTTCGCGCGGTGGCATCAGGAAAACGGTATCGATATGCGGGGCCAGATCGGCATTGATGTAGCGCATCTTGCGCTCGAACTCGTAATCGGCGGCTTCGCGGATGCCACGCAGAATAAAGTTGGCACCCTGCTCGCGCGCAAAATCGACCAGGAAGCAGTTCTGGAAAGTTTCCACGCGCACGCGAGGCAGGTGCGCGGTGGTTTCCTGCAACATCTGCAGCCGTTCGTTATGGTTGAACGTGTATTTCTTGTCCGGATTTTCGCCGATGGCAACGATCATTTCGTCGAAAAGCTCGACGCCACGCTCGATCATCCACAAGTGGCCGTTGGTTACCGGATCAAAACTGCCTGCGTAGACGCCTCGACGCATTTTCATTCCCCTGTTGCCTGAGGGGCGACTATAGCACCCAACCGCGCAATTTCAATCTGCGCCATATTTACACATAGCACCCAATAGCCTTTACGATGCCATTCTTGCAGTGCTCATAACAAATTACTACATTGAGTTGATTGATTTTACTTTTTATTCACATCAGGGAGTCCCTCATGGAAAACGACCAACCGCCCGTGCCTTCGCCGCGCCCCGCTCCTGGCGAGCTCGACGGTAAAACCATTGCGATCCTGGTCTGGCTCGGCACCATCTTTTTCGGTTTCATCCCTTCGCTCGTCGTTTTCCTGATCCGCAAGGATGACGAGTTTCTGCTTGATCACACCAAGGAAGCGCTGAACTGGTCGATCACGACCGCCATCGGCTGGTTGTGCGGCGTTGTATTCTCTTTCTTGCTGATCGGCTTCCTGTTTTTCCCGCTGATCATTCTGTGCAATCTGGTCTTTTGCATCATGGGTGCCGTCAAGGCCAGCAACAACCAGCGCTTTCGCGTACCGGTCAGCCTGCGGTTAATCAAGTAATCCTTTTCATCATAAATTCATACGGGCAACGCCAACTGCCCGTATTGAATACCTCTCACACTCGGGTGCCGAATCCAAGCTTGCGCAGGTGCTGGAGAAACGCATCGGCAGCAACTGAAAGCACGGCTTTTTCAGCCATGCAGAGCCCCAGATGCACCTCGATCGGAAACCCCTTGTTGCTGTGGATAGGGACGGCGGTCAGCGGTTCGCCACCGCCGGGTGCGGAGGAAAGCGCCAGGCGCGTGAGGATGGTCACCGATTCACCCGAATGGCAAATCTGGCGCAGGCAGTCCAGCGAGTTGGTTTCCAGCAGGATATTCAAGGCGGCCCGTTGCGCCACCGCCGCGCGCTCGATCACACGGCGCAAGCCGGAATGGCGCTCGGAGATCGCAACCGGATAAGCGGCGATATCTGAAAAACAGCAGCTTGCCTTGCTGGCCAGTGGATGGGCACTGGAAACCCCGGCACACAGGGTATCCGTATAGGCATGCACGATCTCCACCCCGGGTGAACGAACCAGATTGAAACCGATACCGATCTCCACAGCGCCCTCGAGCACCGATTGCACGATGACCTCGCTGGGAACGCGGTGGATCTCGAAACGGATCTGTGCATGCTGGCGGTGAAACTCGGCGATGGCCGGCGCCAGCAACCCGGCAATCGGCGCCTCGACCGTGGCAATGCGCACCGTGCCACGCTTCAACCCTTTCAGGTCATCCAGGCGCTCTTGCATGCGCTGTGTTTCGTTCACAACCTGCCGGGCGTACTCCAAATAAGCTGCACCACTTTCGGTCAGGCTAACGCCGCGCCGATGCCGCTCGAACAACAAACACCCCAATGAACGCTCCAGCGCCGACACCTGCCGACTGATCGCGGAAACATCCATGTCGAGCTGCCAGGCCGCATCGGACATGGATCCGGTGCTGGCAATCTCCTGCACGATGGTCAGTGCCCGGGTCAGGTCGTGAACATGCTGCAATGGCTGCGACGAAATGGTGCGTTTCATGCCCGTTTCTGGTTTGCGTTTTTAACAAGTATATCTTAACAGTTTTGCCATTGATTTCAATTCACAATCCCAATTACGATGGATTTCGCCTGAGAGAACAACAGCGATACCCAGGCACGGACGAACCAAAGTCAACATTGATTTTCAAGGAGAAATCATGCTCAACCCATATCCGAACCTGCGTCGCTGGGGGGCTTGCGCCGCCGCCGTCATCGCGCTGGGCGCCGCTCCGCTACAGGCATCCACGATCACGATCGCCACCGTCAGCGAACCCCCATCTCTGGACCCGGCGACAACCTCCGATCTGGTCTCGATGATCACCCAGCACGTATTTGAAACGCTCTACACCTACAACAGCGAATGGAAAGTCGCACCGCTCCTGGCGGCAGGATTTCCGGAAGTCAGCAAGGATGGCCTGCATTACGTGATCACCTTGCGCCCGGGCCTGAAATTCCATACCGGTGCCGCCGTCACTCCGACCGACGTGGCCGCCAGCCTCGAACGCTGGCTCAAGGCTTCGCCACGCGGCAAGCTGGCCGGCGAATCTATCGCCAGCATCAAACCGCAAGGCGCCAACAAGGTGGAAATCAACCTGAAGGAGCCTTTCCCGCCGCTGCTCTCACTGCTGGCCTATCCGAACGGCGCTGCGGCCGTGATGCCCAAGGCCATCGCAGAAGCGAGCACCAACGCTCCGCTCAAGGACTATGTAGGCACCGGGCCTTTCCGCTTTCTCGAGCGCAAGCCGGACCAGTACATCCGCCTGACCAAGTTCGACCAGTACAGCTCGCCCGCCGGCACCCCAAACGGCTTTGCCGGCACCCGTGCGGCCAAGGTGGACGAACTGCGCTTCGTGCCGGTTCCCAATGCCAACACCCGGCTGGAAGGCGTGCTCGCCGGCCAGTTCGACTATGCCGATTCGCTGAACCCGGAGTTTTTCGACAAGCTCAAGGCATCCACTGCGGTAAAACCTGCCGTGATCAAGCCGGCCAGCTGGGCTTTCCTGATCTTCAACACCAAGCAAGGCGCCATGGCCGATGCCAATCTGCGCCGCGCAGCGCAGGCCGCGATCCAGCCTGAAGCCATGATGATCGGCGGCTTTGGCAATCCGGAACTGATCAACCTGGAATCGAGCCTGTTCCCGAAGCAATCGATGTTCCATTCCACCGCGGGTGCCGCGCAGTACAACCAGAATGGCGGTGCGGCAAAAGCCAAGCAAATACTGGCCAAGGCCGGTTACAAGGGGCAACCGATCCGCATCCTGACCAGCCCGCAATACGATTTTCTCTACAAGATGAGCCAGGTTGCAGCACAGAACCTGCAGGAAGCAGGCTTCAAGGTTGACCTGCAAGTGGTCGACTGGGCCACGCTGCTGCAAAAGCGCGGCGATGCCGGTGCCTGGGACGGCTTCTTCACTTTCCATGGTTTTGTGCCTGAGCCTGCGCTGGTCAGCATCGTCAACCCGGGCTATCCGGGCTGGTGGGACAGCCCGGCCAAGCGTGCCGCGTTCGACAAGTTCTCAGGCGAACAATCGGATGCTGCGCGCATGAAAGCCTGGGCAGAAATGCAAAAACTGTTCATGGAAGAAGCTCCGACGCTGAAAGTAGGCGAGTTCGCCAACCTGGGTGCAGCCAACCGCAAGCTCAACGGCTTCACACCGATGATTTTCCCGGCCTTCTGGAACGTAACCCGGTAACCCGTCTCTGCGCCCCTGCGGCAGCTCGCCACGGGGGCGGCAGATCCGGCCATTAGGATAATGCGATGACTCGTTTCCTCACCCGCCGCATCGGCAGCACGCTGCTCGTGCTGCTGCTCGTGGCTACGCTGGTGTTTGTGATCACCCGCGTCATTCCCGGCGATCCGGCTGCCGTACTGCTGGGATCGGCCGCGACGCCGGAAGACGCCCTGCGCCTGCGCGCGCAGTTCGGTCTGGACGCCCCGCTCTGGTCACAGTACCTGGGCTGGATCGGGCAATTGGTCCGGCTGGATTTCGGCGATTCGATCTTTCTGGGCCAGAGCGTGCTCGAAGCCCTGGGCAGCCGCGCCGAATTGACGGCAACACTGACACTGTTCGCCACCGGTCTGGCGGTATTGATCGGCGTGCCGCTGGGCATTCTGGCTGCGGCACAGCGCAAGGGCATCGTCGCCCAGTTGGCCAGTGCACTGGGTATTTTCGGCGCCAGCGTGCCGAGTTTCTGGGTGGGTCTGGTTCTGATCCAGTATTTCTCCACCAAGCTGGGCTGGTTTCCCGTTTCCGGCTATGGCCCGCCCGATGCCGATTGGCCAACACGGCTGCACCACCTGGTATTGCCCGCAGTGGCATTGGCGCTGCCCAACTCGGCGCTGATCCTGCGCTTCACCCGCACCAGCATGCTCGAAGTGCTGGGCGAGGATTACATCCGTACCGCACGCGCCAAGGGCTTGGGGCCCTTTACCGTGGTGGTCAAGCATGGTTTCAAGAATGCACTGATCCCGGTGCTGACCGTGATCGGGCTGACACTGGCCATCATGATCGGCGGCGCCATCGTCACCGAAACCGTGTTCGGCCTACCCGGCGTGGGCAACCTGATTGTTTCCGCGGTATTGCGTCGCGACTACCCGGTCATCCAGGGCGCACTCGTCATCGTCTCCGCGTTGTATGTCCTGATCAACCTTGCCATCGACCTGCTGTACCTGTGGGTTGATCCGCGCGTCAAAGCCTGAGGAAACACCATGATCTGGCGTTCACTGTTGTCCCGTCCGCTTATCGTGGCCGGTCTGCTCATTCTGTTGCTGATGGCACTGGCCAGCCTGTTTGCCGGTTCGCTCGCCCCGTTCGATCCGGGCAAGATGGCTCTGATGCAGCGCATCCAAGCGCCGGGTATCGCGCATTATTTCGGCACCGATGAATTCGGCCGCGATGTCTACTCCCGTCTGCTGTTTGCCGGACGCCTGTCGCTCTCCGTCGGTGTGCTGGTCGCCATCGTTTCGATCTTCCTCGGCACGGTGCTCGGCGTCTGTGCCGGCTATTTCCGCAAACTCGACACCCCGCTCTCGCGCCTGATCGATGCGCTGATGGCTTTTCCGGACATCCTGCTGGCCATCGCGCTGATGGCCGCGTTTGGCCCGAGCCTTTCCAACGTAGTCATCGCATTGGGCGTGGTTTATACCCCCCGGGTTGCCCGCGTGGTGCGCGCCGTCACCATGGTCCAGCGCGAGCTGCCTTTCGTCGAGGCCTCGCGCTCGATGGGCGCCGGCCCGTTATGGATCATTCGCGTGCATATCCTGCCCAATCTGCTGCCACCGCTGCTGGTGCAGGGCACCTTCATCTTCGCCTACGCGATCCTGGCCGAATCGGCGCTGTCGTTCCTCGGCGTCGGCGTTCCGCCGCAGAATCCGACCTGGGGCAACATGATTGCAACCGGCCAGAGCTATTTCCAGCGCGCCGACTGGATGATGCTGTTCCCCGGGGCCGCGATTGCCCTGACCGTACTGTCGCTGCAACTGGTGGGCGATGCCCTGCGCGATGCACTCGACCCCAAACTGCGCCGCAGCGTGTAAAGGACGATCAGCATGCAAAAATCCATCCTTATCCGCCAAGCCCGCGTGCTCGATGGCACCGGCGCGCCGTGGTTCGAATCGGATGTATTGATCCAGGACGGCCGCATCGCCGCGATTGGCCGTGGATTGGCGGTAACCGGTGCGCAAGTGGTCCACGCCGCCGGACAGTACCTCGCCCCGGGCTTCATCGACGTGCATACCCACGATGAATTCGCCCAGTTGCGCGATCCGGCCCGCCCGGAAAAGGTCTATCAGGGCATCACCACCGTGGTGACCGGCAACTGCGGATTTTCACTCTTCCCTGCCCAGCCCGGCACGGAAGATGCGGTTCAGGAGCTGAACGCGAGCCTGCATGGCCCGATCGATGCAGACGAAATCCTGCCGGACTGCGCCCGTTTCCGGGAACGTCTGGCCGAGGCCCCCGCTGCAATCAACACGGTGGCGCAAGTTGGCCACGGCACCTTGCGCGCCACGGTGATGGGGTTCACCGACCGTGAAGCCAGCCCGGCGGAAATGGCCCAAATGACCGATCTGCTGCACATGCAAATCAGGCAGGGCGCCTGCGGTCTGTCGCTGGGCCTGATGTACAGCCCGAGCATGTATGCCCCGCGCGCGGAACTCGTCGCACTGGCCCGCGTGGTGGCGCAATGCGATGCGCTGCTGACCGTGCACCTGCGCGACTATTCCAGCCGCCTGCTCGAATCGCTGGATGAATTCCTGTCGATCGTGGCTGAAGCCGGCTGCAAGGCGCTGGTTTCCCATCTGCAGGTAACCGGTCGCAACAACTGGGGCGCCATGCCCGTGGCGCTGGCCCGGCTGGAGACCGCGCGCCGCCAGGGAATCGATGTCAGCTTCGATATGTACCCGTATCTGGCCGGGTCGACCTCCATATTGCAGCTTTTGCCCGCGCACTGGCAGAGCGACGGCGCCGAGGGCATCCTGCGCCGGCTGGCGGACCCGCAGCAATGCGCAATGCTGCGCGACTGGCTCGAGCAACCTGCCAACGATTTGTCCAAGGTCACCCAGATCGGCTGGGGATCGATCTGGATTGGCGATGCGGCCAGCCCGGAATTCCCGGATGCCCCGGGGCGATCGCTGCGCGATCTGGCAACGCTGCGCGGCACCCACGACCCGTTCCCGCTCTTCGTCTCGCTGATCCGGGCCTCGCAGGGCCAGGCCAGCGTGATCCTGTTCCAGCAGGAAGAAAAGGACCTGAACCTGGCCCTGGGCCACCGCCTGCACATGGTCGGCTCGGATTCGATTCCGCGCTGCCAGGGCCATGTCCACCCGCGCATCTACGGCTCGTTTCCGCGCTTTGTACGCAAGGCCCTGGATGGCCGGGACGGCGCGCTCGAAGACGGCATCCGCCGAATCACCGCACTGCCCGCCCAGCGTTTCGGCCTGTGGGAGCGCGGCATCATCCGCACCGGTGCCATCGCGGATCTGGTGCTCTTTTCCCAGGCCGTGGCCGATCGCGCCACGTTTGAATTGCCGCGCCTGTTCCCGCAGGGCATCGACAGCGTCTGGGTGGCCGGTGAAGCCATCCTGCAGGCCGGCGAGCCGACCGGAAAATATCCGGGCCGGCTGCTGTTTTCCCCGCACCCCCACCCTCATTCAACCCAAGGAGCACTCTGATGATCGAACGTCTTGCCACCATCCCCGGCGGCCCACCCCAAGGCGGCGCCTATTCCCATGCCGTGATCGCCAACGGTTTTGTCTTCATCTCGGGCCAGGGCCCGGTCGACCCGGCCACGGGCAAGATGCCCGACAACTTCGAGGCACAGGTGCGCCAGGTACTCATCAACCTGAAGACTGCGCTGGAAGCCGCCGGCAGCGATCTGGCCCATATCGTCAAGGTCAATGCCTACCTGACCGACATGAGCCGCTTTGCCGAGTACAACAAGATTTACCGGGAAATGATGCCGGCCGAACTGCCAGCCCGCACCACGGTCGGTGTTTCGATGCCCGGCTTCCTGGTAGAAATCGACTGCATCGCCGCACAGGACTGAACCATGCTCGCCACTCCGACCCATATCGACCAGCTCGACACCCCTGTTCCGGTGGTCGACCTGGACCGCGCCGAGGCCAACATCGCCCGCTACCAGGCTTACTGTACCCAGCATGGTCTGGCATTGCGCCCGCATATCAAGACGCACAAGCTCATCGAGATGGCCCAACGGCAATTGTCGGCCGGAGCGGTGGGCATCAACTGCCAGAAGATTTCCGAAGCAGAGGCCATGCTGCCTTGCGGGGCCGAAGATATCCTGATCACCTACAACATCTTCGGCGCGCAGAAGCTGGAACGCCTGGCGCGGCTGGCGCGCCAGTGCCGGATTACCCTGGCGCTCGACAGCGCAGCGGCCATCGAAGCAGCCGCCAGCGCCGCCCGGATTGCCGGTTGCGAAATCGGCGTGCTGATCGATTTCGATGCAGGCGGCGGACGCACCGGCGTGCAATCCGCCACAGAGGCGGTCGAGTTGGCGCAACAGGTGTGCGCGAGCAGCGGCCTGCAATTGCGCGGGGTGTGCTCTTACCCGATTCTGCCCGCCACCGCAGGCTGGATCAGCGATCTGCGCGCCGCATTTTCCGCCGCAGGCTTGCCCTGGGGCATCGTCTCCAGCGGCGGCACGCCCGCCATGTGGCATGCCCACGAAACGCCGGGGCTCACCGAAATGCGCGTCGGCACCTATATCTACCAAGACCGCGCCACCGTAGCCGCCGGCGCTGCCAACTGGAATGATGTGGCACTGCAGGTCTGGAGCACCGTGGTCAGCCGTCCCACCCCGGACCGCGCCGTTCTGGATGCCGGCTCCAAGACGCTGTCATCCGACCTTGCCGGCAAGGAACCCGGTTACGGCTACCTGCCCGATTACCCCGCAGCGGTGATCGTGCGTCTGAACGAAGAACACGGCATCGTCGACCTGAGCCGGTGCGAACGCAAACCGGCGCTGGGCGAGCGCGTGCGCATCATTCCCAACCATGTGTGCGTAGTCACCAACCTGCACGATCGCATCGTCCTGGCCCGCAACGGGCAGATCGAAGCGGTGGTAGTCGTTGCTGCGCGCGGAGCCACCACATGAATCAGCGCCCGATTGTGACCATTGAAAACCTCGGGGTCAGTTTCCATACCCCGAAAGGGCCGGTTGCCGCCCTGCGTGGCGTGGACCTCCAGTTACAGGCCGGCAAAACGCTGGCGCTGGTCGGTGAATCCGGCAGCGGAAAATCCGTCACCAGCCTCGCGCTGATGGGATTGCTACCCAAAGAGTCGGCCCGAATCACCAGCGGCCGCATCCTGCTGCGCAACCCGCAGACCGGCAGCGAACAGGATCTGGCCCTGGCCCCGGAATCCACCTTGCGCACCCTGCGCGGCGGGCACATCGCCATGATTTTTCAGGAACCGATGACCAGCCTCAACCCGCTGTACCGGGTCGGCGAGCAGATCAGTGAAACGCTGCGCCTGCACCGTGGACTCAACCGGGCCGAGGCGAGGAAACGCGCGAAGGAGCTGCTCGATCTGGTCGGCATTCCCGCTGCGGAAAAACGCCTGGATGCCTACCCGCACGAGCTTTCCGGCGGCATGCGCCAGCGCGTGATGATCGCCATGGCCATTGCTTGCGAGCCGGCCGTGCTGATTGCCGACGAACCGACCACCGCGCTCGATGTCACGGTGCAGGCCCAGATCCTGGATCTGTTGCGCGAACTGCAACAACGTATCGGCATGGCCATGCTGTTCATCACGCACAACCTAGGCGTGGTCGCCGATATCGCCGATGAGGTAGCCGTGATGTACGGTGGCCGCATCGTGGAAAACGGCCCGACCGCCACGCTGCTTTCGGCATCGAATCATCCCTACACGCGCGGCTTGCTCTGCAGCATGCCGCCTGCAGTGATCGACGAGAACACCCCGCTCCGCCTGCCGGCACTGCCGGGCAATGTGGTCGATCCGCGCAACCCGCCCCCCGGCTGCGCCTTTGCACCGCGTTGTTACGCCAGACAACCCGTTTGCGAGCAAAGCGTGCCGACGCTGGAACACACGGATGCACCCAACCATCTAACCCGCTGCTTCCGCTGGAGGGAGACTACCCATGCCTGAATCCACTTCCCCGTTGCTCGCCATCGAGGGGCTGGGCAAAATTTTCACGGCGGGCCAGCAATCCATCCATGCGGTGCAGGATGTCAGTCTCGACATCCATCGCGGCGAGATCGTCGGCATTGTCGGCGAATCCGGCAGTGGCAAGACCACCTTTGGCCGTTGCGTGCTGCGCCTGACCGAACCCTCCCAGGGCAGGATCGAGTTTGACGGGGTCAACCTCACCCACCTGGAAGGCGCCCCGATGCGCAACATGCGCCGCCGCATGCAGATGATTTTCCAGGATCCATATGCCAGCCTGAATCCGCGCATGACCGTGGAGCGCATCATTGCCGAACCGCTAGACATTCACCAGATCGGCACAGTTGCCGAACGCCGCGCGCGCGTCGGGGCACTGCTCAGGGAGGTGGATTTGCCGCTGGACAGCGGTTCGCGCTATCCACACGAGTTTTCCGGCGGCCAGCGCCAGCGCATCGGCATTGCCCGGGCGCTCGCCGTGAAGCCGGACCTGATCGTGGCAGATGAACCGGTTTCGGCCCTGGATGTCTCGATCCAGGCGCAGGTAGTCAATCTGCTCAAGGACTTGCAGCAACGCTACCACCTGACCATGCTGTTCATCTCGCACGATCTTAACGTGGTGAATTTCCTGTGCGATCGCGTGCTCGTCATGTATCTGGGTCGTGTGATGGAAAGTGGCCCTGCCCGGCTGATTTCGAACCGGCCGGCGCATCCGTACACGCAGGCCCTGCTTTCGGCCAACCCGCATCTGGGCAGCATCAAGCGCCAGCGCATCACGCTCTCGGGCGACCTGCCCAGCCCGGCCAATCCGCCCTCCGGCTGCGTGTTCCGCACGCGCTGCCCGTATGCCCAGTCCCGTTGCGCCGAGGAAATTCCGCAGTTGCGGCAAGTCGCCGGAGAAAACAAACAACAAGTGGCCTGCCATTTCTTTGAACAACTCTGAAGCGGCCGATCGTTTGCAGGGTGCGCCCAAACAAAACGGGCAGTCCTTGATGGACTGCCCGTTTTGCCTGTCTTGCTTGACGGTATTTCGCGTCTGATTCAACAGGCTTCTCAATGGAATTGGCGCTTAACCGCCGAAGAACTCCGTCACCTTGTCAAACCACGACTTGGCCTTCGGATTGTGCTTGGCCACATCGCCCTTGCTGATTTCCTCGAACTCTTTCAGCAGTTCCTTCTGGCGGCTGGTGAGATTGACCGGAGTCTCCACCACCACGTGGCACATCAGATCGCCGGTGATCGCGCTGCGCACGCCCTTGATCCCCTTGCTGCGCAGGCGGAAGACCTGACCGCTTTGCGTTTCAGCCGGAATCGACAAGCGCGCCTTGCCATCGAGCGTCGGAATTTCGATTTCGCCGCCGAGCGCCGCTACCGTGATGCTGATCGGCATTTCGCAATGCAGATCGTTGCCGTCACGCTGGAACATCGCGTGCGCCTTGATATGGATCACCACGTACAGATCGCCGGGCGGGCCGCCGTTGACACCGGGTTCGCCTTCGCCGCTCAAGCGGATGCGGTCGCCTTCGTCCACGCCGGCCGGAATCTTGACCGCGAGGGTCTTGGTGTTCTGTACCCGGCCGGTGCCCTTGCAGTTGCGGCACGGATCCGGAATGTACTTGCCGCTACCGTGACAAGTCGGGCAGGTCTGCTGGATCGAGAAAAAGCCTTGCGATACCCGCACCTGGCCATGGCCGCCGCAGGTGTGGCAAGTCTTGGCCTCAGTTCCGGGCTTGGCCCCACTGCCATGGCAAACATCGCATTCTTCATGCGAAGGAATCTTCAGCTGCTTTTCCACGCCATGCGCGGCTTCTTCCAGCGAGATTTCCAGGTTGTAGCGCAGGTCCGCGCCGCGATACACATTGCTGCGCCCGCCACCGCCGCTGCGGCCACCGCCGAAGATGTCGCCGAAGATATCGGAGAACGCATCGCCGAAACCGCCCCCCCCAAAACCACCGCCCATACCGGCCTGCGGATCAATGCCGGCATGACCGTACTGATCGTAAGCTGCGCGCTTCTGGCCGTCCGACAGGATCTCGTAGGCTTCCTTTGCTTCCTTGAATTTTTCTTCGGAATCCTTGCTGTCCGGATTGCGGTCCGGGTGATACTTCATCGCCAGCTTGCGATAAGCCTTCTTGATGTCGTCCTCGGACGCATCGCGGTTGATGCCGAGAATTTCGTAAAAATCTTTTTTTGCCATTTATGCTCACCACATAGACACAAAGGCACAGAGCTTGGCAGAAAGGTTCTGCCGCTCTGTGCCCCGGTGGTTAGAAGGTCTTACTTATCTTTGACTTCAGTGAACTCGGCATCGACCACATTGCCGTCGTCGCCCTTCTTGCCCGGCTCGGCGTGCGCCTGATCAGCACCAGCAGCACCTTCGGCCGCGCCCTTCTCGGCGTACATATGTTCGGCCAGTTTGTGGCTGGCTTGCATCAGCGCTTCGGACTTGGCTTCGATCACGGCCTTGTCGTCGCTCTTCACGACTTCTTCGGCTTCCTTCAGTGCCGCTTCGACCTTGGTCTTGTCGTCGGCAGTGATCTTGTCGCCGTATTCGGTCAGCGATTTCTTCACCGAGTGGATCAGGCTGTCGAGCTGGTTGCGGGCGGTAACAAGCTCGTGCAGCTTCTTGTCTTCTTCCGCATTCAGTTCGGCATCGCGCACCATGTTCTGGATTTCAGCTTCGGACAAGCCGCTGGAAGCCTGGATGGTGATCTTGGCTTCCTTGCCGGTGGCCTTGTCCTTGGCGCCCACGTGCAGGATACCGTTGGCATCGATATCGAAGGTCACTTCGATCTGCGGAATGCCGCGCGGTGCCGGCGGGATGTCGGAGAGGTTGAACTGGCCCAGGCTTTTGTTGGCCGAAGCCTTTTCACGTTCGCCCTGCAGCACGTGGATCGTCACGGCCGACTGGTTGTCGTCGGCGGTCGAGAACACTTGTGCGGCCTTGGTCGGGATCGTGGTGTTCTTGTTGATCAGCTTGGTCATCACGCCGCCGAGGGTTTCGATGCCCAGGGAGAGCGGAGTCACGTCGAGCAGCAGCACGTCCTTGCGATCGCCGGCCAGTACCGAACCCTGAATCGCAGCGCCCACGGCCACGGCTTCGTCCGGGTTCACGTCCTTGCGCGGCTCCTGACCGAAGAGTTCGCGTACGGTGTCGACCACCTTCGGCATACGGGTCTGGCCACCGACCAGGATCACGTCGTCGAGGTCGCCAGCCTTCAGGCCGGCATCGCGCAGCGCAATGCGGCAGGGTTCGATCGAGCGCTGGATCAGCTCATCGACCAGCGATTCGAACTTGGCGCGGGTGATCTTCATGGTCAGATGCTTCGGACCGGTCGCATCCATGGTGATGTACGGCAGGTTGATGTCGGTCTGCTGGCTGCTGGACAACTCGATCTTGGCCTTTTCCGCAGCTTCCTTCAGGCGCTGCAATGCCATCACGTCGTTCTTCAGGTTGATGCCGGTATCTTTCTGGAATTCGGCAATGATGTAATCGATCAGGCGCTGGTCGAAGTCTTCGCCGCCAAGGAAGGTGTCGCCGTTGGTGGCAAGCACTTCGAACTGCTTGTCGCCATCGACATCGGCGATTTCGATGATCGAGATATCGAAAGTACCGCCGCCCAGATCATATACGGCAATCTTGCGGTCGCCCTTTTCGGTCTTGTCCATACCGAACGCGAGCGCGGCCGCGGTCGGTTCGTTGATGATGCGCTTGACTTCCAGACCAGCGATGCGACCGGCATCCTTGGTGGCCTGGCGCTGGCTGTCGTTGAAGTAGGCCGGTACGGTGATCACGGCTTCGGTCACTTCTTCGCCCAGATAGTCTTCGGCAGTCTTCTTCATCTTGCGCAGCACTTCGGCGCTGATTTGCGGCGGCGCCATCTTCTTGTCGCGCACCGACACCCAAGCATCGCCATTGTCGGCCTTGATGATCGAGAACGGCATCAGGTCGATGTCTTTCTGCACTTCCTTGTCTTCAAAACGGCGGCCAATCAGGCGCTTGATCGCGTACAGCGTGTTCTTGGCATTGGTCACAGCCTGGCGCTTGGCCGGTGCGCCAACCTGGATTTCACCGTCTTCGGTGTAGGCGATGACGGACGGGGTGGTGCGAGCACCTTCGGAGTTTTCGATCACCTTGGGCTGGCCGTTTTCAATGATGGCCACGCAGGAGTTGGTCGTACCCAAGTCGATACCGATAATTTTTGCCATTTTATATTTCCTTCTGAATTTTCAATCGCTTGCACCGAGCAAGCGCTCAATCAATTAACCTTGGGAATGAAGTGGGGATGCTGCAGCGCATTTCAAGCACTTGCCGTGAAGTGCGCATCCCGAACGGTAAGCCATGCCTCAAATGCAGGCGCTTACTTGGGCGCAGCCACCATCACCATGGCCGGGCGCAGCAGGCGTCCGGAAAGCTGATAGCCCTTCTGCATCACCTGCACGATCGCATTGGCTTCCAGCTCGCTCGGGATCGCGGAAATCGCCTGATGCAAGTTCGGATCGAGCTTGTCGCCCACGGCCGGTGCAATTTCCTTGAGATCGAATTTGTCGAACGCCGAGACCAACGCTTTCTGCGTCAGGTCGACGCCCATTTTCAGCGCCTCGAAATTGCCGGATTGATCCAGCAGCGCCATTTCCAGCGCATCCTTCACGCCAAGCAGCTCGCGGGCGAATTTTTCCACAGCGAACTTGCGCGCCTTGTCGTTTTCTTCAGCCGCGCGGCGGCGAATGTTTTCCGCTTCCGCCTTGGCATACAGCACATCGCCCTTGGCCTTTTCCAGCTCGGCCACGGCAGCGGCCAGTTGAGCTTCGAGCGCGAGGCCCGCTTCTTCCGCCGCGTTATCCGACGCGCCTTCTGCGCTGACTTCCAACAGGGCTTCTTCTTGCTTCAATTCTTCAGACATGGTGAAACCTCCAAAAATACTTGGCCTAGATTGGGATGCCCCTACCCATTTCAAGGGCTTGGTCAGCCATCCCATGAAGCCGACCCACCGCAACAGCAGGCGGTTACTCACTTTCGCCCAGTTGCGCCAACAGCTCGGCCTGCCTCTCGTTCGAGAGTGCCTGGGTCAATTCGTCGAGATCGCCATCCATGATGGCGTCGAGCTTGTAGAGCGTCAGGTTGATGCGGTGATCGGTCATGCGCCCTTGCGGAAAGTTATAGGTGCGGATGCGCTCGGAACGGTCGCCCGAACCAATGAGGGATTTGCGTTCGGCCGCTTCCTTGGAATGCTGCTCGCGCTGCTGCTTGTCCTGAATGCGCGCAGCCAGCACCGACAGCGCCTGCGCCTTGTTCTTGTGTTGGCTGCGGCCATCCTGGCATTCGACCACGATGCCGGTCGGCAGATGGGTAATGCGCACGGCGGAATCGGTCTTGTTGATGTGCTGCCCGCCCGCGCCGCTGGCGCGGAAGGTATCGATGCGGATATCGGCCGGATTGATGTTCACCTCGGCCAGTTCGTCCGCTTCCGGCATCACCGCCACGGTACAGGCCGAGGTATGGATGCGCCCCTGCGTTTCGGTCACCGGCACGCGCTGCACGCGGTGCCCGCCCGATTCGAACTTGAGCCGTGAATACGCACCGAACCCGGCTATGCGCGCGATGATTTCGCGGTAGCCACCCAGATCGGATTCGCTGGCCGACATCACCTCGACCTGCCAGCGATTGCGCTCGGCATAGCGCGAATACATGCGAAACAGATCGGCCGCAAACAGCGCCGACTCATCACCGCCGGTTCCGGCGCGGATTTCCAGGAAGATATTGCGCTCGTCGTTCGGATCCTTGGGCAGCAGCGCCTTCTGCAACTCGACTTCCAGCGCGGCGATGCGCTCTTTTCCGTCGCGCAATTCCTCCTCGGCCAACTCTTTCATGTCCGGATCGGCCAGCATCTCCTGCGCGGCGGCCAGATCGGATTCGGTCTGGCGGAAGCGGTTATACAGCGCCACCACCGGCTCCAGCTCGGCATGTTCGCGCGTGAGCTTGCGGTAGCTATCCATATCGCGCGTGGCTTCTTCGCTGGCCAGCAAGGCGCTGACTTCTTCCAGCCGGTCCGCCAACTGGGCGAGTTTGTTGACGATCGAGGGTTTCATTCGTTGTATTCAATCCTGGTCATGCAGCCGGTACAACCGGCGTATCAGTTTGATGAGATCTTCCTGCTCATCGGGGTTTGCCGCATTCAAGGCGGCAAACGGCGCATGCAAAAACTTGTTGGCCAACTGGCGCGAGAATTCTTCCAGCACGGCTTCCGGCCCTTCCCCACCCGACAGGCGCTTGCGCGCCCGCGCCAGTTCGTGCCGGGCAATGCGGTCGGCCTGGTCTTTCAGATCGCGGATCGTCGGCGCCAGCGCACGCGAAGCCTGCCAGCGCCCGAAATCGTCCACGCGCTCGGCGATAATCGCCTCGGCCGCAGCCGCCTCAGCCTGGCGCAATTCCACGCCCTGGCGCACGACTTCGGCCAGATCGTCCACGGTATAGAGGTAGACATCCGAGAGCTCGGCCACCTCGGCTTCCACATCACGCGGCACCGCCAGATCGACCATGAACAGCGGGCGATGCCTGCGCGACTTGAGTGCGCGCTCGACCAGCCCCTTGCCCACGATCGGCAGCGAGGAGGCGGTGGAAGACACCACGACATCGAATTCGGCCAGCCGCGTATTCAGATCGGAGAGCAGCAAGGCCTCGGCGCCAAATTCGCGCGCCAGATGTTCGCCGCGCGCCAGCGTACGGTTGGCAATCGCCATCTTGCGCGGCGCCTGAGCATGAAAATGCCGCGCGCACAGTTCGATCATCTCGCCCGCGCCAATAAACAGCACGCCGCATTCGGCCACCGACGGAAAAATCCGCTCGGCCAGCCGTACCGCCGCCGCGGCCATCGATACCGATTCGGCGCCGATGCGCGTTTGCGAGCGAACTTCCTTGGCCACGGCGAACGCACGCTGAAACACACCGTTCAGCAATACGCCCAGACTGCCGACTTCGCGCGCGATCCGTTCGGCCTCTTTCACCTGGCCCAGGATCTGCGTTTCGCCCATGACCATCGAATCCAGCCCGCACGCCACGCGAAACACATGGCGGATCGCCTCGTCACCCTGATAGACATAGATATACGGCGCCAGCTCCGAACCGACGCGCGCACGCGCTGATTCCAGCCACAGCCTGGGCAACTCGGGATCACGTGCATTGCAATAAAGCTCGGTGCGATTGCAGGTGGAAACAATCGCCGCCTCGAACACGCCTCGCCCGCCAGTCAGGCTCGCCAACGCCTCGGGCAACTCCGCAGGCGTGAAAGCCAGCCGCTCGCGAATTGCAAGCGGCGCTGTCTGGTGATTAAGGCCAAGGACGACGAGATTCATTGGGTGCAAGGAGCTGGAAACCGGCTATTTTAACGTGAATCGGAGCCCTGCTTGCGGGAATAAGTTGCCCCCATCCAGCATCACCCAAGAGCGGCGCCCCGATTACAGCGGATATAGCGAATCGATCAAGCTGCGCAAAAAGCGCTTGACACCTTTTCGGGGCATCAGCATAATTCGCGTCCTCTGCTGCAGCACACAGGCAGAAACGAAGCGGGAGTAGCTCAGTTGGTAGAGCGCAACCTTGCCAAGGTTGAGGTCGAGAGTTCGAGACTCTTCTCCCGCTCCAAACGTTTCAAGCCCAGTTTTGCAGCCAGAAAATGCGGGAGTAGCTCAGTTGGTAGAGCGCAACCTTGCCAAGGTTGAGGTCGAGAGTTCGAGACTCTTCTCCCGCTCCACATTCCACAAAAAGGGAAAGTTGAACAACTTTCCCTTTTTGTTCAGCAGATGCTGGCGGGTTAGCAAAGAGGTTATGCAGCGGATTGCAAATCCGTTTAGGGCGGTTCGATTCCGCCACCCGCCTCCAAGTTAAGCAAAAGCCCAACTCACAAGGTTGGGCTTTTTGCTTTCCGGCGTTCATGTAACTCCATGCAGCTTTTTTCACCAATGCATATCAGCACGGCATCGACCCTTAGGTTCTGTTAAAGCCAGGTTGGTTTTTACGCAAACCCGCCACCTTGCCGGGGTGCTGCGTCCGCCGAAAGCAAGACCAACGCCAATACCTCCCATACTCTTCGATTTATTGATTCGCTTGGAATTTGGGCGTGGATAAACCTATGGTGAAATACCATATCAGCAAGATGGAAATACGATTCGCTGCCATAAATCCAATCGAGATCATGGTGGGCATTTACTTGCACCACCGAGGCCGATTGTTATGACCAGGCGCATGCACAGTTCAATTTCATAGATTCTGTACTGCCACCGTCCTGCCATGACGAACGATCGCTTCAATCACATAGCATCGAACGAGGTGTTGCCAGGGGAGTGATGGCAAGACCCATACTGGATTTTTTGCCAACCCATGACATTCGATCCTTCTTCCAACCTTCAGGATATCCCGCCCGAGTTGCCAAAGGCGATTGCCCGCCTGGCTTGGGGAGGCGGTGTACTGGTCACCCTGCTGGTCCCCCTCATTTTTCTCGCCATCTGCTACCAGAGCGAGGCTGTCCGTTTGGAGTCGGCACTCCAGGCTGGTGTCCACCGCATCGCAAAACCATCATCCACGCCATCAGGAAAAAGGGGGGATTTCCATTCTCCGCAAGAAATCCTGGCATCTTTAGGCTGGATAGAGGGCAAAACCGGTATCCGCATCACCGATATGAACAAGCAGCTTTTGGCCGAACAGAAAGGTGACATCAGCCCCCCGCTCCTGTCCCGTTCAGCCCCACTGAACCTTGGGGAAATCGGGATAGGCGAACTGGAGGTGAGCCGTTCCTTGCGACCGTTCCTGCTTTATTCCCTCTTCATGTTTGTGCCGGGACTGATGCTCGGGGTGATCATCTTTATTGCGCTCAGGGACTTGCCGATGCGCGTACTTCGCCGAGCCCTGCAGGAAATCGCCGTTCGCAAGGCCACGGAAGAAAAACTGGCCAAATCCTTGTCCATCTTCGCAGCAACGCTTGAAGCCACGGCCGACGGTATTTTCGCCACGGATGTCACGGGGCGGGAGGTGGTCAGCAATCAACGCTTTCGCGATATGTGGAACCTGCACAGGACAACCAATTCCGGCGCAGACAACAACGAAACGCTTACCGCGCTGGGGAACCAATTACGAAATCCGGTTGCGTTTTTTACCATGCAGAAGGATTTGACCAAACACATCGACGTTAACCATGGCGCCATCATCGAGTTGCTGGATGGGCGCCGTTTTGAGTGGAACTCTCAACCCCAGTTCGTGAATGGAGAGATCGCCGGCCGTGTTTCGAGTTTCCGCGACATCAGCGAGCGAGGGCGGGCTGAAGCACTCCTGGCGGTTGAAAAAGAAGTACTTGAAATGGTCGTCTGCGGTCACACGCTGAAAGAAGCCCTGGGCATGCTGGCCGACCATATGGAGGTGCTTTCCAGAGAAATGTTCTGCGCGATCCTGTTCCGGAAAAATGGCGCGGAAAGCGATATAGCGTGCGCCACGGGTCGCAGCCTGCCAAGCAGCGTGGCCGAAGGAATCACCCATCACGGGCAGGCGGTTTTGGGCAAAATACTCGCGGACATCGCAAAGCCGGGCGGCGCTCAGGAACACGGCCTGTCGGACGAATTCAGCGGCGTTATCGAAGGCATTGGCAGCAACCCGGTCTGGGCGGACTATTGCCATTTGACGGCAAAGCATTCCATACAGGCCTGCTTTGCCGTGGCCATTCGCTCCTCGGACGGGCCTCTGCTGGGGCTCATCGTTGCACACTACCGCCATCCTTCCAAACAGCAGCCCCACGATCGCGAACTGATGTGGGTCGCCGCCCACCTGACCAGCATTGCCATCGAGCGCCGTCAAGCAGAAGACCGGCTGCAAATCATGGCACACTATGATGCCCTGACCCGTTTACCCAACCGCGTGTTGTTCCATGACCGCCTCAACCAAGCGCTGGCCCGCGCAGAACGGAACAAGGACTTGGTGGCGCTATTGTTCCTGGACCTGGATCGATTCAAAGCGATCAATGACACCCTGGGCCACGATTCGGGCGACCAGCTGCTGTGTGAAGTTTCGACCCGGCTGGGCCTGTGCGTTCGCGAGGTTGATACGGTGGCGCGCTTGGGGGGAGACGAGTTCACCCTCATTCTTGAGCAGATTACCAAGCCGGCAGACGCCGCATCCGTCGCAGGCAAGATCATCGAAGCTTTGGCTTTGCCAATCCTACTGGAAGGTCAGGAAGCCTTCATTTCCCCCAGCATCGGCATCGCAATTTATCCTTCGGATGGCGATAACGTGAATCGTCTTATCAAGACCGCGGATTTCGCTATGTACCGTGCCAAGGAAGAGGGAGGCAATGGCTACCGATTCTTTACCGCGGAAATGGATACCATCACGACGGATCGGCTGGAAATTGAAAATGGTCTGCGCCATGCGCTGGAGCGGGAAGAATTCGTCGTCTATTACCAACCCAAGCTCAATCTCGCCAGCGGAACGATTGTCGGAGCCGAGGCACTATTGCGCTGGAAGCATCCGACCCGGGGTCTGGTTTCGCCCTCTGAATTCATTCCCATTCTTGAAGAGACGGGCCTGATCGAACAGGTGGGCGCATGGGTATTGAAAACCGTGTGCGCCCAGATCCGCACCTGGCAGACCACAACCACCTTACCCCCGTTGATCGTCGCGGTAAATCTTTCCGGGAGGCAATTACAGCGCAACACCCTGCCCTCGACCATTGCGGGAATTCTTGAAGAAACAGGACTGGATCCCAAGTTTCTGGAGCTGGAAGTGACCGAGAGCATGCTGATGCACGATCCCAAATGTGCCGTCGATCTGCTCATGCAGATCCGGGGCAAAGGGATCTTGCACATCGACGTGGACGATTTCGGCACCGGCTATTCGTCCCTGAGTTACCTCAAGCAATTCCCCATCGACTGCCTGAAACTCGACAAATCCTTCGTAGACGGATTGCCTACCGACGAAGATGACATCGCAATCTCCCAAGCCGTCATCGCCCTAGCCCACAGTCTCAAACTTACCGTCATTGCCGAAGGAGTGGAGAAAGAGGAACAGCGAGAATTCCTCCGGAATAACGGCTGCGACATTATCCAGGGCTACATTGTGAGCCCCCCCATTCCAGCCCACGCTTTTGTCCAACTGGTACAGGACAGCACGCGCTGCGACTCTGCGACGGCAGATCTGAAAGGATAAAAAACTTCAGCAGCTCAACACGGATGCGTTGACCGACGCAGGCCAGGAAGGAAAACATGCGGCAGACCAGCGGCCGTGTGCGCCCCGTTCAAATTCGCCAGCGGCCTCCAATAAAACATTGGCCTTGCAACGATGCGGGGCTTTTTATTGCTCGCTCACCGTGACTGATTTAGTCCGCTTTTTTGGTGAGGGTCAGGCTCGCCCCCTCACTTTTCATTTCCACCCTGCTCAGGAAACTCATGCCGAGCATCACGATGGCTTGCTGTTCCACGCCCGGGTTGCCTTCCTTCACCACCGCCGCCACCCGATGAAGCGTGATATCGCCCACGGTGACCGAGTCGAGCATGATGCGGTAGCCGGTCGTGACGCCATTGGCGGTGGTAAGCCGGACCGGCGTGCCATTGCGATAATCCAGCCCGATCCGCCATGCTTCTTCGGAACCCAGGCTAACCCAGGTGGCTCCGGTATCGACCAGCATGCGCACCGGGGCATCGTTGATGCTGCCCATGGTGAAGAAATGGCCCCGGGCATCGGCGGCCAGCATCGTGGTCGGGTTGCTGCCCGCACCGGGATTGGGTTTGGTGGTTTGCCTGGACTGGCCGGATCCGGCGCCTGGGGCCTTGGCCGAAGAACTTCCCTTGGCCGCGGCAGAATTCCGTATTTCCAGCGCGCGGCGATAGAGCGGCTCGGCTGCGGTGTATCGGCCTTGGGCGCTGTAAAGCTCCGCCAAGCTGTTGAGAATGGAAGCAACTTCGGGATGATTCTGCCCCAGCGTCTTCTCGGAGACCGCCAAGGCCCGGCGGTAATGCGGCTCGGCTGCGGCGTATTGGCCCTGGGCATGGTAAACGGCCGCCAGCATCCAGGCACTGATCGCCACGCGCCGGTCGCGCGGCCCCAAGCGTTCGGCCTCGTTCAAGCCCGCGAGGCAGGCTTTCGTGGCTTGGGCATAATCAGCCTTTTTTAGCCCGTCTGCGCATTGACGGGTATGGGTTTCCCATAATTTTCCACCCGCGACGGAGAGCATCGGCAGCGGCCGGTCCCGCCTGGCCGGATCGGTCTGGGGCATTTCCCTGACACGAGCGGCAAGCTGCTTCCACTTTTCCGCCACGGCGGGGTTCTTTTCCACGCCGAAGCCATTTCCGTACAGATAGGCGAGCATTTTCTGCGCGCCGGCATCGCCCTGCTCGGCCGCTTTCTGATACCACTTGGCCGCTTCGGCCGCGTTTTTCCGTACCCCCCATCCATACAGGTAAAGCTTGCCCAGGCCGACTTGCGCGGCGACATCACCCTTTTCAGCCAGAGGCGCCAGTTCCTTCAAGGCCGTGGCGTAGTCACTGCGATCCAGCGCCCCCAGGCCGAGCGCCAAATCGGCCCGCGCCGTGGTTGCCGCCATGGCTACCAACATCAGCAAACCCGCCAACATGAGTTTCATCATGCCTCCCTGACGAACGCCTGATTCAAGCATCCAAGACATCAAGACAAGCTGGCCAATCGTTAATTCATTTCACGAGAATAGACCTAAATCACTTTCGAATACCGCACCAGCGGCGCGGCATTGCGCAGATAGCAGTCAAACGCCATCGCGATATTGCGCACCAGCAACCGACCGCGCGGCAGGATACGGATGTGACCGGCATCCTGCGTCAGCAAGCCCTGTCCAGCGAATTCGGCCAGCTTGGGCAGCTCTTGCGCAAAATAATCCGCGAAGACGATTCCCCATTCCGCCTCAATCGCACGGATGTCGAGCGCAAAGCGGCACATCAGTTGCTGAATCAGGCTGCGGCGCAATTCGTCGTCGCGGGTCAGCGCAATGCCACGGAATAGTGGCAGCTGGCCCTGATCGAGCGCTGCGTAATATTCGTCGGTGGTGCGTACGTTCTGGCTATAGCTCGCGCCGATCTTGCCGATGCCGGAAACGCCGAGCGCGACGAGATCAATGTCATCGTGGGTGGAATAGCCCTGGAAATTGCGGTGCAACGTGCCGGCGCGCTGTGCGATGGCCAGCTCGTCATCGGGTAGCGCGAAGTGGTCCATGCCGATGTAGACGTAGCCGGCGTCGGCCAGCTTGCTGATCGCCAGACTCAGGATATCGAGCTTGGCATCGAGCGAGGGCAAGTCGGCTTCTTCGATGCGCCGTTGCGGCTTGAACAGGTGCGGCAGATGCGCATAGTTGTAGATCGACAGGCGGTCGGGGCGCGCGGCGATGATCTTGTCGAGCGTCACGCTGAAGCCCGCCAGGGTCTGCTTGGGCAGGCCGTAGATCAGGTCGATCGAGACCGACTTGAAGCCGTTCTGGCGCGCGGCATCGATCACCACCATGGTTTCGGCTTCGCTTTGGATGCGATTCACCGCGGCCTGCACGTCCGGATCGAAATCCTGCACGCCCAGGCTCATGCGGTTGAAGCCGAGCTGGCCCAAGAGCGCCACCGTGTGCGGCTGCACCTTGCGCGGGTCGATCTCGATCGAGTATTCGCCCTCGTCGTTCGGGGCGAAATCGAAATTCTGGCGCAGTGTGGTCACCAGCCGGGTGAGCTGCTCGTCCGACAGGAAAGTCGGCGTACCGCCGCCGAAGTGCAATTGCTCGACACGGGTCTTGCCCTGGAACAGCGGCGCCTGCAGCGCGATTTCCTTGTCCAGATAGTCGAGATAGACCGCCGCCTTGGATTTGTCCTTGGTGATGATCTTGTTGCACGCGCAGTAAAAACAGATGGTGTTGCAGAACGGAATATGCACATACAGCGACAGCGGTCGCTGCGTGCCGGCCACGAAACGCTCGCCGGCGATCCGGCGGTATTCGGTCTCGCCAAACTCGCCGTGAAAACGGTCGGCGGTCGGGTACGAGGTATAGCGCGGTCCATTGCCGGCCAGGCGCTCGATCAGCGCCTTGTCGAAAGTCAGACCGTGGACATCGAACACATCGGGTTGGGGTGAGGTCATGAGGATGCTCCCGGTTGGTTTCTGCGCTGGAACCGCAAGATATGAATCATCGGTTCGGGCTGCGTCAAGAGATCGGCCAGCGTGTATTGGTCGAGCGAGGCATACAGCGCCTCAAAAGCTTGATACAGGATGCCGGCCAGCTTGCAGTTCGGCGTGATCTTGCAAGTATCGTGACTGGAAAAACACTCGACGATTGCGCTGTCGCCTTCGGCCGCGCGAATCACCGCGCCGATGCGGATCTGATCCGGCGGCAACGCCAGGCGGATGCCGCCGCCCTTGCCACGCAGCGATTCGACCACGCCGCTTTTGGCCAGATGGTGCACCACCTTCGTCAAGTGGTTTTCCGAAATCCCGTACGCCTCGGCAATGACCTGGATCGTGGCCAGGCGATCGGTTTCCAGCCCCAGGTACATCAGTACGCGCAGGGTGTAATCAGTAAAGCTGGTCAGTTTCATGGAATTGGGTGTATCGCGAGCAATTGAAAGCGGTGCATGGAATATACCTTATGCGCACACCCGAAGACATCGATCCCGCCTTCGGGTGCCAAGTGCCGCCGAGATCAATCGGCATTCGCGCATTACTTACGGATAGACATTTACTGCGGGTTTAGTTGCATCGGACTGCGGTGCAATCGCATGTTTGCGTTTGAGCAGGCACAGGGCAAAGAGACCCAGGCAGATCACGCCAACCGAAAACACGATATCCCCCGGTACGCGCAGCCAGACCAGCGTCGTCATCAGCTTGGAATGAATCACTTCCGCCGAGCGGGCATACCACAGACCCTGGCTCACACTAGCCCAGGCCTGGTAAATCCCCGCAGGCAGCAGTGACATAAACACCATCATCGCCAGACCAATATTGAGCGACCAGAACGCCGGGCTAAGCCATTTGTCGTTCCAGGCCGCGCGCGGCGACAAGCCACGCAGGCAGAACAGCAGCAAGCCAATGCCGAGCATGCCGTACACCCCGAACAAGGCGGCGTGGCCGTGTGCCGCCGTCAAGTTCAGCCCTTGCACGTAATACAGTGCAATCGGCGGGTTGATGGCAAAACCGAGCAGACCAGCTCCGACCGTATTCCAGAAACCGACCGCAATGAAAAACATGATCGGCCAGCGATAGGCAGCCAGCCACGGCGCGGATTGGCTGCGCTGATAGTTGCGATAGCCTTCCATGCCGACCAGCGCCAGCGGTACGACTTCCAGCGCCGAGAACATCGCGCCGACGGCGATCACCGAAGTTGGTGTGCCGGTGAAATACAGGTGATGCAATGTGCCCAAAATACCCCCGAACAGGAACACGATGGTTTCCAGCACGATTGCAGAGTTGGCGGTCGAGGCGCGGATCAGGCCGAGCCGGGTGAAGATCAGGGCGATCACGGCGGTGGCGAACACTTCAAAGAAGCCTTCCACCCACAGATGCACCAGCCACCAGCGCCAGTATTCGATCATCGAGTAATGGCTGTGCTGGCCCCACATCAACGAGCTGGCATAGAAGCCGCCGATACACATTGCCGACAAAAACACCATCGCGATCAGACCGCGGCTCTCGGACGGTTTCTTCAGCGCCGGCCACAGCGCACGGCCCATCAGCCCGAGCCAAATCATCAGCCCGGCGAACAAACCAAACTGCCAGATGCGGCCCATGCTGGTGTATTCCAGACCCTGATTCCCCAGCCAGAAGCTAAATTCGCGCCCCAGACGGGCCTGGGCGCCGATCCAACCGCAGGCGATCGAACCCACCACGATCAGCAGCAGTGCATAGAACAGCACGTTCACGCCAAGCTTCTGGAATTTCGGCTCATGCCCCGACAGCGCCGGCGAGATATACAGCCCGGTCGCAAGCCAGGCAGTGGCAATCCACAACACGCCCAGTTGGGTGTGGATGGTGCGGCTGACCGTGTACGGCAGGATTTCAGCCAGCGGGAAACCGAAGAAATTCTGCCCTTCGACCGAGTAGTGCGCGGTGATGGCGCCCATGCCAACCTGCAGCAGCAGCAGGCCGATCACCACGTAGAAATACTTGCGCGTGGCCTTCATCGACGGCGTGGGCTTGAGATCGAACAGCGGATCGGCCTTCAGCGGCTCGGGATCGGCAGCTTCGTGATGCATCATGTGGAACCAGATCATCACGGCAATGCCGGCGATCAGCAGGATCACGCTGGCAATCGACCAGATGCCGTTCGACGCCGTCGGCACGTTGTCGACCAGCGGTTCATGCGGCCAGTTGCTGGTGTAAGAGAGGTGCGTTTCGCCCGGGCGATCGGTTGCAGCAGACCAGGAGGTCCAGAAGAAGAACGCCGGCAAGGCTTGCAGATCCTGCTTGTTTTTCAGCGTGGACAGCACCATCGCATATTGTTCGCGCAGGCTGTCGAGCGAAGGCTCATCGCCAAACAAACCGGAGTAATGCTTGACCTGCTCGGCAATCGCCAGCGCACGCTCGGCACTGACCGTCACGGTGCCGCTCGCCGCATCGTAGGTATTGGTGCGCAGCTCCTGCTTCACCCGTGCACCCACTACCGCCTGCTCATCGCGCCCCAGTTGGGCATAGGCGGCGTGATATTGCTTTTGGGCAATCGCCTCGCGCAGTGCCAGCGCCTCGCGGTGCAGCCAGTCGGCCGACCAGTCGGGCGCCAGGTAGCTGCCATGCCCCCACACCGATCCGAGTTGTTGCCCACCAGCGGAGAACCAGGCTTGCTGACCCTGCTGTACCTGGGCGCCGGTAAATAGCACCGTGCCATCGGTAGTGACAACCTGCTTCGGAATCGGCGGCGCCGAAAGATAGATTTCCCTGCCGATCCAGCCCAGTACCGAGAAGGAAAGCAGGCAGATAACTGCAAGGATGCGCCACAGTCTGCGCGATGATTTCATGATGATCTCCTTTGGATAGCTGGACCCGTCCCTGATCCATTAAGATGCATTTTATGTGCATCTTTTATAAAGTGCAAACAAAATACACCTTTAAGAAAAATAAGTTCCGCAAAGCTCAATTAAAGATTCTCAATCGCACTTGCAAAGACAACGCACGCAACCATCTGCTAAGCTCAAACTGACACCGCAACAGGAAACAGGCATGGCTGATTCCGCCAACTCAACGCAGGCAACGCGCTATACCCCGGTTTCGACCCAAATTCGCGACCGCATCCGCAAGGCGCAGCAGCGCTTTCATGCCAACGACAACATCTCCGCGTTTATCGAACCGGGCGAGCTCGATGCCTTGCTGGACGAAGTCGAAGAAAAGATGAAAGCGGTGCTGGAAAGCCTGGTGATCGACACCGAAAGCGACCACAACACGCAGGACACGGCACGGCGCGTCGCCAAGATGTACCTGAACGAGGTTTTCCGCGGCCGCTATGTCCCGGTGCCGTCGGTCACCGAATTCCCCAATGCCGAGCATCTGAACGAACTGATGATCATTGGCCCGATCACGGTCAGGAGCGCCTGCTCACACCACTTCTGCCCTATCCTCGGCCGGTTGTGGATCGGCATCATGCCCAACGAGCATTCCAACCTGATCGGACTTTCCAAATATTCCCGGCTGGCGGAATGGATCATGAGCCGCCCGCAGATCCAGGAAGAGGCTATCACCCAGATGGCCAACCTGCTGATGGACAAGGTCAGCCCGGATGGCCTCGCAGTGGTGATGGAAGCCGACCACTTCTGCATGCACTGGCGCGGCGTGAAGGACAGCAATACCAAGATGATCAACAGCGTGATGCGCGGCACTTTCCTGACCGATGCCAGCCAGCGGCGCGAGTTCCTCTCGCTCATCAACCTGCACAAATAACGGAGCCCACCATGCTTGTACGATTGCTCTATGCCAGCCGCGCCGCACACCCGCTTACCACCGAAACGGTGGAAGCCATTCTGGCGCAATCGCGCGCCCACAACCCGGAACACGGGGTCACCGGCATTCTTTGCTACAGCGGGGATATTTTCATGCAGGTGCTGGAGGGCGGGCGCGATGCGGTCTGCGAGCTTTACAACACCATTGCCCGCGACGAACGCCACCTCAACGTGCGCTTGTTGAGCTACGAGGAAATCACCGAACGGCGTTTCGCCAACTGGACCATGGGCCAGGTGAATCTGGCCAAGGTCAACCCTTCCATGATGTTGAAATACGCCAAGACCGCCGAACTCGATCCGTTCAGCTGCAGCGGTCAGGCATCAATGGCGCTGCTCGATGATCTGATCGCCACCGGCGCCGTGCTGGGCCGGGCCGGCTGAAGCGGCAGCAACTAGAATGGGCGTGGATGGTTAATTTGCACAATGCAAAAACGTTCAAGTCATCCTAAACATAACAACTCAACAGCGTTTCACCCCTTCACCAAATAAGAAAGCGAGGATACATGCAAAGAACAGCATTGATTACTGGCGGCATGGGCGGTTTGGGCGAGGCAGTCTGCCTGAAGCTGGCTGCACTGGGCGACAAGGTCATCACCACTTACAGCCCGAGCAATACCAAGGCGCACGACTGGCTGCGCCGGATGAACGACATGGGTTACGGCTTCAAGGCCTACCCGTGCGATGTGGCGGATTTCAATTCCTGCGCCCATTGTGTCGAGCAGATCGTCGCGGAAAACGGACCGATCGATGTGCTGATCAACAACGCGGGGATCACCCGCGATATGACTTTCAAGAAAATGACCAAGGCCGATTGGGACGCGGTGATCCACACCAATCTGGACTCGGTTTTCAATATGACCAAACAAGTGCTCGACAGCATGGTCGAGCGCGGCTGGGGCCGCATCATCAACGTCTCGTCGGTGAACGGCACCAAGGGCGCGTTCGGGCAGACCAACTACTCGGCCGCAAAAGCCGGCATGCACGGCTTCACCAAGGCATTGGCGCTGGAAGTCGCCAAAAAAGGCATTACCGTCAACACGATTTCGCCGGGCTATATCGGAACCAATATGGTGATGGCGATCCCGGAAGAAGTGCTGGAAGCCAAAATCCTGCCGCAGATTCCGCTGGCGCGCCTGGGCCGGCCGGAAGAAGTCGCCGGGCTCGTGGCTTACCTGGCATCGGAAGAAGCCGCCTTTATCAGCGGCGCCAATATATCGATCAACGGCGGCCAGCACATGTTCTGACCACCACAACCGCAACAAACAAAACCCCGGATCTGTCCGGGGTTTTGTTTTATTGACTGCGCGTTTGCGTGTAAATCGTTTTGAGATCGGTCGTGTTCTTCTTGCTGCCGTCCGGCAGCAGCATGTCGCCATGCACGTACCCGCCCCGCCCTCGATAGGCCGGCATTGCGCCCGCCTTGCCCTGCAAGGTGCCAAGCAAAGTGGCCAGCGCCAGCGCCTCGACATCGTCGAAACGGCAGAAAACATGCTTCTCGCTCGGCGTGAACATGCCCCGGTGTGCATGCGTACGAAAGAGGTTCTCGCCTATCGTTTGGGCCAGATCGAGATAGGCAGTCTGGCCGGTGGCGCGGTGCATTTCCAGTACCACAAACAGGAACAACGCATCCGCGGTCCCGGTCTGCAGGTTGACCGCAGGGGATTCCTCCGCCCACTCACCCAGGCCAAAATTGCGCGCCATCGCGCAGACCACGGGCCAGAGTTGCTCGCTGCGACTCACCGCCCAATGGGTCACATAGGCCAGGAATACATGTGGCGGCAACGGGCGGCGAACGATCGGCGTACCCTGCTTGCCATAGTAGCCAAAGCGCGGGATCACCGCGCCGGTCAGATCGCGCCCGTCGGCAAACATCGGCTTGATCTCGTTGGTTTGCGCATCGTAGGCGTAGTGCGCCCAAGCTTCCAAGCCCTCGGTCGTCCAGTCGAGCATCTGCCGGCCGGCCGCGCCCAGCTCGCGCACCAGCGTGGTCTGCGCGTAGGCGCAATCGCCATAAATGCCTTCCGGTCCATTGAGCGCTTCGTCGTCCATCTTGAACAGCACCCACGCTTCCTTGGCAATTTCGCCATATTCCGGGCCGAACTGGCGCTGCGCGCGGTCGCCGAAAAAGGACATGGTAAAGCCCGGATCGTTCTCGTCGGCAGGTGGCTCGGCGATCTTGAGCGGACGGTTGTACTGGTAGACCCCGAGTTTGGTCACGGGGTGGCGGCAGTTCACATATTGGCGCATCAGAAACTCGCCCCAGCCCAGCGCCTTCTCGTCGCCGGCGAGCTGGTACAGCATCCCGGCGGCAAAGATCAGGTCGTTGCCGATATTGATGAACGACAGCCCCACCATCTCGCGCAGCGGCGCCAGCCGATCGTTCTTCGGCTGATCCCAGAGTGTCGCCTCGTTAAATCGCCGTCCATACTCGCCGTGGCGCGACATCTGCATATTGTCCCAATCGGTGACATGGCAATTCCACATCGCCTTGATCAGCCTCGTGGTTGCCTTGGGATCGACCTCGTACATCAACTCGTAGAATGGGCAGTGGTGCTTGAGCTCGTGATACAGATTCTTGTTTTCCGGACCGACCACCTTGAGAGTGTTCAGGTCGAGAAAACAGTGCCCGCCCCAGTGGATCAGGCCACTGGCATCGGCATGGCGGAAATGCCAGGCAATCGCATCCCTGGCGGCCTGCTTGTACTTTTGCTCGCCAGTGAGGTCGGTCAGCGCGACCAGAAAACGGAACAGGTTTTGCTGCGAAGCGAGGTTCGACAGTGCCCACTCGGTACCGTCGACATTGCGCCAGGTGACCGGCTTGCCGGAATAAGTATCGCAGCCATCGAAAAACAACGGCGTGCCATGGTGAGGATCGCGATACCGGTCCAGGATCGCATCGGCATAATGGATTAGATAATCAAGGATATATTGCATAGTGATCGGTAACATGAACAAGGCGCAAGGATAGCGCAGCTTGTAGTTTTTTAGGTCGATGCCAAACGATAAACACTACAAAAATCAAAAAAAATACCCGCTAGCCGACGAAATGCCTTGCCCGGCAAGCCGCGAGGCGGGCGTGTATCATCGCGTTTTATCCTCTTTGCCTTCTTCCCATGCATATTGATGTGATCGTAATCGGTGCCGGCCCGGCCGGCATGATGTGCGCAGCGCAGGCCGCCCAGCGCGGACGGCGGGTGTTGATCATCGATCATGCGCCCAAGATCGGCGAGCGTATCCGCATCTCTGGCGGCGGACGATGCAACTTTACCAACCGCAACGTCGGCCTGGAAAACTACCTGTCGCAGAACCCGCACTTCTGCCGCTCGGCGCTGACCCGCTTCAGCCAGCATGATTTTCTGGCGATGGTCGAGGCGCGCGGCATTGCCTGGCACGAGCGCGAACACGGCCAGCTGTTCTGCAACGAATCGGCGCAGGACATCATCGACATGCTGCGCGCCGCCTGCGATGACGCCGGCGTGGAATGGGCCTATCCGTGCAAGGTGCATGGCTGCGAGCAACGCGAAAGTGGCGCACACCGCTTCGTGCTGCAGACCGAACGCGGCACGCTGCACTGCCAGTCGCTGGTTGTTGCGACCGGCGGCCTGGCGATCCCGAAACTGGGCGCCACGCCGTTTGGTTACCAGCTGGCCGAGCAGTTCGGCCTGCCGGTGATCGCACCCAAACCGGCACTGGTACCGCTGGTGCTGGCACCGGAAGTGCTGGAGCCGCTGCAACCCTTGTCCGGCAACACGCTCGATGCCACGACCGGCTGCACGCCGTTCCCAAAAACGCGCTTTCGCGAGAACGTACTGCTCACGCATCGCGGCTTGTCCGGCCCGGCCATCCTGCAGATTTCCAGCTACTGGCAGATGCAGGACTATGCCGGTGGCAAGAAGCAGCCCATCGGCATCGACCTGTTACCGGATACCCATGCGCTCAACTGGCTGACCGAACAGCGCCGCAACAAGGTGCTGCTCGCCAACCAGCTGGCGGAAAAGCTGCCGCGCAAGTTCGCCCACGAATGGTGTGATCTTTTCGGCTGGAACCGGCCACTCAACGAATTTTCCAACCACGAACTAGAAAGCATCGCCCGCGCGCTGAAGCACTGGGAAATCATGCCGTCGGGCACGCTGGGTTACGCCAAGGCCGAAGTCACCTTGGGTGGTGTGGATACCCACGCGCTGTCGTCGAAAACCATGGAAGCCAAAACGATACCCGGCCTGTTCTTCATCGGCGAAGTCGTCGACGTGACCGGTTGGCTGGGTGGTTACAATTTCCAGTGGGCCTGGTCGTCGGGCTGGGTGGCCGGGCAGTTTGCCTGAGAACAAGTTCTAAGCGGATCAGCACGTAACCATATCAAGGAAACGCCGTATGCCCACCGATCACCGGATCAACACCTTCTGCCAGCCCGTCGGCCTGAGTCTCGAACACTGGACCGCGCCGCCTTTCCCGCCCCACCGCATTCTGGAAGGCTGGGGTTGCCGGCTGGAGCCGCTCGATCCGGTACGCCATGCTGCCGACCTGTGGCAAGCCTTCAGCGCCGATGACGGACGCATGTTCACCTATCTGGGGAGCGGCCCGTTCAGCGATGCCGAGCATTGCCGGCGCTGGGTGGAACACTGCGCGCAGCAGACCGATCCGCAGTATTACGCAATCGTTGATGCCGCCGGCGGCCGTGCCCTGGGCGTGGCGAGCTATCTGCGCATCGCACCGCAAGACGGCTGCCTGGAAGTGGGCTGGCTGCATTTTTCGCCCGCCTTGCAGCAAAGCCGGCTGGCCACGGCGGCGATGGTCTTGCTGATGCAGAACGCCTTCGCCCTGGGCTACCGGCGTTATGAATGGAAGTGCGATACGCTGAACCTGCCGAGCCGCCGTGCCGCGCAGCGCCTGGGTTTCAGCTTCGAAGGGATTCATCGCCAAGTGAGGGTCACGCAAAACCGCAACCGCGATACCGCGTGGTTTTCGGTGCTGGATCACGAGTGGCCGAAACTGCAGACCGTGTTGACCGGCTGGCTGGATGAGGCGAATTTCGATGCCAACGGCAAGCAGCGCAGTTCGCTCTCGGCGCTCACCCGTCCGTTGCTTGTCACACCGGATTCGGCGCTAATCTAAACAGCATCGGGGAGCATCAGCGCAGGTATTTGGCGTAAAGCTGCTCGTAGCGTTCACGCTTGACCTTGTCGAGCGCCTTTTGCCAGCGCTGAATGGTTTCGTCGCTCACATCCTTTGAAAAAGCGATGTAGAAATCATTGTCGAAAAGCTTGAGCGGCGTTTGTTCGATCGAATCCGGCGGCAGCCCGGCATCGCGCAGCAGCTTGGGAACGGCATGCCGACCGAAAGGCGCGGCATCGACGCGCTGGTTGATCAATGCGCGCAGGGTCAATGGCTTGCTGGGCGAGCGATAGAGATTGGTGAGACCCTGCGCCGTCAGGAAAGTATCGTCGCCGATACCAAGCTGCACCGCGATGCCGTTGAGTTTGCCAAGGTCTTCGAGCTTGTAGAGTGGCAGCCCCGCGCCCTTGCGCTGAAAGATATAGGTTTCGCTCTTGAGCAGCGGCCCCACCCATTTTACGGATTTCTCACGCTCCGGGGTTCGGGTTACGACAAACAAGGCCTGGCCCTGCACATTCTGCACTTGCTGCCAGCCGCGGCGAAAAGAGACAAATTCGATGGCGGATTTCTTGCCCAAGTCCTGCATCGTTTCCCGCACCAGTTCATAGGCGAACCCGTAGGATTGGCCTTTTTCCTGCCAGGCATACGGCGGCGCCTCGTGCGCCAGCACGGTCAACGGTTCTGCCGCCCGGCCGGACGCGCTGACTGACAACAACAGCCCGACCCCTGCAAGCATGCATTTCCACATGGAGCCTCCCCTTCTTTTAATTTCACGCTAGGCGGGCAAAGCAGCGTTTACAACCAGGAATGGATCGACGGCCAGAGTAACTCCCGGAACTCAAATGCAGAGCAGGCCAAACTACACAGCAGACTTGTTTCGGAACACGCGCACGCCCAGCATCACGCCCAATACCAGCAAGGCCATGCCCGCCAGCGCCAGGAGGCCGGGCGCCTGGCCTCGCCACAGAAAGGCGTACCCAAAAGCGGCGAGCGTTTCAAAGACGATCAACTGCCCGGCCAGCGCCGTGGGCAACAGCTGGCTGGCGCGGTTCCACAAAAGGGTACCCAGCCAGGACGCCAGCAGGCCGATCGCCAGCATCAACCCGATATACAAGCCAGGCCTGGGCCCAAGCGGAAAATTAAAGCTGCCGCTGCGGGCAAACCACCAGCCGGTCAACGCCATGCCAATCAGCGCCAGCGGCAATGTGGCCAATCCTTGCGCCGTGGCCCAGATATCGGAGCTGATTTGCGGGCGGCGTTTGAGCCAGCGCGAATTGCGGATCGGATACCAGGTCCAGCAGGCGTTGGCCGCCAGCGCCAGCACGATGCCCAGACCATAGCCTGCCGGCAGATTGCCGTTCAGCTGCCCCACCTCATGTTGATTGACCAGCACGATGCCCAGGCCGATCACGCCCAGGGAAGGGACCAGCCGCCGCCAGGGCAGCATGCCTTCGTGCAAATTGGAAACCACCGCAATCACCACCGGCAGCGTGCCGATGATCATGGTGGGTAGCGGCGCGCCGGCCAGCTGGATGGCTGCGGCCAGACACAGGTAGTAGAGGATATTGCCCACCAGCGAAAGCTCGAACGCGGCCAGCCAATCGCACCGTTCAAGCCGTGCCAGCCGGTTGCGCCCCCGCAGTGCGAGCGGCAAGGCGATCACGCCGAACGCGAGGTAGCGGCCAAAAGCCAGCATGACGGGCGGGTAATCATCCAGAATGACCGGGGCCACAAAAACCAGCCCCCAGAGCAGGCCGGCGCCCAGCGCGCACAGCACACCAAGGAAGAGAGGACGAGAAGTCATTCGGCCATTTTATCAGCTGAATGATGACTCTCGCCCCGGGGATCAAAAATTGCTTAGGGAAGATGGCCGACCAGCTCTTTTTCCGTGGACTGGGTGTAGTCCTTGCCAAGTTTTTCGGTCACGAGCTTGGCCGTCTGGACATCGATTTTTTCGCCGAGCAGCCCCATGAATGCTGGCGGCGCCACCAGGATGATGCGTTCAAACTGCTGGCTGCAGCGTCCCTGATTGAGCGTCTGCGCCAGTTCCTGTGCAAAATGCAGTGCTTCGTTCTGCTTGGGGTCGGAGGGTGGCTGTTTGGAGCCATGACCATTCCCCACGCCGGGCATATATCCGGCCCGATCGGATACCAATTCGGAATTCTTCATCCGGCTTTCCGGGTGCATCATCTCCTTGACCAGCGCAAGTTCTTGCCTGATTCCATTACGACTATAAATCCGTGCCTGGCAAGCATTAGCAACGAGGATCCACGTTTTGGCCATAGTACGCTCCGCAAGTGTTGTTAAAGAGGCGAACACTTCTCAGCGTAGGGGGTGCGTGTAAGGCAAGCAAAGCGAAAATGCCAAGGGCAGGATGGACGGCAAGGTTATGTAGTGTGCAAGTTTCGCGTACAAATTTTGGCAATCCCGGGCACAATCGGTCACAATGAATATCACAGCCAATCCACCACCCGAACGCAATGAAGATCATTCTCGTCGTCGACACTCTGGATGAAAAAATCGCCCTCGATGCCGTTGCGCGGGTAGGTCACTATTTTGACTTTATCCAGGTTGGCACCAATCTGCTCCATCTGTGCGGCACGGGCATCGTGAAAAAACTCCAGGCAATCTGCCCGGATAAACCGGTTTACCTGGACAGCAAAATCATCGATGTCCCGGAACGTGCGGCCACCCTGATGTGCGAATCGGGTGCCAAGATGTTCTCCGTGCTGGCGCTGGCCTCGGACCAGGCAATTTCCACGGTATTGCGGGTGGCCCGCGAACATGATGTGGAAGTCATGTTCGACATGCAAAAAGTGCCCGATTACCGCGCCCGCTCCGCCCGGCTTAAAGCCTTGGGCGCGCGCAACCTGTGCGTGCACAAGAATGCCGATTGCGGCGAAAGCCTGATCAGCAGCTTCCGCGAATGTCTGGACATCCAGTCCATCAGCGGCATCAAGATGGCCATTGCCGGCGGGGTCGATCTGCTGACGCTGGCGCAGATCAAACCCATTCTGACGCCGGAATTCGTGATCATCGGCAAATCGGTCTTAAGCGCGCAGGATATGGAATGCGCTGCCCGTCAGTTCCGCGAGATGGCCGACTGCTAGCCGGCAAGAGCCCGCAAAGGGCAGACAGGGGGAAGCCCTGATTGCCGAACCCTCCTCGCTGCCCGATACTCGCCCGGTTGAATCAACCGGGCTTTTTTGATGGCTGCTGCACCTCTCCCCCATACCCTGCTGGAAGATATCCAGGCACTGCTGGTCGGCACCCTGTTCATGGCCTTGTCGGTCGTGCTGTTCCGCCACTCTGGCCTGCTTACCGGCGGCACCGCCGGAATCGCCTTCCTGCTGCACTACCTGAGCGGCTACGCCTTCGGCCCCATCTTCTTTGCGATCAACCTGCCGTTCTATATTTTCGCCGTCCGCGCATTGGGCTGGGCATTCACCTTCAAGACCTTTGCCGCCGTGGCCTTGCTGTCGATCTACAGCGAGGTGCTGCCGGCCTGGATTCCGCTGGGCCACGTGCAGCCGGTCTTTGCCGCCGTGATGGCCGGCCTGCTCGCCGGCGTCGGGCTATTGATGCTGATGCGCCACAAGGCGAGCCTGGGCGGCCTGGGCGTGTTGGCGATCTACATGCAGGAAAAACACGGCTGGCGCGCCGGCAAGATCCAGATGGCGGCCGATTGCGTGATCGTGCTGGCCGCGCTGCTGATCCAGGATTTCTCGCTGGTGGCCTTGTCGGTGCTCGGTGCGCTGGCGCTCAACATGGTGATCACCATCAACCACCGGCCGGGGCGCTATTCAGGTTTTTAGCCCTTGGGCGCTACAATGGCTGCCTTCAAGCTGCATAGACGAATGACAAACCCAGGCTAATTAGCGCATCGAACGCTAGCGAGGCCCTCTCTTACATTGTCAGCCGCCCGTGCAGCATCACTGTTTTCACCCGGATATCCAGGCATGTTGCGACTCAATGAAATCAAGCTCCCTCTCGACCACGCGCCAGAAGAACTGCAGGCCGCCGCGCTGAACAAGCTCGGCATCCCGGCAAGCGATCTGCTCGGTTTCACCATCTTCCGGCGCGGCTTTGATGCCCGCAAGAAAAACGACATCCTGCTGGTGTATTCGCTCGATGTGACGGTCAAGGATGAAGCACGCCTGCTGAAGAAATTCGCCGATGACCATCGTGTACTGCCCACACCCGACATGACTTATCAATTCGTTGCCCAGGCGCCGGCCGATCTGGCAGAGCGTCCGGTCGTGATCGGGATGGGTCCGTGCGGCTTCATGGCGGCGCTGACGCTGGCGCAGATGGGCTTCAAGCCTATCGTGCTGGAACGCGGCAAGGCCGTGCGTGAGCGCACCGCCGATACCTGGGGCCTGTGGCGCCAGGGCAAGCTCGATCCGGAATCGAACGTGCAGTTCGGCGAAGGCGGCGCCGGCACGTTCTCCGACGGCAAGCTGCACAGCCAGATCAAGGATCCGAAATTCCACGGCCGCAAGGTGCTGCAGGAGTTCGTCAAGGCCGGCGCGCCCGAAGAAATCATGTACATCAGCAAGCCGCACATTGGCACCTTCCGCCTGGTCGGCATGGTCGAGCATATCCGCGAGCAGATCGTTGCCCTGGGCGGCGAGATCCGCTTCTCGGCGCGCGTTGATGAAATCCTGCGCGAAGGCGATGCCGAAAATGGCAATGTGACCGGCGTAAAGCTCGCCAGCGGCGAAGTTATCGCCACGCGCCACGTGGTGCTGGCCGTGGGCCACAGCGCGCGCGATACCTTCCAGATGCTGTTCGACAAGGGCGTGTACGTCGAGGCCAAGCCGTTCTCGATCGGCGTGCGCATCGAACATCCGCAGTCGATGATCGACAAGGCGCGCTTCGGCAAATTCGCCGGCAACCCGATCCTGGGCGCGGCCGATTACAAGCTGGTGCACCACGCCAGCAATGGCCGGGCGGCGTACAGTTTCTGCATGTGCCCGGGCGGCACCGTGGTCGCGGCCACGTCGGAAGAAGGTCGCGTCGTCACCAACGGCATGAGCCAGTATTCGCGCAACGAGCGCAACGCCAACAGCGGGCTCGTCGTCAACGTCACGCCGGAAGTCGACTTCCCCGGCCACCCGCTGGCCGGGATCGAATACCAGCGCCAGTGGGAGAGCAAGGCTTTCGTCGCGGGTGGCAGCAACTACAACGCCCCGGCGCAGCGCGTCGGCGATTTCCTCGCGCGCCGTCCTTCCACGCATCTCGGCCACGTGATCCCGTCCTACACGCCGGGCGTCACGCCGACCGACTTACGCCAGTGCCTGCCAGAGTTTGTGGTGAAGGCGATCCGTGAGGCGCTGCCTGCGTTCGAGCGGCAGATCACCGGTTATGCCATGGATGATGCGGTGCTGACCGGCGTGGAAACGCGTACCTCTTCCCCGGTGCGCATCAAGCGTGGCGACGATTTCCAGAGCATCAACACGCGCGGCCTGTTCCCGGCCGGCGAAGGTGCGGGCTATGCCGGCGGCATTTTCTCGGCCGGCGTGGACGGCATCAAGGTGGCCGAAGCGGTGGCACTCGACATCACCGGCGGCAGTGCGGCGACCGGCGGCGCGCGCAAGGGCGAAGACTGGAGCTGATTCATCGCGGATTCCGGCTTCAAAACAATCCGCCGGCCTGCCCGGCGGCATTTCCCAGAAAACGCTCGAACTCCTCTGCCGGCAGCGGCGGGCTGCGGTAATACCCCTGGTACAGGTCGCAGCCCTGCTCTTGCAGGAAGGCCAGTTGCTCGGCCGATTCCACGCCTTCCGCCAAGACCTTGATACCCAGGGTATGGCCCATCTCGATGATGGCCCTGATGATTTGCCGATCGTCCTGGTCATGCGAAATATCGTCGATAAAGCTCTTGTCGATCTTGAGCACATCGAGCGGAAACCGTTTCAAATAGGCCAGTGAAGAATAGCCGGTACCGAAATCATCGATCGCGAGGCGTATCTGGCGAGCGCGAAGACTATTGAGCAGTGCCGCCACCCCGTCCTTTTCTTCCATCAGGGCCGATTCTGTCAGCTCCAGTTCGAGCGAGTGCGGCGCAAACCCGGTTTCAGCCAGGATCCGGTCGACACTGTCGACCAGATTGCCGTGCCGCACCTGGCGGGCGGATACGTTGACTGCCAGTATCAGCGGGGGCAGACCGGCATCCTGCCATTGCCGGCCCTGGCGACAGGTTTCGTGCAACACCCATTCGCCGATCTCCCGGATCATCCCGGTCTCCTCTGCCACCGGAATAAACCGGCTCGGCGCAATCAATCCTTCGCCGGGGTCCAGCCAGCGCACCAGCGCTTCGGCACCGATGATGTGGCCGCTGCGTATCTCCACCAGCGGCTGGTAATAAACCCGGAATTCATTCAACAAGAGCGCGCGACGCAAGCGGCTGTCCAGATCAATGCGCTCGCGCGCGGCCACGGTCATGCTTTCCGAGAAATACTGGAAGCGCCCGCGCCCTTCCGCCTTGGCGCGGTACATGGCCGAATCGGCCTGTTGCAGCAAGCTTTCCGCGGTCGTGCCCTCGCCCAAGGAAAAACTGATGCCGATACTCGCGCTGGTGCGCACATCCACGTTGTTGGGCAGATGGAAGGGCTCCTTCAAGGCATCAATGATTTCATCGGCCACGCGGGCCGCATCTTCCGGCCGGCTCAGCCTGTCGAGCAAGACGGTAAATTCATCCCCGCCCAGCCGGGCAATGGCATCGCTGCGGCGCAAACGTTCCGACAGGCGCTGTGCCACTTGCTGCAGCAGTTGATCCCCGGCCAGATGGCCAAGGCTGTCATTGACATCCTTGAAGCGATCCAGATCGAACATCAACAAGCCCAGCGCGCCGCCATCGCGGCGAATCTTGGCCAGGTTGTGTTCCAGTTGCGAAAACAGCAAGCGCCTGTTGGGCAGCTGGGTAAGCGCATCGTGATGGGCCAGAAAATCCAGCTGCTCTTCCGAGGCCTTGAGCGTCGAAATATCCATGAATACGCTGACATAGTTGATCACCGTGCCGGATTCATCCTTGACCGCGTTGATGCTGATGAGCACCGGAAAAATCTCGCCATTCTTGTGGCGGTTCCATAATTCACCCTGCCAGTAGCCCGTGGTATTGATTTCGGCCCACATCGCGGCATAACGCGCTTGGCTGTTGCGGCCTGAGCTGAGGATGGAAGGCTTCATCCCCAGCGCCTCGGCCTCGCTGTAACCGGTCAACTGGGTGAAGGCCCGGTTGACCGAGATGATATTCACATCGGCATCGGTAATGAGTACGCCTTCCCGGGTGCTTTCATACACGGTTGCGGCCTGGCGCAAGGCGGCCTCGGCACGTTTCCGCCCGGAGATATCGGTATGGGTACCCGCCAAGAGCAAGGGAGAGCCATCCGCATCGCGCTCGACGACTTTGCCTCGTGTCAGTATCCATTTCCATTCGCCGCTTTTGGTCAGGCAACGGATTTCCGCTTCATGAAGCGCGGTCTCGCCTTTGAAATGCTTTTCGATTGAGGCAATGGCCTTGGGCAAATCGTCCGGATGAACCATTTTCGGCCATTGTTCCTGCGAGAGTGTGCGCTCGCCCAACTCGTAACCCAGCATGCTTTCGAAACGCGCGCTGACATTGAATTGCCCCGTCTTTGGATTCCACTCCCAAAAGCCCTGCTCGGAGCCTTCAATCACGCGGGCATAACGCGCTTCATTGGCGCGCAGGGCCTCTTCGGCCCGTTTTCGTGTGGTGATGTCCTGAATGGCCCCGCGCAGTTTGACGATGCGCCCATGCTCACTGATTGGCACGGCAACGATCCGTACCCATTTGTGACTGTCCTTGGCCGTGGTCATCTCCAGTTCCAGATCGTAGGGTGTGCCGAAATGGATGGCCTGCTCCATGGCCGCCTTGAGCTGCCGCTCCTGATCAGGGCCATAGAAACTGGAACCGAAGACAAACGCATCGTCGACGTCTTTGACAGGGCTGACCTCGTGAATACGGGCCACTTGCTCGGTCCAGCTGCCCGACCGGGTTGCCGGGTCGTATTCCCAGCCCCCGATCTGGGCAACCGTGCTCATTTCCTGCAGCAGGGTACTTTGCGCAATCAAAGCGGCTTGCATCTGCTTGCGCTCGGTATCGTCCCGGAAAGTCATAATCACGCCCAGCGTTGCGCCATCCGCCAACCGGATCGGCGCGCCGGTCATGTTGATGAAATACCGGGTACCGTTGCGATGCCGCAGCACTGAATCATGGTCAAAAGTCACCGTTGTTGCGGCGCTCAGCACCTTTTGCACGGGGTCCGCCACAGGTTGAAGGCGCGATTCATCCACCAGATCGAGAATGGCGGGCAGGAGTTGCCCGATCGCCTGCTCGCGCGGCCAGCCCGTCAAGCGTTCCGCCGCCGCATTGAGCAAAGTCACTTTGCCGAACTTGTCCGTGGTGATGATGGCATCGGCCGCACAAGCCAGCGTTACCGCCTGCAATTGCTGCGCGGATTCAATCCGGCGCAAGGCACGGTGCAGCACTTCACTCAGCACACTGACCAGCATGCCGTTTCCAGCGAGAAAGCCTAACTGGAGCAAATCAAACGGGCCGGAACCCTGCATGCTGCGAAGTGGAAAGAATGCATGAAAACCTGCACCGAGTACGGCGATCCCCGTCGCGAGCAGGCCGGGCCCTGCCCCGCCAACGGCGGCGCTCAAGATGATCGGAAACATGAAGATGGTTATCTGCGGATGGACTGAGGAGGATACCGACAAGGCATCGCGTATCCACAGCACAACGAGCGAGATGGCCACGGCAAACAGATACGCACCCCAGCGTGGCCAGCGCAGCGGCGTTTCAGGTTCGACAACGATGCTATCGAGCGAAAACTGGGTATGTTCGCCTGCGGGAACAAACCGCAACGCGAAAAACAGCAGCAAGCCGGTCACGATGACAAAGGCAATGCCCTTGGCCGTGGAGAGCCACAACATTTGCGAGATGTCGGTAAAAGCCGCCAGCAGTTGATCGGATAGAAAAATCCACAACAGCGCAAAAACGGCATAACCCAGTGTCACTTTGACAATGTATTGGTTGCGGCCCGATTTCAAAACACGATGCGACGACACGGCGACCTCAAATGAACTTGGGGGGCGGCTTTGAACCCGGCAGACGAAACAAGCGGCTGCAAAAAGTCACGTTATATCGACAGAATCTCGCGCATGGGCTTCAAACTTATCGATATATTGGCCAAGTCAGGACGTTGGGAAGTTGTCAGCCAAAAGCTTACAGATCGTAGTGAAATATGCCCGTTCTGACCATCTCTTTCATCGCCCTGGCCGATACAAGGCTCTGCGCAGGCCTTTAGCGGTCTTGAGCACATGCAGGGAAAGCAAACCTCACTTTTTCAGGATAGATTTGGAATCTACTGAAATCAGGAATTTTCTGATTCCCGGAGAGATCAAAACCCGGCGCGGCAGCGCGGCAGGGCAATGAATCTTTCGGCGTGCCCGCAGCCAGCGTGCATCCGCTTCTGTTGGGGCCTAGCGGCTTTGGGATAAACTGCGGATTCGATGGGGGGCGAAATTCTACCTGCCCGACTGAAAACCAATCCGGAAAAAATCAAGATGATGATTCAGTTCAAGTTTTACTTGTGGCAAGGCATTGTTTCAGCACTGGTGGGCGGTGCTGCATTTTACCTGGGACGTTCCGACATGGCCGCCATCGGCATCCTTGCAACACTGTTGACCTTCATTCTGCAAAACAAACTGCGCGAACGCTGAGGCTTGCAGTCTCAACTTCTTGCACATGCAAGCCCCCAAGAACAAGAAAGCGGCTGAGCCCTTTCCGTGCACTGGCACGGTGAGCATCAGCCGCTGTTTTGCGCTGGATTGATGTTGTTCGTGCGGCCTTACTCGGCCAGTCGTCCGCCGCGGTAATCGCTGATCGCCTGTTGCAACTCGGCTTCCGTATTCATCACGAACGGTCCGTACTGCGCGATCGGCTCGCCCAGCGGTTGGCCAGCGATCAAGAGCAGGCGCGTATCCGCTCCGCTTTCGATCTCCACGCCGTCAGCCTGCGTGTCGTTGGCCAGAATCGCCATGCGCCGCACCGGCACCGTGCTGCCGCCGATCGTTGCCTCGCCGCGATAGACATACACAAACGCGTTATGCCCGGCCGGCAACGGTTGCTCGAAGCGGCTGCCCGCCGGCAGATGCAGATCGAGATACAGCGGCGCGGTCGCAGTGCGCTGAATCGCGCCCGCCACACCGTGGCTTTCCCCGGCCAGCACGCGCACCGTCACGCCACCGGGCGTGGTGAGCTGCGGAATGGCTTCGGACGGGAAATCGCGATACCAGGCGGGAATCATCTTGTCTTTCGCCGGCAGGTTGAGCCAGAGCTGGAAGCCTTCCATCAGCCCGCCTTCCTGCTCGGGCATCTCGGAATGGATCACGCCGCGCCCGGCGGTCATCCACTGCATGCCGCCGTTTTGCAGCAGCCCTTCGTTGCCGCTGCTGTCGCGATGGCGCATGCGCCCGGCGATCATGTACGTGACCGTTTCAAAACCGCGGTGCGGATGATCGGGGAAACCGCCGATGTAATCGTCCGCATGCTCGTTGGCGAACGCATCGAGCATCAGGAATGGATCAAGGCGCTGCTGCAGGCGGCCGGTCAGCACGCGGGTAAGTTTGACACCCGCGCCATCGGACGTCGCCCGTCCTTCAACCAGCGTTTCCACGGTTCTGGATTTTTGGATGGTCATGGGTGTCTCCTCTTACTAAATAAGTTCAAACAAGAGACCTGCGTTAGCAGGCGAGCGAGCCAACGCAGGTTGCGGGGGGAAGGAGCGCAGAACATGGAAGTCCATGAGGACGCCCCGCAGGAAGCACCCTTGGGGTGTTTCGAGCACCGCCCGATGCCGCGTAGCAAATCCCTGTGGGACCGCAAGATGCGCAGGCGCAGCCGCCTGATACGCAGGTTTTAGGCCAATGCGGCAATTTCGGCCCTGGCCGATTCCATCGCCTTGGTCACATAGTCATCGCCATAGCCCAGCCCTTCGGCATAGACAAACTGCACGTCGGTCATGCCGAGGAACGCCAGCACGGTACGCAGGTAAGGCACCAGGATGTCGCTCGGCTGGTCGCGGTGGAAACCGCCGCGGCTCAGTGCCACATAGACCTTCTTGCCAGTCAGCAGGCCTTCCGGACCTTTTTCGGTGTACTGGAAAGTCACGCGGGCCCGGGAAATCGCATCGATCCAGTTCTTGAGCTGCGTGGTCACACCAAAGTTGTACATCGGCACCGCCAACACCACGACATCTGCAGCCTGAATCTCGGCGATCCGCGCATCGTATTCGGTCACGATCGCCGCTTGCTCCAAGGTGCGGGCAGCCGCGTCGCTCATCAGGGCACCGAGGGCGGTTTCATCGAGTGCCGTAACCGGGTTGAGCGCCAGATCGATGCGGGTGAGACTCGCGTCCGGGGATTTCACACGCAGGTCGGCGACGATCTCGTCGGCCAGTTGGCCGGAAATGGAACCGTTGCTGCGGGCGCTGGAATTGATTTGCAGGATGTTCATGGTATGACTCCGAAGTAGTTGAGTAAGTGGCTCAACTTTATTCCTGAATCAATTCGTGATAAACAGGGTTTTTCGGATTACATCTTTCCAAAAATGGAACAATCAAAGCTCGATGCGACCGATCTGCTGCTGTTTGCCCGCGTGGTGGAAGCCGCAAGTTTCAGCCGTGCCTCGGAGCGGCTGGGCCTTCCCAAGTCCACGCTGTCGCGGCGCATCACCGAACTGGAAAACCGCCTCGGCGAGCGCCTGCTGCAACGAACCACGCGCAAGCTGAGCCTGACCGAATTCGGCGCGCACATTCTGGAACATGCACAACAGATCAGCGCGGAAGTGGAAGCCGCAACGCTGCTGGCGCAATCGCGCCAGGTTGAGCCGAGCGGAACCCTGCGCGTTTCCATGCCCGGCGATCTGGCCAACCTGATGCTCGCGCCGATGCTGGCGCGCTTTGTTGAGATCTATCCCCGGGTCGATCTTAAGATCGATCTGACACCGCGTCGCGTTGATTTGGTGGCCGAAAATTTCGATCTGGCCGTGCGTGCCGGCGTATTGCAGGACGATGCAACGCTGGTGGCGCGGCGCGTCTGGTTCTATAGCCCCGGTCTGTACGCCTCCCCGGCGTATCTGGCCAAAGCCGGCACGCCACAGACACCGGAAGATCTGGCCGAGCACCACACCCTGCGCGTGCTGATGCGCCAAGGCAACGCTGCAGAATGGAACTTGCGCAACGGAGACAAAACCTTTTGCAGCAAGGCCGAACATTGCACGGCGATCAATTCGCCGGAACTGCTGACGCGGCTCGCCATGGCAGACCGGGGAATCGTCGCCGCCGGCAATCTGTTCACGGCACCATCGGAAGACCGGGGCGAACTGGTGCGCGTGCTGCCCGAGTGGTATCTGGAACCCATCACGGTATGGTCGGTTTACCCGAGCCGGCGCCTGCTGCCCAGCCGCACTCGGGTGTTCCTCGATATGCTGGAAGCCTGGATGCGGCCGGGCGCGTAAGCGCTATCGAGTTTTGTTCGGCCCGCGCCGCCCGCGCTGTTTCGGGCGACCTTCCGGCTTGGGCGGTCGCGGCGTGGCCGGGCCTTTGGGCAACAATGCCTTCCATTGCCGCGGGTCGATCTCGCGCCACTGCCCCGGCGGCAGATCATCCAGTACGAAATCGCCGATCCGCGCGCGGATCAGGCGCAGCGTGGGAAAGCCCACTTTCGCGGTCATGCGCCGCACCTGGCGGTTCTTGCCCTCGCGGATGGTGATTTCCAGCCAGGTGGTCGGAATATTGGCGCGAAAGCGCACCGGCGGATTGCGCGGCCACAGATTCACCGGCGCCTCGATCACGCGCACTTCACCCGGCTGGGTCTTGAAGTCGCCCAGATCGACGCCGTGGCGCAGGGGTTCGAGCGCGGCATCGTCGGGCGCGCCTTCAACCTCGACCCAGTAGGTCTTGGGCAATTTGTGCTGCGGATCGGCAATCCGCGCCTGCAGCGGACCGTGATCGGTCAGCAGCAACAACCCTTCCGAATCGGTATCGAGCCGGCCGGCCGGGTACACGCCGCGCTCGCCAATGTAATCTGCCAGGCACGGGTGCGGCGGCGAGGGGGAAAATTGACAGATCACCCCGTAAGGTTTGTTAAAAATAATGAGTCTGGGCATGGTCTGGAGTCTTGGAAGGTGGAGGCAAAACCGCCATAATACGAAGCTTTCTCGTTAGCCATACCACGGAGTGCACGGAGAGGTAAATTGCCGGCATCCATCACAATACGGCGCGTCAAACGCCGATTTTACTCGATAGGAACCCATTATGAGCTTGATCAAGATACCGCAAGGGGGCGCCAAGATTGTCCCCAACCAGCCCATCCCGAACAATCCGATCATCCCGTTCATTGAAGGCGACGGCATCGGCGTGGATATCACGCCGGTCATGATCGAGGTGGTCGATGCCGCCGTGCAGAAAGCCTATGGCGGCGCGCGCAAGATCCACTGGATGGAAGTGTATGCGGGCGAAAAATCCACCAAGCTCTATGGCGAAGACGAATGGTTCCCGGCCGAGACCTTCCAGGCACTCAAGGATTACTCGGTATCGATCAAGGGCCCGATGACCACGCCGGTCGGCGGCGGCATCCGCTCGCTGAACGTGGCGCTGCGCCAGGAACTCGACCTGTACCAGTGCGTGCGCCCGGTGCGCTACTTCGACGGCGTTCCCTCGCCGCTGAAGCGCCCGGACCAGGTCGACATGGTGATCTACCGCGAGAATACCGAAGACATCTACGCCGGCATCGAGTGGCAAGCCGAATCGGCCGAGGCCAAGAAGCTGATCAAGTTCCTGCAGGAAGAAATGGGCGTGAAGAAGATCCGCTTCCCGGAAACCTCCGGCATCGGCATCAAGCCGGTCTCGAAGCAGGGTTCCGAGCGCCTGATCCGCGCCGCGATGCAGTACGCGATCGACAACGACCGCAAGAGCGTGACCCTGGTGCACAAGGGCAACATCATGAAGTTCACCGAAGGCGCATTCCGTGACTACGGCTACGCCTTGGCCA
>Ga0316613_10000204_pt1 | contig 66095 bp, 62 predicted proteins | sample OWC_soil_day10_C_2_FD_207647 | JGI IMG/M metagenome (GOLD analysis project Ga0316613, IMG submission 207647) | Wetland soil microbial communities from Old Woman Creek delta, Ohio, United States - OWC_soil_day10_CT_b | ecosystem: Environmental > Terrestrial > Soil > Wetlands | place: USA: Ohio...
TCTATGCTTGAAACTATCTTTCTCTCCAAATACGCTTAGTTTTAAATTATCGCTATCCTACTACGTGACATTTTCTCGCGATAATTAGCTATCTTTTCATGTGACATTTTCTCAAGTTATTGACAGCATATTCCCCCATGCCAATAGCAGCATTCTAAACTACCCGTTCCTCGCTGATAGCTTTAAATTTAAAATAAAAAGCGGTACCTTCGCTGCTAGTTTCAACAAGCACCATGCCACCATGCCGTTCAGCAATGCGATAGCACACCGCCAAGCCCAATCCTGTTCCGGTTTCTTTGGTTGTAAAAAACGGCGTGCCAACCTTATCTAATACTTCTTGGGACATACCACTCCCATTATCTTTCACTGCCAATTCTACCATTTCGCCATCAAACTTAGTTGACAATATAATCTGTCCATGTTCACAAACTGCCTCTTTAGCATTTCTCGCCAAATTTAAAATTAACTGCCGCATTTCACCTTCATCGCCCTTAATATCCGGCACATCCTCTAATTCCAGCCGAATAACTTTGTTTTCAGATAAAGTCACCGCACTAAGCAGCGGATAAAGCGAATCAATAACTTGATTTATATTAAGCTTCTCAAAAGATACCGTTTTATTTTTCGCCAAAGAAAGAAATTCCGAGATAATTCCATCAGCCCGATCGATCTCGCTAATAATTATATCCAATTGTTCGCTATTCTGGGCAAATTCCTTTTTCCTGCTGAAAAATTGTAAATAGCCGCGAACAGTGGTTAACGGATTACGCACTTCATGCGCAATACTCGCTGCTGTTTCACCGATAACATTAAGCCGCTCCAAGCGAGCCATTTCCAGTTCAGTTTTATGCCGTTCAATTTCAGCAGCATACCTTCGGGCTCTTTCATGCTTTCGCTCAAATTGCATCAGTGTTATCCCGTAAATCGCCACATTTGCCAACAGTAAAATAACTAAACTAAAACCATAGTCAGCATACCAAGCAAATTTGGTCTCATACCCCATAATCAGCTCCGGATACTGATAACTCACTATCATTAACAAAAAATTAACTAGCAATAATACCCCAATAGCGCATATCCGTTTAACCCCACGAAATAAGATAGCAATAATACTGGAAGTTATCATAATGAAAAACGGTGCCCCGCCGTCAATACCCCCGTTACAAAGCCAAATTCCCGGAATAATGACAAGCATCATTAATACTGTAGCATAGGCAGGGACTAAATATTGTTTTTTAACCAGAGAAATATAATAAAGAAACGCTGTAATTATAACCGCCGAACCGCTCAAGATGGTAGGCCCCGTAAGTTGAAAGATAATATTAAATACTCCGGTTAACAGTCCCACAATAAATTCGCTTAACAACAGAATATTTAACATTTGATGTTCAACAGAAAAAACGGCTTCATCGCCTATCATATTTGCCCATTTCACACAAAACACTCCTAGCACCTGATGACTTAATGTCTATTCTAGCACATTTATCAATATTTTGTAATGTTTTGTCGATAATAGGACGAATTTTATCTTTTTCGGCAAATTTATCCATAAATTGCCTATTAATATAGCGTATATTCTGCACCATTCTTTCATATCATTCATAGCATATAACGTATCTTACTAAGGAGGACAATTATATGAAAAAAATCTTGATTACCTTAACCTGCTTGCTAATGTTAAGCAGCATTGCGTTGGCCTCGCCGCAAATGGACTTTTCTCAGGGCAAAGGTTCCATTGATATCAACTGGCGAAATACGGAAAACTCCATCACCAATTCTGATTACGCCCAAGATTTTAGCAAAAAATACAATTTCGACGGCACTATCACGTATGGCCTCGGTAACAATTTCGCCCTCCAGTACCGTAATTTTGTACCAGAATCTAAAACTACATCAATTTATGGGTATGATGTTACCGCTAAGTTACGGACTAACGAATATAATTTATTGTATAAACTAGACAAAAATGTAGCAGTATTAGCCGGAGTTGTTAACGCCAAAGGCGAACTTAACTTTGAAAATTACGGTGGCACAGCATCAACCGACACTAAGAATTACTGGCAAGTAGGCGTTGTCGCAAGTACAAATATAGCCACAAATACTACCCTGTGGGGCAGCGTAGCCGCCGGGAAAAACCTTACCAATTACGAAATTGGTATTGGCTATCAATTTGCGCCGAGCTGGGAATTCAATGTAAATTACCGTGATCTCAAACTTAAAAACTTTACTGCCGACGACGTAACTCCCGATATCCAGGCTAAAGGTTTAGGCTTAGGAGTAACCTACAAATTCTAAGTTAGAAAAGCAATACAAAAAGCATGGGAAAGCCCCATGCTTTTTGTATTGGGATCGCTCATGTCTGTTTCAGCCTAATTAAAATATTTTTTTCCTATAACAGTGATATGAATTACCTATTATTCACTACTACATTTTTTACGTATACTTAAACTAACGCATCTCCGTAAAATTCAATTACCAGGAGGACAGACTATGAACATCAGATTCGATGGCAAAACAGCAGTAATTACCGGCGGCGCAACCGGTATTGGCTTCGCCTGCGCTGAACTAATGTTAGCAAGCGGGGCTAAAGTAATTATTCTTGATCTTCCTAATGACCAACTAACTTCCGCCACCAATCAGTTAACTGCCAACGGCGATATAAGAAGTTACCCGCTAGATTTAGCCACCCCAGCCGGCATTGCCCCTACTGTCAGCAAAATAAAAAATGAATGCGGCGAAATTGACGTGCTAATTCAGACCGCCTGCCAAGCAAGCGCACAACCGGCAGAACAAATAACCCAACATGATTGGGATACCGTTTATGACGTAAATACCAAAGGCCTGTTCCTTATGATGCAGGCGGTAGCTTGCCAATCAATGATTCCCCGCAACGCCGGAGCAATTGTTAACCTTTCATCCGTAGCCGGGATCAGAGGAATGCAAGAACCATTGTGTGCTGCCCACTATAGCAGCAGCAAGGGTGCCGCCATACAATTGACCAGACAGGCCGCAGTCGAATGGGCTAAGTACAATATTCGAACAAATGCAGTTGCGCCAGGCGGCGTCAAAACCGAGAGCATATTTGAGCTTTTCCCTGAAATGTTAACCGAAGCAGCCAAACCAGTTCCCCTTAAACGCCTTTCCGGGCCAACCGACATTGCCCAGGCAATCTGCTTCCTGGCTAGCGATGCCGCAAGCATGATCACCGGACAAATCCTGATCATTGACGGCGGAGCCTCAGTTGTCGGCGTTTAACGATTAGTATATAACGAAGCTACACTTTAAACCAACAGTGCAGTTTCGTTATATACTAGACCGCTTATACTCCACACCAATATTCCAAAATCAACGAAATTGATTCAACATTAACTTTATCCGGTTTAGTTGATTAACTTCACTGGCTCCCGGATCATAGTCAATAGCTAAAATATTGACTTCAGGATATTTTCGTTTTAATTCTTTAATCATCCCTTTACCGGTAATATGATTGGGCAAACACCCAAACGGTTGTAGACAGATGATATTTTTTATTCCAAGATTTATTAACTCAACAATTTCGCCAGTTAAAAGCCAACCTTCTCCCATTTGGTTACCCAGCGAAAGAATTTCTGATGCCCCTTTGGCTAATTCGTCGATGGAATTCGGCGGATCAAAGCTACTACTCGTGAGCATTGCTTCTTTATAAACCTTTTTATACATTTCGAAAATAGTGATTACCGCGCGCCCTAATAATTGATCTTTTTTACTGCCGGATAAATATTTATAATTGAAATCAGCGTCAAACGCAGAATACAACATAAAGTTCAATAGCCCAGGCACAACAGCCTCAGCACCTTCAACTTCTAAAATATTTACAATATGATTATTAGCAGCAGGATTAAATTTAACAAATATTTCCCCCACCAACCCCACGCGTGGTTTTCTTAACGGCAACACTTCTACCGCAGCAAATTCTTGTACAATACCGTAAATATTGGTTTTATATGTCTTTATATCAGCTAATTTTAATGCTGTTTTACAGGCTTTAACCCATTTGTTATACAGCTTATCGGCGGAACCTGCATTTTTTTCGTAAGGCCGCACTTTATAAAGTACTTTAATTAATAAATCTCCATACACTAAGCCCATCATTGTTCGATGCATTAGTAACGGCGTAAAAGTAAAGCCCGGTTGTTTGACAAGCCCCTTGAAATTTAGCGATATTACAGGGATATGCGAGAATCCACTATCCTTTAGCGCTTTTTGCAGTAAACTAATATAATTTGTTGCTCGGCAACCGCCGCCAGTTTGCGATATAAAAACCGACGTATTCTTCGTGTCATATCTGCCGGATTGCAACGCCTCAATTAACTGCCCAACTACCAGAATTGCCGGATAGCACGCATCATTGTTCACATACTTCAAGCCCACTTCAATAGTTTTTTTGCCACAGTCTGCCAATACGACTGTGTTATAACCGGAAAGTCGAAAAGCTTCATCTAAAATGGAAAAATGTACCGGTGTGAAATTCGGAACCAAAAGAGTATGCTCTTGACGCATCTTTTTGGTAAAAACCGTCTTTATATTATTATTGGCGAGTTTTTTTATTTGAAACTCATTCTTCGCTCGATCTTCCACCGCCGCTAGCAAAGACCGTAATCGCACCCGCACGGTTCCTAGCTGTTTACCTTCATCAATCTTTAGCCTAGTATACATTTTAGCGTGATCTTGCAATATTTCTTGCACTTGTTCAATGGTTATTGCGTCCAAACCACATCCAAAAGAATTTAATTGAACAAATTCCAGATTATTCTTTGTCGCCACCAGGGCAGCAGCGGCATAAAGCCGGGAATGATAGCCCCATTGATCAACAACTCTGAGCGGATGGTCAAGGCCCCCCAGATGAGCTATAGAGTCTTCCGTGAAAACGCCCATGCCTAACCCAGTAATAATCTCCGGTATACCGTGATTACACAAAGGGTCAAGATGATACGGTCTTCCGGCAAGCACTACCCCTCTCAACCGGTGATACGCCAAAAAATCTAGTGCCTGTTCACCTGCTTGTTGTAGGTCTTTTTTAAAACTTTCTTGCTCCTTCCACGCCCGCTCGACAGCTTGACGAATTTCAGCTTTTGGAATGCTAAAACCGCTAAATTCTTCATAGAGCCGCTCCGCCAATCTTTTTTTATTGTCAAGCGGCAGAAAAGGCTTCATAAACCGGATATTTTTTTCTCTCAATACGTCAATGTTATTTCTTATTACTTCCGGATAAGACGTAACAATCGGACAATTATAATGATTATCGGCTTTTTGCCACTCTTTTCGGCTATGAGTTATACAGGGATAAAATATCAATTTTATCCCTTTTTTGATAAGATTGATAATATGCCCATGAACGAGTTTTGCCGGATAACAAACTGATTCGGAGGGAATAGTTTCCAAACCTAGATTATAAATATCGGAAGATGAACTATCCGAAAGTTCCACTTTAAACCTCAATGTTGTCAAGAAAGTAAACCAAAAGGGATAATCTTCATACAAGTTCAGCACTCTAGGGATACCTACAACTCCTCTTACCGCCATCGCTTCACATAAAGGGACATAACTAAATAGTTTTTTATGTTTATATTGAAATAGGTTGGGAATATTTGTTCTGTCTTTTTCTTCGCCTGCGCCCCGTTCACACATATTGCCGGAAATATACTTATTTTTACCGTTAAATTTAATAATCGTTAATAAGCAATGATTAGTACACCCCGTGCATCTCTTACCACAGGTTTCAAGCCGGAAATTATCCAGTTGTTCTTTGGTTAATAAACCAGTATCTTGACCAGGTTGATATTTTTCTCGAGCAAGCAGAGCCGTTCCGTACGCCCCCATTACGCCGGCAATATCCGGCCGTATAACCTCCCGGTTAAGCATAATCTCCAGACTTCGGAGAACGGCATTATTGTAAAAAGTCCCGCCTTGAACGACAATATTAGCGCCAAGTTCATCAGGATTATTAATTCTAATTACTTTGTAAAGAACATTTTTGATAATCGAATAGGCTAACCCCGCCGAGAGTTCGCCAATGGTTGCGCCATCCTTTTGGGCCTGTTTTACTTTTGAATTCATAAACACGGTACATCTGGCACCCAAGTCAACCGGGTTCGAAGCTAATAGCGCCTGTTCGGAAAAACTTTCTGTTGTTACCCCCAGGGAGTGGGCAAACGTTTCCAAAAAAGAACCGCAGCCAGAAGAACAAGCTTCATTTAATATAATATTTTCAATATGGCCGTCTTTTATTTTTAAACATTTTACATCCTGTCCCCCAATATCTAGGATAAAATCTACTCCCGGGCAGAAATGCTTTGCCGCCTTATAATGCGCCACCGTTTCTATTTCACCAATATCGATCTTTAGCGCCGCTTTTAACAGCGCTTCTCCATATCCGGTAACAGCTGTATATCCAAGTTTAGCTTTATCGGGTAAAAAAAAATAAATTTCTTTAATAATCTTTATTGCCGTTCTTAGCGGATTTCCTTCATTACTCCCGTAATAGGTATAGAGGATAGAGCCTTCTTCATCAATCACCGCGGCTTTCATAGTGGTTGATCCGGCATCAATACCTAAATAACACGGTCCAGCGTGTTCTTGTAATGGCTTGCGCTGGACAGTGTATTGATTATGGCGATTATTAAATTCATTAAGCTGGTCGATAGTATGAAACAACGGCTGCAGTCTTGCCGTGGTTTCTATAGCTAAGTCGTTAAAATACGTAAGTCTACGCCTAAAGGTCTTAAAAGAAGTTCGCGTTTGATCTTTAGACGCCAGCGCCGCACCCAGCGCAATATAAAGTTCGGAATGCTCCGGGATAATAAGGTCTTCCTTTCTTATATGCAGTGTCTCAATAAATCGTTGTCTCAGTTCGGAAAGAAAATATAACGGTCCGCCCAATAACGCGACCTTCCCATTGATCGGTTTTCCGCAAGCCAGACCTCCAATGATTTGTTGCACCACCGCTTGCAATACTGAGGCCGCAATGTCTTCTTTCGTTGCGCCTTCATTCATAAGTTGTTGAATATCGTTTTTGGCAAAGACACCGCAACGGCCCGCAACCGGATATATGTAAGTATAGTCGCGAGCTAATTCATTCAGGCCCTGAGCATCGGTCTTTAATAAATCAGCCATATGATCAATAAAGGAACCTGTTCCCCCGGCACAAATTCCATTCATGCGCTGATCTATTCCATCTTTAAAATAAGTAACCTTTGCATCCTCTCCTCCGAGTTCGATGACTACATCAGTTTCGGGGTAATTGGTTTGGATAGCTTTCGATCCGGAAACCACTTCCTGAATAAACGAAATCCCCAAACATTTTGCAATAGAAATTCCCGCTGAACCAGTTATCATTACCGTAAGGAAATTATTTTTAATATTTTTATAAACATCCTCGATTATTTCAATAAATTTTTTTTTGACATCCGAGTAATGCCGTTCATATCTGGTATATACTGTTTCGTTTTCATGGTTTAACACAACTATTTTCATCGTAGTTGATCCAATGTCAATCCCCATATGAAACAGGCTTTCCACCTTTTATTCTCCTTTAAATCCCGACTCACATCGCAGCTTTATATAAATTAATCACTTCTTCCACAGTACCCCTTCTGGGGTTTGTAAAAGAAGCAATATCTTTCAAGGCATTTTTAGCAAGTTGCTCAATATCGTTTTCATCTACCCCCATCGCTGTTAAGCTCTTAGGAATCGAAATATCAGCTGCCAGTTTTCTTACTGCAGTAATAATTTTATCCGTTGCTTTGGATATATTATCTTCCTTTTCCCCCATCGCTTCCGCCATTTTTAAAATCTTATTTTTCGGCACAGATTCAAAATTATACTCCAATACATACGGAAGCAGTATCGCATCATATTCACCATGCGTCTGATTATAAAACCCACCCAATTGATGGGCCATAGCATGAACATATCCCAAGCCACCGTTACTAAACGCCATCCCCGCCATTACATTTGCATACATCAATTGTTCTCTGGCTTCTAAATCATTTCCATTCTCATAGGCGCGGCGCAGATACTTAAAAACCAGTTGAATAGACTTAATCGCCAATGCATCGGTTATCGGCGACGCTTCGGTTGATAGATAAGACTCGCTAGCATGCATAAGAATATCCATCCCGGAAGCGGCAGTAATTTCTTTTGGCATAGTCGACATGAACATCGGATCATTCACCGATATCAACGGAATTATATTGGGTGACGCAATAACCATTTTCACTTTTCGCGATTCATGCGTTATGATCGTAAACATCGTCATTTCCGCCGCCGAAGTAGAAGTATTAATCGCGATATGCGGCAGTCCTGGTTTAGTCATTTTGTTATAGCCTTCATAGTCGATAATTGATCCGCCGTTAGTCGCAACCGCCGCTATTCCTTTGGCACAATCATGATTGCTGCCACCGCCGATTGATATGATTAACTGATAATCTCTTTTTAACTCAAGGGTTTTAGGAAAGTAAGCTAACCCGTCTTCGACAAATGAAACAGTAGGATTGGGGCACATGATCCCATCAAAGATATCGTAGAAAATGAACAGGTTTTTTAATAATTTTTCAATCATCTCGACATAACCTAAACTTATCATATTCTTATCGGTAACAATCAACGCTTTACTCAACTTCCAACCCAATAATTCATTGGTCAAATCTTTTATTGCACCGACACCGATTAAATTCGTTTTAGGCATAGAAAAATTATGAGTATTTTCCACTATTTAATCCTCCATTTCAGGTATTCCAGCGCCTATCTATCTCCGTTTACCGTTTTACTTAACCTTCAGTTTTCTTATATTTATCCCCGTATTGATAACATGAACCTCAACATTAATATTTACCGGCACCTCCGGAAAAATTTCCGTCCATTCTTCTTCATATTTTTCTCGCCATAGTTCAGGATACTTCCGAAAGAAAGCAAAACCGAACCCAAAGATGTCGGTCTTCAATTCCTTCTGGCCTCGAATTAATGCCGCGTCAATATCAGAATATATTCCGTCCGCCAACTGTTTTTCCGCCAACTTTATATCTTCGTCAGATAAAAATTCACCATTGCCAGCGCTGGGGTATTTTCTTATATTTGCAGTTACTTTTACGTCGACATCTATTACCGGATTACCATTATCCAAACCGGCCCGCAGGTCAGTTTCTGCTTCATTCACCCGATAGATTTTTGCATCTCCAATCCCAACATTACTTCTTGGTTCACTAGCTTTGTAGATCTCGAGTTTTTTCCCCGTAATCCAACCAAAACCCAATGTTTCTTTTTGATCCAGCCAGCCTACAAATTGCCCTCCTTTAAAAGCTGCTAACCCCGCCATTCTAAAATCTCCTCGCTGTTCTCCATCAAACCGGATATTTCCTTGACTTCCGCCCTTTCCTTCCTTGTCATCTTGCTTGCCTTCCACATTAATAACTCGCGGTGCGGTTGCTTCTATGCCGCTGATCGCCAGCATTTGGAGAAATTCATTTGTGGTAACTGGAAAAGAAGCACCAGTATTTGGCCCAGAATGGATTAAATTATGCATTTCATACCCGGACGCAGTTGTTCCGCCAGTAGCTACCGTTTTAATTACATTCTCAGCTTTATCCGCCGAAAACACCAGTAACATTGTCGTAAACGCTGGCGACCGATCAAGAAGATCCATTATTTCCATCAGTTGATATTTTGCCGCGTCCTCGCCAATAACAAGGACTTTTAAATAGCCATAGAACAGTTTTTTATTAATAACCTCCTGAAGTTTGGTTATTGCCCCTGCTATAGTTTTATCTGTTGCCGAATGAACAATACCATTTGGAGTCAATTTAGCGCTACCCGCCTGTTCGCCTTTTTGTTTAACAACAGAGGCATACTGGACGGTGACGGTTATTTCTTGAGATTCGTTATCATAATCAATTCCCATCCCAATAAGCTGAGCCATGTCTTCATATTCAATATAATCCCAGCAGCCGGATACGGTTATGGCTAAAAATATATATAAAGCAAACAAGATAATTCGAGAATAATTCATGAATCCATAGCATCACTTTTCTTTTTTTTTACGATAAGAAGGATCGTACAAATCAGTAACATTAGTATCGAAAACGGCAATAGTATATATGTTCCCAATACTACCGCCAATTGATAGGCCTTATTATAAGAATTTAGCCAAAACGACAAGGCCAGAACGACGCTGGACAAGGCCGCCAGACTCAGCCAAGGCTTAATGTTATGTAAAATTTTTTGGACAGCAGTCCACCCACAGTACAAACACACAGATATTTTCCCAATGGCAATAAATTGATAGGTAATAAATATAAATACCTCCAACCCGCGGATAAATTCGCCTACTTGGATAATCCGGGCGGCGTTAACCCCGCCAAACGCAATTCGTTTGGCCAGTTCCGGGCTGAGCATCGCCATAATAACAAGTATCGCCGCTGAAAATACAACCGCGCAAAAAACCAAGCCCGTCACAACCCATAGGCAGTGTTTACCAGGGTCGGGTATAAACCGTACAATAATCATGATCAACAGTAAACATTCCGACGCCGCCCCCGTCATGAATAGCGTTCCCTTTATGAACCCCAGCCAAGAAGTATCAAATACAGGAAAAATATATTCGGTATGAAAATATTTAGGAACAGAAAAAACGAAGCTAAAGAAAAAATTCGCAAGACCCAACCCAGTCAATAATTCAGCCGTTCTTGAAAAAGCCTTGAGCCCACTACTGATAATACTTACTGCTACAAGAACAAGAATCAACATAATAACCCCAACCGGAGTTTTAGGCAAAAAAACCGATTTAATTAATTCAGTAAATAAATTCAGGATAGCGACAGCTACGGCGACATTAATTAAAATATATACACAACTGACAATTCCACCGGGAAACTTCCCCAGTCCATCTTCGACAATGTCCAATAAATTTTTTTCCGGATAATTTTCCCCTAAATATAACATCCATACAGCAAACGGCGTCACTAGCAAGATACCAGCTAATGCCGCCACCCACGCCGCGCGGTCCGCCTCATCGTCAATCCAGGTATGCGTATACACAATATTTCCCAACGCACAAATAAAAATAAGAAAAAACGTCTGTTCGCGTGTAAGCTTGATATTTTCCAGCATGTCATCCCGCCTATTCCCGCTTGCCGCTATTCCCTTCAGGACCAATCCTGTACCGATTAAAAGGCGCCAGTAATCTTAGACGCTTTTTCAATACTGCCAAACGCACAAAGGTATCTTTCATTCCTTCCAGATCAAAAGGAATTAGTGGATAAAGATATGGCACTCCGAAAGATTCTAAGGATACCACATACCACATAACAATGATCATCCCATTTATTAAGCCAAACATCCCCAAAACGCTTGCCAGCGTGATGAAAAAATAATTAATCAGCCGCGTAGTATACACCAACGTCGTTGTCGAAATAGCAAACGACGAAATTTCCGAAACCGCCACTACAATAATAATCGAAGTACTTACATAACCGGCAGTCACTGCGGCCTGTCCGATCACGACCGCCGCCAGCGTTCCGATAAAATACCCAACCGAACCAGGTATCCGCAAGGAAGCTTCCCGAATAATACTTATCGCCAAAGTCATCATCACCAGTTCTATGCCGGAAGGAAAAGGCACTCCCTCTCGTCCTGTCGATATATTTACCGCCAGCGATTGCGGTACCACAATATGGTTATACGTGACAAATGACAAATATACCGGTGAAACAAGTACCGCAATTGCAAACGCAACATACCGAACTAGCCGTAAATACGAGGACGAAGTAACCCGTTCGGCATAATCATCCATAGTTTTAAAATTATCCCATAGAGTTATCGGCGCAAAAAATGCGAACGGGCTATTATTGCACAGCACCGCAAAGTGTCCCTCAGTCAGCGCTTTTGCTACAACATCCGGGCGTTGGGTCTGGCGGTATTTAGGGAATATCGATAAGGGCTTATCTTCAATCAGTTCCGCCAAATTACCAACACCATCAAGATTATCGACATTAATTTTTTTTATCCGTCGTTCCACTTCTTCAATAACTTTTTCATTAGCAATCCCCTCAAGCCAGACCAATTTGAGTTTTGTCCGGGATAGCTCGCCTTGCGTAAACGCTTCAAAGCATAGGGTAGTAATCGGCAGTCGTTTGATAACCATACTGCAATTGGTCTCCAAGTCGTCCGTAAACGACTCTAAACTTGCCAATACGGTACCTTCATTATCCGGTTTTTCAATAGAGCGCTTTTCAATCTTGCGGCTGCCAATAACCAGTGCTTCTTGTAGTCCATTGATAAACAGCACCGCATCGCCATTTAATAGGCTTTCAACTATCTTGGTCATTATATAGTTGCTGGTAGTATGGATATATATAGACTCTAACTGGATAAAATTTAGCAGGTTATCCAGCCTGATATTTGAATCAACTTTTTTGGTAAGTAACGGCTCTATTACATAACTGCTGATAAGTTGTTTATCGGCAATGCTTTCAATATAAGCGATCCCGGCTTGAGCATTCCCCGCCAAAATATCATATTTCCCGACCGTCAAACCAATACCTTGCCCCAGAAAATCATGCAACCAACTAAAATTTTCGTCAATAGTTGCGAAGACTTTTTGATTCTCCGCATTAGACGCCGACCGACGTAATTGCTCAATAACCAGCGCCAGTTCTTGCGCTACGTCACTGCCAGCAATAATCATTTTTTTCAGTCGCTCTAATTCGCGCTGGCTAGCCTGCCTTTCTGCCAGTGACATTGTCGAATCACTTAATTTTGTCGAGTTTTTGTATGTTTTGAACATATATAAAGCCCTAATACTTCCTACTCATTCCACTAACCCCCAACATCCCAAATTTAGTATTTCCTCGTCCGCCAAAAATATCATAGTCTTACCGTTATCCCTTTGCCCAAACCAGTTACGTTAAATTTGCGAGCAATTAATACGCTAGACCAATTAGCCGAAGAAAAAAAAAAAAAAATAGGACCAACGCCAGGCCTAGCCTGGCGTTGGTCCTATTTTTCTCTTTTAGTTATACTCTGGCGCGGACTTTTTGCAGTCGCTTATTTACCGCCGCCCCAATAATTGTCGCCGCAACTACTTTGACAACATCACCGGGAATAAACGGCAGCGCTCCAACAATCAGCGCTTTTTGCAAGTCCATGCCGGTTACTACGCTTAGCCAGGGTACGCCGACTAAATATACGACGCCAATCCCTCCGATAAAATTCGCCAACCCAAGAACCCAAAATTGATTGCTCGCCCCTTTTAACAACGCAATCAATATCACCGCCGGCAAATAACTAATTAAAAAGCCGCCGGTAGGCCCAAGGATAACGCCCATTCCACCACTAAAGCCAGCAAACACCGGTATTCCCACCGCCCCAAGCAATAAGTAAATCAACATACTCCACCCCGCCTGCCTAGCCGATAATATACTGCCAGTCAGCATGACCGCCAAGTTCTGGCAGACAATCGGCACCGGAGTAAACGGCAACGGTATCGCAATAAAACTCATCACCGCCGTTAACGCGGCAAAAAAAGCCGAGTAAGTCAACTTGGTAATCTCCGTTTGTTCATTCATACCATTCCTCCAAACACCTTGTTTAACAACTTCACTAGGAAAAGTATAATTTACCATGTCCCAATTGTCAACTTTTAAAATTATCATCGTTAACAATAAAAACATCTGTTATAATTATGCTATCTATGCCGAATATCATAAGAAAGGGTTTAATTTATGTGCACAAGTTTCGCCGCTTATTACGGCAAGCCACTCTATGGGATGAATTTTGATTTTCCCAAAGTAGACATTAAAGTAACGATCGAAAAGCCGGCCCAAGTCAAATTCATTTGTTTTTATATTTACGTATTTAATAAATATTCGCCGTTAGTAGGAATGAACGAACATGGCAATTTCGTAAACTTACAAGAATTGCATCTCGACGACGCTGTCGTTAACAGTACAGATTCTAATTCAGCAAACAAAATAGACGGACTAGAGTTGTTTTTCGATTACCTAAACGAACGGATTACTATCGCTGAACTAATGGCCACCGACTGCAACACCCAGTTGTTGCTTCCCGAAAATTACAAAATTCACAATCTTTTTGCCGACCCAAACGGGCAAGCCACGATTGTCGAAGGAATTAACGGCAAACTATTACAGCAAAAAATATCCGCCCACCAGCTAGTGATGACCAATTTCGCCCACGCCCTTCATCCCGACCGCAGCACGCTGGATTTACATTATATCGGAGCCGAACGATATCTAACAGCTTACCGCCTAATCGAAAAAGCCCGACATTCTTTAGATATCACTAAAGCTATGGCTATTCTGAAAAACACTTTTCAAACCAGCGGCGACTACCCGACCCAATGTTCCTGGGTTTTTGACCCCCGCGCCCAGGAAATATATTTTAGGCTCGCCGAAAATATTGACTGTATCTGGAAACTATCGCTACTTGACGAAACTATCGAGAAAACTGGTAACAAAAATACATCACCAATTAAAATCGGCGATGCTGGAGTTATCATTACTAAAACCCAGCTTTAGCAAAAACAATAAAGTAGAACATTTCGGCATTAAACATACCGCTTTAAAACCGCATTATTAATCTCCTGCCGAAACCTTCCCCTCACACATAAAACTCACGATACGCCGGCAGCTCTATCGCCGCCAATTTCCCGCCAAACACACCGCCACAGTCCACACACAGCTTATCTTTATTAACATTATCATACCAGATTTTAGCGTTTTTCCTGGTTGGTTTTACATTATACAATTGCCACGTCGGAGTATGGCCAAATATCATTACCTTACCCGGATACGCCGAACAATAAGGAAAATTATCATTCATCCATAATAAATCATTTTCTGTATTTTGCTCAATTGGCTTGCTGGTGTCAGCCCCGGCATGTGAAAAAATATAATCTCCAACCGTAAAATAAGGTCGCAAGTCTTTTATAAACATTAGAATCTCTAGTAGTCTTGATTTTGGCAGGTCCATTATTTCCTCAATTGTTTTCGTCCCGCCATTGCGCCTCGACCAAACATTTACAACCGGTTTATTCCGCCAATCCTCATCGGTAATCATTGCCGTTAAAACTTCTTCCAAAAACAGTTCGTGATTACCCTTGGTAACAACTGCGCCTTGCGAAACTAGTTCTTTACAAGTGGCTATACAATCCAAGTTTTCCGTTCCCCGGTCAACAATGTCACCACAGACCACCAATAGATCCCGCGCTGGATTATATTCGGCTTTCTCGAGTAATTTCAGAAATTTTGTATTTTGCCCATGGATATCCGAAGTTGCTAAAACACGTTCCGCTGTCTTCATACCCTCACCGCCTTATTTATCACAAATTAAGTCTTTAAGCTCAATACACATTTCATAAAAATATTCTATATTACATTATCATTATATAGCAAACAATGCGCATCTTGGCACCTAATCAAACCATATGTTGTGATATAATTGTGATTAGCTATAACTGACGGTAAATAACATGGGGGTAATAACTCATTGTATAACGCAGATCAACAATACAGTTTTTTGGACAAACAGATAGTTGAGCCAACCCTTACTATCTTTGATAATCCGAATAGCTACGGACTTCAAGATAGGCCCGGCCAAGGCGAAATGGCTCTTGATATCGCTGAGGCAATCCGCGATCGACGCAACATCATGGTCGAAGCCGGGGTTGGCATTGGAAAATCTTTGGGGTACCTAATTCCCGGTATTTTGGCCGCCAAAACAATGCAAGGGCCGATCATAATCGCGACTTCATCCATTGCTTTGTCAGAGCAATTAATGAAGGATGCTCGTCAAGCCCAAGCAATCACTGGAATTAGAGTTAACCCCGTGCTGGCCAAAGGAATGAGCAATTACATATGTAGAAAAAGAGTCATTGAACAAGAAATGCGAATTAAATCCTGGAAAGAACATGCTCTGGAAGCAGAATATTTTGATGAACGATTGCTTACCGTTCCCGAAGATGTTTGGGATATGGCCCATTTATGCCAGGACCGGGTCTCCCTCCCGATGCAAGTTACTAATATGGCATGGGAGTTTATTAATGTCAACCGTTGCACTCCCTATCGCTGCGACTTTAAAGACGAATGTGGTTGTCATCAAATGCGCCAAGCAATCGGCAATAACGGTACTGCAAATATCATTATTGCCAACCAAGACCTATATATCGCTAATCAGATTAATGATTTCCGGACCGATAATCCGTTTATTAATACAAACAAACAACTAGTTATTATCGATGAAGCTCACAACTTAGAAACCAAGACCAGAAGCGCGCTCACCGAAAGATGGAGTAAACCCAAAATGCTTCAAATTCTCAAAAGCATCCAACGCCCCTTAGCCCGGGCAAACGCTTCCGATCTTCATTTCAATCTACTTAGCAACAGCGAAGTTGTAATCCAGAAACTATTTGATTCATTTAAAACCAAAATGGCAACAGTCGTCCAGAACGATAGAGAAAGTCGTGAAGCCGTTCGCTACCCAATTCCCGAGACTTTAAAACCGCAAGTTCTAGCAAAATGGGCCAAAAATTTAGAAGCGCTAGTTAACGTTATGCTATTGGCTACAGATCGTTATGGCGGAAGCGGCATGAATGCCGCATTTGAAGACGCAATTAATCAGTTTACTAAAATGCAAGAATCTATTCGTATTTTTGCCGAATACCTGAATGGCCAGTCCAATTACCTATGCTGGTTAGAGGGCAATTATAAAATTGCCGAGCGCATTGATATTTGTTCTGCCCCTAAAGATATCGACAGAGAACTTCAACGATTAATTTTCAGTGATCGAAAAGTTCCGGTTGTGATGACCTCGGCAACCCTGTGCGATCAAGGGAAAACGCTATCCAATGCCTATTCCTACATGAAGAAAACCACAGGCTTTTTCGGCGAGGTTTATCCACCTAAGCCCTCCCCATTCCCCTACGATAAAAATTCGATGTTATATGTTGCTGCCGATATCGAAGATCCATCTCGAAACCACGAAACCTTTCTGGCACAAGTTGCCGACAAAATTGTCAAACTTGTTACCGTTACTAACGGCAGAACCTTAATTCTGTTCACCTCAAAAAACGATTTAGCCGCAATATATACTGCAATTTCAAAAAAGAAGCTCCCATGGAAAATGCACCGTCAGCGTGACGGCGGGGCCCAGGGAACAGTGGCACAGGAGTTTATCGCAAGTGGCGGAATATTGTTTTCAACCGGGTTTTGGGAAGGCTTCAACATCCCCGGTTCCCCATTATCTTCCGTTATTATCGTAAAACTCCCGTTCCCAGTTCCCGATCCGATAATTGATTATAAAATATCGATCGCCAACCATCGGTTAGATGTTTTAGTCCCGGAGATGCTTATAAAATTACGTCAAGGAGTAGGGCGTCTTATTCGAGGCGACAATGATACCGGAATTGTTTCCATTCTTGATTCAAGGGCATCCTTACAAGCGGATAAGCCTTACCGCGATATTATCTTTAATGCTTTGCCAATAAAGAATACAACCGAAAGCTTTGAAGCTATATCGGCCTTTGCAAAAACTAAAATAACTATAAACTGAATATATTATAACGTTCCCATAGCATCATAAATAAATCAGTCAATAACCATACTTGCCCAACCTCTCTTTTTTTAGAAAAGCCATGTAATTAATTCACAAAATATTAGAGGCGAAAGATATCATTATCTTTCGCCTCTAACCATAATCCAAGTTATTTTTGAATCGTTACATATTTGAAATTATAAATTGAAGTCGGCGCCATAATAACACCTTGTACTTTAGGATTCATGCAATACCATTCGGTATAGAAGTAAACCGGCAATATCGCCATATCATCCATCGCAACTTTGTCAGCATCGTGCAGCGCCTGCATCCGCAGCGTCTGATCGCCAGATAATTGCGCCGATTTGATTAACTTATCGTAAGCGGCACTGCTGTATTTACCGTAATTGTTGCCGCCGTTCCCCAAAATAAGATCGCCGAAGGTCATCGGATCAGTATAATCGCCGATCCACCGGGCGCGAGCTATCTGGAAATCGCCCGACTGCCGAGCGGACAAGTACACTTTCCACTCCTGATTCTGCAATTCAACATCGACACCAAGATTCTTTTTCCACATTTCCTGAACTGCTTCAGCCATTGCCTTATTATCTTCATTAGTATTATAAAGCAAGGTAATATGAGGCAGTCCTACTCCTCCAGGATAACCAGCTTCAGCTAAAAGTTTTTTAGCTTCTTCGATATTAGCTTTGAACAAATCGCCGCCTTCTTCGCGGAAATCTTTTTTCGTCTCGGGATTAGTAAAACCGTAAGGTATAAAAGCATACGCCGGTTTATGTACATCATGAAGCACATTTTTCACTAATGCTTCACGGTCAATAGCTAAAGCAAATGCTTTACGAACCTTAACATTATCAAACGGTGCTTTTTTCGTATTAAACTCATAATAATACAGTCCTAGCAATTTTGAGAACTGTAACTTTTTCTCCTGTTTCAGGCGTTCAGCTTCCGTCATCGGCGGTTCCCAAACAAAATCAATTTGGTTGTTTTCAAACATCGACAACGCCGTCGCTGTCTGTTCAACCAAGTTAAATTCCAATTTATCCAATTTCACTTTATCTTTATCCCAATACTGGTCGTTTTTCGCCAAAGACAATTTACTGCCATGTACCCATTCCACTAATTTAAACGGCCCATTGCCGACTAAGGTCTCAACATTAGCAGCCCAATCGGGATTAGCTTCGACCACTTTTTGGTTAACCGGATACGTTGACTGATGAGATAACAACACCAAGAAATAAGCAGTCGGTTTTTCCAACGTAACTTCGAGCGTATTATCATCAACGGCCTTAACCCCGACTTCATCAACGCTGCCTTTGCCATTGTTATACGCTTCTGCACCTTTTACCGGGAACAACATGTATGCGTATTCCGCCGCCGTCGCCGGGTTCAACAAACGTTTCCAAGCAAATTCAAAATCACGGGCCGTTACCGGATCGCCGTTCGACCATTTGTTGGCTCGAAGATGGAACGTATACTTCATACCATCAGCTGACACATCCCATTTTTCTGCTGCCGCCGGAACTGGCAACCCCTGAGTATCAAGTTCAGTCAAGCCTTCAAACATTGACTGCAGATAATTGCCTTCCGGCACCCCAGTCGCTTTGGCCGAATCCAGTGATTGCGGTTCACCGCCGATAGCCACGCGCATCACTTGCTCCTTGCCGGCCGATCCACCGCAGCCGGTCAAAAGCACTGCCAGCGCAACCACAACCGCGGCCAACATACTCATTTTTTTGAACACTACAAAATTCCTCCTCTTATTGAACAAAAAGAGTCTAAACGGACTACTCGGTCCATTCAAACTCCATTGTTCGAAAAATTAAATAACTATTTCATTATACCTTAACTTGTAAACATAATCCATAATTATCGGGTTGAATTTTTTAAATTTTTTAAATAATATAATCGATACCTATTAGAAATAGGAAGATACCCTAACAATTCTTTAGTTTCATACTTATCCTTATTGTCTTTTTAAAAAATCATCCTCGGATATTCCAAATATTTTCTTGCCTTTACAGAGTAATGCAGCAGGTAAATAAGCCCAATTGACGAATTTTATATAATTTGCGAGGAAAGCACTGCATCGCACGCTCAAAATGCGTATTCGTATATCCATTTCATCTTTATAGATACTAAACCTAAAGGAATCAATCGGGATGTTGTGCCGTATATTTATCATTATTACCTGGTCATGATAAAAAGGAGGATTATATATGTTGTGGTTTATTGCAATTATTTTAGGAATCGTGCAGGGATTAGGTGAATTTTTACCAATTTCCAGTTCAGCCCACCTAATTCTTACCCGCTGGCTCTTTGGGTGGGATCCTATTATCAACCAAGCAGGCGGAAATATTGAAATCGCTCTTGATGTAGCCCTACATGCAGGGACATTAATCGCAGTCCTTATTTATTTTTTTAAAGACTGGGTACAGCTCGTTACGAATGGATTAACTAAAGGATTAAAATCAAAAGCAGGAAAAATGTTTTGGTATTTGGTGGCCGCCACAATTCCCGGGGGCCTTGCCGGGCTAGCCTTGGAGTCAGTAATAGAACATTTTGCTCGTTCACAGCCGCTTATTATAGCGGCCGGTCTGGCCATTATGGGCATAATTCTTTACTATGTAGACAAAAATTCAGCTCAGTATATTAAGTATGAAAGCATAACTTTTAGGCAGGCCTTTTTAATCGGCATTGCACAAGCATTGGCGCTAATTCCTGGCGTTTCACGCTCAGGAATAACCATGACCGCTGGACGTTTGTTGGGGTTTTCGCGAGAAACGACAGCTAAATTTTCTTTTTTGTTAGCAACACCGATCATTGCTGGCGCAGCGCTAAAACACACTCCGCAGATTATTCATCACATCACTGATCCTTTATTTTTAATTGGTACACTTATATCGGCGTTAGTGGGTCTATTTTGTATTAGTTTTTTACTTAAATATCTCCAGCGTAATAACTTCGCCATATTTGCAATATATAGACTAGCCGCAGCCGCACTCGTTGCAGTTGTCTATTTTGTTAGAGGTTCATAAAAATACTGTTAACACCATATGAACATATGGTGTTAAGACTACCCAATAAATACGGTTCGATCCCCTAAACTGCACTTTAACAAACAGTGCGATTCTTCATTCATAAAAGTAATATTCCGTTTTACGAACATTTTTCCTAAACTAAATGTAAACCTCCCCCCTTTTGTCAATTAGCAGATGTTAGTTTATGTTAGTTAGAGTTAAATAATTTACTTGCCGTCATCAAAATTTAACCATATAATATAATCAACATATTGCACAACGAAGTGCCAGCTGTAGACATCTGCAGCTGGCACTTCGTTGTTAGAAGGTGATTTATATGTACACAAATATCATCCCCGCAGAACAAGTTTCGCGGTCCTTCAGTGCCTTACGATTGCTCCTGTTTGAAGATACGCCTTCCCAATCTCTTGTTGAACAGTTTTCCCCTTCCCCGGTTTCACCGACGATTACCCCACTTCATCGCCACCTTACCGCCCTTTGTCTCCACAACCCCTACTGGAACGACTTTCGCATTTTGAATCACTTCCAAAAGCTCGGCCTAACCTTAACCCAACAAAACCTGGCCCAACTAAAAAAAGAATGCAACCTCGATAACCGTGAAATCATCTGCAATACCTTGCTAAGACTAGCCACCGACAGCGGCTTAAAATTAAATTCGCGACAAATCAGTTATATTGAACGTGCCAAACCGGAATTTCGTGACCGAGACCTCCAGTCCTCAGCACCAGGGGAGCTTATCGTATACCAGCGACTATTCGGGCGTGGTGTTGGCGATTTTGGACGAGTATACCTTCACGTCTTCGCCGACATGTATACCGGACGTATCTTCGGCGAATTAAACAAAGACCGCAGTGTCACCGCCGGACTCCACGCCCTGAAAAACACAATATTCCCCACTTATAAATACAGCAGCTACCAACTTAATACCATTCTTCATTCAGCCCAGGACGCCATCGACCTCAAACAATTTAACGAATTAGAAACAGTATCAGCATTCTCCGAGCTAGGCCTCCAATGGTTCCCCACTAACCGCACCTTCGGCATGGTCGAAAAATTCGAGCGCTACCTAATCCAACAAAATAATTTCTTTGGCAATGTCCCCGTCCTCTTTTCAAACTTAGAACAAGCTTTTGCCCACCAGCTAGCCCGTTATAATGCCACCAACCGCTGGTTTTCCCGGCGTACTCTTCTGGATTATTAAAATAACTAGAGAAACCCCTTAACCGCCGCAAAACGGTCAAGGGGTTTCTTTAGTTATTCAACAGTGACTAAATCCGTTTTTCCCGCCACATCCCCAAAGGATTATGCTGGGGCCTTAACTTCAGACGGTTCAGTAATTACTGCGATGCACAGGAAACTAATCAGCGCAGCAGCCGCGAAGAAAATAAAAACAGGGTCATAGTTTTTATAAACATCCACCAAATATCCCGCGAAAGTTGGCGAAATCAACCCACTTATATTACCCACGAAAGCCGTTAAGGCAGCCGCTAATGGGTATGTTTTCGCGGTCGTAATCAGCATAGTGTAGGAATAATAACACGAAAACGCGCTATAAAGGAAAAACCCAGTCAAGAACAGCACTATTGATAACATTATCGGGTCATTCGGAACATAAATAAGCAGCAGCATCATAACAATCATCGTCATTGGGGTAAACAGCAAATTTGCTTTTCGACGATTCTTAAGCAATTTGTCGGAAATCAGCCCGCCAATGACGCACCCGAAACATCCACCAAGTGGTTGGGCCGCAGCAACCCAGCCCATATAGGCAAAGGACATTCCTTTACCTTCAACTAGAAACGCTGGAGTCCAGAATATCATCCCGGTCGAGAGAAAGTTTATGAAGCAAAAGCCCAGAGCAAGCCCCCAAATGTTTTTGGAAAAGAACACTTCTGCCGTTTTTTCAACAAGTTTGACCGGCTTGCGAGTAACAAGTTTATCCACCAGTCTTACAAATGTGTTGTCCCGCTCAAGCAAGTGTTCAACAGCAGCAGCCTCGTCCTGGCCATGCTCATCCTTGATATACTCTTGTTCAGCAGCATTGCAATACGGACTTTGTTCCGGTTTGCTGCGAGTGAAAATCCACCATACAACCCCGAGAATAAAACCCGGAATCGCAAACCAATAAAAAACATGCCGCCAGCCATAATTCATCATAATCCACACTGCTAGTGGCGGCACTACAAGCTGTCCAAGCGTAGAAGCACCCATATACAGCCCGGATGCCGTAGCTTGTTCATGTTTCGGGTGCCAATTTTTAATAACCGTCACCCCGCCAGGAGCTATCGGCGCCTCGGCTGCCCCCATACCGATACGAAAGCAAAGAATAGCGAAAGCCGACCTAGCTGTGCCTATTAAATATGTAAAGGCCGAAAAGCCCATGATTGCAAAGCCAATCACACCCCGTGTCCCAAACTTGCCCATCAGAAAACCGAAAGGTAACATCGTAATCAGAAAACCAATAAAATACACGCTGGCAAGTTCCCCCGCCTGCATATTAGTAAGACCAAACTCATTTCTCACTACCGGCAAGACAACTCCCATATTAACACGATCCGCAAAACTGACCGTATACATTAAAATTGTGATTAATAATACAACCCAACGATACTTAGTACGGTTAGCAGTCATAAATAAGCCTCCAATCAAATTTATCTAAAAATAAATCATGTGCATTACTATAAATATTAGTCCGAATTACCCCAGCAACATTATTCTTCTTCTTTTCTCAATCTCGCTATAGCACCTCCAACCCCTGGTTTCACCGGCGTCCATAAACAAAAATAGCACTTGGCTTTTTAATAATGCCGGTGCCTAATAATCATTTTCTAACGGCAACCAGAAAACATTAACCCATAATTTTAAAAACCATAGCCTAACATCTTTACCATTTGCTAAGTTTTTCTTTATTTAATCATCAATAGCATATCTTGTCAATATATATCGAATTTTATAATAATTAGTGAATATTTTAACATAACTCCTTAACATTTTACCCAGTTGCGAATCACTTGATTTTTTCAACCGTGCAGATAAATATCATTATTTACCAGCAATCATTCTCCCCCTGTGCTATAATATATCTATAGTCTGAATCGTTGCCAATGGAGTGGTATAAAATGCATATTGAATCACTAATGTGGTTGTTCCCCATCGCCTTTATGTTCCATGATTTTGAAGAAATTATATTTTTACCAGCCTGGATAAAAAATAATGCCACATATCTAACCAGTAAATATCCTCGTATAGGAAAAAAGCTTGTTTTAAATTATAAGAATAAATCTTCTTCTGCCTTCGCGTTGGCAGTTTTTGAAGAGTTTATAATTCTCGTGATTTTGACGCTAATATGTGTAGAGCTTAAGTATTATTCCTTCTTTGCGGCCCTAGCCTTAGCTTACCTCACTCATGTTATAGTCCATGTCATTCAATTTATTGCCTTAAAAAAATATATTCCGGCTGTCGGCAGTGCTGTTTTAACCGGAATATATAATATTTATAGTTTATACACGCTTGATTACTTAGGCTTCTTAAATTGGGAATACATTGGGATTTTAACACCACCAGTCATTATAGTTATGGGACTAAATTTATTTTTTGCCCTGTGGTTAGCAGATAAAATCATGGCATTGGAAAAGTGATGCTCATTAGACGGTTATCTCCTCCCGCTTAAAGCTGCTGTCTTCGTCATCTTCGGGTTTACTTATTTGACAAATTTGCTATTTTATGTAATAATCCCTTTAATGAGTATGCATACGGCAAAGTTGCCTAAGCTGCATAAAGGTTTTTGAAACCTTACACGTGGTAAAAAACCACGGAGTCATACATTATGACTCCGTGGTTTTTTTTAATTTTCTGGAGGGAGGAAGAAAAATGAGTTGCAAAATCTTTAGAGAGTACAAAAAGCCAATGGCCTTATTTTCTATTTTTATTGGTGTTTTGGGGTTAGCGATGTTAACAGTTTTCCCGACAGAAGTACTATCACCAAACGAGGAAGCAAAAATATTAGAACATAAAAAGCACGTCGCTAAACAAAATGATTTAAAACGATGTACCTTGGAAGAATTAATTTTTGTGATTGCTTGCGAAGAAGACATTAATAATTTTATTGATTACGGGAGTGGCCAAAGTAAAACTCCGGATGTCCAAAATATAATAACGATGGATGTCGCCAAACTTAACACGTCATGGCGTAAAATTAATGATCTAAGTACCCAGATTGATAACGAGGATTTTAAATACGACCTACTACAATCAAATGATGCTATTAATAACTATATAGAATCTATTGGCACGAACAAAATACCAGTAGCTAAAATCACTATGCATAACTCAATTAATAACTTTATTCTTAGACACAATAGCAAATAAACCGCCTAACCGGCGGTTCACTCGGAGGTAAATGTCTATGCACAATGTTTTAATTCTGGGAGGAAGTGGATTTTTAGGAACTGCAATAATTAATGAACTGAAAAAGCATAGTAGATTTAAGGTTTATGCAACATACTTTCAAAGTCGACCAAAGCAATTAATTCTCGACGGAAACTTTAAACTAAACATTGAAGACTTGAATAAAATAAGTAATATCTTAAATATTTCTCAACCTCAAACCATCGTGTCCTGTTTGAGAGGTGATTATACTCAACAGTTGGCTTTACATATAAAAATCGCTAAGTATTTAAAGAAAACTCATGGCAAATTATACTTTTTCTCTACAGCAAACGTTTTTGATTACGATTTAACTAAGCCATACGCTGAAGATGATTTACCGAAATCATCTTCAGCGTATGGAACATTCAAGTTATCCTGCGAGAACAAAATTCTAGAAATATTACATGATAATGCTTGTATATTAAGACTTCCCCAAGTTTTTGGAAAAGCCGCGCCGCGAATGAATCATCTATTAAACTCACTACGTCTAAACGAAAAAGTTGTTGTATATCCCAATTTGTTTTTTAATATAAATATCGACACAATCGTAGCCAAACAATTATGTTACATAATAACGCGTAACTTGACGGGAATTTTTCATTTGGCAACTGGGGATATAGTTAACCAAAAAGATTTTTATCGTCAATTAGTAACTGGTTTGGGATTTACTAATGTAAGGTTTCAAGAAAGCTTTGCTGAAAAAGGCTACTTTGCCCTTTCCACCAAACGGGGTGCCGAACTTCCTGATTGGTTAAAACTAATGAACATATCAGCAATTGATTATCTAATTAATAAAACCCCTATCAGCAACCACAAAACGGGAACTAACTAGACCTAGCAAAATATAGGTCACGCTTTCAGATTAAAAGTGTTGAATAATCGTTTTTAGGGCATCTCCCTTGCTAACAATCGCCATATGATTTGTATTCGGCACTATTTGCACCGTTACTTTATCATTAACCGGTTGTACTAGCGGCGCAAATTGTTCAGGATATAGTTGCTCATCATCGGCCCCGACAATAATCGTAATGGGGGCCGATGTTTTACGAAAGTCCTCTAAGTAGTTATCATTGGCTTTATAATTGTTCCAAAGCCGATAGGAATAAGTTTTTGTTAAGATAGATACATCCTCGGGAACCGCAAACGCGACAACCGGAATGCTGTCAAAATAATGTATGCCGAGCCGGTTTAAAATTGAAATTCCAACAACTCTTGGTACTGAAGCATTGGCCCAGTCTTTATTGGCGGGACGAACAGTTGGTGAATCATAATTAAGATATGGGGACAATAAGATGTATTGCGAAAAAAGATCATTTAGCTGACTTCCGGCTATTCTTAGGGCAAATCCCCCGCCAGACGAATGACCAATCAGGGTAATTGGCGCAGCGGGATAATCTGCCCGAATAAAGTTAACAAAATCCGCCAGATCATCTTCTAGTTGGCCCACATAGTTTATATCGCCGCGGCTTCCCGAATCGCCATGTCCGCGCACATCCAACGCAAATACTGTAATTCCGTTATTACTCAACACCTTGCCTAAGGCGTGCATTGAAACACTACTGCCGGAAGATCCATGAACAAGAATAGCTACTTTATCCGGCGAGCCACGATAAACCCGATATGCTAATTGGGTGTTATCACGGGCAGTAAAATACGACACCGTCGGCAAACCTCGATAATCTAAGCTTTTAGCAGTACTATCAATTGAACTCATTACCGGTGGTGACTTCGGCCCGAGCATAATACTCACCCCTACGATAACGATACAAATCACGATAATCGCAAGCATTACATCCTTAGCAAATTCCCCCAAAATCATTTATACCTCCACTTTTCCCTGAAGGTCTCTTTTCATAATGTTGATTTATCGAACAGTTGTTTTGTTAATTAGTGCCGCGACGAACTGTTTTAATAACTTTCTCTAAATGGTCTAAATGCTGTGAAAAAGCCTTTCGACCTTCATCGGTTAATGTATAGCTTGTTTTTGGCCGTCTATTTAAAAAGTTTTTTTCCACCTGAATATACCCTTTTCCTTCTAAAACTCGCATATGAGCCCCAAGGTTCCCATCAGTAGCATTAAGTTGACTTTTTATTGTAGAAAAATCCACATTCTCCAGCGTAACTAATAATGTCATTATCCCAAGACGGATTTTAGATGAAAATACTTCGTTGAACTCTGCTGGATTAGTCACCTCTAACTACCCTTTTTCTTAAGAACAGACCGGTTAGCACTAAGCAGCCACCGCAAGATATTGCCAGCCAAATATTTTGTAAGGGCAATGAAAGATATAACGACGCTAACGTACTTAAAATAAACCAGCAACCAACAAGTATAAAATCCCGGCCAATAAATATCCCTGTTGCAATATAAATTACGCCAACCTGAAATGGCCAATAAGCATTAAGTATAATAGGATCAGAAGTGCGTATTATCAATAAGCCGAATACTAAAAAGGCAGCTATAGCTAGAACAAGTGCTAAGAAGTACAGCCGTTTTGCAAGAGATTGCGAATGATTATACGGCTTTTCTAAGGAAAAGTGAACCATGATGCCTACGCTCACGGCTGCTGGCCAGATCATATAAGGCTGATACCAAAGCGTACTGATATAACCCAAGATCACCACGATACCCCATATTAGGAAGTACTTATATCCTTGGGCCGCATCCAGGCGAGTTTTCCGAGTTAAATCCCGCAGATATGTAATTTGGTCAAGCATTTCTTTTTCCTTCATTGAAATATCCTCCTGTTTTTAACTTTATATTACAGAGTACTCTGTTTAAAGTCAATAAAAACAGAAAGAGAATATATAAAATTAATACACACCGTATTCTCACCTTACTACACCTCCACCCTTTTCCGAGCCAAATACTCCGTCACTAGTTGGCATTCAATAACTCTTACAAAATAATTCTTTCCTTTATAATACTATTCTGACCGCGAGACCTATAGAAAACACCGCACATAACAATTGATGTCACCATATCGTTTTTCATTCAAGATGACAAAATGGCCGCAACCCATTGCTGAGTTACAGCCATTTTTCACTTATAGTGGTGGAGCGTATTACCGGAAGCTATATTGCTTTCATAATTCGGCAGTTATTGCTCCGGCACTCCTTCTACACCGTAGCTGAAGGTTTCGCTAAAAGTGTAATAGGGTTCAGGCATTCTTGGATAATCCATAGGAACCCGTGTTTTACTATAAACCTGATAATTCACGCCCGGATAGTTTGGTCCAGGCAATTGGAAACCGTCACGTTTAGGCGGAGTCATATCATTGCCATCTTTGTCTTTGCCCCCCGCCGAAAACATTGGCGCCTGGTACGATTTATCGGTCCAGCTTTTACCTACATCAACGACTAAATCAGTAACAACTAGCATGTGCCAAATTTTCCATTGACCGTCTTCTTTAACAAAGTCCACCGCGTATTTTTCCCATATCCACTGACCGGAAGGACCATCAGGGCCAACTTCTGTTACTTGACCGGGAGAGTACCACAAACCCTTGGCAGTCTTACCATCACCAGCCACTTCGATAATTGGCGTTGTCGTAGTATGAAAGATCATTGAACCGACGCCATAGATCTCCTGGTCACTTTTACCGGCAAGTTCTGGATACATCTTTTTCATCTTTTCGGTAGCTTCATTCGTCATGATTTCGCAGCCATTTCGATAGGTTTCATACAGTAGCTTGTACCCAACAAAAAAGCCTTGGTTCTGACCGAAACTAGGATTAGGGGCCTTTTTGCACCATATTGTGTCAATCTCATCCTTATTTAATTTTAACGAATGATAATACTCATGTTTACTCATTACGTTCTCTATCTCCTGGTAATCTAACGCCCGTTGCGCCATTTGTTCCGAAGTTAGCTTTCTGGGAACATACTGCCCAGCAAAGCACAACGAGGTGCTTAACGCCACCAAAAGACCTGCCACCAGACCTATTACGCATTTGTTGTTGATTTTCATATGTATCCTCCTTGTAAAATTTATTTAATACCATTTTCCCAAAGCAGTTTTTCTTCACCTCCTCCTTTACCAGCGTTACGATTTTATCTAACTTTGCGACGAAATAGTCACAAAATAAGCCCCTGATAATTTATCTGTGCCACCGAATTTAACTCCGTCGTATTACATTTCTCGTAATCACCGATCATGACCTGGCCGTTTATTCTCCACAAAATTAAAGGTTATTTGAACACAAACCAGCGAACCCGCGGGTATACTAAGTTAGAAAAACAGTTCCCACTGCGCCCGGTATACTTTTCGGTCATCATTGGTCCCAATTTCTTTGCCGATCATGTACCAAGCAGTCAGCTTAGAATTTTCCATCGGCACATAATCAACCCCAAACCGAATCCCTTTGAAATTCAAATCCAGAATACGATCCTCTGTATCGGTGGTGGTGTAATAGACCGCATTCTCCGGCACTTTCCGGTAAGATACAAACGCATCCCCGCTCCCAGGCACTGCCGCGTCAGCTTCTTTATATTGTAAGGTTGTCAAATATGCTTTATTGTTAGTATCCTGGTCCGATTTAGCTGCCGCCGCAGTAATAAGAAAATCATTAGCTACTTTGGTGTCAAACCCTACGCTCAGATATCTTGTTTTCGCCCCATAATAGTCAATTACTTGGTAACCAGCCATTACACTGCCGGTCTTCCCCTGCCAAATCATATCAATTCCGTTCAGGGCCGACTCATCATTTGTTTTAGAACTACTTATCGTTGTTTTTACATCAGTACCATAGCTCGCTTCCCCGCCCATCGTTCTAGTATCAAAAGCCAATCCATATACCGGCTTATAGTAAAATCTCCCCCATTTTACGGTTGTGGCACCAATCGGGCCGGTAAAATAAACCTGTTCCGCTTGCGCATTTTGCACCGTCGGACTGGTATTTAACGCATTATAGCCACCCGTACTGCTTGTCGAGGCATTAAATTGTCTCTGCCATTCGCTTTCGGTTTTAACAGACCAATCTTTATTTATGTGATATACAAATTTAACATTGATATTTACATGATTATCATTATACGTTTTTGCCCCGGATTGCTCGTCGAACCGGATTCGAGAAGAACCGTAGATTTCAACTTTGTCAGTCTTAGCTTCTAGTTGTTGTACGCGATCAACCATTTGATCAAGTTCAGCCTTATATTCCTCAGCCAATCTCGCAATTAACGCTTTATCTTCAGCATTAGCTTTAGCTTCTTTCGCCATCGCCCGAGCCACAATAACCGCAAATTCGTAACGGGTAAGCGTTTTGTCACCGTTAAATGTGGCATCGCCAAAACCTTCGATTATGCCGTCAGTGGCAAGTTTATTAACCGCACTATAAGCCCAATGGTTGGTAGGAACATCATTAAAATCAGCCGCATTAGCGATACCGGCGAACGTCAACAGCATTATTGCCGTCGCAATAACCCAACCTGTTTTCATCTCTATCTCTCCTCAACTTACAAAAATATAATCATTCCAAAGCGCCACCATTTGTTTGTCCAAAGATCACCACTATTAGTCGCTCGATAATCGATAAATCTAATCGTGGCTACAGCTTTTTCGGTCAAAACATTGGACCAGCCAATTTCATAACCCTTCACACCATGATGGGGCGCATCATTTTTCGCAGCATCATAGACACTGCAGATTGCCGCCAGGCTTTCCACCTTGAAAAAGGTAATCCACCCCTGCTGAGATCCTCGTTGCATAAAATTAGCAAGTTTAGTACCAAGCCCCACCGCCCAGGCATCATTATCAGTCTCATAAGTAGATTTACCATGAACCGCCGTCAAAACTATCCTATTGGCAAACGTTTTATCAATACCGCATTCCAAGTAATTTCGCCCTGGTACACTATTATCGCTTTGGAATACCCGATGGTAGCCAACCTTAAAGTTAGTGCTGGCATTAAGGGGATACGTGATATCTGAACTCATAAACCGTGGACAATTCACAGTATATAGGGACGTTGCTAAATTATTTTCGCCTAAATCTATCGTCGCAAAAGTTAAATGAATGTTTGGGGTACTGCCAAAGGCAACCTGAGCACCGGTAATTTGATCTCCAAATAGCAATCCGTCGGTAAAGTTATAGCGGAAGCGTCCCGCCGTAAGAATGGTATCGCCGATTTTACCTGAAATAGAATTATAGAAAGTCGGCGGAAATTGTAATCCCCGCGAAGTTTCGCGCCAATCTCGGGTATATTCCATTTGATTCAAAACCGTCCAATTGTCATTCACCTTATAGAAAGTGTCTAAACAAAGTTTGTGAACCCCTTCGAATTTATTCCCGTCCTGAGTAAATTTGTCGGCTTTACCGAGGTTGTTATTTTTCACATCATTGTAATCTTGGGTTATTATCAACACCCCTGCCATCCTTAGTTTGTCGGTTTTATGCTCCAACGCCGCAATTTTAACTCCTATACTTTTTAATTCCTGCGAAAATTCAGCTGATAATTTGTTAATTAAAACTAAATCTTCCGCATTAGCATTTTCAATTCGGCCCATCGCATTGGCGACAATTGCCGCCATTTCTTTACGAGTAATCGGCTGTGTTCCATTGTAAGCAAATTTACAATCGGCGTTAATAAGCCCATCGCGCGCCAATTGAGCCAGAGCACCATACGCCCAGTGCCGCACCGGAACGTCAGCAGCAGCCTTAGCCGCCAAAGCTGTGCTGGCCAGTCCCAGCACAGCTACAAGTGCCAAGACCACGACTATCCACTTTTTCACTAACTTTCCCCCTTTATTCTTCTTGCAATACCTAGATAAGTTCGCTTGGTTCAAACCGTTATTGCTCCCTCCTTTAGTCTTGTCATGATCAACCGCCACCGTAAATTTGACCAGCACTAATCCCAAACCAAACTATTTGAAACATTCAGACTTTTTCAGTTTGTCCATTCTGTTACCGCAAAACTATCACCAATTTAACAATTTCCGTATAATAAAAGAGTGGCTTAATTTGCTATAATATAAGTGTAAGTTAATAAAAACGCGCCATCCGCAACTTAGCTTTCATTATTTATTGCGGCTTATCGCCACATTTACGGTTATAGCATTTTTGCATCTTCTTTAAATCAATATCATTTTATAGTCTTTAAAGCGTTAATTTCAACAATCGATGCTTATAGCTATTATTTTAGTGGCTTTTCGCCACATTGTCAATTATTTTGTAGCTTTTCGCTACATTTGTTTTGTGACGTTTCGCAACAATATATAATTGTGAGTGAATGTACAGAAGGCGGTGTGTCCATTGATTGGAGAACGATTAAAAAGTTTACGAATCGAGCAAAAAAAAACCCAGCAGGAAATGGCCGATACCTTTGGTATTGCCAGAGGAACATACGCCCATTACGAAATCAATCGTCGCGAGCCAGATAATGCAACTCTCACTAAACTCGCTGACTATTTTAATGTTACTACTGATTACCTGCTGGGCCGCTCCAAAAACCGGACAACCCAACAAAGCAGCTTAACTGATATTCCAGCCGCCGCTTTATTGCCCAGAATTATGGAGAAATACGACCAAATGCATTTATCAAGCGAAGAGCAAGCCGCCCTTAACCAGCTTCGCGAAATGCCTTCCCCAAAACAGGCAGAGTTACTTCAACGATTGATCGATAAAATTAAAAGCCTCCCGGTTGAACACCAGAAGGCTTTAGGAGTAATTATTGATTCTCTTGCTTCATCTCAGAAATAATTTCTTGCAAAAGCAACCGCGCTAATAACTCAAGCTCATCATCCTCCTCATTCATCCTATCACCCTCCGCCTACTCGAAATCTCAAAGCTTTACTGTTTAGAAAACGCTATCCCTCAAAGGATTATTGTTTAAATAAATCATCTACCGCCACTTGTAAACTCGCAGCAATAAATTCCAGTTCTTTAAGCTTAGGCAGTTTAATGTGATTTTCAAGTTCTTGCAACGTACTCTGCGCTATTCCCGCCCTTTTTGCCATCGCCCGCTGCGACAAACCTTTCTGTAATCTTAGTTCCCTAATTCTCAGCGTCATTTGCTATTTCTGTCCCATCTGGCAACATAGAATAACTTCGTCCCCAGGACGTCCGCCCGGATTTTGGGACATAAGGTATAGTTCTTCTCGGTCAATTTGCTTTTTCCTATTATTTATATAGAAATTTTTCCCATTTTTTTATAGTCTTACAGTTATCCACGCTAGACATTCCCCCTCGCAATTTTTTTAGTCTACCGAATCTTCACTGCCCATAGTTCCCCTTTAACTAGAGGAGCTATGGGCAGTAATTTTTTGGTTCCACTCAATTCAGAAGTTATTGGCAAACAGCAAATTTAAGATATACAATAACGGTCATGTTGTATCCATGTCCCCATGTATCGGTATCCCTACCTGTCTTTAGAAGTAAAATTCCATTTGCCCGCGATATACTTTAATATCTGTCAAACTGGTTGTCGCATCTTTACCCTTCATGCACCAGACCGTAAGCTTAGTGTTGGTCATGGGAACATAATCAAAACCGACCCGTAATCCTTTGAAGTCTATATCCAAAATGCGATCTTCAAGATCTTGAGAAGTATAGAAAACTGCATTGGTAGGGACTTTACGATAGGATGCAAATATGTCATTTGATCCCACAATCTCAGAGTTAGCGGCTTTGTACTGTACTTGAGCAAGATACGCTTTATTGCTGGTAACCAGGTCTGATTTGGTCGCAGCCGCCGTAAAGTGGAAATCATTAGCTACTTGGGTATCAAAACCAACGCTGATATATTTATTTTTCACACCGCTAATTTCCGTTGCTTGGTAACCGACTTTTATCTTGGCATTTTCGCCAGCCGCCCATTTGATATCCAGCCCGTTGAATTTATAATCATCATCGGTCTTGCCCGTACTAAACGTTGTTTTTAGGGTATGACCAACGGTCATCTCACCACCGGTAATCTTAGTATCAAAGGCTAAACCATATACCGAGTTGTAGCTATATTTACCAATTACTACGTTAGTTCCACAAACCGGCCCAGCAACATATAGCTGTTCCATTTGTGAATTAACCGCATCATTTACCCCCCAGTTTGCTTTATCAGTCAGAGCATTCATGCCGGCTGAGTCGCCGTCGCCGGGCCTATCCAGCTGTCTCTGCCATTCGCCTTCCGTCTTGATCATCCACTCATCATCGATTTTATAGGCAATTGTAAAATTGATGTTAAAGTGAATGTCATCATATTTGGAACCATTAGACTGTTGGTCATCACGGATCCGGTTAACACCGGATAATTGAATTGCACTGGTTTTTTCTTCTAGCGAATTTATCCGCACCCCGAGTTTTTCAAGTTCTTCTTTGTATTCGATTGCCAATTTATCAATCAGCGTTTTTTGCTCGGCGGTAGCTTGATCTTCTTTCGTTATCGCCTTAGCAACGGCAACAGCAAATTCATACCGCGTAAGGATTTTATCACCGTTAAACCGGGCCTGGGCATCACTATCGAGAATACCACCGGCGGCAAGTTTTTCAACCGCGCTATAGGCCCAATGATTGGCCGGAACATCCGTCGCCGCGGCAGCCATGCCCGTAAATCCCCCAACTAAGATTAACGCCAACATTACAACCAAGCTTATTCTCATTATCATCTCTCCTCGTATACCATCAGAATCAAGACCGCACTTTATGCTGTAACCGGCTTACATAAAGTACTGAATCTGGGCTCGATACCATTTTTGCTTCCAGTTGTCGCCAGCAGTTGTTGCTTTCATGTCATCATACCTTAAAGTAAGTATTGTTTTGACCATCACCACAAAATTATAGCCTATCTCAATTCCTTTCACCCCATGACTATTGTCATACAATCCCCACTTTGGCACAAGATTGGCATTAATATCAGTTCGGCCCACAGCCAGCCAGCAGTAAGAATCACCGGCTTTCATCATATCCGGTCCATGCCCAGGAGGACTGATCTGCGCCATATAGGCCAAATTATCGGTCGGAAAAGTAGATTTAACATAACCAAAAGTCAGCGCCAGCTTGTCCGATAGTTTTTTCTCAACGCCGCCTTCAAAATAATTCCGACCGGTTACGCTGCCATCGCCAGTATATACGCGGTGGCAGTCAGCTTTCACGGTCATGGTGTTGTTGAGTTGATAGGCAGTAACAATACTCATGTAACGCGGACTATTTACCCCCAATAAGTCCGTGGAATGATGCGAACCAACATATTGATCAACCGTGCCGAAATTTAAGGATACTTTATTCTTGTCGCCAAAGGCAATCTGCGCCCCGGTTGCAATGTCGCTGAATACCAGGCATTCCGCAGAGTCTAATAGATATCTGCCGACAGTAACGGTAGTCGCTCCTACCTTCCCGGACACATTCATTATTTTTACTTGATCGTGGGCTGAACTAAATAACGCATCTGACCGCCAAAAATCCCTTTGCCATTCTATTTGATGCCAAAACGTCCAGTTATCATTGATTTTATAAAAAGTGTCGAACGGAATATCAATCGTTTGATCCCGGTTGGTCCCAGTGGTCCCTCCATATTGCTGCAAATGACCATTAACCGTAGCATTTTTAGTTTTTAAGTAGTCATAGCGATAAAAAATCGAGGGAACGATCATGAGTTTGTCCACTTTTTTTTCCAAGGCCAGAACATGTACGCCAAGGTTATTAAGTTCAGCGGCAAATTCAATTTCCAGTTTATGAATAAGTAATTTATCCTCAGCATTACCACGGTCAATTCTTGCCATAGCATTGGCAACCATAACCGCCATTTCATAGCGGGTGATTACGTTGTCCCCTTGATAGCTATGATCGCCCGAACTTTGAAGAATGCCATCACTGTCCAATTTTTTTACGGCCTCATACGCCCAATGGTTTGCCGGAACATCATCAAACGCGTTCACAGCAGCAAATCCCGTACCGGCAAACACCATCTTATATACTAGCACCAAGCTAATTACTACCCACTTCTTCATTAACTTTCCTCCTTAGTATTAGTAGTGCAGCAATTTCGGCTAAAAGTAAAACTCCATCTGCCCCCGATATATTTTGATATCGGTTGTGATTGTTGTATCCTTTCCATCCATACACCATAGGGTGAATTTAGTGTTTTTCCTGGGAATATAGTCAAACCCAAAGCGTACCCCTTTGAAATCTATGTCAAGGATACGATCTTCAAGATCTTTGGTGGTATAGTAAACTGCATTAGCTGGGATCTTTTTGTACGATACAAATATGTCGCCAGAACCTATTATCTTAGCATCGGCGGCTTTGTATTGCAGTTCTGAGAAATAAGCATTATTGCTGGTAGATTTATTGGATTTAGCCATCGCCGCGGTGATAACGAAATCACCGGTTTTGCTGTCAAAGCCCAAACTGCGGTAGTCGGTTTGGCTGCCACCAATGTCGATAGTCTGATAGCCTGCTTTTACGTTAGCCGCTTTATTAGCCCGCCAGGAAACTTCTATCCCCCTAAAACCGTTTTTAGCGTAAGTATTAGCAGCACTAAGTATGGTTTTCACCTTGTCCCCGAAGGTAAATTGTCCGCCTACAACACTGGTATCCATCACCAAACCATACACCGGTTTATATTTGAATTGTCCCATATCCGCCGTAGTTCCCACCACCGGCCCGGTAATATACATCTGTTCCATTTGCGAATCCACCCCCGAATTGGTCTCGGGGTCCAGTGCATTCCAACCGGCTGTATTACCAAGACTAGGATCCTCAAATGACCTTTGCCATTCGTTTTCAAATTTTAGCGTCCAGCCGCTGGCAAATTTATAAGCATAGTTAAGGTCGATGTTAATGTGTTTATCGTCATAAACAGTTCCAGCCGACTGTTGATCAAACCGGACCCGAGCCGTGCCGGAAACCTGAATGGCATCAGTCCTATTTTCCAAGGAACTGACACGAATACCCAAACCCGTTAGTTCTGCTTGGTATTCAACGGCAAGCTTTTCTAGTAATATTTTATCTTCAGCACCAGCCTTATCCGCTTTCATCATTGCCCGGGCAACAATCACCGCAAATTCAAAGCGGGTAAGAGGTTTATCACCGCTGAACCTGCCGCTGTCATACCCGTCAACAATGCCATCAGCAGCAAGCTTTTTGACCGCACCATACGCCCAGTGATTGGCAGGAACATCGCCGGTGGTTCCTGCCGCCGCTCCGACTATCCCGGTAACCCCCCAGACTAGAATCAGCACTAAAGTTATCGCCACGCTTTTTTTCATCTTTATCTCCCCTTAGGCTTTTTGTTGGGTGAAATATAAGTGTTTTAACTAGTTACAAAAATGAGAAAGCTCACTGTTGCAGCACTCGCTTTTATCGACGTTTTTACAAACCGCCATACTAAACGGAAGGCACCACAACAATGAGCTACTCTCTCTTCCCATAGCGGAATACGAAAGAATTGGAGTTATGTTAAAATTGGGCTGAAATCACCTCAATACCGTGAATGCATTTCTACCTCTTTATCATTATTATTTCAGCAGTGCATATTTTGCAGCTTCTTCACCAACCATATAACCGGAGTTAAAACACCAACTGAGAGAGGCCGCTCCCGGGGCATAATTTTGTGTAATCCAACCGCTGGCAAGATCGCCGACAGCATACAACCCGCTGATTACACTACCACTGGTATTGATTACCTCCAGCCTTTCGTTAATCTTTAGGCCGCCATGCGTAGTATCATAGAACCGATGACCCAGAATGGCATAGAACGGAGCTTTGACGATTGGCCGCAAGAAATCCTTGTTTTTAATAAAATCGGCATCATATCCGGCTTCACAAAACGAATTATAGCGTTCAACCGTTGCGGTTAATGTTTTTGCGTTTACGCCAAGGGCCGCGGCCAATTCTTCAATTGAATCCGCAATGAATACCCGCCGTCCATCATTCTCTTTTTCAAGATCTTCTTTGAGGCTAAGCATATATTCAATTTCATGTTTAGACCGAGGATCTTCTTTAAATTTCTCAATAATATAGTCACGAGTTGCCTCGTCGTAGATACCATAAACAATGGTTCCCGGCTGCTTGCCCATGGCATAGAAGCCTCTGAAACTTACTGTTTCATCAACAAAACGTTCACCGTTTTTATTAATCCAAATGCTCTCCGGCCGGATTAATGAATTGTGGACACTGAAGGCCCAGGGATGATGGCACGGCCCCCCTAATTGAACGCCGTTATACTCGCCGGTTTGAGCACCGATAGCTCGGGCCATCGTAATTCCGTCACCAGTCGAATGGCCCAAGCACAATCTTGCTACGTCGCCATCAATATTAAAAAATTCCGGAAAAAATTCTTTTAGCATCTCTTTATTCGCGCCAAAACCGCCGGAGGCAATCACCACTGCTTTAGCCTTAATATGAATTTCCTTTTCAAGCCCGGTTGCCACCACCCCAATCACCGTTCCGGCATCATCAGTGAGTAGTCTGTCGGCTTTTGTTTTTAGCAGCAGTTCAATTCCCAGCTTATCAAATTCCTTCACCATTGTTTCAACAACGCTGCTGCCGACAAACCCCGGACCATGCGATGGATCTTTGCCGTTATGCGGGCTCTGCCGTTTGGGCATTAACATCATCGGCGTCGGATGGTTATTATCCATTTTGAAAATCATTCCTTTAGAAACTAGCCAATCAACAAACGTACCAGAATTATTTATATATCTGCGAACAATTTTGGGATCAGCGGCCCATTCCATGAAATCCATTGATGATTTAAACACTTGATCAGAGCAGTCTTTAAGTCCAGCTTCGCGCTGTATTTTTGCATTAGTCGCAAACATCCCGACTGCCATCCAGGCATTACCACCGGCTCGGCCGGTTTTTTCCAAAACAATTACTTTTTTTGCGCCGCACTCGACAGCTCTAACCGCCGCCACAGTCCCTGAACCTCCCCCACCAATTATGACTACATCACACTCACGCTGTTCGATTTCAGTTTTTTCGTCAAATTTCACTTCTTCATAGAATTGACTATCTAGGCTTTCTAATTTAGGCATAATGTTTTCTCCTTAATTTTTATTTTAGTAATTACAGCATTTTTTTAATAGCGGCATGCCTATATGGTTATTGACATTCCTCATTGGCCTTTCTAGCATTCAGTTCGGCGATAATTTGCGGATATTCTTTTTCTAGTTTGTAAAAATAGAGGATTATTGCCTGCAATGCGGCAGAAATCAGTGGTATATATATAAAGGAAGCCTTTATCATAGCAATGGCCGATTCCGGCTGAACAGCGCCTTCGACACTGATGTAGCCGCCAATCGCCAACAGCAAGCCGAAAAACGCGGCTTGGACAGCTTGGCCAAATTTCTGGACCATGTTAAATACACTATAGGAAAAACCAACAGTTCTGACCCCGGTTTTCCATTCCCCGTATTCAACCGTATCCGCAATCATTGAGTTCTGGGTTGAAGTCATCGCGGCTTGAGCAAATGATGACAGGGCCAACCCAATATACAAAACCCAACTGCCGGGAATGGCAATGATTCCTAGATAGGAAATCACGGTAAGTAACGCTCCACCTAGCGAAACATTCCGCTTGCCAAACTTTTTAATAACAATTGGTGATAGCACTAATCCAGCAATTGTCGGAGCCATCGTCAAAGCAAACATATAGCCCAAAACACCCATGTCCATTACGACATATTTGGTATAGTAAACTAGCGCCACCATCCCGGTATTCATCGATACAAGAAAAGTTCTGGCTACCAACATGATCCAATATTTATTTTTTAGTAGACAGGTAAGTTCGTCCTTAAAATTGGTGAAATTAATCTTCGGCTTAGCCGGCGCTTTTACCCGTTCTTTGGTCCCAGCAAACGCTATTATGTGGAATATAAGAATAACAACACTCAAAATTGCAAAGGTGGCAAACCAACCACTTTTGCCACCGCCAAAGGCCTCTACCAGCGGATTAATTACGAATCCGATTACTAACATAAAGCCCATGATAACAATCCCAGAGGATATTTCTAATTTGGACCGTTCAAATTGAATCGATGTTGCCATTGCCAAAAAGGCATTTTGCGGAATCATATACATAGTAAAACAAATAACTGTGGCAAAATTATAGGTGAAGAAAGCGTAAACCACTTTAGCGGTTTCACTGCTGAAGTTCGGCATCGTAAACAGCAGCATCAAGCCGAGTGAAAATGGAATCGCCGACCAGAGGAACCAGGGACGTACTTTCCCCCATCTAGAGTTAGTCCGGTCAATAATCGCCCCCATGGTAAAGTCAGCAAAAAAGTCAAATATTCTGCCGACCATAAGTATTAAGCCGACTGCCGCGGCCCCAATACCGGCAATATCGGTAAAGAAAAAAGTAGAAAATGAGCTTACCGCAAATTGGGTTACGCCAGAGGCCCCACAGCCTAATCCATAAGAAATCATTTCTTTTGGTGATACCTTTTCAGTAAGCGCGGTGTCTTGGTGAACACTTTCACAATTGCCTGTTGCTAACGTTGGTTGACTGCTCACAAGAATCATCCTTTCATGTTGATTAGGGTTAGAGTTTCTAAACTATACTTTGTACAGAGTAGTTGTTTAAAGAGAAGTTAATCGAATTTTAAACTTGCTCGTTCAGCGCTACAGGCATCGCGTTTACCTGTATTCAGGTTCCATCGGCCGATTAAGGATGAATCGTTTGGTAAATTCATAATAATCGTTCAATACTAAATCGAGTGATTATTATGAATTTAATTATAGTTAAAATACATTGTTTTAGCTTTATCCGGAATAGCAAAATTTGTCTTTGCATTTTGTCTGAAACAGCTAATTGGCTAAAAGTAAAACTGCAAATTCTAATAAAATTTGCAGCAATAAAGTTCTATCGTTTTTCAAGATACTGTTTTGTATATGAATCAGGCGGAAAGCTTTTTAAAAAACGGACAATTTTCAAGGAATGATAAAGCGAAAAAGCTATTTCCTCGTCGGCGAGATTTACCCCCAGTATTTCAGATATTTGTGTCAGACGGTATTTGATGGTATTTAAATGGACATGAAGTTCCTTGGACGTCTTTATTTTATTACTACCACTTTTTAGATAAGTATATAAAGTAGTAATAAGTTCTCCAGCGATATCACCATCATGTTCAAGCAAATTAAAAATACTTGAGTGGCAAAAACACATTAAGTTATCAAATGTAGAGCTTAGTTCCATCATGTGATATACGCTGTAGCCTTCATATGTATAAAGATACCGGCCGGGATCAATGCGGCTTCCTATTTCAACCGCTTTACGTGCTTGAAAATACTGGGCCCGAATATCTATAATCGAAAAAAAGGCATTACTAATGCCTGCTTGCAATCCATTTGCCGTTAGTATTGGAATTAACGGCGCAACAGCAGCTTTAAAGTCAGCAATACGCTGATCGGCACTATATAAAAGAATCATGCTATTTTCATAAATAAACCCTTTCGTGCCAATTAATTGATAGGTTAGTAATTCTATTAGTCGTTGCATCGCACTACCGCTCATTTCGGGCCGGTCTTGAGTCTGGATAGTCAGTACGTATAAAAAATTTTTAAACTTTAATTGCAACGCTTCCATACTCATAGCAATGGCCTTACGGTTTACTAAGCTAGAATCAAGTAATGTTTTGAGAAACGCCTCTGCCTTCCCCGTTTCGGTCTCTCTGATATTGGATACATGGATTCTTAACAGCTCAACAACTAAAAAATTACCAAGTACCGCCGCTGCCTCATAATCATAATCGGAAAGCGGCTTTATAATAGCCAAAACTTGCAGATATCCTTCAACCCTCCCCCCAGCTATAAGCTTTTTGCATGCTCCAGGGGAATCACCACCGAAGTTAACTTGTGAATCTGCTGCTGATGTCCGAAATATTTTCTTGTACTCTTGCTGAATCTGCTCGGTGGTTACAACAGAATCAACTTTATATTCACTTGAACTTAAATTAATCCCCAGCGCATCTTTAATATCTTCCGGCTTCGTATAACCGATTATTTTTTGGTGAGAATCGACGACAATAATCGGATTGCCCAAAAAAACAAACCCCACCTCCAGCATCTGGTTAAAATCATTACAGCATAGTAGCGATTTCGCTAATTCTGATAACTTAGAAGAACGCAAGCCCAATTCATACATAATATCAGCAATGTCTAACATTACTTTGCTAATGTCATCGCTACGGACAACGACAACCGATTTACCAGGAAAAAGGCTTTGGTCAATTAACAAAGACTGCTCGGCGACACATAAAATAGGAGCAAGAGAATCTATTGTACCCATCTTTTCTAATCCCACAGGTGTAGCAATATACAAAGCCTCGGAACAAATCACTTCTGAAATATCGGCTGGCAATCGTTCGATTTTTATAATATCGCGCGAAATATTGCCATAAACTTGGACACTAAATTTTTTTTCTAATTCTCCAACAAGAAAAGCCAGATCAAACCGCATAGAACTACCACTCCTTTCACCTAAACAAGCCGTATCTCTCCACCAATATTAGTGGATCTACAGCAAATAAATTAATGTTTCTCATAAAAAAACAAAAAACCTGCAAAGTTTCCATAATTTGCAGGTTTCTTATATGCCGACACCCAGTCAATATAGTTTTAACATCCCCCCAATAGATTTATTGAAAATATATAACAAAAAAGCCAATCAAGATGATTTTAAACCACCTCAACCAGCTCTTTTACTAGCCGTATTAAACTTTTCCTTACAAAAAGCCATCTATTTCGACCCCGCTGGATCTACCGCAACCGCAATTCGCGTTATCCCGCTTTGGCGAATAGCCTCCATCAACTCAACCACCCGCCCATGTTCAACACTTCGATCAGCATTAATGACCACCGCCACTTGATTGGTCTGGTTCTGATTTATTAGCCTCAACGCAGCCTCCGCGACCGACGCGAGCGGTTCTTTATTGTAAAATAGATTATTTTCTTTAGTCAGCGTCAGCGTAACCACTTGCGGTTGCGTATCCCGCACCCCAGACGCTTGCGGTAAATTAACCGGCATACTTTCTGCATTCGTCATAGTAAGTGTTGCCATCATGAAAAAAACCAAGAGAAAAAACATCGTATCAATCATTGGGATAATTTCAATCCGCGCTTTCTTGACTGGCTTACGCGACAATTTCATGTCGATTGCTCCTTCGCCGATTTTCCCAACACTATTTCCAACTGGCTTGCATAATACTCAATTAATTCAGTTTCCCGTTCAATTCGCGCGATAAAATAATTGTAGGGAATAAGAGCAATCACTGCTATGGTAATGCCAGTAGCTGTCGCAATAAGAGCTTCAGCAACCCCGCCGGTAACAGCGTGAGGGTGCCCCATCCCCGACACCGCCATAATCTGAAACGAATTAATCATCCCCACAATTGTGCCCAACAACCCTAATAGCGGCGACAAGGTAACAATTGTATCCAGCACCGGCATACCACGCCGCATCGCCGCCAGTTCTAAAATCGAAGCCGCTTCCATTACCTGCGACAAGCTGCCCGGACAAACAATACCGGCTGCCAACACCCTGACTACAGGCAACGCCGCCTTATTACTTATGTCTCGTACTTCAGCGATACGTCCCTGCTCAGCCAACACCAACACTTGTTCAGCAGCATCCGTTGTTTTAATCCGCCTAAAAAACAAAAACCTTTCAATAATAACCCCCACGGCTACAATCGAACAAATCAATAGCGGCAGCATTATCCAGCCGCCTTTAAACAACTCCTGCATCTTAATCCCCCACATCCCAGAAAATTTTCATGCATCATTCAGCATAAACCTTACCCTCACACTATGAAAACTGGCTATCGGAACACCGTTCTTTTTGGCTGGTGAGAATCGCCATTTTTTTACCCCTTGACAAGCAGCCGCATCCAAAACCGTATGCCCTGAACTTTCTTGCACCGATACCGCTTGGGCATTACCGCCATCATCAATAAGAATACGAACAACCACCAAGCCTTCCACCCCATCTTTTTTAGCCGACTGCGGATAATTTGGCTTCGGCGCATAAAGACACCCTGCCGACGAATCACCTCCACCGGCTGCTCCTTCGCCGTTAGCATTAGTACCACCACCGTCTGCAACCCCCACGTTACCAGTCATACCATTATTGCCAGTACCGCCAGAACTAACAGCCACCAATTGAGTTACTACCGCGGCTGAAGACGTCTCATCCGCCATGCTCTCTGACGAAACCTCAGCCACCGCCGATATTTGTTTTTCCTCTGACGCTGCAGAATACGCTTCATTGGTCATTGTCTCTATACTCTTCTTTTCTTCCGCGGTAGCCCCCGTTGCCGTCATCATTGTCGTCATATTGCCAATATCCAACACCTTGGCCTCGACAATATCAACTTCAAGGTTTTCCGGTTCCGGCATCGCTGCCTCCCCCCAATAAAGCGACGATACCCCAACAACTAAACTAATAACTGCTATATGTACAAACACCGAAATTACGGTTGGTTTCCCATAGGGGGATTTAAACCAAAAAAATTTATTGCTCTCCATTACAATGCTCACCACCTCACTTGACCCTGACTGCCTCCTTAAGCCCTGCCACCTATCACACTGCCGAAACACAAACCTTTCTTTTTACATCACCGTTTTCCACCAAAATTATTTTTACTTTTACATCATACACTTCTTGCAAATACGCTTCGGTTATCACCTCATCCGGTGTACCGAAAACAAAAGTATCCCCCTTCCCCATCACCGCAACTTTCGATGCGCAGTAGAAGGCATGATCCGGATAATGAGTAGTCATAATTACCCCAACTTTGCCGCTTGTCGCCAACTGATTAATTTGATTTAATACCTTAATCTGATTGCCAAAATCAAGGCTGGCCGTTGGCTCATCCATGACCAGAAACTCCGGTTCCTGAGCCAACGCTCTGGCAATAAGTACAAGCTGCCGTTCACCGCCGCTGATTTCGGTATACACTCGCTTGCTTAAATAGCTTATATTAAGCGTATCCAAGACTTGCTCAGCAATAATCCGGTCTTTTTTCCCCGGTGAAGCAAACGACCCCAAATGAGCATTTCTGCCCATAATTACTACATCCAACACTTCAAACGCAAACGGCGGCATATGATATTGGGGAACATAGCCAACTTTCGCGGCAAACTTACGCCGCGGCCACTTACTGACATCTTCACCATCCAAAAATATTTGCCCAGACCGGGGTTTCAAAAGGCCTAAAATAGTCTTAAAAAAAGTTGTTTTACCCACCCCATTCGGCCCCAATAAACAAAGCGACTCCCCGGTCGACATTTTTAACGATACATTACTTACTACAGGCCGGTTTAAATAACCGCAGCTTAGATTTTTAACTTCTAATTCCACAGTAAGCCTCCCCTTAACTCGTCCAGCCGCGTCGGCTAGCCAAAAGAAGATACATAAAAATCGGGGCCCCGATGATTGAGGTCAAAATTCCCAGTGGGATTTCAACCGACCACAGCGTCCGGGAAACATTATCGACAATCAACAAAAATCCACCGCCAATAATCATCGAAGCCGGCAACAACACCTTATAATTCGGACCAACCACCAACCTAGTTAAGTGCGGTACAATCAAACCAACCAAACCAATAACGCCGCTTACCGCAACCGCCGACGCCGTCATAAGGGTAGCGCATAAGACAATAACGCTACGCAATCTGCCAGTATTCACTCCTAAAGCTTGAGCCTCTTCATCACCAAAAGACATTACATTAAGCTTCCAACGCATTAAAACCAACGGGATAAGTCCGATCAGCATCGGACCAACAATCATTACTACTTCCTCTACACTTATTGTTGACAACCCTCCCATTAACCAAAATGTAATCGCCGGTAACTTACTAAACGGATCAGCTAAATATTTAACTAATGCAACCAGCGATGAAAACACCATACTGACAATAATACCGGCCAAAACCAGCACCAACATGGTGTCATTATTTTTACTCAATTTAGTACTAGCAAGATAGGTCACCGCTACCGCCAACAATCCAAAGGCAAACGCGAATAATTGAATCCAGAAAAAATCCAGTGAAAGCATAATTGCTAAGACAGCACCAAAACTTGCTCCAGCCGAAACTCCCAATATATCAGGAGAAACCATGGGATTGCGAAACATCCCCTGGTATGCGGCACCCGACGTAGCTAAGGCGGCTCCGACAAGCAACGCCGCCAAAATTCGCGGCAGCCGCACCTGGATAATTATTGTCTCCATATCATCAGTCCATGTTTGCGGCCATGAAAATAGCTTGGCCAAAAGAATATTGAACACGTTGTCCGGCGTCACCGGATAACGTCCAATAAGAAATGAGCCAAAAAACAGTACCACCAATGCCAGTCCTAAAAATTGCAATTTTACCTTATCAGACGATAGTATCTTATCCTTACTTACCAAACTGCCACCCACTTTACAACGCCGCTTAATATTATCGGCATATATTTCAACATACAAAGAAGTATCAATAAAACAGATATTAACTGTTTTATTGATACTTCTTTGTACCCTGGTGCAACTTTCTTCTACTTCATCTGCATCTTACTCAATTATTTTTGTTTTTAGTATAAAGCTACTGCAAACGCAAGTCAATATTTTATATCATGAAAAGCATATTTATTTTGTTTTTGTTATGTTATGTATGGTTATGTTATGTTAAAAAACGTGTAAAAGACCTATTTGTTAATGATTATGCTCTTATTTCGATAAAAACTCACCCTAAATCGCCATATATGGTGATAAATGACATTTGATGTTTTTACGCCAATACAATAACATTTATACCATAATTGGAAATAACTACAGCAATCATCATCGCAATTTAATTAAACAAAGATACACAGCAGTATCAACTTAAAGAGGCAACTCCTACTTAAGTTGATTTTTTTGTACTTCAAGAAGGATGGTGAGCTCCATGATCAATAAAACTCACAAACCGATATTGCCGCTCATATTGACAATTGCCTTTATATTAACGGGCTGCGCTCATCAAGCAACCCCGGACAACATCGGCAAAACAGCTATCACCGATGCCAGCGGAGCTGCAATTATGATTCCTGCTAAAATCGAGCGCATTGCTGATGCCTGGCCCGCCCACAACGAAGTATTATGCCTGCTGGGAGCTGGCAATAAAATTGTAGCCACAACAACCGCGGCTCAAGTGCCCTGGCTATACAAAATAAATCCGCAGTTTAACAAGGCAACCGCGGTATTCGGCGGAAATGACACCAATATCGAAGAACTCATGAAAGCTAAACCAGACATCGTTTTTATGACCGGCAATGGTAAAAATGCTTCGCAATTAACAAAAATGGGCATACCAACTATCCAAGTAGGCTTTAATGATTTCACCAGTTTAAAAGAATGCGTAAAACTAACCGGGACCATTCTTGGCAGCGAAAGCAGCCAACGGGCCGACCAATATATCGCTTATCTTGATGAAAAAATAAATCTTATTACCGCAGCAACGGCAGATATTCCTCTGGCCCAACGGCCACGAGTTATTCATGTGTCTTCGGTCAAACCGCTTCTTGTCGATGGGAAAAATACCATCATTAATGCCTGGATCGAACTTGCTGGCGGTACCAACGCCGCCGAAACAACCGCCAATACACCGGAAGTTTCGCTGGAACAAATCGTTAAATGGAATCCAGATATTATTATCATTGGCAATACATCATTAACCGGGAAAGACGGCCCCATAAGCGTTGCCGCCATTTTACAAGACAAAGCCTGGCAACACTTAAGTGCAGTTCAAAAAGGCGCTGTTTACATTAATCCTGAAGGCGCGTTCTATTGGGATCGCTACGGGGTCGAAGAAGCTCTGCAAATTCAATGGGCCGCTAAAATCTTTCACCCTGACAAATTTGCTGATTTCGACATAGCTGAAGAAACACAGTACTTCTATCAGACTTTTTTTAATTACGAACTTTCCCCTGACGAGGCCGCAAAAATTCTTGCCGGTCAGCCCCCGACCGAGTAAACCCGGTCGCCGGGCAATGCTTAATAACAAGCATAGGCATTAATTTTAATAATAACTACAACGGCAAAAAGGAGATGGTGTTTTGAACAGAAAAAAAATTGTAACTGCAGCGTTGCTATCATGTCTAGTTGTTGGTGCTTCCCCCGTTCTGGCAGAAGAACAAGCTACCGCTACAAATTCCACCGAAATCGAAACCGTAATTGTTTCTGCCAAAAAGGAACCACCTAAAGAAACCATTGACGAAGCATCAACCAGCTATTTAGTTGTTCCTGAAAGCAGCAAAGCAACAACTCAGACATTCACCAAAGCTGACATCGAAGCTATGCACCCTAAAGACATAACTGAAATTATCGAACGCGGTTTAGGCATGTCTCAATATCGTTGGGGCAATCGCGGGTTCTTCGGAGCGAGAAGCCGTGGCGGTGATAGCCTCGGTATTGTCATTGACGGCGTTTATCTCCCCCAAACAGAATCCTCGCGCATTATGTACAATTTTCCGGTCGAAATGATTGAATCCGTCACTATCGTCCGCGATTCTTCCGCCGTAACCTTAGGGCCATTAGCCACTATTGGTGTAAAAGATACCATGGTTGGCTGCGGTAGTCAGGGCTTTGTTATGATTAAAACCAGAAAATCAACTAGCAAAGAGAACGAAGCCAAAATCAGTTATGGCTCCTTCGACACCGAAAAACTGAGTATTTTTACTGGCGATAAAATCAACGACAACGCATATTTCGACCTCGCTTATGCCAAATCTAGGACTGACGGTCAAGCCACTTGGAATAACTGGAGTAACTTTGACTCGTATGTATTAAAAGCCGGCTACAAAGGGAAGGACTATGTTTCCGACGTATCGGTATTCTATAACCAAGGGTCCCGCGGCGGATTTTTTGGACTGCTTGATGATGACGGCACCCTAGGTTCTTCAAAATATATTAACTATCCGTATATGAGTACCCTACTTACAACTTGGAATACCGTCAAAGCCTGGGATCCAAACCATCTTACCGGTGTGAACCTCGGCTATAGCAAAGTATCCTCGGATAATACATCGCCACAGAGTGAAGATGAATACCTTAACGAATTTAATCTATATCATATCATCAAAACCGACACTAACACTTTTAGACTGGGTGGACAAGCTATTCAGTGGCGCACCCCTACCGGCATCGGCGGAAGTGCTACATCAGGCCGCCGTGAAGATCTCTTTGGCTATTATGTGTATGATCAAAAACGTGTCTCAGATCGGCTAACCGTAGATGGAGGCTTTAGAATCGACAATAAACATGTCATTCAAGGTGCAACCACCACCTACGGCACATCTAATCCGTTTTGGGATAGTCCGGCAATAAGCGCCTCCGTTGGTTCCACTTATAAGCTTAATTCTATATATAGCCTATCTTCGCAAATTGGCTATACCAATCAGCCGACTGACAGTTCGCTTACAATTGTAACCACCAAAACCTCGCTTCCAGCAGAAGAAAGGAAAAAGTATGAAGCCGGCATTGACGCCAACTTCAGCAAAGCATTGCATGCCGCGCTTACCGCCTTCTACTATGACATCAAAAACGGAAAATACGTGTCCTCCAGCACCGGCAAAGGGACATCCTTGATTAACTACTATGATGCGCACGACATGGTCAGACAGGGAGCGGAGTTATCGTTCGACGGTCAACTATCAGAACTATGGGGTTATAAATTGGGTTATTCCTATTTCGCCTCAAGTTATGCTTCGGATAACAATCAAAATCCCCATCATACTTACACCCTTGGTTTTAATTACCACCAGGGAGTTTATGATGCAAATATAAACCTTCGTCATGTCAGCCGGTTTTATCCATCGGCAACAGATACCTCCCATCTCTTAGGTAATTATACGACGGCAGATCTTAATTTTGGTAAAACCCTTAATAAAACTACGAAATTAACCATCTTCGTCCGCAATATTGCCAACTGCAAATATCCCTTGGGATATGTATCTGGATATTTTTACGATGTAGGAAGATCTTACGGTGTTGAACTCACGAAAAAATTCTAGCCAATCTATTGCAAAATTAATAGTACTGCTGGGCGCTCAACCCTAACCCATCGCACCAGCACTATTAATCATTCAAACTAAAAGGAGGACTCAATCCATGATCCAACAAAAGAAAGTTAAAATCATTATTTTTACCGGTATGTTAATTCTAGGAGGAGCCTTGATTCCCAGCGTAACTTTGGCCGCTACCCCACCGCCGCCGCCAGGAGGAGAACAAGTTGCCGAAAGCACTGATCAGTATCTGGCTGAAGCCGCAACTTTAGGTATTCAAAAAGAAGAAGCCCTGAAGTACTTAGCCCCAGGCAGCAATCAACGCGACTTATTACACGCCGCCGTATTAGCCAAGGTCAGCGGCAAACCATTTTTAACAGTACTACAAATGAAAAATTTAGCAACCCCTTGGCAAGATGTTGAAGCAGCCTTAAACATCACCTATGAAGAATTGCATGCTTTTCATCAAAACGAGGAAGCAGTTCAATTTGAAAAGGAATTCGCCATACCTAAAGAAACAACGCTTGAGCTTTTCGCCCAACATTATCACGGCCCAGATATTATAACGGCATATAAATTAGCCCAAGCCGCTGGCAAACCAGTTGTTGACATATTAGCCATGAAAAAAATCAACAACGACTGGCAAGACATCGCCAAAACATTAGGCGTTGATGAAAGTATCGCCATGCCCCCAATGAATCGCCCCGGCCAAGCTGCTCCTCCCAGACAATAACCCTTCCCTAAAATAAGCGAACAGAAACACTCCAATAATGTGAACCCAAAATTGATTCAGAACACTCAAAGTTAGTCTGAAAAAATTTTAATCCGGTTTGTAACTGTAGATATCGTAAGCGGCAATTGAGGCCCAACCTCACCGTCCAAGTCGCTTTCGACATCATCCTCAGCTTCTATTACTAACTCTTTCGCCTGAATATAGATAATGTGGCGCTGATTTATATGGTTGCCAGACATAATACGTAGAAACAGACTTACCAACTCAGTAATTGGACATTTATTTACGACCAGCAAGTCAAGCTTACCATCATCAATCTTCGCGTAAGGTGCAAGATTAGGAAAGCTTCCCGCCGCGCTGCTATTCATTACTAAAAAGAGAAATATCTCTCCCTTAATTATTTGCCCATCTGCGGTTATTCGCACCTTCAGGGTGCGAAAGCGCGGTAAATGGCTTAGTCCTTCAAGATAGTAGGCCAGCTTTCCCAAGGTATTTTTAAGTTGTACTTCAGTGTTGTGGGCTACGGATGATAAAAGGCCTGCACTGGCTACATTGAGAAAATATTCGTCATTCGCTTTTCCGATATCTACCGTTCGTGTCTTGCCATTCGTAATTATCCGGCAGCATTCTGCCAAATCGTATCCTATATTCAAGTGACCGGCAAAGTCGTTACTAGTACCGCTGGGGATTATGCCAATGGGGAGATTTATGTTCGCATTAATCATTTCGTTTATCACCCAATGTAAAGTGCCATCACCTCCGGCGACGATTATGCCGTCTACCGCTTCTTCTTCCGCTAGCAAGACAAATTCTTTAACATCATCTTTTTCTGACGTCCGGAACGGTATGACAAACGCGTTATATTGCTTCAAAATAGTGACCACTTCATCCAGGCTGTTTTTAAAACCGGCATTCCCAGACAGGGGATTATAAACTAGCAAAAACTTTTTCATCAGCTCACCTCAAATTCAGTGTCGTGGGGACAGTTCTAGTGACAGCACTATTTTTCACACTTTTTCCGTTCCTTGTCTTGTCATACTTTATCAACTAATTCTATAATAACAGCTATTTTGATCATCATCAATTAACCATTCCCTGTTTTTGCTTTTGCAGTATACAGCTGATGGCATTTGCCAAAATTTCTTCACCCGGACCGCTGTTACGCCGAGTAATTCAATCCCACTTAAAGCATAGCGCCGGAATATCAAATAGTCCCATAAAGTGTGAGGAAAATTAAGTCTAATTTACCGATCTACGATAAATATTAAGATTACATGACCTTGCGCCGCTTCTATTTAGGTAACACAAAAAATCTCTTCCAATTTTATCTGAAGGAAATATCACCATATTGGAACACAAAAGAACAGAGGAGCAATATTCCTCTGTTCTTTTGCTATAAGGATTAAATCAAAAGCCTTCATCCCAATTCCTAGAATACCATAAATCTAATCAAAGCACAGCAGGTTACAACCCCCATCGGCCGTACATAAAAACATTTAGGCTTGAAAGATCAACATCCATTCTATAAAGTATACTAACATATAGTACAATGCTTTTTATAATCACAAATCAACCATTTCCTGTATCCGGGTTTATTCGTTTGAACATTTAATATAAGTTACCTTCATTACATTTCAAATTCGATACTCTTAACTATATTTTCGGCTACATTTAGCTCCGGGTTTTTGGAGTGGCTGGTGTAGGTTACTAACAGCATTTTTTGTTCATTTACTACCGTCCAGACTTTTAAAAAGTCCGCTTCATCTTTTCCACTGGCACTGGCAATTGCAAATTTAGGGGCTTCTACACAGGTGGTTTCAATAGCTTCAATATTAAATTGACTAACGAATCTGTTTAAGTAATTTTTCGCGGTTTCATGGAGTTTATCACCGCTTTCGTTTCTTCCAAAGAACGAAATCTGCAACGCGCCTTTACCAAATATATCCTCATAAATATTTAATCCATCTTTATTTATATGATATGCCCAATTTCCCGGCATATTCAAAAATAATCCATCAAAATTAATTCTCTTCTCGTTAGTAAACACTCTTTTCACCATCCGAATTTATAATTTCACAGCTCAAATCGTACTTATTGCGATTAAGTAATACATTATGAGCTAATTTTAAACTAAACGTTTTTATAAAAATCCTGTAGTCTTTTGTCGAAATTTCATATAGATATAATTACCTATTTACAACTATAATTCCTTGAGACTAAGGTCTCTTTTTATAGGACCACCCCCAGGACCATAGTCCTGGTTTTTTTAATATACGCAAACCTATAGCCGCTTATAATGAACTTTTGCTGGCTGGTATCGATCAATGTCCTGATTATCTATCACAGGGTAACCCACCGGGATTACGGCAAACGGTAGAATATTATCTGGCAAACTAAACAATTGTTCAAGATTAAAGATTTTCATCTAGCAAATTCCCTGCCACCCTTATTTCTGGTTACTATAGTTAACTTCTATTTTTTGCAATTAATTCCGCAATTTAGCATCACTATCCATTGGAATCATCTAATTCCGTTATATCACAATAGTTAAATTCAACCTATTCACTTGGCTTAATAACTAACGTCTTGCACACAATGTCATGTAACGCCTGTTTACGAGCTGTAAACGCTGCCATAACTACCCCAACAACAGATACTAACAAAATTACAATAATAAGCCCCATCGCAATGGAAGTATCCAAACTATTATTAGCTAATGCTCCCGCCCACCAATAAATTACGCACAATAATAGTAAAACAGAAACTACTTGCAGCTAGGTAGTGCTGGCTTGACGCTTACGGTAATTCCCATAAATCAGCTTCAATCTAACTGTTCTCAATCAAAAAAGGCCACCCGGCCTTTTTTAAAATGAAAGTGGAAAATGTTCTCTTTCCATACTTTATCCCCAAAATTATATCTCATCAACAACTTCTAGTTCTTTGCCCGGTATCGCAAATAATGCTATGGTAATACCATCGTTATCGGAAAACTCGACTTCAAAATTTTCTCCGTCATAGTCTTCAAGAATAACCCCAACATCTCCTGTTTTTATGCCTTCATAAATGTATTTGTCTGTTAAAAGTCTTACTTTTTGAAATGGTTTAATATTTATTCACATCCTTTTACTTCATAAAATCGGAAAACGGTGTATTTAATGTAGTGATCCATCTGCTTTTATCATCCAACCAGACTTTAAGTAACTAGTTTTACCAGCAGCATCTCCAATTCCAGGCAGTTCGATTTCTATATTGATTCGTTCTCCAAAAAAATCTGCTTTCCCAAGCGTATACTCACCTTTTGCAAATTTTGCTGCAGCTTGCTATATATTTTGGTTAGGGATTCAGAATCATTTATCCCGTATCCTAAATTCTTAAATACTACGTCTTTTCCTGGTGCTGCGCCGTCTTTAAATATATACTCACTAAATTTTCTTATATCCGTACTTACATTTGGAACAGCATTACTCGGCCCCTCAGAGGTAAAAACGTAGGGGCAACCTCAAAGTCGCTACCCATTTGCTTGAGATAGGCCAGAAACCCGTCAACGTCTCCAACATAGCTTTGAATGGTTGGTAGACGCTTACAGTCTTTCTCTAGGTATTGGGCAAATTTTTCAGTCAATGTATGCTTATTCAAATTGGTCATCTCCTTCCACGTATTTTATTAGATTCGTCCCCCTTAGAAATTCCAGCGGCATCACTAGGACGATGCCAAAATCACTTTCCTGTAGTATCAGTGAACTGGCAAATACTTGTCCATTCTGCCATCGGATTACGTCCACATATTCGGGAATGTCATTGGTTACATCGATGCATATTTCTTGCAAAGCTACCAATTCTGCTTTACTCTCAATGACTAGTACAAAGCCTCCATCGTCTCTATGAACATCTCTATCTTCTCCGTATTCATTGTCCAGTTACTTCCTCATGGATTGTATTCATCACTTCGGCAGGCAAGCCCCTGAGTGATGCCAACTGCTGTACATGCGCTATTTTTAGCATCTTTTTTCTCCTTTCGAAATTTCTGCACAAACTAAATAGTACCAACAGACTTTTACATCCGTTGGTACTATTTAGTTTGTCTCCCCCGAGTAGCGTCAGTAGGGACAGTTGCATCATTGATGCTACCGATGGTACTGCCACTACGTTAGGAGCCTTTTGGGTGACTGACTGCCGAATTTACATTATGCAGTCTGTTTATTGATGAACATTTTTGAAAAATCTTATGCAATTTATATGGTTTTATATCTTGCTAAACAAATACCTTATTTTTTGCAGTGAATTTATCAGATTTTTTTCAGTAAGTACAACTATAAACGTTCAATATCTATAGCATAATTTGAACCAAATTTAATACTTATAGGAATTGCTCCCCCAACTTTTACAATCCTCATTGTTTTTTTGCTGCACTCAAAGCGTGCAATGTCTACCACATTACATTCGAATAAGGGTTTATCACTATCTGAAGCATGACATAAACTTATCTTACACGTATTCTCATAAACAGAGAATAGTATTACTAACTTTATATTTAGCTTATCAACATTGCTATACATATATACGCCTGCATCTTTGCCACTTACAAGTATCGGCTCACTTTCAAATAACTCGAGCAATTCATATTCATCATACTTAATATACAAATATTATTCCTCCTCTTATCTCGGTATTACGGTTACTACGTCTCCATTCGAATTTACGATTACTCTTACATTTGCATTTTCATGTACAAATGTTCCTTCGGTATTTCCTGGCGTTGGCTTCGTATTTCTGATTGCATCCTCAACTACTGATGGTGTAATTCCTCGTGGATCAATATTCTTATTGATAAAATTGTTATATTCCTTACTTCCTGGAACTACACCTTTTTCCTCTGCAATCTTATTATATTTAGTTCTTAACTCTGCTCTTATTTCTGGTGTATCTGGTGCCATTCTTTCCAAAGCATGCCTAGAATATTGTCTTCCATCAATAGTTGTGACACCTTCTGGGATGTTTCGGAATAACCATTCAACCTCAGCATTACTCGGCCCCTCAATAATTGCATTTTTGGTTAAATTAGCCAATTTATTTTCAACTACTTTGGCCTTGTTTAAATTGAGCCCAGCGCCCACACCACTTCCTAATAAAGGTGAAAACGTTTTTACTTCGTCTGCAAAGTTTTCAGTTTTTGCTCTAAGATATGCAATCTGTTTTTTAGCGTTTTCTTCACTATCATCTACAATTCTAATGTAATTTCCGAAATTATCCAATCTATTGGTTGCCTGTAATAGTTTTAACAATGTAAAATATCTTTCTGTCTCTCCTGGAAGCATCTGTCCATTACTACCGGTCTCAAACATCACTGACCCAGGCCAGCTCCGCCAGACACATAATTACGCTGAAAGCTTAAGTTTTTCATAGTTTTCTGGAGAATTATATCCAAGCCTCTCTTGAAGCCTTACTCTATTGTAAAAAGATTCTACACAATCAAAAATAGAGGCTTTTGCCTGATTTCGCGTTCTGTACTTTTCATGATAAACCAGTTCGGTTTTTAGCGTGCCGAAAAAGGATTCCATACAAGCATTATCCCAACAATTACCTTTCCTGCTCATGCTTTGGATAAAACCATGTTTTTTTAATAATGAGCGAAATTTTTTACTTGCATATTGAACGCCACGGTCAGAATGGCAGATCACTCCACTTGGCGGCCTAGTTCGTCCAATTGCTTGCTTTAAGGCATCACAAACAAGACTTGCAGTCATGGTGCTATCCATTGCCCAGCCTACGATTTTTCCGCTATAAAGATCCATAACAGCCGCAAGATACAGCCAGCCTTCGCCGGTTGCAACATAAGTTACGTCGCACACCCAAGCTTTACAAGGAGCTGACACTGTAAAATTTCGATTTAGGATATTTTCTGCAACCGGGTAATTATGGTTAGAGTTGGTAGTTGCCTTAAACTTTTTAACCGTTTTAGGAAGAATATTATTTTCTCTCATTAAGCGAGCAACACGGTTACGGCCTATATTCACGCCTTTTTGCTTCAAATGCTTCGACAGCCACCGTGGACCATAGGTTTCCCTCGTGACTTTAAATTCTATTCGTATTACCTCTAAAAAATATTCATCCTGAATATCTGATTTCGTTTTATTTCCTGCTTTGACCCATGCATAATATCCGCTTCTTTTTACTTCAAGAATTTCGGCCATCTTTTTCACCCTAAAATCAAAGCGGTGTTCGTACATAAATATATACTTCATTTTGAGTGTCTTGCAAAGATGACCGCCGCTTTTTTTAAGATTGCATTTTCTTCTCGTAAATCATTGTTTTCTCTCTTTAATCGGCGAATTTCTTCATCATCAGGTTTTAATTTTCCTTTACCAGGGAAAGCATTTACCCCGTCCTGTTTATATTCATCAAGCCAGCGATACATTGTTTTTATATGTATCCCTAACTCCTCCGCTACAGCCGAAACGGCTTCACCTTGCTCCAAAACTTTTTTTATTGCTTCTTGTTTAAATGCAGCATCAAATCGCTTGCCTTTCATTTCTTAACACAGCCTTTCTTATTGTGGTTATTCTATCAGCTGTTCTAAGTGTCCAGCAAGTCTGGCTACGGTCAGTCCTGTTTTGTCAACTTTTTGCCACTACTCCCTTTGATTACCAAATGTACATGATATGGCAAAATCCCGTTCCGCTCGATTTCCCCGGTTGTCTACCAATATTCCTACCTCTTTTTTAGTTATATCACTTTTATGACAGTGGGGACGGCCCGAAACCACTGAAAAAGTCAAATACAAAGCAATATAGTCCCGGGCTTGTAATATACTGTATAAATCGAAGAAAACGCTAACTCTTTGATGTCCAAAGAGTTTATCGGGAAAAGCTCAATACAATAGATTTAAGTTTTTATAACACCATCTTCTTGCTTGGCTTTCTGCCTTTTCATTTCAAACCAGCAACCTTCAATAGGATAAATGAGAGTATCTTTATCCTTGATATAGAACACCCCAAAATCTGATCGACCCAAACTACTATCAATCTTAACCCTTCGAACAGTATCACTTTCAATACCAATCTTTTTGGCATTTACCCGTTCTCCATTTTCAAATTCGACTATATTCATAGACGTTATGCGATATACCGGATTTATTACTACTACATTCCCTGAAACCGCCATTGAAGCAAAATATTCTTTTTGCTTACCTATTTGTTCTCTGACTTCCTCTTCGTTCAAAGCCGAAATATTACTACGTCCAAGGACTTTTGTTATTTCCCATTTTCCATAAAAAGATTGTGTATACTCACCAACTGCTTCCCGACTACTAGAGTGTGCATCATCACTTTGAGGTTTTGAGCCTACTTTACCCGAGGAGCAAACGTTAATTGAACAGGCTATTGCCAGCATCAAAAAACATATCATTATTTTTCCCACGAAATACATTCCTTTCAATCCTGTGAATCTATTATTCAAAGCCGTCCGGAATTGCACGAGTTGAATTTCTATCGTAGATTCCTTTGTTAAACATATCCGCTTCATCCATTCTTCGCCGCCATACTCCGCCGGAACGATAGGAAACCCCAGTTTTTTCATTGGTTACCAACACATACCTAGTCATCGCTTCAGTGATATCATCATCAGTGAAGTTGCCCGCAATAAGAAGTCTCTTTAATTTGAAATCATCAGCCGGTCGATCCCAAATATACTCACCCACATTATATGTGAAGTTAACCAAAGCATCGTATTGATTTTGTGTAAGCTTTATACTGTATTTAGTCAGAAATGGATCCAGGCTTACTGCAGTATATCTGTCCTTAAGGTCCTTTTTTAATAATGCTCTCGCATCCTCTTCTGAAATTCCGTTTGGATAACTCTCCCCTTGTAGTAACACATGGCCATAACCAATAGTCATTTTTCCGTCACCAGCATCATATACAAACTTTTTATACCTTTCGTAGTCCATTAAATAGCTTACTATTTTCTCACTTGGCTCAAGATTTTCAGGAACGCTATCATTCGAAGGGGCTGAGCCAGATGCTACGGTTGTTTCAGGCCCTCGAACAGTAGGTGCCCCCCCACTAGGAATTAGATTTTGCATACCATTATTCATATTTAAAAAAGGCATCGGATCAATTCTAGTATCTAACCCAGAACCAAAAGAAGATGTTGTCGCTATTTCAAAATGAAGATGCTGTTCTTCGCCTTCCATTCCTGATGCATTTCCGCTTGTTCCCGTCAAGCCTAAAACCTGCCCCGCCTCAACAGCTTGGTTAGAAACTACATTTATTTTAGATAAATGAGCATAAAGGGCAAAATATGTTTTTCCAGCTTGTTCAAATTGCAATATAACGTAACTTCCATAACTTGTCGTAGATGTCGGATCATCCTTAATTTCAAGAATTAATCCCTTCCGAATAGCAATAGTAGGTGTGCTAGTTTTTGCTGCAAAATCAATACCCTGGTGCAGCTTACTTCCATCGTTTCTTACCCAGCCAAACATATTCGATTTTTGTATTTCAACATCAGCCCCTCGAACTTTCATCGATTGTAAAGGATCACACCAACCTGGTTGAGCGTCCTGTTGAGTAAGGTTTTGCGGAGCAATCTCTTTCACTGTTTGCTTAGTTGCCGTTTCAATTATTCTGTTCTGTTCCTCAAAATTAAGAGAATCTTGAGGGGCCGGTGTCCCGGCAGCATTAACCTTCCATAATATACCATTTGGATTATATTCCAAATGGTATCCCAGCGCAATATCAAAATAGCTTAATGACGCATCAACAAATACTATATTATCAGGCCCGTTAATTATATCAAAGTTATATCTCCATTTATCCATAAATCCATGTGCCGCATCGGGGGGGAAAATGTGTTAGTCTTAAAGAAATCAATTGTAGAATTAGTGCCATATTGCGATTTTTGATTTATATCCCACACGATAGGTGATGTTAACTTTGTTGTACTGGTTTCAGAATTAGTGGTTAACTCAGTCGCTGATGGTAGTGTAATAATTTTAACAATAGCTTGTTCTGGAATAATTTTAATATCGACTGTCGCAACCTGATTTTCACTACTCAAGGAACTATCATCGGTCTGGTCTTCTAAACTCATTTTCTCATCTCCTTAACTTCTCCAAATAACAATTAAAAATCATGATATTTAACTATTTTGCTGTGATAGATAGAGAAGTTTTTATAACGAACCTTCATTATTTACCCGTTCAATCTAAAGTAAAAGCGTATAGGTGAAAATTATAAAAGCTAAGGGCATCACTACTACAATACCAAAGTCACTTCCCAGCAATATCAGCGTGCTTGTATATACTTGACCATTATTGCAATTGATTACATCTACATATTCTGGAATGGTACTCTCAATATCAAGGTGTAGTTCTTTTAAAAATGTCAGTTCTTCCATTGATTCAATAACAAGTACATAGCCACCGTATCCATTGTCAATATGTCTATCTTCGCCATACTCATTATCCAGAATTGATACAGCCTCATGGATTGTGTTTATCACTTCAGCAGGCAATCCACTAATTGATTTCAATTGATATACATGTGCTATTTTTAGCATCTTTCTTCTCCTTTCAACCTTTAGGGGCAAACGAAAAAAGCCAACAGACTTTTTCGTTGTCTGTTGGCCTTGAATTAATTTTTTTCATTTTTAGTTAAACTGACTGCAGAATTATCATTATGCGGTCAGTTTTTATGTGATTCTTTCCGAGCGAATCACCGTAAAATCTAGGATTATAGTCTACAATCATCAGCCTTCTCTATATTGCAGTGAGTTTTGTCAAAGTTTTGCAGTCAATGGTTACATTGGTTTCAAGAACTCGATACTAATTCTATCGACTTGTATTTCGACATACTTTTCAATCAAGTCTGGGTAATCAACAAAGTAGTCGTCATCATCTGCAATATTTATTCCTGCATCAATCCACTTCTCATGTAGTATACCTCGAATACGATATTTAAAACCTGAATCAACACGCTCTAGCCCTTTACGTTTGGTAAAGTCTTCTCGAATTTCAAACTTGTCTAGAATTGTAATACCTAGTGAAACAGGATAGGTATGCCCAGTTTCGATTTTATATGGACAAATAAAAGAGAACCCTGTAAATTCAACGCCTTGAATCTCTATTGTAACCTCTTCTTCAATATATGGGTCTAAATTTTTAACAAGTGCTAAATATTTGATATATATCCCTCCTTTCGCGATTACTATTCAACAGGATTAATTACAGGAACATTTTCGCCATTTATAGTTTTCCAGAATTTTTTACCACTTTGGGTGTGATACGTAGTTATTTCGCCTTTATTATTTGTCCCTACAAACTCAAATTTTGCTTTTCCATCAGCATTATTTCCCATGAATCGCACATATCCTGTTCGTGTTTCACCTTTATATTCATATTGCACTTTAGTTCCGTTTTTCACTACATCATGTGCACCTTCTAAATACTTATCGGCATTTTTGTAAGCCCCTTTAAATTCGCCACCGTGTTTATCATAATGACCTTCTAGCAACTCTCTTTTTGCAAAATCCGATGGGGATTTAGCTTTACTCGACCCCTTTAAAAGAAATCCGGTACGTGGGTCTAATAATTGCCTCTCTGTAACCCCAGCAACCAGAGCACCTATACCAACAAATAGAGCAGGATTTTTTTCAGGGTTCGGGCTTGACCACTTCCTAATGCTGCCTCAAAAAACGCTTTATACTGTTCCATAAGGGATGACAGTGGGGACGGTCCTGTTTTGTCAACTTTCTGTCACTACTCCTTTTGCTTACCAAATGTACATGCTATGGTAAAATCCCGTTCCGCTCGATTTTCCCGGTTGTCTACCAATATTCCTACCTCTTTTTTAGTTATATCACTTTTATGACAGATCAGGACCGCCCGTCCCCACTGTCATTTGCGGTCATTCTTGGTTGGATTGTTGTCATCTAATTCCTTACTGCCGGTTCACATGAAACGGTTTCACCAGAACAACCTTCATCTTGTGATCTTTTAAATACTGGGCTATGTTGAACCAGTAATGTCCTGTCGGCTCCATGCCGACGATTACGTCTTGTTTATTATTTCTGGCCTTTACTTCACTAGCCCACTCTGCAAATTGTTGAAAACCATCAGCATCATTGCTAAATTTTATTGTCTTACCAAGTTCAATGCCACGGTAGTCAAAACACCTGGCATACTGCATCTCACTGGCAATATCCACGCCGATAATCAAGCTTTTTTCTGTTAGTGCAAAATCTTTTCATTTTGGGTATACTTCATTTTAAGTACCTCCATTTGTTAGTTAAAAGTTCGGTGTAAGTGCTACCGCCTTACACCCTGTATTCTAACAGGAGGTACTTTTCTGTTCAAAGCTCTTTTTTGTTTATTACAGGAATGCTCCTATCTATATTTATAAAACTTAAGATCATCATTTTCCGCCCCCGAAACGTTTACTAATTCAAGAACGTCAAAATTCCACTCTGGGGTCCGCGAATACAATCTAGGGTTCTCATTGGCTAACTGTTCTTGAGCCTTTGGACTGTAATATAAGACTGCTCCACCAGTAACATCCATTCTTTCCCTATTGTATACAGGAAGCACAATTTTAATCAACTGTTCAATTCTTTGATTGGAGCCATCCCTATTATTGAGATATTGAATTGCTTCTTTGTATGGTGCATTTTGATATGTATAAGCATCAAAACCCGTGTCTTGAATTACTTTTGTAACTGTATTATAACGCGACCATTCTCTATTACCAACTCGGTTCACAATTACATTTGCAATCGCTTCCCATGCTACTAAGCTACATCCGGCAGATTCCCCATATATAGTTGCAACCAGTATTTTCTGTTCGTCGCCTAGTATACTTCTGTCTAATTTCATCTGCGTATTTATTTTGTAACTAGAACTATCATTTTGGCCAACATAATTCCAGTATGTTTTCAACTAACTATGGAAAGAACCGACTAAGTGTTGACGATCCATTAATTCGTTGCAACGAAAAATGTAATCCAAACAAAGAGAATACTATATGATATACTATTGGCTTTAAGAACGGCTATAGGAATCAATCTTTTCTTTTCTTCATTATGGTATAACTTTTCAAGTATCTTCCTTTCGACAATGCGTTCCATAATAATAGCTAATAAAAAGGTTAAGATATAACTGGTAACTAATTCTGTTATTGTTCCTATTGGATTTTTTTCAAATAAATCCATCGGATAAAACTCCGAGCCGATATTGCCCGTTAATCCGTGCATAAATTCTCCTAGTATGACTCCAGGTCCCCAAAAAAAACTAGATATAATTAACCTCATAAATCCTTGAGCAAAATAACCAATTACAATTGTAATGAAATTAATCCATATTATTTTAAAGAGGATATTTTTAAAATTTCCTTTTAGTATAAATTTAATTATCCAAGTCTTTATGCAAACGGAAGGAATAAATGCAAGAAGAGCGCAAAATGTCTCAACAAATATTAACAGCAAAACCATTTTAAAACCTCCTAACCATTTTTTAAAAGGATTCTCTTTTTGTAAATTATTTCCTCCTTATGTCTAACCATCTATAATATACAACTATACGGTTTCATTGTTATTTAAATAATCAACTTTAACAATTATTGATGTGTTGTTCCTTTTTTATACGCTTATATTACAATTTCTTGAATTTATGCATAAATATATATATATATATTTCATATACAGGATGATGACCAACGGAGCAAGCATTCGAACGCTAATATTAGCCTATTCTCACACTATCAACACCATGCACTCGACATTTTTTATCCCACAAGCACGATAGCATTATACGAAAAATTATTATTTTGTGTAGAAGTTCACTCCCCATAATTCACGATGGTCTTGCTAAATTCTAACATATACTATTACTCAAGCGATTCGTCTTTAGAAATTATTATCATTTTATATGTGCTTCCTTATTTTGAAATTATTTCACAAATGCGAAAAAGGCCAACAGACTTTTTCATCTGTTGGCCTCGGAATCAATAATCAGTTTCTCCTTGCAAGAATATTTTCATTACGCTTTTCGGTTCAAAATCACCCTTGCAATCTCCTTGAACAGCACTTTCTATGTCGCCGACTAGTCTTAAGGATTTTTCGCTATATCCATTACGACTATTATCCGATTTGTTTCTTTATTTCTGAATCATATTTGCTATAACCTATATAACCTTCCATTCCATTTTCTACAACCGTATATTTTTTTAAACTTTTCCCAGCCTCCGACAACATAGTTAATTTCATTTCGCTGAAGCAACTATAATAATTTATTGCGTTTTTCTCTCATTCAGGGGTAATTTCCCTTTGGGGCATAATCTAAACCTCCAGTTTAGTGTCTCTATTTACACCAACTTAGATGGTTGCACCGATTTCGGGATAGTCTCGGTTCTACTTCAAACCGTCCCTATGACATTTCTAAGTCGGCTTAACTCAAACCCTAAGTCTCTTCCTCATCCTCTCCAAGAAGACTGACTCCCGTCTTTTCTATACCTATTACATTTAGCACATCCACCCCAAAACTAGCAATATCCCCATAAATATTATTCCGTGCATCTTGCAATTCTCCTGGTGTGGCTACAAAATATTCAAAGTTATTGCCATTACTCACTTTCTTCTTATTATTGAACAAACTTGCTATTGGAATATAATCAATGCCTTCATGTACCTGCCAGTTAAATTCTTTCTCTGGTGTTAACACTCTGAATATTGTATCATCAGCACATAATCCTTCATAATATTCTTGCTGTTTCTGATCCTTGACTAAATCATCGGGATGCACCTGTCCAGATATAGTGACCCTTCGTTTTACTCCATATTCATTATATTCCAAAGAATAAGCATTAGCCATATCCTGATAACTTAATGTTGCATCAATAAAAGAAGGATCATCTGGTGCCAATAGGTATTGATGAGTGAAAATATCAACAAAAGCGTACACCCATGAAAACCGGAAATAGCCCCGGCACCATCAGCAAATCACGCGGCTTGAGTTTGATACATAGCCCGCTTTTTTAAGGGAGGCAGGTTTTCTTCGTTTGCTGTGTAGCGACGTTCGGTGTTGTAGTAGAGCTCAATCCAGGTAAATATCTTTTGTCGGACCTGATCGCGTGTCAGCCTTGAAAGCGGCAGTTCGTAGATCAGCTCTTTTTTCAATGTGGCAAAAAAGCTCTCCATACGGGCATTATCATAGCAACTGCCAGTACGGCCCATGCTCTGTAATAACTTGTGTTTTTTCAAGTGCTGCCGAAATTCACGACTGGTATATTGGCTACCGCGATCGGAATGGAAAACTAGAGCGTTGCTTTTTCCGTAACGGCCTATCGCGCTGGTTAGTGCTGAAATACACAGTTCAGCCCGTTTATGCGAAGCCATTGACATTCCTACAATAGCACCATCAAAACAGTCTAAAACAGCGGCCAGATAGAGTTTCCCATCAGCACACTTTATTTCGGTTATATCCGATAGCCATTTTGAATTTGCTTGTCCTGCTTGGAAATCGCGTTTTAGCAAATCCTCGCTCAACTGGTCTTCAGGATTGCGTCTGGTGATACCTCGTGGCGTTTTACGCCGATGTAACAGATTATACTCACGGCATAGCTTGTAGCATTTGCCATAGCTCGGTTTTTCTATTGTCGGGGGCAAAGCATCGCGTAGACTCTTAACGCCATACTTTGGATGCTTTTTTCTTATGGTTATAAGGGCCGATACCAACGCCCTATCCCGGTTTGGACGGCATTTGCGTTTTTGCCATGCATAATAGCCCTCCCGGCGAACCGACAATACTATGCAGCAAAGCGCAACACTGGCGGCACCACGGTTTTGAGCAATCCATGCATACAATTGACGCGGCTTTATTCCGGCTATCGACCCGCCATAAAACCCAGTGCTTTTTTCAAAATGGCATTGGCTTCGCGTAATTCCTCGTTTTCCTTTTCTAGTCGTTTGAAACCTTCTTCGGGGCTTTCTCCTGTTTTAAGTCCTTTGGGAGCAATGCCGTGTTTGATTCGTTCAGCACGTTGCCATGCATACAAGGTTTTGGTCGATATGTTTAACCTTTCGCCAGCTGTGCTGACGCCTACCTCTGACGCTATTTTGAGCGCATCTTTCTTAAATTCATCATTGTACTTTTTTACCATTTCATCACACCCCTATTTCTATAATATCACTTTTGGGTGTGCGCTTTTATTATACTTGTCCATTATTTTCGTTATTATTATCATATTTCCCTGTTCTAGAAATATCTGATACTGCTTCTTCTAGATCCTTATTGGAATATGGGATACCCAATGGATCGAAAATACCTGCGTTATTTATTTTTTGAGCG
>Ga0316613_10000205_pt1 | contig 65577 bp, 62 predicted proteins | sample OWC_soil_day10_C_2_FD_207647 | JGI IMG/M metagenome (GOLD analysis project Ga0316613, IMG submission 207647) | Wetland soil microbial communities from Old Woman Creek delta, Ohio, United States - OWC_soil_day10_CT_b | ecosystem: Environmental > Terrestrial > Soil > Wetlands | place: USA: Ohio...
TACTGGAGCGGGCGACGAGATTCGAACTCGCGACCCACGGCTTGGGAAGCCGGTACTCTACCACTGAGCTACGCCCGCATAAATATTGGAATCATAATGGTTTGTGGTACTATCATATGTCAAAACTAGTAGTTTTTATTAATTTTTTCGTGTTAGGTGCACTTCCCAACGCAAATTAGTATACCATAAGCATTCAGCAATAGCAAGGACTAGAAGCAATTTCCTACCGGTTTCCTAAAACAAAAAATAGCCCTATTTTACTGGGTTTGCCGGCATTATTATGTAAATTAGATAATATTTAATAAATTTATTTTTATAACGTCGTATTTTATTTACCAGTAAATATCGGAACCAGTATTTTTTTTGTTATGGTAAATACGACCACTTAACCCACCGCTCCATTACTCATCTTATTGTAGAACCTTCACTTTTGACCAATAGCATTATGCTGATTTATTTCCGCCAATATGCTTAGCGCATCTGCTTCGCTGATTGGCGAAAAATCGTGGTAATAGAAACCTACGGCTCTAAGTTGTTTTGGCTGAGTCGGGCAGATGATTTCTTCGACTTGGCTAGATAATTCAGCTATTATATCAGGCGGTGCTACCGGGATCGCGAGGATGACTTTAGCCGGTTTTAAGGTGCGCAGCCACTTAATAGCAGCTTTTACGGTGTGTCCCGTAGCAATACCGTCATCAATAATTATTGCTGTTTTTCCGGCCAATTGTGGTAGTGTTTCTGTAGCTTGGTATACGGAGAGTCGTCGTTTGATTTCTTGATATGCTTTTATCGTAGCTTGAGATATATATTCTTCATCAAAAATATTTTGCGCCTCTGCATCAATAATTGCACTGCCGTCAGGCATGACCGCCCCGATAGCAATCTCCGCATGAGCCGGATGACCGATTTTTTTGGTTATAAGTACATTTATAGGTACTTCTAGTCTTTGGGCAATTGGAGCGGCAACAACTATTCCGCCCCGGGGAATTGCTAATATAATTATTTGACCATAGTTATGATTCGTCAGTATTTCGGCAAGTTGACTACCGGCTTCAGTTCTGTCCTGATACATATTGCACCTCTCTTAATTATTTATAGGCAAACTTATAGATGTATCTAGATTTTCCTACAACACTAAAGGCATACTCACTACTTCAAACTATGTACATATATTAAAAAACCAATCCATGTAATGGATTGGTTTTTTCTATGGTGCCGCAGGGCGGAATCGAACCGTCGACACGAGGATTTTCAGTCCTCTGCTCTACCGACTGAGCTACCGCGGCATAAATGGCGACCCCGAACGGATTTGAACCGTCGATCTCCGCCGTGACAGGGCGGCATGTTAGACCGCTACACCACGGGGCCGCATTTTTGGTGGGCGATGACAGGATCGAACTGCCGACATCCTGCTTGTAAGGCAGGCGCTCTCCCAGCTGAGCTAATCGCCCGAGATTGGTGACCCGTATGGGAATCGAACCCATGTTATCGCCGTGAAAGGGCGGTGTCTTAACCGCTTGACCAACGGGCCAAAAACTGGTGATCCACGATGGATTCGAACCATCGACACCCTGATTAAAAGTCAGGTGCTCTACCAACTGAGCTAGTGGATCACGTCTCACAAGAACTAATTATATAGCAAACATAACAGTATGTCAACATGTTTTTTAAACTTTTTTGTCGCTTTTTATCTCTATTTTTCTACCAATAAAATCGTTGTTTTTCTTAATATAAATCGACTAAGTTGATAGTCTGATCGCGTTCTGGACCTACCGATACTATTCCCAGTGCCACGCCAGATACTTCACTCAAACGTTCAACATAGCGCCTAGCATTGAGCGGAAGTTCAGCATAGGTTCTAATGCTGCTAGTAGCTTCAGTCCAGCCTGGCATTTCTTCATATACCGGTTCAACTTGAGCCAGTACTTTAAGACTAGCCGGAAATCCAGCAATTGTCTCGCCTTTATATTTGTAGCCAACGCATATTTTTAGGGTTTCTAATCCATCAAGGATGTCAAGCCTAGTAACCGCTAAATAGTCCAAGCCGCTTACCATTCCGGCATAGCGAATAACGCTGGCGTCAAGCCACCCACAGCGCCGCGGACGGCCGGTGGTTGTACCGTATTCACGACCACGTTCTCTAATAAGCTCCCCAGTTTTATCAAGTAATTCCGTGGGGAAAGGCCCTTCACCGACACGAGTAGTGTAAGCTTTTACTACGCCAACGGTTTTATTTATTTTAGTCGGTCCAATACCCGCACCAACGCATACTCCACCAGCTACTGGGTTAGAGGAAGTTACAAATGGATAAGTCCCATGATCTAAGTCCAGCATAGTTGCCTGAGCGCCTTCAAACAGTACTTTTTTACCACTTTTAATGGCATCATTCAGGACAACCAAGGTATCGGTTACATATGGTCTAAGTTCTTCGGCATAACCTAGATATTCTTTTTTCACGGTTTCAAAGTCAAAACCGTCTACTCCATATACCGCCTTAAGTAAATGATTCTTTGCTTCTAATAGCCATTCTAGCTTAGCACTGAATTCTTCTTCATCCATAAGGTCAACCATTCTAATGCCGATACGGGCATTTTTATCCATGTAGCAAGGGCCTATTCCTCGCTTAGTGGTACCAATCTTATTTTCACCACGCGCCACTTCTTCCACTTCATCTAAGAGCCGATGGAATGGCATGATGACATGAGCACGATTAGAAATTTTAAGCCCAGAAGGGTCAATTCCTTTTGCTTTCATATCATTAATCTCTTTAAGCATTACAGCTGGATCGATTACTACGCCGTTACCTACGACACAAGTTTTACCCTTATACAAAATACCCGACGGTAATAGGTGTAGTTTAAATTCTTGACCATTGACGATTACAGTGTGTCCGGCGTTATTACCGCCCTGATATCTTACGATAACATCGGCATTTTCTGCCAAATTGTCAACTATTTTACCTTTGCCTTCATCTCCCCATTGGGTACCGATGACAACTATTGCTGACATATTTTTCACCCTTTCTACAGGCCAAACCGGGCCATTATTGTATCTACAGGCGCAACACCAATGCTGCATCAACGCAAACATCGCTTTATTCAGCCATAAGATACCATTTTATATTTACCTAGTGGTTTAGGTTTAACGCTAAAGTCTTGTTTGAAGCAACCAATTTCAGTATCTTCATAGGTATTTAATTTTTACGCTTGACAAAAATAACTCAAACTGGCGCATAACTACGCCAACATTTGAGTTATCTGCGCACAAGATATTCGACTTTTACCCTGAATTATCATAGCATTTTGCCTAAAGGGGTGTCAAGGATGTTTCGAATAATAATCGCGTATACATAAAAAACGTTCGGCAAATGTTACGGATTTACTTTCCTGAGGCGACATTAGTACACCTAGGATGTGCCAACTTGATTTATAACACTAGTTAGCTGACCAATATGTACATTGGTCAGCTAACTGTTCAGCCTGATTCGGCCATTTTTGTGTAATTTCGAAATTTAGTGTACTCTTTTTGAAAGTGTAAAAGTACAGTATCTACGGGACCATTGCGGTGTTTGGCAATTATTACTTCGGTAAGGTTTTTTTGCTCGGTCTCAGGATTATAGTAATCTTCACGGTATAAAAACGCTACAATATCCGCATCTTGTTCGAGTGAACCAGATTCTCTCAAATCACTAAGCATAGGTTTCTTTGATTGACGCGATTCAACACCACGACTGAGCTGAGACAAGGCAATTACCGGAACGTTTAGTTCACGGGCAAGCGATTTCAACGAGCGCGAGATTTCAGAAATTTCTTGCTGTCGATTTTCATTGTGACTACTAAATCCGCTGCCCTGCATTAGCTGCAGGTAGTCAATAACAACTAGTTTTAGCCCATGTTCTGCTTTTAGGCGTCGACACTTTGCACGCATTTCGGCTACGGATATCCCCGCCGTATCATCAATAAAAACCGGAGCTGAAGATAATCGCTCTGCTGCTACCACCAGTCTTTTCCAATCATCGTCTTTGAGATCGCCAATCCTCAGTCGTTGGGCATCAATCGGCGCTTCTGCACAAAGCATACGCTGCACTAGCTGTTCTTTGGACATTTCGAGGCTAAAAAAAGCAACCGGCATTTTATCTTTAACAGCACAGTTCTGAGCAATATTAAGTACGAAGGCTGTTTTACCCATACTCGGTCGTGCTGCAATTAAGATAAGGTCTGACGGCTGCAATCCAGCCGTCAGTCGGTCAAGATCTTTAAACCCGGTGGATAATCCGGTAATGCCACCTTTAGTCGCGTATAGTTGTTCAATGCGACCAAAAGCATCTAGAATGATAGTCTTTACTGGTGTAAAATCTCCGGTTATTTTCCGCCCTGATACTTCAAAGATTATTTTTTCAGCCTGATCAAGTATGCTTACAACTTCATCATTTGCTTCATATCCCATACCGGCAATTTGAGTTGCCGCATTAATGAGCTGTCGTAAAAGAGCCTTTTCTTCAATAATTTTAGCATGAAAGCTAACATTGGCTGCCGTAGGTACGCTATTTGCTAGTGAGGTAATATATGATATCCCACCTACGGCTTCAAGTTTTTCTTCACGTCGTAGGTACTCAGTTACAGTAATCAGGTCTATTCCTTCATTTTTATCGGCTAAAGTCAACATCGCCTGATAAATTAAACGATGGGCCTCCCGGTAAAAATCTTGCGGACGCAGAAGTTCGGCAACCTTGGCAATTGCCTCACGTTCAATCAGCATGGACCCCAGCACCGACTGCTCTGCTTCCACATTTTGGGGTGGTATTCTATCTAACAAAGAAAATCCTCTCCCTTACGCAATAGCTGTAGACGGTTTGAGAAACAAGATGGCTAATGCTTCATCCACTGTTTCTACCGCGCATACATTAAGGCCTAAATGACCTTGAGGAATATCTTTATCATTTTCTTTAGGAATGACAATCGTGCTTATCCCCGCTTGTTTAGCACCATATGCTTTTTCAAAAACCCCACCAACGGCCTTGACTTTTCCCTGGATAGACACTTCGCCAGTTATGGCAACGTCTTGCCGAATCGGTTGGCTTGTGATGGCGGATATAATCGCAGCCAGAATAGCTGTACCTGCCGATGGGCCATCGATACGTCCCCCACCTATAACATTAACATGGATATCATAATCGGCCACATCTTGCCCGGTAAGTTTACGAACTACAGCTGCCGCATTAAATACCGAGTCTTTGGCCATGCTGCCAGCAGTATCATTAAATCTGATGTGGCCCTTCCCCTTATCCTGAGCAGTAAAGGCTACCGCTTCAATTTCCAATACTGATCCTAAATATCCGGCCACACCTAGTCCAAAAACTTTGCCGATTTCTCCATTATTCGATGCTTTTTTACTGACATAGGGTGACATTCGACTAACCTGAGCAACCCGATATACATCTTCAGCTTTGATCGTCACTTTATCTCCTTCATTTTTTGTCCGATAAAGTGCCAATCCATAGGCATCAGCTAATATATTAATGGCCTTACGGCCTTCAATAGTATATTCGCTTATGATTCGCGGTACGTCAGGTACTATTTCAACATCAAGCTTACTAGCGGCATTATAAATTATTTGTTCAATATGTTTAGGAGTAAGCGGTTCAAAGTATATTTCTGCGCAACGTGATCTTATCGCCGGAGTTAGGTCATGAGCTTCACGGGTGGTAGCCCCGATTAAAATAAAATCAGCCGGCGCACCGTCTTCAAATAGTTTTTTAATATATTTGGGTACATTAGGATCACTAGGATCATAATAAGCCGAATCAAAAAATACTCGCTTGTCCTCCAGAACTTTAAGTAGTTTGTTCTGAAGCATCGGGTCCATTTCACCTATTTCATCAATGAACAATATTCCGCCATGCGCATCCGTAGCTAACCCTGGCTTAGGCTCTGGTATTCCGGTGTCAGCTAAATCACGCCTAGCACCTTGATATATCGGGTCATGAACCGAACCGAGAAGCGGGTTGGTCATATCCCTTGGATCCCATCGCAAAGTAGTCCCATCGACCTCAATAAAATCAGCATCATTGGCAAATGGCGAATATTTTAATTTCTTAGCTTCTTCCATAACCAATCTGGCCGCCGTCGTTTTACCGACACCAGGCGGACCATATAAAATCAAATGCTGTGGGTATGGTGATGCTAGTTTAGCTTTAAGTGCCTCTACCGCCCGCTCTTGCCCAATAATTTCATTGAGCGATGCTGGCCTTAACATGGTCATTGCCGACTGGGTTAGATTACGTTGTTCAAGTTTTTCTAGCATAGCGTACTTTTTTAATGTCTGAGGATTTTCAATACTTTCTTCTTCTTTAAGCACTTGCATCTTTATTTCCCGGACATATTCCTGATGCCGCTCATCCATCTTTTCAGCAATTTTCTTCTCCAGCTTGTCCTCGACAGCCCGCCGCGCGATAATATCAGCTATTTCTTCTTCAACTTCATCTAATATTTCAGGTATCTGACTATGCGAGGGCTGCTTTGTAACGGTTGGGTCTTCAAATACTAGTTTTTGCAGAGCCAGCACTCGTTCCGGCAAATATTCTGACCTCAATAATTGAATAGCATCAAGTTTGCCTGCTTTAAGCACTACTTTATCAGTTCCGATAAGATTCGAATACAACCCAAACAGTGCTGCCACCCGACGTTTAAGCTGAACTTCCTCGGTGTCTTGCGGTTTTAGTTTGTTTGGCAGAATCTTATTGAAAAATTTTCTCATATAATAACCCTTTCTATGGTCTACCTATTACCTGCACTTGTATTTGTGATGTTATTTCAGGATGCAGTTTGACAGTAACTGGATATGTGCCCAGCGCTTTTAATGCATCTGGCAAATCAATTTTTCGTTTATCCAGTTCTACACCATGTTCCGATTTGAGAGCCTCCGCAATGTCCTTACTAGTTACTGACCCAAATAGACGCCCTCCTTCACCGGTCTTTACCGCTACTGTCACTGTCAACTTACCAATTTGGGAAGCATATACTTTTGCTTCATCTAAAAGTCGTTTAGCTCTGTGAACTTCAGCATCTTTTTGTTGTTTAGCAGTATTTACATTTGTTGCCGTGGCCGGAATAGCCAATTTTTTCGGCAATAAATAGTTGCGTGCATAGCCTTCAGAAACCTCAATAATGTCACCTTTTTTACCAACTTTTTTAATCTCTTGTTGTAGAATTACCTTCATTAGTTTCACTCTCCTTTATATGCTTGGTGACAAGCTCAACAACCCGGTCTTTGACCTCTTCAATACTGGCATTCTTCACTTGAGCGCCAGCCATGGTTTGATGCCCGCCACCACCGATTTCTTCCATTATAACCTGAACATTTATATCACCTTGAGACCGTGCGCTAACTGCTACACCATCTTCTATTTTAAACAATACTACGCTTACCCGAACTCCATCAATATTAAGCAACATATCCGCCGATTGCGCAGCAGCTATCTGACCGTTTTTTATTTTGTTTGGATACGCGGCAATTACCGCTCCTCCCGGAAGCATTTCGGTGTTATTAATAATTTCAGCCCGATGTTTTAATGTATCCAAATCAACTCTAAATAGTTCCCTCACCAGCCTAGGATCCGCGCCTGCACGTCTTAGTTGAGATGCCGCTTCAAAAGTCCGGACGCCGGTTTGTACCGCAAAACTTTTAGTATCAACCACAATCCCAGCGTATAATGTAGATGCCTCCAGCCTAGTAAGTTCTAGTTTTTCATCGAAATATGGCAATAGTTCCGTAATAAGTTCACTCGTGGATGAAGCCGAAGGTTCCATATATACCAACATAGCATTGGAAATAAAATCCTCAGCTCGGCGATGATGGTCAATGACAATTATTTTACTGGTCTTGCCCAAAAGTTCCGGCGCCGCAGTTATTCCTGGCCGATGTGTATCCACAATAATGAGGATTGTCTCCGATGTGATCATTTCCAGGGCAACATCCGCCGCAATAAATAAATCATGATATTCATCATATTCACCCATAAATTCCTTAAGCCGGTTTACCGCATCACCAGGATAGCTAACCACAACATGACAAGTTTTCCCTAAACTACGGGCCAGCTTGGAGGCTCCTAATGCAGCACCAAGGCTATCAAAATCCTCATTAGCGTGCCCCATTATCAGCACTAGTTCGGTATCCTCAACAGTATCACGGATGGCTTGAGCAACCACGCGGGCCTTGACTCTGGTGTTTTTTTCTACCATCAAAGCCTTACCGCCATAGAACTGGGCTTCATTTCCAATATAGACTACAGCCTGATCACCACCACGCCCAAGTGCTAAATCAAGGCCGGCCTGACCGCGTTGACCTAACACCGCAATTGACGGCTCATCTGCCGCTACCCCCATACTTAGCGTAACCGGCAAATTATTATCTCCTAAAATAGTTCGGACTTTATCTAGAATATCAAATTTATCAGCCAGAACATTATCTAAAGCGATGCGGTCAAATATCGCAATATAAGTATCTTCGGAATATTTTTTTATAAATCCTTCTAATCCAGCTACCCACTCCGTTATATACCGATTAACCTCAGCCAATATTGCTGAACGCTGGCTTTCATCCAAACCTTTTAAAACATCACTGTAATTATCAATCTGAATGTAAGCTAAAACCGGCATCAAGCCATTGTTTTCATTGTTTTCTATCAAACAGGCAGAAACATCCGTAAAACATAAACCCAATACTTCGGTTCCAAAAGTACTTATACCTACTACCGGCTTATAAACCACTTGATACCGTTTATCGTCGGCTATAATACTTTTGATTCCAGACTTGCCCCAAATCCGCCCAGTTTCAATTTGTGGCCAAGCCGCTTGAATGTCATCACCAACTTTTAATGCTATACCCGGCCAGTCAAATAGCACCTTATTAAGCCAAACAACCTTGCCATTGCTATCAATAAAGGCAATGGCCATTGGCAAATTTTCTAAGGCCTGCAATAACACATGTCCTGTACTTTCTGACATTTGTTCGAGAAATTCACCCAATTGCTGCTTTTGCTCAATATACCGATCTCGACCATAAAGATAAAGCACATACAGTAAAATCGCTCCAAGTGCAGCAGCCGATTTATTATAAAACACAATAATTACTAAAAGTACTGCCGCAACGGCTAAATATACTCGAGTATCAAACCATAAGGACGGTCCCTTAAACATTTTGACCTCCCCCAGTCAAGACAAACGTGGTTTTCTTAGCCGACGGTAATCTAAAGCAATTTCAAATGCACCGCCGAAAACCAATATATATTGATATACTAGGTTAGTGAATATTAACAATAGTATAATCCCACGCATCAATCTTGACAATTTGTATTTGTCGGCAAGATAGTAAAATACCGACAACCCTTGCACAAAAGTAAACGATATCCCACACCATTTAAGATTTTCGCCAATAGTTATTGCAGCTTCTATCTGCTGATATTTCCCAACATAACTGATTATAAAGCCAAGAATAAATATATATAGTACATATGGCGGTAACACCCAGTTTTTAAATGCTGGTAACCCGGCCATGTTGTAGCCGGTCCGGTTTATTATCTTACGAGACAGAATAAAGGTTACATAAGCCATAAGCACTGAACCAACTGCGATAAATGCCGGAAAAATTATTCTTACCGTATCAATCATTGCCCGCATACTTGTCTCTACCATAGCCACTTGCTGCTCATCAAGCCCTGCACTTCGGTAATAATCAAGCACTTGGGAAGTCGACTGTTCCATGACGGAGAATTCCATTTGTAAGGGATCAATTCCCATTACCACAGCAGCCAACACAATGGTTATTCCCATTGATACCAGCCCCGCGACTGCCCCCCATAATATCATAGGCCCTGCACTCATTTTCGCCCTAATAGCATATCCAAACACAATTCCGGTCAGACCAAAAGTAACCACGATCTGGACTGCATTAAGCGGCCCCATAAGAAACATGGCAATAATTGCTGCAACTACTATTACCATAATACTCCATTTAAGTCCATGCCTAACCCCAGTCAAAATAATTGGTAACGGCAAAACTAAATTAGCCAAAGCTCCTAGTATAGGAATGTACATACTAATTAAAGTAAGCATCACAGTTATCGCTGACATTATCCCTGCTGCTACTACTTGTCTACTGTTATTATAAACCATATTCACCTCTTATCACGAAAGTAGCGGCGAAGTTCGCTGTAGTCACCAAACCACTTTTCTGCTTCATGCCCATTTCTACTGCCATCAGCTAGCTCTTTAATAATTACCGTATCAAGAGCCGCAAAATCAATTCCCAAGCGTTTACCCAGGCAGTAGCAGACAACAACCACTGCCGCAAGGCCCTCCCCAATAGCTTTTTCACTATTAAGAGCTACAGCTTGAAACATTTTGCCCACACTAAGCACCAACTCAGCTTTAAGCCCCTCGATAAGCCGTAACTTTCGTAAAATATCTGTTTCATGGGAAAACAAAATTATCACTCCCCAGTCGTGCTAATATATTCGCCGAACATAGGGGCTGTTTCCTGCGTCGAGAATAAAGTAAATTATTTGTCAATAAGAATACTACTAAAAAGGAATTCTCAAACAATCGGCGAATACACACACGTTGATTCTTTTGGCGATGTTTTTTCTGTGATTAAACTTCGCTTTTTTTTACTTGTTAAGTGTAGCTTTTTTGCCTCGCTTACTATAAACAAGGCTTTTATTCCCTTGTAATAAAATTTTACTTTAAGGAGCGAAAGATGGATATAAAAGCTATTAAAAAATTAAAACTATATGGGTTCAATAATTTAACCAAAACATTAAGTTTTAACATGTACGACATTTGCTATGCTAAAACTGCGCAACATCGTGATGAGTATATTCAATATATTGATGAGGAGTATAACGCCGAGCGACTAACTTGTATTTTAACCGAAGTCGCCAATATGATTGGAGCCAATATTTTAAACACTGCTAGACAAGACTATGATCCCCAGGGAGCCAGCGTAACTATGTTAATTGCCGAAAATAAACATACGACCAGCCCGACAGAACATGTCGAACCTAGACCTGACGCGGTCGTCTGTCACCTTGATAAAAGTCATATCACTGTTCATACTTATCCGGAAAGTCACCCAGACCAAGGTATAAGTACATTTCGGGCTGATATTGATGTATCCACTTGCGGTGAAATTTCCCCTCTTAAGGCCCTTAACTATCTCTTAAATAGCTTTAATCCTGATATTGTAAATATCGACTATCGGGTTAGAGGCTTTACTAGAGATATAACCGGCAAAAAATTTTTCATTGATCACAAAATCAATTCTATCCAAAATTATATTGGTAAGGATACTCGTAATCTTTACCAAATGATTGATGTTAATGTGTACCAAGAATACATTTTTCACACCAAAATGCTGTTAAAAGAGTTTGATTTAGATAATTACTTATTTGGTACAGATAAAAAAGATTTGCTTCCTGGTGAGAAGAAAAAAATTAAACAGCGCTTAAAACGAGAAATGGCTGAAATATTTTACGGACGAAATATTCCAAAAGTATAATGTTAAAAATAGAAAGAACACGGCTAGGCCGTGTTCTTTCTATTTTTAAAACAGCTTAGTAACTTGCCTATTATGCCGGGAACTGCGGTGTCTTGTCTTTGCCTTTTCTCAACCAAACATGGAACTTATCAGATGCCTTTTCAATTACTACAAACAGCACCGGTATCAAAAATATACCAAGCGTAGTTGCCATAAACATTCCACCAACTACAGCATTCCCCATTGACTTTCTAGCAGCCGCACCAGCACCTGAAGCTAATGCCAAGGGTATACAGCCAATAATAAACGCCAATGACGTCATCAAAATTGGGCGCAAACGAATTTTCGCTGCTTCAATAGCGGCATTTAACGGATCCATCCCCTTGTCAACCCTAATCTTAGCAAATTCAACAATAAGAATGGCATTCTTAGCCGCCAATCCAATTAACATAATTAAGCCAATCTGCATATAGATACTATTTTCCAGGCCCCGAACTTGCTGGAACAAAAAGGCTCCAAAGAATCCTGTTGGCACTGCAAGAAGTACGGCAAACGGAACCGTCCAACTTTCATAAAGTGCCGCCAAGCATAAAAACACGAACACTAACGCCAAACCAAACAATATCGGCGCTTGCCCACTGGATATTTTTTCTTCACGACTCTGACCTGACCATTCATAACTAAACCCGCTAGGTAACGTCTGGGCCGCAACTTCTTCCAACGCGGTCATCGCCTGACCGGAACTATAACCATTAGCCGGACTACCATTAATCTGAATAGATTGCGAACCATTATACCTGGCTATCGTTGACGGCGCATTGGTAGGTTGCGCTGTTAAAATTGAGCTCAACGGCACCATCCCACCAGACGAGCTCTTTACAAACAATAGCCGTATTGCATCTATATCGCTGCGAGCCCCAGGTTCAGCCTGCATAATAACTTTATACGTTTTCCCGAAAAGGTTAAAATCATTGACTTGAGAACCGCCAAGGAACGCTTGAATCGTACTAAATACATCACTAACTGAGACACCGAGTTTTTCAGCTTTCTCACGGTCTAACGTAAATTTATAGCCCGGCGTATTGCTTTGGAACCCAGACCGAATCATGCCAATTTCGGGCCGTTTTTGGGCAGCGGCAACAAATGCGCTCGAAACCTTTTCCATTTCTTCCATGGAAAGTCCGCCTCGATTTTCCAACATCATCGAAAATCCGCCGACCATCCCCAAGCCCGGTAGGGCCGGTGGTTGAAAAGCAAAAACTGATGCTTCGGGAAGTTTAGCACCTTTCATAAGAATCGTCAAAGCTTGCATATCCGCCGCCTGCCGCGGATCTTTCCGTTCATCCCAAGGTTTTAATCCAACGAAGGATGCACCGGCACTCTGTTTTTCACCCATGCCCATAAGATCAAAGCCAGTAATCGCCATCGTCGTTTCAACCCCCGGCTGAGTACGAATATCGGCCGCTAATTTATTTACTACGGCTTTAGTCCGATTCATACTTGAACCTTCCGGCAAGTTAACCGCGGTAATAACAAAGCCTTGGTCTTCCGCTGGAACAAAGGAACTTGGCACATTCTTGTATAATACTCCGGCCAATATGATCACCACGACCAGCATGGCAATCACCATTGGAGCCTTACGGATAAGCCGTTTCAGACCACCGCCATAACGTTCGATTGTACGCTCAAACCAGGTATTAAATTTGTCAAACATTTTCCCAACAAAGCCCTGGTAAGCATCCGGATTATACGGTTTTAACAATAGCGCACAAAGTGCTGGCGTCAGGGACAGCGCCACTACTGCGGATATCCCCATTGATACGGCAATTGTCAGAGCGAACTGACGATATAACACGCCCATCGTTCCTCCGAAAAAAGCTACAGGAATGAACACTGAGGCCAAAACAAAGGCAATCGCAACAACCGGTCCCGAAACCTCACTCATTGCCCGCTTGGTCGCATCTACCGGACTAAGCCCGTTATAACGCATATGGTGTTCAACGGCCTCAATAACCACAATCGCATCATCAACAACCAATCCAATAGCCAACACCATCGCAAACAAGGTTAAAGTATTAATCGTAAACCCAAGCACTAAAAAAGACGCAAATGTTCCCAACAACGAGACCGGAACCGCCAGCATTGGTATAAGCGTAGCACGTCCGCTCTGCAAAAAGATAAATACCACGATTATAACTAATACCAATGCTTCAACAAGCGTCTTACACACTTCATATAGCGACTCCCGAACAAACCGGGTATTATCAACCGCTACATTACATTCCAGATCAGGCGGAAACTTTTTTTCCGCTTCAGCAATAACTTTACGGACATTACTTACCGTTTCCAGCGCATTGGCATCACTGCTGAGCTGGATTGCAAAACCGGCTTGCGGCTTACCATTCGCCTCACCGCTAAAAGAATACGATTTATCGCCAAGCTCAACCCGAGCCACATCTTTAAGGCGAATAAATGACCCATCTGTGTTGGTTTTAACAATTATATTACCGAACTGGTTTGAATTCTCCAAGCGCCCCTGTATCGTGGCGGTGTATTGATATTCTTGATTTGGCAAGCCCGGAGCCTTGCCGATGCCTCCAGCCGGTGCCTGCTGATTCTGTGCCGTAATCGCACTGGATACATCGCTTGTTGTTACACCAAGCTGGGCCATTTTCTCTGGATTAAGCCAAATTCGCATCGCGTAGTCGGCGCCAAACTCCATAACATTACCGACACCCTTGACCCGCTTTAGATTTTCGAGCAAATAATTACTAGCATAGTTTTTCATAAACGAAGCGTCATACGTTCCGTTTGGCGAAACAAAATTGAACATAACCGCCATATCATTAGCCGATTTTGTCGCCGTGACCCCCGTACTCTGAACGGTATCAGGCAAAGAAGCCGTAGCCTGGGCTATCCGGTTTTGGGTCTGCACCGCAGCCATATCGCCATCTTTGCCGGTTTCAAATTGAACTGTCAGCATATAAGAACCACTGTCTGAACTGGATGAGGACATAGATACCATGCCTTCAGCCCCGTTTACCTGTTCTTCAATGATCTGGGCAACTGTTTTTTCAACAACTTCAGCGTTTGCGCCCTGGTAACTAGTACTAACCCTAACCTGGGGCGGACTGATCTGTGGATACTGGGCCACCGCCAAATTAAATACTGCAATCAAACCACCCAATGAGATTAGGATTGATAACACAATGGCAAAAATCGGACGATTAATAAAGAACTTAGCCATGTTACCCCCCCCTACTGTGCCGACTGATCAGTGAGATCATCCGGACCAATCATGGTAACATTCATTTCTGCGCCAGGCTGGACTTTCGCATATCCGTCGACAACCACCACATCACCGGCATTCAAGCCGCTTGTTACCATCCATAAGTTACCGATACGGCTTCCCATCGTCACATTTCTCGTTTCGGCCTTATTGCCTTCAGCTACAACCGTTATAAAAGTTTTACCTAAGAGCTGCTGTACCGCTCGTTGCGGAACAAGGAGCGCCCCCGGAACCGTCTCTCCTGTCGCTACGATACGAGCAAACATTCCTGGCAGAAGAAGACCGTTAGGATTCTCAAACGCTGCTTTTATCGTTATACTACCAGTATCCGTGCCAAGACCCCTGTCAATTTGATCAATCTTCCCCGTCAACGGATACTCTGATCCATCACTAAGCACTAACTTCAAACTATTTCCCCATGCAGTTGGCAGCGAACCGCCCCCAACTTGAGCTAAATGTAAATATTCAGTTTCACTCATACTAAACTGAGCATAGATCGAACCAACTGAAGATATGGTAGCCAATGCCGTTGACCCTGTTCCAGCATAACTACCCACACGCAATACATTGACCCCAATTCTCCCGTCAAAAGGCGCAGTTATCAACGTATTATTAACATCATCAGCAGCTTGACGGACTTTCGCCTGGTAAGCTTCTACCGCCGCAGCATTTTGTTCTTCAGTCGCAACAGCATTATCCAGAGTCTGCTGCGAAATGGCCTGTTGCGCCGCCAGGGTTTGATAACGGCTAGTCTGTAACCGTGCATTACTCAAAGCAGCTTCAGCCTGAGCCACTTGGGCCTGAGCATTTAGGAGCGCCGCCTCATACTGACTGCGGTCTATTTGAAACAATGGTTGACCTTGGCGAACAGTTTCCCCGCCTTTAACCATGGCCGCAACAATATTGCCAGCTACCCGTGGATAAATTTGTACTTCATTTTTTGCCTGGATTTGCCCCACATACTCATACGTAACTGGGGTATCTCTTTGAATAACACTCATAGCTTTTACTTCAGCCTTTGGTGAACCTTGCATAGCCTGCTGACTGCCACAACCCGCAAGCGCCAGCATCGTCATCACGATACCAATTCCAATAATTTTTCTTTTCAACTGTGACCCTCCTAATACTTAGATATTGCCCCAACCTTATATGCAAGCCAACATCTTTGAGCAAAACCGACGTCTGATTTTTCAAATAAAACCGACGGCAATCGCTGATAAAACCAATACAGACTAACTAGTCAATATTTCTTATTATATTCGCCCTACATCAACTAACTCCTGCCATTTTGTTACTTAACATTCTGTTAATTTTAATAGCCCCAGATGCGCCAAAGCGGCGGCCGGACTAAATCGTCCGCGCACCGCCGCTATTATAACCTTCAGCTAATAATTTTTTAACATCCGCATTTGCCAGATAATCGTCATATGTCATTCGCCGATCGACAATCCCGCCTGGAGTAATTTCAATAATCCGATTAGCAACCGTCTGAATAAACTGGTGATCATGAGATACAAACAGCATCGTTCCCTCAAACTGGGTTAAACCGTTATTCAATGAGGTAATAGATTCTAGATCTAAGTGGTTAGTAGGTTCATCCAGAAGTAGCACGTTCGCCCCGCTCAGCATCATTTTAGCCAACATACACCGTACTTTTTCTCCCCCACTTAACACATTGGCTGCCTTTAGGCTTTCTTCACCCGAAAATAACATCCGGCCTAAAAAGCCGCGAATAAAAGATTCTTCCTGATCACGCGAAAACTGCCGTAACCAATCTACTAAATTTAATTTAACATCCTCAAAGAAGGGCGAATTGTCTTTGGGGAAATAGGCCTGAGAAGTAGTCACACCCCACTTAAATTCGCCACTATCAGCAGTTAATTCACCCATTAGAATCTGAAATAGCGTAGTTTTTGCCAGGCCATCGGGTCCAACAAAAGCAATTTTATCGCCCTTGGCAACCATAAAACTTATGTCATTAAGAACCAATTGCCCATCAATTGTTTTTGACAAATTATCTATTGTAAGCAGTTGGTTGCCCGCTTCCCGATCAGGTTTAAAGGCAATATACGGATATTTACGCGAGGAAGGTTTGAGGTCTTCCAGCGTAAGTTTTTCTAACAGCTTTTTCCGGGAAGTCGCCTGCTTTGACTTAGATGCATTCGCACTAAAGCGTTGAATAAAACTTTGCAGGTCTTTCGCCTTTTCTTCCATCTTTTTATTAGCGTCTTTAGCTAACTGCAACGCTAGTTGGCTTGATTCCAGCCAAAAATCATAGTTACCTACATAAAGTTGAATATTTTGGAAGTCAATATCTGCGATATGAGTACAAACTTGATTAAGAAAATGCCGATCATGAGATACCACAATGACCGTGTTCGGAAAATCATAAAGGAAGTTTTCCAACCAAGCAATAGATTCGATGTCAAGGTCATTAGTCGGTTCATCTAATAGGAGAATATCTGGATTGCCAAATAACGCTTGGGCTAAAAGAACTCTCACTTTTTCTTTACCGCTTAAGTTGCTCATTTTCTGTTCATGCAATTCGACACCAATGCCAAGACCCGTAAGCATCCTCGCCGCTTCAGCTTCAGCATCCCAGCCATTTAGTTCGGCAAACTCGCACTCTAGTTCGGACACTTTTATCCCATCTTCATCCGAAAAATCCGGTTTGGCATAAAGCGCATCCTTTTCTTCCATTATATCAAATAACCGATCGTGACCCTTTATAACTGTTTTTAAAACGTCAAACTCGTCAAATTCGTAGTGATTCTGTTTCAATACCGCAAGCCGCTCGCCTGGTGTAATGGCTACTTCGCCCCCGGTTGGTTCAACATCGCCTGACAGCACTTTCAGGAACGTCGATTTACCGGTTCCATTAGCACCAATTAACCCATAGCAATTACCTGCGGTAAACTTTATGCTTACATCTTTAAATAAAATTCTTTTACCATACTGCAAGGTGAGTTTGCTTGTACTAATCATTTGATCTACCAGCCTTTATATTTTCTTCTACAAAAAAATGATAGCGAAAAGACTCCGCGTCAAGATGCGGAGTCTTTTTATCATTAATAATTACTCAGCCGTAAACGGTAATAACGCGATATTGCGCGCCCGTTTAATCGCCACAGTCAGTTGCCGCTGATGTTTCGCGCAGTTACCTGAAATACGGCGTGGCAGTATTTTGCCCCGCTCGGTAGTATACCGGCGCAATTTTGGAACATCTTTATAGTCAATTGACTCTACTTTATCTACACAAAAACTACAAACTTTTTTCTTGGGTTTTCTGCCTCGTTCCCGTTTCACAAAAACCCTCCTTTTTTTATACCATGGCCAGTCTAAAAACTGCCACTAATTTTAAAACGGAATTTCTTCCTCTGGGAATACCTGTCCACCAAATGGATTAGCGGCTTTGTCATCACTTGATTGTTTGCGTTCCAAAAATTCCATGTTCTGAGCAATTACCTCAGCCACCCGGCGTTTCTGTCCATCATTGGCCTCATAAGACCGAATCTGCAAACGCCCTTCAATCAAAACACGCTGTCCCTTTGTTAGGTTATTGCCACAAATCTCAGCCAGTTTTTCCCATGCCACGATAGGTATAAAGTCAGCTTCTTTTTGGCCCTGACCAGAAAAACGATTGACAGCAATATTAAAAGAAGCCACTGCCTTACCGCTTTGCGTATAACGCACTTCCGGATCCTGTGCCAAACGACCGACAAGTATTACCTTATTCATGGTTGATCCCCCCTGGCCTATTTTTCATCTTGCTTAATAACCATATGACGCAAAATGTCATCAGTAATCTTCATCACGCGATCCAGCTCTTTTACAACGCTAGGCTCAGATGTGAAGTAAAATACAAAGTAGACACCTTCGGTCAAATCTTTTAGTTCATATGCCAGACGTTTTTTACCCCAACGGTCAATCTTATCGACATTCCCGCCGTTGTTTTTTATGAGGTTTTCGAATTTGGTTGCTACCGCTTCGACTGCCTCTTCTTCCGCCGGCTTCACAATGAACACAACTTCATATTTATTCATGAAACCACCTCCTCCTTTGGACTATTCGGCCCCACAACGGGGCAGGGAAGGTTCAAATCGTAATTTGAATCCCTATCTTTAGACCTATCTATTATAGCACTGCTTGCCAAGAAATTGCAATATCCACCTATGATATTATTTTTATACCATCTAAAGTACGTTGTTTTATACATTAAATCGGAAGTGTACTATATCACCATCACGCATGATATAGTCCTTCCCTTCCAACCGCACTAAGCCCTTTTCTTTAGCAGCATTAAAACTACCGGAATTCATTAAATCATCATAACCAACCGTCTCTGCCCGGATAAATCCACGTTCAATATCACTATGAATTTTTCCAGCCGCCTGGGGAGCTTTTGTACCTTTATGAATAGTCCAAGCCCGAACTTCCTGTTCTCCAGCTGTAAAAAAAGTCATAAGCCCTAATAGCGAAAAACCTGCCCGAATGAGTCGATCTAACCCTGATTCATTTATTCCAAGTTCACGCAAAAATTCACCCGCTTCTTCTTCCGATAGTTCCGCAATCTCAGCTTCCATCTTGGCTGAAACCGCAATAACTATCGCACCTTCCTTAGCGGCATATTCCTCTACTACAGCCACATACTGGTTACTTTCAGGATTAGCAACCTCATCCTCGCTGACGTTAGCCACAAAAAGCACTGGTTTTAACGTTAGCAGGTTTAAATCTTTTAGACTATTTAGTTCTTCTTCTTCCGTAACAAGACGTCGTACTGGCTCAGCATTTCCTAATCCCGCCTGAACTTTTTCTAATAGATCAATCTCAACTTGAATTTTTTTGTCACCGCTTTTAAGTAATTTTCGACTGCGTTCCATTCTTTTTTCTACGGTTTCTAAATCAGCCAAGCATAATTCCGTATTAATAATATCAATATCTCTAAGCGGATTTAAGCTTCCTTCTACATGGGTAATATCTCCAGCGTCAAAGCAACGTACTACTTGTACAATTGCATCTACTTCGCGGATGTGCGCCAAAAACTTGTTACCTAATCCTTCACCTTGAGCTGCCCCCTTGACCAATCCGGCAATATCGACAAACCGCATTGCAGCCGGAAGTGTCTTTTTTGGTTTATACATTTCAGACAGCTTGCCTAGACGTGCATCGGGAACGTCAACGACTCCCACATTTGGTTCAATAGTGCAAAAAGGGTAGTTAGCTGCTTCCGCCCCAGCTTTAGTAATCGCATTAAACAAGGTACTTTTTCCCACATTAGGCAAACCTACAATTCCCACTTCAAGATTGGTACTCATTTTTCTTCCACCTTACTACAAAATTTAGTCATTTTATTGTAATTTATCCGTTCCTAGATTGCAATACCTTATACCAGGCCAGACCTAAAAACAGTCTTTCCTTATTCATCACTGGTCTTAGGTACTATCATCTTTACTGCTTTTTCAAACTTAGGGCGCGGTACCATTACCCTGCGACCACAGCCTAAACATTTAAGTCCAAAATCAATTCCGGTACGGGTAATTTCCCAACGATCACTGCCACACGGATGTTTCTTTTTCATTTTTACAATATCACCAATTTCATAACGAATCACAATACTCACCGTTTCTACACCTCCTAGCGTCTTAACATGCTGTCAAACGAACGGGGTGACGGAATTTTTGCTTCATCAAATAAACGTTTTATTATACGCCGATACGCCGCTTCTACTTTTACCTGTTGCAACGGCACCGTCTTGGCCACCACTTGTAATATAATTTCACCAGGAGTTAAATTTACGATTCCGACAACCTTCGGCTTGTCCAAAACTTCCGGCATACTCTCCGCCACTTCATTGCACGCTTGTTCTAATAATGCTAGCACCGTATCTATATTGACTTCATATGCTACCGGTATATTTACTACTGCCTGCATGTGGCCTCTAGTATGATTACTAATTCTTGATATTGCACCATTGGGAATAATGTGTAAGACTCCGTTGCCATCGCGAAGGCGAGTAGTCCTAAATCCGATATCTTCAACAATCCCCGCCATATCACCACTGACAATATAGTCTCCTACCGCATATTGATCCTCAAAAATAATAAAAAACCCAGAAATTATATCCTTGACCAAACTCTGCGCACCAACACCAAGTGCCAAACCAATTATGCCGGCTCCGGCAACTATTGAAGTGGTGTCAATGCTAAATTCCTGCAATACAATAATTACAGTAATAAAATATAGCGCATAATTAAAAATCTGCTTTATTAATGCACTAAGTGTTTTGGCCCTTTTTTCTTCTAAGAGAAATTTCCCTGCGCCTACTCTATTTGTGAAAAATCGTTCGGCCAACACACTAAAAAAGCGCAGGCTAAGAGAAGCAATCGCTAAAATTACAACAACTCGTAAAATTTTAGTGAAAGCATAAAAAACGGTTCCGGAAGTATACCATTCACTCATAAGACTCCCCCAATTTCATTTTATTTTGTCCATTTTTAACCACTAGGCAATTAACTACATAGTATACACGGCAAGCTTTTACGATCGGAGCGATTAGCATGGCTTCTTTAATTTCCAGTACCTCACAAAGTAATTTTAAAACCGTTATCGATACTCTCTTAGCTGATATTAACGCCGTAGTCCCAAACTTCTCTTCCTTGGTAAGCTCCTATCGCTTATTGGTAGGGAGCGCCGAGGAAATTCACCGTACTCCTGGAGTTTCACCAGATATTGTCGTCCGAGCTATTGAACGCTATGACCGAACCGGCGTACTTATTGACATAATCATTGATCTTTTATTTTGTAAGGTTTCCTTTATCAGCGATCTTTTATCGGTTACCGGCGGGCCCATCGATTTAATCCGCCTACTTAGTAATCGCATTGATGTAGCGGATACCCCTAATCAAGTAGCCGAGGATGTTATCCTGCTTGAAGTATTGCGCCGTGCCCAAGAGTGTTTGAACCATAAATCAGATACCGAAGCTGCTCATCCACCTGGACCACCTCCCATAACTTTTGCTACTTCATTATACCAGCCACCGTTCCCGCCTGCGAGTTTCCCACCTCAGGAACCATTACCAGAATTTTTCCAACCGGTTGTTGCTGAAGCTCCGCCACCAACGGTTACGTCTACCGCTAAACATTCAGATACTTCTCCATCAGCCCCACAGAACCAAAGCCCCAAACCAACTAACACCAGGCACGATCAAACTTGCCGGCCACGTAAATTAAGATAAGTAGCTGCCTTCTACTTATCTTTATCCGATAACGGGCAAGCATCAAGCTCAGCATAATTCCCGCATGGTTCAATATGAATGGTTATATCGCAAGGTGCCAGCTTGGCCTCAATTTCCGCCTCTATTTGGTCACAGATAGCATGCGCTTTGTCCAAATGCATATCCTTGTACAAAATAAGATGAACATCAATTAATCTTCGACTCCCAGACCGTCTGGTTCTTAATTGATGAAAATCAATACTGTCGGGATGGGCACTTAAAATATCACGGATAATTTCTTCTTCCACTTCGGGTAAACTAATGTCGGTAAGTTCATACAAGCTTTTCTTCGACATTTGGTATCCGGCGCGAAATACTATCAGTGCCACAATGACCGCAATTGCTGAATCAAGCCAAGTATAACCAGTAATTTTGATCACAACTAACCCACCAAGTACACCTATCGAACTCCAAATATCTGATCTCAGATGCACGGCATCAGCTTCCAAGGCTTGGGAACCAGTTGTTGCCGCCACCTTAAATAATTTGTTCGATACATACCAGTTAACTACGATGGATACGACCATCACTGCAACACCGTATTCCAAAAATTCCGGAGCTTCTGCCTGATAATATTTATTTATAGCCTCATACACAATCCATATTGCCGCCAGTACAATTAAACCTGCCTCAATAGCGCCGGATAGGTTTTCAACTTTTCCGTGACCGTATGCATGTTGTTCATCGGGTGGCTTAACCGCTTTTCGTACCGCATAAAACGCTATAAAGGCCGCAATAAGGTCTACCCCTGAATGGGCCGCCTCAGACACAATACTAACTGCACCACTAAAAACACCAACACTCAGTTTAAGAATAACCAATAATAAGTTAGAACCAACTGATAGTCTAGCTGTCCTTTGTTTTAACTTATTCATCTGCTCCAAAAAATCGCCCCCCTTATAGTAAAGGGCTTGGTCTTAACCAAGCCCTTTGGACGCATTTGCTTCGCTGTTCTGTCTGAGCAGATAACAGATAAGCGTTAATTAAATAAGGTCTTACCTTTTATCGTTAAAAGTTATTGCCCCTATTATTTATATTATCATAAAAGCCCAAGTATGTATAATATTACTGATTACTGCCAATTTTAGCAATATGCGTAATGGTATAACCGGCCGCCACCAGTTGTTCGGAAATAGGCGAAATATCGGTAATATCAGCCCTAATAACCATTTCCACTGTACCATCGGACAGATAATCATTGACCATACTAGTAATATTAATAGAAAGTTTTTTAAATACTTCAGTAATATCCTGTAATACCCCAATATTATCATTAACCACCAATGTTAACCGCGTTTTTCCGCTAGACAACCCCATAACATCTACAAAACACTTGAAGATATCGGTCGAAGTAAGAATACCAACAACACAGCCACTGCCATTAACAACAACCAGTCCACTAATTTTATGAATGTATAACGCCAAAGCCGCTTCTTCAATAGTAGCCGCCTCATTTATAGTTATTACATTTTTTTTCATTATATCGCGAACTAACATTTTATCTAGCAGATATTTTAATTCGTGTACTGACAAGGTTGTTGCCGGAGACGGCGAAACGTCTCTTAAATCCCGGTCTGTTATAATTCCCACTAGGTTGCCAGCATCGACAATCGGCAAGCGCCGAAAATCATTTTTCTCCATAATTTCCATTGCTTCAACAACTCTTGTTGTCGATGGTATCACAACAGGGTTGTGGGTCATTTTTCGATAAACAAACACGGTTTTTCCCCCTCTTTGCTTAACTTAATCAACCACCAAGATACGCTTTACGTACTGCATCGCTTGCTGCCAGTTCTCGCGCCGATCCTTCAAGTGTAATCCGCCCAGTTTCTACCACATAAGCTTTGTTGGCAATTGCCAGCGCCATATTCGCATTTTGCTCAACCAGCAAAATAGTCGTACCACCAGCATTGATTTCCTGAATAATAGAGAAAATTTCTTTAACTAAAAGTGGTGCCAGACCCATCGACGGTTCATCAAGCAATAGCAGTTTAGGCCTACTCATCAGGGCACGGCCCATCGCCAACATCTGCTGTTCCCCACCGCTTAAAGTGCCGGCAAGTTGATCTTTACGTTCTTTTAGGCGAGGAAACCGCCTAAAGACCATTTGTATATCCGCCAAAATTTCCGTCGAATCCGAGCGTGTGAAGGCACCTAGCTCAAGGTTTTCCATAACCGACATATTAGCAAAAATCCGTCGTCCTTCAGGAACTTGGGAAACCCCAAGCTTTACGATTGATTGTGCCTTCATGTTAGAAATTACATTGCCTTCAAATTCGACCTGCCCGCTTTGTGGCCTTATTAGGCCGGAAATAGTGCGCAGCGTGGTACTTTTACCTGCACCATTAGCCCCAATAAGAGTAACAATTTCTCCTTCATTAACTGCAAGACTAATTCCCTTTAGCGCATGAATAGCTCCATAATATACATCAATATTATTTACTACTAACATCCAGGCACCTCCTCACCGAGATAAGCCTCAATAACTTTCGGATTATTCCGGATCTCGGTCGGCGTGCCACGAGCAATAACGCTACCATAGTCTAATACCAAAATCCGTTCACATACCCCCATAACCAAGCTCATGTCATGCTCAATCAGCAGCACCGTCAGATTGAACTCTTTACGAATCCAACGTATCATTTTCATAAGTTCCTGAGTCTCCTGCGGATTCATTCCTGCTGCCGGTTCGTCTAACAGCAATAGTTTTGGCTTAGTCGCCATCGCCCGGGCAATCTCCAACCGGCGCTGTTCACCATAAGGAAGATTTTTGGCAAGTTCATCCCGTTTATCCGCTAAATTAAAAACCTTAAGCAGGCTAAGCGCTTGTTCTTCAATCTTGGCTTCTTCCGAATGGAAGCGGCCTAATCGAGAAACCGCTTCCAAGATACTGTATTTTACATGAAAGTGATATGCAACCTTAACGTTGTCTAGTACAGTTAGCTCGGAAAATAGTCTTATATTTTGGAAGGTCCGGGCAATGCCATGCTGAGTTATTTGATAAGGTTTTAACCCTACAATGTTTTTGCCATCCAACTCAATTTGACCATCAGTTGGTTCATATACTCCCGTCAGAAGATTAAATACTGTAGTTTTTCCGGCACCATTAGGCCCAATTAACCCCATCAAATCTCCAGAATTTATCTCCAGCTCAAAGTTAGATACTGCTTTTAATCCCCCAAAAGCTTTCGATACTTTACTTGCCTTCAGCAGCGTCACGTCGCCCACCTCCAATTAGCCTAGTCAACATTTTCAGACTAAGTTCCTTGTTACCAAATAAACCTTGTGGGCGATACAACATTAAAATAATGAGCAATACGGAGTAAATAACCATTCTAAGTTCAGGAATATCCGCCAAGAAAAAGGTTAGTAGTGTCAGGACTACTGCTCCGGTTACCGCTCCGGTCATACTTCCGAGACCGCCAAATACAACCATAGTTAAAATGTCAAATGACCGTAAAAAGGTAAATGAACCCGGATGCGCCATATAATTATAATGGACAAATAACGCTCCGGCTACACCAGCGAAGCCTGCACCAAGGGCAAAAGCCAACACCTTATATTTAGTGGTGTTTATCCCCATTGCTTCAGCAGCAATTTCGTTTTCCCGAATTGCAATACAAGCCCGACCATGGCTGGACTCAACAAAGTTGCGAATAAATAGCAATGAAAAAACCATCAAGGCAAAAGCCCATGTGAACGTGGTATCTTTAGGTATACCAACTAGACCTGAAGCCCCTCCCACATAGGATATATTAAGTATAACAATACGGATAATTTCACCAAGCCCCAAAGTAGCTATTGCTAAATAATCGCCGCTTAAACGAAGCGTCGGCAGTCCAATTAATACTCCAAGCAAGGCGGATGCCGCCGCACCAGCAATAATTGCAACTACAAACGATATACCAAATTTTACGGTTAAAATAGCACTGACATATGCACCTACCGCCATAAATCCGGCATGCCCGATAGAGAATTGTCCCGTTATTCCGTTTATTAAATTAAGGCTAGCGGCTAATATAATATTAATACAAACGGTTACAATGCTACGTTCTAAATACGGCGGGATAGCCCCGGTTAGAATAAGTACTTCCCCAACTAAGTATATCAGCACACTAATACCTACAAATATAATATCTCTTTTTGTTCTAACCTTCATACTTCCACCTACACTTTCTCGCGTACATTCTTGCCTAATAACCCAGCTGGTTTAAGCAAAAGAATGATAATAAGGATAGCAAACGCTGCCGCATCGCGATAAGTAGAAGACACAAATCCACTGACTAATGCCTCAACAACACCCATGATTATTCCACCAAGCATTGCACCAGGAATAATTCCTATACCACCCAAAACTGCAGCAATAAACGCTTTTAATCCTGGCATAATCCCCATTAATGGGTCAATTGAATTATAGTACACACCAACTAATACCCCGGCCGCCCCAGCTAAGGCTGAACCAATTGCAAAAGTCGCTGAAATAACCAAATCCACGTTAATGCCCATTAATCGAGCTGCATCAGTATCAAATGACACGGCCCTCATCGCTTTGCCAATCTTAGTACGCTGAACAATATAAGTTAATATTACCATAAGCACCAACGAAACTACCAATATCAGCACCTGCTGACTGCTAACAACTACACCAGCAAAGTTATACAGCGTAGTCGGGAATACTTCCGGAAAGGTTCTAGTCTGAGGTGAAACTACCAATATCCCGCCATACTCCAAGAATAATGATACCCCAATTGCAGTGATAAGCACCGCCATCCGTGGTGCGTTTCTGAGAGGCTTATACGCCACCCGCTCAATAACCACTCCGACTAATCCGGCTATAATCATTGACAATAATAGGGCCGGAATAAACGACAAATGTAACGCCGTGGTACAAAAAAATCCAGCATACGCTCCCAGCATATATATATCGCCATGGGCAAAATTAATAAGTTTAATAATGCCATAAACCATGGTGTAACCTAGTGCAATAAGAGCATATATGCTACCTACTGATACACCATTAATAATTTGTTGAACTATTTGTAGAAACACTGCTGAAAAATCCATGCTCTCCCCCTCTTGCAGCAATTGTTTTTATCGTTTGCTTTATGTTTTTATAGTCATACAGCAAAAAGGGGATAAGGCGTTAACCTCATCCCCTTGATGGTTAAGGATTTACCTTTTCCCGAAAAGCCGGCTTACCGTCTTTCAATTCAAGAACAACGGCACTTTTTACCGGATCATGCTGTGCATTTAAACTAATAGCTCCAGAAGCACCAATGATATTCTGAGTTTTAGCTAATGCTTCTTTAATTTTTTCCGGATCATCACTATTTGCCCGGGTAATCGCATCTACCAGCATTAATACTGCATCATAACCAAGCGCGGCAAAACAATCTGGTGTCTGGTTATATTCTTTTTTAAAGGCCTCAATAAATTCAACTGTTTTGGGATCTTTGTCCTCCGCCGAATAATGATTGCTATAAAAACAATTGTTCAGGGCTGCAGCTCCGGCAATCTCCTGTAATTGCGGCGATTCCCAACCATCCCCACCTAAAAGAACACCGGTAATACCTAATTCACGAGCCTGTTTTACAATAAGGCCCACTTCCTGGTAGTATCCAGGGATAAAAATAACATCCGGGTTACTAGCTTTCAACTTAGTAAGTGTAGCTTTAAAATCCTGATCTTTAGATAAATAAGCTTCACGCGCTACAATTTGACCGCCATTAGCCACAAATTGTTTTTCAAAGTTTTCAGCAAGGCCTTTAGCATAATCACTGCTGTTATCAATATAAATCGCAGCCGTTTTAGCGTTTAGACTCTTACCCGCAAAATTGGCCATCACTATGCCTTGAAATGGATCAATAAAGCATGCTCTAAATGCATAATCCTGAACCTTACCGTTGGCCATAGTAATTGCTGCACTTGTTCCGGTCGGCGTAATCACCGGAATTTTATTTTCTTCCGCAACTTTATATGCCGCAATAACATTTGAGCTTACAATCGGTCCAAGCACAACTTTGACTTTATCTTGAGAAATAAGCTTCGTCATAGCATTTACTGCTTCAGACGATTCACCCCGGTTATCCGCACTAACCAATACCAGTTGCTTGCCAAGCACGCCACCCTTAGCATTAATCTCTTTTACCGCTAATTTAATACCATTATAAGCTGATTGTCCAAATGAAGCTACATTACCGGTTAATTCAACATTCGCGCCAACCTTAATTTCATTAGACTCCGTTTTGGCACCGCAGCCAGCAACCAGCATGACCAGTAGCAACCCTACCGCACCGATAGCTACCGCTCTCATTTTCTTTTTTAACACCTTTTTAGCTACCCCCTTTAAAAATAATTAAACGACCATACCTGTTAAACCTGTCAATAGACAGTCTCTCTCCTACGTACAAAGGTCTTTCCTCCCATTATAGGGGTATCGCCCAAGCCTGTCAAGGTATATAATAACGGTTTGTGTATAAAAAACCTCAACATCCTCACATTATTCTTTTCTATTAACATCAAAATCACATATTTAGATTTTGATAATACTTTAATAAAATGCAGTTTTTTTAATTTAGACAAAAATACCTCTGTAAGGCTACGCTTACAGAGGCACATCTTTGTGATTATTTTTTTATTATATTAATAGGTTCAGCATTTTTATACATTGTCCAAACACCACATGGACAAATTCCCGCACAAATACCACAGCCAATACACTTATCCGAATCAGATACATATTGATAACCGCTATCGTTTAGCAGCTCACGAGAAATAGCCTTTTCCGGACAAGACTTTTCACACATGTGGCAATCACGGCAAGTGCCACAGCTTATACATCTCACATGATCTTCATTAGCGGCTGGAACTTCACACCTATGACATTTTGAGAAATACGCCGTACTTATTTTATCAGCCGCTATTTTTTGTTTTTTCTCCGGTTGATAGGTTGTTCCTGCAAGGTAAGCATCCACTGCCAAAGCCGCCTGTCGTCCATTACCAACCGCATCAACCAAACGACCGGGTGCGATGGTATCACCAGCGGTGAACAGGTTATCACCAATTGAAAAATTGCTCTTGGGTTTAAGATATCCCCGCTCACGCACGATATCTTCCGGCAAAAAGCTCAGGTCTGGACTCTCACCGATGGTGATAATTACTGTATCGCCTTTTATTAACTTACCGTCCTGAGTAATAATACCTTCCGCGATGATTTCCTTGGTCTGAACCGGCCATAAAAGTACCCCACCTAGCTCTTCTACATGAGCAATTTCTTTGGCAAAGGCCGCCGGAGCCTGCACATCAATACAAGTTACCTCTTGGGCTCCAACCTGATACGCACCAAGCGCCGCATCCATACCTGAGTTGCCACAACCAATAACAATTACCCGTTTTCCTATAGCCGGTTTTTCACCACGATTAATAGCTTTTAGGAAATCTAACCCCTTTACAATTCGCTCATGTCCCGGCCAAGGAATTACTTTAGGGATATGCGCTCCGGTAGCAACTACCACCGCATCATACGCTTGACGAAGCGCAGTAAATTTAGTGCTATCTACCTCAACACCAGTCTTGAATTCAACCCCCATAGCCTCGATCCGCCGAAGTTCTTTTTCTAAAGTAACCTCAGACAGACGTGAACGGGGAATTACTTGCTCCATCTTACCGCCCATTCTTGGGCTGGCTTCTAACACGGTAACAGCATGCCCCATCCGACTTAGCTGCCAAGCAGCCGATAAGCCAGCCGGACCACCACCAACAACAGCAACTTTCTTGTCAGTTTTCTTAGCTGTCTTTTGAACAGCAACATCCACTGAATAGGTACCCAACTGACCGATTTGCGCCGAATCATCCACCAAATTTCTCGTGCAATCATCCATACACAAATTCGGACATACTGAGCCACAAATTGATCCAGGGAACGGGCTATAGTCTAAAACCAGCTTATAGGCTTCATCAATCTTGCCCTCCCGCAGTAAATTATACCTTAACTGAGTCGGAATAGAAGCCGGGCAATTATATTGACAAGGTGCATTGTAGCGGGCATCCTCCCATAACGGAACCCGTTGCCGGTATTTACCGGTAGCCACTAAACCGACTACACCATAATCATCAACACATACATCTCCAAAAACGCCATCTTGCACCCATTCCTTAGTCCGAAACGCCTCAATAGCGATATTGGCTTTTTTGGGCCGTTCGTCATAAGGAAGCGGCAATACTTTTTTCCATTCATCCCAGCAGGTTAAAGTCGACTTTAGTTCAGGCCGTTTGATGCTGGTTAAAAAATCATCCATATTACTTTCTAAATATGTTATATCAGCTTGATCAAGTGGTAGGACTTTTACGTCTTTAGGTGATATTCCACTCGCTTTGCCGCGAAAATACAATTTGCCGCCAACCATGCCAATACAAGCTCGATCACCAAGCACCGATTCAAACATATCACTGTCATAACCACAAATTACCGCGACCCCGCCGGACATAAATTCAAAAGAAAAGCTACCACAATTTTTTAATACCCATAATTCCGGAGTTGAATATAAAGGGTCGTCCTTCATCAACGAGCCAGTACGAGTACCGGCTCGACCGCCAATATAAATCTTTCCTGATGCCGCACAGTGACCAGCGGTATCACCACCATCACCTCGAACAACAATGCGACCGCCCGCATTTAACCAACCAACGTCAGCCGAGGCTGAGCCTTCAACTACAATCTCCGTACCATCTAAACACATCGACCCCACCCGCTGCCCGGGATTAGTAACCACAAATTTAATTTTTTTACCTTCAGGATGCCATAGTGGCCCACCTATATCGTGCTGACCAGCTGCATTAACATAAAATTCGGTTTCACCTTCAGCTAATGCTTGATATATTGCCTGCAGGAGTTCCTGCGTAGACATACGGTTATTATGGTCTAACCCATTTATTTTAAACACTACGCTCCCCCCCTTAACACGCGTACTGAATTGATAATTTATCAGCCATAGCTTTATCAGTAGTAACCAGCGCGTCCGATCTGCCTACCGGAAGCGAACTATTACCGATGGGGGCCATAAGCTTACGTAGTTCTGTATCAAAGGCTAACATATATTCAACGATATTCTGCGCAGCCTTATCAATATCAAGTCGTCGCACCAACCGGCTATCTTGCGTACAAATCCCTGTCGGACACAGCCCGGTATTACATGCATTGCAACGACTATGTTCATTGCCAACGCAACCACAAAGCTGGATTAATAATTTAGAAATAAACACTCCGTTAGCACCCAAACAAATCATTTTGAACGCATCAGCCGCAGCATTTCCGGTCATGCCAATACCACCGCCGGCCCACAACGGAATCTGCCCCTGCCGCCCCTGTTTCACCGCCGCTAGATAGCAATCTCTTACTTTAGATACAATAGGATGCCCCGTATGATCCAGGGATACCTCGTTAGCCGCCCCTGTTCCGCCTTGAATACCATCAAGGAAAAATCCGCCGCAAATCTTGTAGGGATCACGCAACAAATTATTATATACTGAGACGGAAGTTGCCGAAGCTGAACACTTAATTGCCACCGGCACCCTAAATTTAAAAGCCGCATTAAGCGACATGTGCATCTTTTGCACCGATTCTTCAATTGAATATAAACCTTGATGATTTGGCGGCGACAATAAGTCAGCCTTGGGAACGCCGCGAATAGCCTGAATATGCTCAGCAACTTTAGCTGCAGGCAATAATCCACCATCACCAGGCTTAGCGCCCTGGCCAATTTTAATTAAAATGCCAGCAGGATCAACCTTCATTTGAGGCAGTGCTTTTACAATACGGCTCCAACCAAAATGGCCCGAAGCAATCTGAATAATCGAGTATTTCAGATATTCAGACTTCATCAGTTGTATCGGCATACCGCCTTCCCCGGAACTCATTCTCACTGGCATGTTGTGTTTTTCATTCAAATACGCAGTAGCCATACAAATAGCTTCCCACGCCCGAGTAGATAACGCCCCGATCGACATATCACTAAAGATAATTGGATAAATCCAATTAACCGGTGGCGTTGAAGCATTCATCTTCAATTCTCCACCATTGTTACTGAACGGCAATTCGTTTGGCATAAGCACTCTGCCAAACGGCGCCAATATATCAAAAGTATGCCGTTCAGCATCCAATGCCGGATCCGTCATCTGTGAAATACGGCCAACCGTAATTTTGTCCAGAGTATTTTCCTTTATCAGGTTATTACGGCCCCCCCGTTTTGCCGGAGTACCACCACTACGCGCTAAAATATTAGCCCGTGAGTCCTCATTTCTTACCGGCTTAATAGCCTGATTCGGGCAAACCTTCTCACACATTCCACAGCCAACACAAGCATTAGCCAGCCCTTTAACTCGCTTAATTACAGGAACAGCTTTATGCTGTGGTATCGGCTCAGGCTGACGCGCAGTGGAAATCGTTGTAGCCCGACGCTCCACAGCTACCTCAATAGCCCGGAAAGTACAAGCAGCAACACAACTGCCGCACATCGTACAATGCTCAGGAGTATACTGGATCTTCCAATTTAGATCATTTGCAGTTATGTCCAAAGTTTTTACTGTTTCCATCGCTGCACCTCCAGTTCCTGGGTTATTACCACAACTTCCCGTTCATTTGGATATATATCAAGTTCGGGGTTCCGGTTAGGCAATACCACATTGAGACCACAGACCTCTGATGCAATAGCCATAGTTGTTTCATCCCCACCGACTACTACCGGACGCAACTTTTTAGAGTCACAGCAAGTCATCATTCGGCCATCGGGCAACATAGCAATTATTGTATTAGGTCCATTAATCTCTAAGTTCGCCAGCGATTGACGAATCGCGGTAAGTTCTTTATTATCTGAACGTTTTCCAATTTCACTAAATGGCAACGGAGTAATAACATGCTTAAAGTACTTAATTGGCCATTTTAATTCATGTAACACATAGTGTAACGTATATAAGAAGTTCTGGGAGTCGGATTCAAAACCCGTATAGCCCCGATGCAGAGAACGCTGGTATTCTGTATTTTTGGTATAAAAGGTATTTTCACCGTTGGCACATAAAGTATATCCCTGAATGAAAAATGGATGCGCAGCATAACGAACAATATCATAATTAGTATTTTGCCGACATTGAGTTACAACATTTCTTGCCATTAACTCACCATTATCATCCCAGAGTCTAAAATATGTCGCAATGTCGCTGGGATCACCAATTTCCTTTAGGGTAAGTACATCCGGCCAAAATGAAAAAACATAACCCTGGTCGTCTTGTTCTAACAATTCTCTAAGTGCCAACCGAGTATCTAACAGGAGTTGCTCCTTATCGGACCAATCTGCACTTTTATACTCGACCGGATAATCATAGCATCGAAACATATATAGCGGCATAGCCTTAATATCCAGTCCAGGCCGACGATCAATTTTTGGTACCCACTCAAAATCTCGGACAAAATTGTGTTCCTTCATATATTCCTCGGCCAATTTAGCCCCTTGAGCTGTACAAGCAAGTGATAACAGCGGTTTATCTTTATAATCAGCAAATACTCCGCCAAGATCTTGCATTATCATCGCAAAGCCCGAATTATCATGCCCTTCCTGTTGCGGAAGCATCAACCGCAACGCTTGCGAGGGGTGAAATGGCTTTTTGCTTTTAATTGCTCCAATTCGACACATGCTTATTTCACCTCTCTCCAAATTGTAAATTAAGACCCAGCCGAAGGCTCCGGAAAAAATCCGGGACCTTCCGCCGGGTCTTTTATACCCACGGTGTAACGCAAATTGCGTCTGTGCCGCTCGGTCCAGACCGCTTTAAACGCGGAACCCTAGGCCCACTCCCCTGGTACATTTGTTCATTGGTACAAACCAATGTGTTCAAACTAATTATAAAAATAAGAATTTACTATGTCAATATACAAATTATATAAAGTTTATTCTGACAAATTTTTTATGGTAACTTAAATAAATTGTCGCAACGAAACACCCTATTGTGTTTCGTTGTGTTTTTTGTATACATATGTTTTGGAAAAATCTATAATTATATTTTTCTTTAGCTTTAACAGTCTTAAAGTATACTTAATACCCATACCTGACATACTGTTAATAAGTTTGCTAAAGGAGTTCTACCAGCTAATGACTTTTGAACTAAGTGGGACTGAACTAAAATTTAATAGTTCCAAACCTGATGCCTTACAAGAAATTTCTGGTGGTATCGGTAACATTATTCACGATATGCGTACTTGCCAACAAGAAATTATTGTCCTCTGTATTGGTACCGATCGCTCTACCGGTGATGCCTTAGGCCCACTTACCGGTTCCAAATTACAATCAATTCAGCAGCATCCCTTTATTTATGGTACTCTTGATAACCCAGTACATGCCACTAATCTTGAGGAGACGCTAGCTGCAATTAACTCCGCATTTACCAATCCATTTATTATTGCTATTGATGCCTGTCTTGGTAAATTAGAAAACGTCGGCTGTATCTCAATTGGTGTTGGCCCACTTAAACCAGGTGCCGCAGTCAATAAAAGTTTACCAGCAGTTGGCGACGTCTATATTACCGGGATCGTTAATGTCGGAGGATTTATGGAACATCTTGTTTTACAAAGCACCCGTCTTAATTTAGTTGTAAGAATGTCCGAAATTATTGCCGGTAGCCTAGCCCAAACTTTACGCAACACGTTTAACCATTAATTTATTTTTTAAGGTTATATTTTCCTTTAACTTTTACAATCGATATCCATTTATCCTGTAGAAAAGTCCGTACAACTAATATTAGTTGTACGGACTTTTCTACAGATATGCTTATAATCATACTGCCCAATCACTAAACAAAACTTTTATAATTTTTCTAATTCCTCCAACACATCTTCCGCAGTTTTCCCGGCAGCAGTTATTACTGGAGCTTCCGTCAACACATCTTGGATATTCAATAAATTTTTATCAGCCCCACTTACTACAATAGCATCAACAGCTTGAATATCTGCTTGATCAAGATCTACTACTTCATAGCCTTCGGTTTCCAATAGTTCAATTATTGGCGTCAAATTATCTTCTACTGCAACTAGTCCCTGCATCATTATTAAACACCTCCGCCAATAGTTTTCCTGGTCTTCTTTTATTTATACTAATTAACTATTGATAGGAAAATTATCATCAAAAACGATCTTCCAGCTGAACTACCACATCCTCCGGTTTGAGCCCCGAAGCATTAATCAACACTGTACTGCGAGCTTTACCGGCTCCCCCTGCTTTAGTCGTTACCGGTTGACCATTATAAACAACCGCCTCTACCGGTCGCACATACTCATGCATATTCAAAACTTCATACCCACATTGGCTTAAATGATCTTTTATTTCAACTAACTCAGGATCCACCGAAACTAACCGCATAAAAAACACCTCCGCAATTATTGTTTGCAGAGGTGTCTATTTCATAACAGTTAACTTTTTGCAGATGCTTCTGTTGTATTTTTCTGTTTAATTTGCTCTTCATTACTATGTTGCATTTCGCATGCACCGCGAAAAACGGCACCCTCGCCAATTATTAACGTAGTGGTCTTAATATCACCATAAATTTTACCAGTCGAAGCCAACTCAAGTTTATTTATAATTTCGGCATTGCCATTTATTGTACCGGCAATAATCGCCCCTTTAGCTTTAACTTTAGCTTTAACTTTACCGGACTCCCCGACAATCAATTCACCCTTAGTAACAATTTCTCCTTCCACTAAGCCATCCACCCGGATAGTACCATTAGCCTCAATATTACCGACAAACTTCGTATCTTTGCCAATTACAGTTTCCATTATATTATCACTAAAGCCAGACATTACTGAGCCCTTTTTACCAAACATTATAACTTTCTCCCCTCAATTACAAAAAACTAGTTGGATTGACTGCAGTTCCGTTAACTCTAATCTCATAATGAACATGCGTCCCGGTACTATTCCCGGTACTACCCATATAGGCAATAACTTCCCCTTTTTTAACGGTCTGACCGACCTGGGCAACCGTCTTTGAACAGTGACCATACAGCGTTTGAATACCATTACCGTGATCAATTTCAACCAAATTACCATAGCCACCATACCAACTACTATGTACAACTTTTCCCTCAGCCGTAGCAACAATCGGTGCACCATAATCACCGGCAATATCAATTCCAGGATGCCAGTCGCCACCGCCACCGCCCCATGGATTATCTCGAGAACCAAACCGTGAAGTCACCTCACCATTAGCTGGCCAGATTGATGGTGTCACTGCCAACCGGGCGTTACGTTCAAGTAACATTTCCTTTATTGATGAAAGACTATCTTCTCTTTGCTTAACTCCATTTTGCAATTGCTCAACTAATTCATTTAACTGGCTAATCTCAGGGTTAACCCTAATACCACCTTGTCCAATATACCCAGGCCGAACTACTCCAGAACGCGACGCTGGTAGCTCCTCAGTATTTACTAATCGTCGGAGGTCAGTATCCAGCTTATCCAGCCGATTCATATCCTCCTGAAGTACGGCTGTTTTCTTCGCCAATTTTTCGATTTGGGTATTTTGATCTTCATTTAGCTTTTGCAATCTTTCAATTTCTTGTTTTTCAACACTGGCAACACTAGCCTGATTCCGATAGTACAAAATTGTGCCTCCAGCCAAAACCATCACTGCACAAACTGCAAGAACCGTATACTTTAATAACTTTATAGGTATGCGAAGTCTAATAATCTGATTGCCTTGGTGCGGTACAAGCATCAAAGTATACTCTCGTTTTTCTGTCCGCATAAGATTTTTAGACATTAATTTTCGTTTTAACTTTCCCAAACTACCTTTAATAAAATAATTTATCGACTGCACGAAACGCAATAATCTCCTTCCTTCCGTTGTGTAAAAAAGTCTTCTATATTAGCATAATTTCTCTGGTTAGCAAAAAAATCCTGCTTAACTAATAGTTTTCTCTTGAGCCTTATTCAAAGCTGCTTTCTCTTCATCGGTTAAATGGTAACTGGATTGCCCGTTTTCAACTGGTTTTGCATATATCCTAGATTCACTACGACCATAAATGCTTGATATTACTAACCCATTATTTTGTCCGTCAAGTATCGCCAGCGCAAAGCTTAAATCACTACCAACATCTTCAAAAGCATTAAACCGTACCAAACCCACTTTTTGAACACAATTTTTAGATATTGCACTCAATTTTTTGCACTCAATATCCATTTTGCTTACTTGATCTACCGCCTGAGCAATTTGCGTACTTTGCTTCATCAACAGACTTTCTAAATTCCCGCCATCAGTACCTCGCATCATCGCACTATATTTTTTATTTAATCTTGATAACTTAATATTAATATTAATAAATACAATCAGCGCTAATAGTATCAATACTGTTATTACAAGAATTATCGATTGTAAATTTCCCATTATTAAAACTGAAACCTGCTCTGTAAAATTCATGATTTCACCTTTCTCTCTTTATGTACAAATAAATCTTAACTCGTCTAGTTTCACCCTATTTTTTCCCAATATATACTTTGTGTTTAATTGTTAATCCTCTTCCAACAGCATTTGAGCCGCGGGAAACGGTGTCAGTGCTCTATAGAGAATACCATTAAGATATGCAATTAATACTCCATAATTTACGATCGGTACTCCTTGTTGACGAGCCCGCGCAATACGATACAACATTTCTTTACGATTAAGCATACATGCCCCACAATGAACAATTACTTTATAGGGCGTAAGATCCTGCGGAAAATCACCGCCGCTTACCCAAACAAACTCCAATTCACCGCCCACAGCCTGCCTGAGCCAGCGCGGTATTTTAACCCTGCCAATATCATCAGCTAAAGAATGATGGGTACACCCTTCAGCTACAAGGACTTTATCCCCAGGTTGCAACTTATCAACCGCTTTGGCACCAGCTACCAGTGATTCTATATCCCCTTTATGCCTCGCCATAAGTATTGAAAATGAAGTCAACATAATATTCTCAGGAGTATCAGCAGCTACTTTCATAAACTCCTGCGAATCAGTAACAACCATTTTCGGCGGTTGTTTTAAATTATCCAGGGCCACTCTTAATTCCCGTTCTTTCACTACAACACTATACGCATCATGATCCAAGATATCTCTAATCGTTTGAACTTGTGGCAAAATTAGTCGCCCTTTAGGAGCTGCTAAGTCAATGGGTACTACCAGTATAACTAAATCTCCCGGATTAATTAAGTCTCCGATAAGCGGCGGACCTTCCCAATTATCTGGCGCCTCTTTTATCAGTAGCTGTTTAAGCTCATCAATCCCCTGACCACTTTTTGCACTTACTGTTAACATTTTTTGTTGCAGCATTTCTTCCCAACAAACTAACTTTTCTGTCGGCATAATATGTACATCAGTTTTGTTTACGACACATATTAAGGGAATTTTGCGTTCTTTGATATTATTCCGTAAAGACGTCTCATATTCACCAACTCCAATTACCGGATCAATGACCATAATTGCTAAATCAGTTTTGTTCAACACCTGCATAGTCCGTTCGACTCTAAGCAGCCCCAGCTCACCAACATCATCTATTCCCGCCGTGTCGATAAGCATCACTGGCCCTAACGGTAAAATTTCCATCGCTTTATAGACCGGATCAGTAGTAGTTCCAGCCACCTTCGATACTAACGCAATATCCTGGTTAGTCAATGCATTTATCAAACTGGATTTCCCGGCATTACGCCGGCCAAAGATCGCAATATGTAAACGTCCACCTCTTGGTGTGTCCTGCACGTTTTTCTCCCCATTCCACTAATAGTATCCGTGTTTTTCCCTTACAATATGCCGTTAATTACTTTAGGTGTTTTCCTGAAATACCAGGTCTAGTCAAACTATTCGGATTAAGGATATCCGCCAGTGCTTCAGCTGTCAATAACTTTAATTCTAGAACAACTTCCCGGACCGTTACATTATGTAAATAGCAAAGTTTTGCTACCCGCGTTGCTTGGTCATACCCAATATGCGGCACTAATGCTGTTACCTCAATCAGGCTAGCCTTAACCAATTCTTCACATCTCTCGATATTAGCACTAATCCCATTAACACATTTACTCGTAAACATCTGCACACAATTTGTAAGCACTTCAATACTTCCCAATAGATGTTGGGCAATCAGCGGCAAAAAAGCGTTCAGTTCAAGTTGCCCCGACTGAGCCGCTAAAGTTATCGCCATATCCGATGCCATAACATGAAAAGCAACTTGATTAACCGCCTCTGGAATAACCGGATTGACTTTGCCCGGCATAATCGAAGATCCAGCCTGCCGCTCAGGCAAACTAATCTCACCAAGCCCGGACCGTGGCCCTGACGACATTAATCTAAGATCGTTCGCCACTTTACTTAAATTTACGGCTAAAGCTTTTAATAACCCAGATACCTCAACAAATACATCTGCGTTTTGCGTTACATCAATCATATTTTCCGCGCGGGCCAGTCCAATATTCGCATACCGTCTAACCCGTTCGGTAATGGAAAAGATATATTTTTTTTCAGCATTTAAACCTGTACCAATTGCAGTTCCACCAAGGTTAGTCTGCCGTAATCTTTCTTCTACTTTATAAAGCCGCCAGCGGTCGCGAGCAATAGCTTGAGCATAGGCACTAAACTCTTGCCCCAAAGTAATTGGCAAAGCATCTTGCATTTCCGTACGCCCCACCTTTATTATTCCGGCAAACTCCTTTTCCTTAGCTTGGAACGCATCTTGTAACTGGGCACAGGCCTCACTTAATGGTTTCAACAACCACACTGCCGCAATACGCAAAGCCGTTGGAAAAACATCATTAGTAGACTGATGACAATTTACATGATCTAAACTATGGACCGGCCCCTGCTTTGTTCCAACCAATAACTCATTAGCACGGGCCGCCAACACTTCATTAATGTTCATATTAGTAGATGTCCCGGCACCACCTTGCAGTGCATCCACAACAAACTGTTCTTGCCATCGACCAGCCAACACTTCATCAGCCGCAACAGTAATCGCCTCTGCAATATTTTGTGGCAGAAAGTTTAATTCCCCATTAACTTCTGCCGCTGCTTTTTTCACCAACGCCATAGCGGCAATCAACTTAGGATGTACCAAGGTCCCTGATAATTTAAAATTTTCGAGAGCTCGCGCTGTATGAGCCCCATAATATACATCATCGGTAAGCGTTACTTCTCCTAATAGATCTTTCTCTACCCGCATTCTCTCACCACCAAATGTTCCACGTGAAACACCATTTACACTACCAAATTTCCCTTATACTTATTATTAGCCGATTGTTGCTTAGCCATAAGTACCTCAATAATGCGTTCAAGATCATCCGGTGAATAAAATTCTATTTCAATCTTACTTTTTAATTTACCTGGTTTAATTTTAACCTGAGTTCCTAAAATTAGTTTAAGGCGTTCTTCAAGTTCTCCAACAAATACTTCTTTGTCTCGAACTATTTTTTTATTTTTAGCTTTTGGTTCCTCCAACATGCGCTTCACTAATTCTTCGGCATCTCGCGAGGATAATTCTTCTTCAATAATTTTATTTGCTGCTGCCACCTGTTTTTCCCGATCAGCTAAACTAAGTAAAGGGCGTGCCTGCCCCATTGATAAAGTTCCACGTGAAACATGCTCCTGTACCTCAGAATCAAGATTGAGCAAGCGTACTACATTCGCAATCATCGAGCGGCTACGCCCAATTTTTTTTGCCACTTCTTCCTGAGTTAACCCGAACTTATCCATCAACTGCCGATAGGCCAAAGCTTCTTCAATAACATTTAAATTTTCTCGCTGAATATTTTCAATGAGCGCAATTTCGGTCATTTCTCCGTCAGTATAATCTCTAACTACAGCCGGAATACTCTTTAACCCAGCTAATCGTGCAGCCCGCCAACGTCGTTCACCAGCCACTAACTCATAACCCGTAATATACCTACGGACAACAACTGGTTGAAGTACGCCATACCGCTCAATCGACATCGATAAATCCACCAACGACTCTTCATCAAACACCCGCCGCGGTTGAAATTTATTTGGAATAATATCATTTATCGCAACTTCCGCCGTCGACTCCCCTTCTGTTATTAAGGAAGGAGTAATTAAAGAATCAATTCCCCGACCTAACCCTCGCAGTTTAGTCATCGCCAACCACCTCTTTTGCTAAATCAAAATACACTTCCGATCCTTTTGACTTAGGATCATACTGTATCACCGGTTGCCCATGACTGGGAGCTTCACTCAATCTAACATTACGGGGAATAATTGTCTGATATACCTTATGTCGCATATGGTTTTTAACCTCATCGACAACTTGGATTGATAAATTGGTACGAGCATCAAACATTGTCATTACTACTCCCTCTAAGGTAAGAGCAGGATTAAGATTTTTTTGCACTAACGAAATAGTATTCATTAATTGTGTCAACCCTTCTAAAGCGTAAAACTCACACTGAATAGGAATTATCACCGAATGCGCAGCAGTAAGGGCATTAATTGTTAATAGACCTAAAGACGGCGGACAATCAATAAAAATATAATCAAATTGATATTTAACTGTATCAATCGCCCGTTTGAGTCGTTGTTCTCGTGATAACACCGAGACTAGCTCAATTTCAGCCCCAGCAAGTTGAATTGTCGCCGGTAAAATTTTTAAATTATCCACACACGTATTCAACAGTGCAGCCTCGACCTCAACATCATTAGTCAAAACATCATAGATACAGTGCTTAATTGTTGCCTTATTAAAGCCAAAACCACTAGTTGAATTCCCCTGTGGATCAATATCTATCAACAATACCCTTTTACCAATCGTTGCTAGACAAGCGCTCAAATTAACTGCGGTGGTGGTTTTGCCCACGCCACCCTTTTGGTTGGCAATGGCAATCACTTTTACCACTTATTTCACCTCGAATACAAGTTTTGTTGTCTAATTTATTCCACAGTATCACGAGCATTTCCTGCCGTATAATATTTAATAAGTATAAAGGAAAACTTTATTTAGACAAAATTCCTAGCCATTTTACTTAGTTATGGCACGTACCTGGAAAATATGGTAAAATAGCATAAAATACGTTTAAACAAGGAAATTTTTTGGGGAGGATTTATGCCAAGATATAATGCTCCGATAATGTGTATTGATCAAAATGAAACCCGCCGCTATGCTGGTCTCAAAGGACAGACGAATTTTCCTGATACCCTTATCGAGCAAGCTTGCACCGAAGCATTAATTATGACAACCCCAAAAGGAACTTGGAACACTTATCCCTACAACGCCACGACCCAAACTATTCTTAGTAATCCCCCGCTTAAACTTACCAGTACTAACCTTAGCCGCCATTTAGAAAAGGCCGTAGAGGTTGTGATAATAGCAGTAACAATCGGGGAACAAATTGAAACAAAAATATCTGAACTTTTTACTGCCGGTAATTATACTCTCGGTCTATTACTCGACGCCGCCGGAACAGCGGCAGTAGAAACTGTGGCTGATGCAATAAATAATTTTATCACTGTCCAAAATACTAACCGCGGCCTTCAACCCATCTGGCGCTTTAGCCCTGGCTACGGCGATTGGTCAATTACCGACCAACCCCACATATTAGCGTTAGCCGACGGCAGCTCGGCGGGAATTAAAGTAACCCCAAGTTGTATGCTAATGCCACGTAAATCAGTTACTGCCATAATCGGGCTAGTGCCTAAAGAAATTATATCGACTTCCATCACCTGTAATAAAACCAGTTGTGAACGATGCTCTCACCAAAATTGTTTAGCCCGAAAGGAGTCTCAAACATGATTTACATCTTTGATGGTGCCATGGGCACAATGTTGCAAGAAAATGGTCTACCGCCAGGATACTGCCCCGAACTATGGAATCTTGAGCAACCGGAAAAAGTCACAGCCATTCACCGTTGCTATGTTGACATTGGCGCAGATATTATAGAAACCAATACTTTAGGGGCAAACCGCATTAAACTTACCCACTACCATCTCTCAGATCAAGTAGCTGCGCTAAATCATGCCGCCGTCAGAACCGCCCGCGCAGCGTGTGGACCGACCACCAAAATAGCCGGCTCGGTCGGTCCTACTGGTAAATTAATTGCCCCGCTAGGTGATTTAACCTTTGAAACTGCCTATAATGTTTTTTTCGAACAAATATCTGCTCTTTCTGATGCTGGAGCCGACTATATAATAATTGAAACCATTATTGATATTCAAGAAATGCGTGCCGCCTTACTGGCGGCAAAAGCCGCTACCAACAAACCAGTTATTTGTCAACTTACCTTTGGCGACGACGGTCGAACCGTTACCGGCACTGATCCCGCGACAGCTGCCATAATTTTAGAAGCCCTTGGTGCCGATATAATTGGGGCTAATTGTTCTTTAGGTCCAGATAAACTCCTTAATATCATAAATACTTTCGCCGCACACTGTAATGTCCCACTTAGCGTTCAGCCTAACGCCGGTATGCCTGAGTTAATCAACGGTCAAACCGTTTTCCCAATGGGACCCGTAGAATTTGCCGCTTGGGGCCCAAAACTGATAGCCGCCGGTGCCAGCTATATTGGAGGGTGCTGCGGAACAACCCCCTCCCACATTAAAGAATTACGCAAGACAATTACACCTAGTATAAAAATTAAACGCCCCACCGCTATATCCCATACTGCCCTCACCAGCCGCAGTAAAACAATATTTTTAGGTGCTGATTTACCAACCGCCATAATTGGCGAACGAATTAACCCTACCGGACGAAAAACTCTAGCGGCCGACATCCGGGCCGGAAATTATAGTGGCATAAAAAAAGAGGCTTTAGCTCAAGTCAAAGCTGGAGCCAGCATACTTGATGTCAACATGGGCGTACCTGGTATAGATCAGGCAACAACCATGCGACAAGTAATTGAAGATTTATCTTTACTAGTAAATGTCCCCTTAGCTATTGATACCACTGACGCGGCTACGCTTGAAGCCGGGCTTCGAGCGTTTCCTGGCCGAGCATTAATTAATTCAATTTCCGCCGAACCTGAACGACTTGAAACGTTTCTCCCACTAGCTAAAAAATATGGTGCTGCCATACTATGTTTACCTATTGCCGCTGGTGGAGTCCCAAAAAGCGTAAGCGAACGAGTTCAAATTGCTAGCACTATTGTCGATGCTGCCTTAAACATTGGTCTAAGACCTAAAGATCTGTTGCTTGATGCTCTAGTCATGACCGTAGCCGCCGATGCAACTGCTGCCCAACAAACCCTAGAAACCTTGCGTCAGTATCGTAAGAATTTTGGGTTTCCTACCGTTATGGGACTAAGCAATATTTCCTTTGGCCTGCCTCGGCGCAGCCAATTAAACAGCGCCTTCTATGCAATGGCCGTAGCCTCAGGCTTGGATGCACCGATACTTAACCCCTATGACCAAGAAATGTTGGACATGCGTAATGCTGCTGCCTGTCTCCTAGGTCATGACTCCAGCGGCCAACAATACAGCTTAACTTATTCTGCCGCGCAGCCTTTGTCCCAAACAAAAGAAATGCTGACGAATAACCCCTTAGCCGCAGTTCGACAAGCAATAATCAACGGAGAAAAAGAACTTGTTCCAGATTTAATTTGCCAATGCTTATCTGCCGGGATTAAGCCCCCCGATATTACCGACCAGGCTCTGACTCCAGCAATGAATACAGTTGGTGAAGCTTTTAGTCAAGGCCACAGTTTCTTGCCACAAGTTATGCTGGCTGCCGAAACCATGCGAGTTGCCTTTCTAACGATTAAAGAAAACATGCCTGCCCATCAAGCTGTATCCGTAGGAACCGTAATTTTAGCTACGGTTCAAGGTGATATTCATGATTTAGGCAAAAATATTGTTGCTGCACTTCTAGAAAACAACGGTTTTGCCGTAATTGACCTTGGTAAAGATGTCTCGCCAACAACTGTAGTTCAAGCTGCCATTGAACACAAGGCAGATATTATTGGCCTCTGTGCACTAATGACAACAACCATGCCTCAAATCGATGCTACTATTGAAGCCCTTAAACAAAACAAAATACTGGCAAAAACCATTGTCGGCGGGGCCGTACTTACCTCAGAATACGCCGCCCAAGCCGGCGCAGATGCTTACGCATCAGATGGAGTACAAGCCGTAAATATTGCCAAAAAGCTTCTCAAAATATAAATTGTCTAAGCCTTATTGCATAATCAAAATAACTTATATTTAAAAAGCTAGTAGGTACCACCGTAAGGTGATACCTACTAGCTTTTTTACCTATATTCTTTGTATAAACGCTAGGCTAAATACCTATCAACAAGCTTTTATTTACGCCGTTTGGGAATACGCAAGCTAATATTTACAAAATCATCATCTTGTTCTTGAGTTACTTTAACTTTTAACCCAACCTTTTTCATTTCAGCTACCACACTATTAATAGTATTAATAAAAATCCGCACATCACGAATTATCTTTACAACATTCTGTTTAGGAGCCTTTTTTGCTATTTCCCGGGAAATATCGTCAAGAATCCCCCCAACCATATCTTCGGTCTCACGGACATTAAGATTATTTTCTTTAATAGCATTTAGGGCCATTTGCTGTTTAACAGGATCTTCAAGTTTCAACAAGGCCCGCGCATGACGCTCCGTTAAATTATTTTCCACCAACTGTTGCCTAACTTCTGCACTTAAGCGAAGTAAGCGCAATTTATTAGCCACAGTTGACTGATTTTTACCCATCCGCCGCGCCAAATCCTCTTGAGTTAAACCAAAATTCACCAATAAATGATGAAACCCTTCTGCTTCTTCTAGATAATGCAAATCCTCGCGCTGCAAATTCTCAATCATAGCTAACTCAGCCATGTCTTTATCATTAATTTCCCGAACAATAACTGGCACCGTTTTCAGCCCAACTATTCTAGAGGCCCTCATTCGGCGTTCACCAGCAATTATTTCATAACCATTATTAGTTTTTCTTACTAAAATTGGTTGTATTATGCCATGTTCGCGTATCGATGCTGCTAATTCTTGTAAGCTTTCCTCAGAAAATGTCTTCCTTGGTTGATAAGGATTAGTTAACAGCTCTTCCGCGCTTAATTCAATTACTTCACTATCAAGTGCTACATAGCCCGCCTCAGGAGCTGGCGGAGGTTCGACCATAACAGTTTCTTCGCTGTTAATTCCCAGCAGTTTCGCCAGATTTCTCATAATTACCACCGCCTTAGCTTAATATTACATTATATGGGAAATATTCGGCACACCTTACTTTTTTCCTCTATACTATAATGGATTTTTTTCAGGTACACCAGGACGACGCGGATAATTATTGGGGCTAGGTCCAACTTTATTAATATAAATAATAGCGCGGCTATCATCTAAACCCGGTAGTTTTACCGGGTTAACCAGCCTAATACTACCACCCAAAATTTTTATTGCTTCAACTGCACCGTCGACTTCTTCTTGATATTGGGCTCCCTTTAATGCAACAAAATAGCCACCCCGCCGAACAAACGGTAAACATAGCTCCGTCAAAACATTCAACCTAGCTACAGCCCGCGATACCGCAACATCATATTTATCCCGAAATTCTTTATTTCGGGCCCCGTCTTCTGCTCTGGCATGAATAATTTTTACATTTTTAAGACCAAGCTTATCAACAACTTCCTGTAAAAACACCAGGCGTTTATTAAGTGAATCTAATAGCGTCAACTGTACATCCGGACAAAAAATCTTTAATGGTAACCCTGGAAATCCTGCACCAGTACCCACATCAATAATCGAGCACCCATTAGTAAAAACCTCTTGGTCATAACACATTAATGAATCAATAATATGTTTAACCGCTATATCTGCAGGCTTAGTAATAGCCGTAAGATTCATCTTTTCATTCCAAACTAAAAGTAACTCCTGATAATAACGAAACGCCTCAATCTGAGATGAATTAAGCTCAATATTAGATTGACTAGCCGCATCTTCAAGGGCTTCTACAAAGTTCATTTTTCTGTCTCCATCCGCCGCTGTTGCTCTAAATAAACCAGCAAAATCGATATATCTGCGGGTGACACTCCAGAAATCCTGGCTGCTTGCCCCACAGAAACTGGCCGAATTTTACCCAACTTCTGTCTAGCTTCTAATGCTAAGCCATTAAGCTGATCATAATCAATGTTCACCGGCAATAATTTAGCCTCTAATTTTACCGCCCGTTCTACCTCTAAAAGCTGTTTTTGAATATAACCCTCGTATTTTATCGTTATTTCTACCTGTTCGCGAACCTCGTCGGGAATATCTGGCAACTCGAAATAACTACTTAAAAGCGTATAATTAATTTCAGTTCGCCGCATTAAATCAAATAGACTGCACCCAGTCCGTAATTCAGCTGAATTCATAGCTCGCATCTTAGCCTGATTATCAGGGGTAGGATTAACCGACGTATCGGCTAACAGCTTTAGTATACTTTCAATAGCCTCTTTTTTATTAATAAACCGATTATACCGATAATCATCAACTAAACCAATCGTTCTACCTTTTTCCGTGAGTCTTAAATCAGCATTATCTTGACGAAGAACCAGCCGGTATTCGGCGCGTGATGTCATCATCCGATATGGTTCAGTAGTTCCTTTAGTAACTAAATCATCAATTAAAACGCCAATATAGGCCTCAGATCTCCCTAAAATAAGACCGGGCTTATTTTTTACCAACAAGGCAGCATTAATTCCAGCCATTAATCCTTGAGCCGCAGCTTCCTCGTACCCCGAAGTACCATTAGCTTGCCCTGCTGAAAACAACCCAGTGATATTCTTAAACTCTAACGTCGGTTTTAACTGCAGCGGATCGACACAATCATATTCGATGGCATAGCCTGGCCGCATAATTTCGACTTGTTCTAACCCTGGAATTGTCCGCAAAAAAGCATACTGAACCTCCACCGGCAGACTAGTCGACATACCTTGCACATACATTTCGGTAGTATTTAGTCCCTCCGGTTCAACAAAAAGCTGATGATTCTCTTTTTCAGCAAACCGTACAACCTTATCCTCAATTGACGGGCAATACCGCGGGCCAGTCCCCTCAATAATTCCCATATATAATGGAGCACGATATAAATTATCGCGAATAATTTGATGGGTCTGAATATTAGTATAAGTAAGCCAACACGGTATTTGCTCCCGTCTATCGCTGTCACTAATAAACGAAAATTTATGATTTTGTTCATCACCAGGCTGAATTCTCATCTTATTAAAATCAACCGTATTTCGATCCACCCTGGCCGGAGTACCCGTTTTAAATCGCATTAAGCTAATACCATTTTTAATAAGTGAATCCGAAAGATTCATCGCGGCTCTTTGACCATTCGGACCGCCTTCGTAAGACAGTTCTCCTAAAATAATTCGCCCCCGTAAATACGTGCCCGTAGCAAGAATGACTGTCTTAGCATTATAATTCTCGCCATTCTCCGTTTCAATACCGCAAACTTGACCATCATTAATCACTAACCGCTCAATTAATAGCTGTTTAACAACTAACTTTTGTTGATTCTCTAATGTTTCCTTCATCAGTGACTGGTATATCTTTTTGTCAGTTTGCGCTCTTAAAGCATGAACGGCCGGCCCTTTACCGGTATTAAGCATCCGAATCTGAATACAAGCCTTATCGGTATTAAGCCCCATCTGCCCACCTAAAGCATCAATTTCCCGGACTAAATGCCCCTTAGCCGGACCGCCGACCGCCGGATTACAAGGCATCATCGCAATATTATCCATATTCAAAGTTGCCAACAAGGTCTTACACCCCATGCGAGCTGCTGCTAAAGCCGCCTCACAGCCAGCATGCCCCGCCCCAATAACAATAACATCAAAATTTCCAGCCATAAACACATCAATCAACTCCGTCCACTACTAAAAGGTCTGATCTTTATGCTTAAAAAACATACGGCAAACCCCTATTTACCAATACAAAATTGGCTAAAAATCTGATCAATAATATCATCATCTACCGTCTCACCAGTAATTTCTCCGAGTTTTTGCCACGCCATCCGAAGATCAATAACCAAAAAATCTGGTGACATCCCCGCATTAATACTATTAATAACTTCGCAAAAACTATATTTTACGTCCTCGAAAATATCGACATGACGCACATTATTAACAAAAGCTGCTTCATTTAACTCAACTTGTCCACTATAAACTAACTGATTAATGGCCTGAGCCAATTCATCAAGACCAGTCTCTTTCAACGCTGAAATGTTAATAATCAGCTTTTCCGGCAGTAAATCTATAATTTGCTGCCGCTCCAGCACTTCCGGCAAATCAGTTTTATTAACTAGCACAATGGCTTTTCTTGATTTAATTAACGCTAAAATTTTCCGGTCATCATCAGATAACGGCACTGAAGCATCCATAATAAACAGTACAATATCAGCTTTATCTAACATTTCCCAGGTTTTTTCTACCCCAATTCGCTCCACAATATCAGTTGTTTCACGAATACCAGCCGTATCAACGATCCGTAATGGAACGCCACCGAAATTACTATATTCCTCAATTATATCTCTTGTCGTACCTGGTATTTCCGTAACAATTGCTCTTTTTTCTCTAAGTAAAGCATTAAGTAGACTTGATTTTCCCACATTTGGTTTGCCAATAATAACAGTTTTTAAACCATCCCGTAAAATCCGCCCAGTCTGAGCAGTCGCCAATATATTTTCAACCTCAGATAACAACCCAGTTACCGATTGAGCTACATCTTCGGTAGCAATCGCGTCGATATCATCTTCAGGAAAATCGATAGCTGCTTCTAAATGAGCAATAAGCCGCAACAATTCATGTCTTAATCCGATAACCTTTTCTGAAAATACCCCCGTCAAATGACCAACTGACATTTTCAGTGAAGCATCCGTTTTAGCTCGAATTACATCAATTACTGCCTCCGCCTGACTAAGATCAATTCGGCCATTTAAAAAAGCCCGCTTAGTAAATTCACCAGGCTGTGCTAACCGTGCCCCGGCTTTCAACGTCAAATCTAAAATTTTTCTCAACGTCATAGCTCCGCCATGACAATGTATTTCAACCACATCTTCTTTAGTATAAGATCTTGGCGCAAGCATAACTACAACCAATACTTCATCCACTAACTCACCTAATCGCGGATCAAAAATATGGCCATAAGTTACAACATGTGATTTTATTTGACTTAAACTTTTTTTCCCAGAAACCCGAAAAATTTTTTCTACTGTCTCTACAGCCTTAGCTCCGCTCAACCGAACTATTCCGATACCGCCATCACCCACAGCAGTAGCAATAGCCGTAATCGTATCTTCTTGAACCATTTATTAACACCTCAAACAGCACTAACTTTATACAAAACCCAGTAATCAAAATTACTGGGTGGAACATTCAATAAGGTTATTTTTTTAAAGCAATAACCACTTTACGGTATGGTTCTTCACCTTCGCTATAAGTAGTAATCTTATACTCATTCTGAAGGGCCATGTGAATAATTTTTCGTTCCTGAGGAGTCATCGGCTCAAGAACTACCTTCTCACCACTACTTTTAACCTTATCCGCTAACCGCCTAGCTAACCGAATAAGCGTTTCTTCACGGCGTTTACGATAATCCTCGACATCAATAACAATTTTCACGCGCTCTTCACTATCCCGATGCGCCGCTAAATTAGTTAAGTACTGCAATGCATCCAACGTCTGACCATGCTTGCCAATTAAAACACCGAGATTTTCACCATGCAAATTAAATGCAATATACTCACTAGTGGTCATTTGCTCAACATTTACTTTTAACTTCATCGCCGAAAAAACACTACTTAAAAAATTATTAGCCACCGTAACAGCATCACAATGTACAATATTATCTTTTTCAGATTCTACCGCAATTACCGGCTCTTTTTCTCTAACAGCCACTCTTAATTTAGCCGGTTTACCGCCTAAAAAACCAAACAATCCCTTAGTTGGTTCCTCAAGTACCTCGTACTCGACATCATCGCGACTAACAACTAATTCGGCTAACGCAGCCGCCAAAGCGTCTTCGACCGTCTTTCCTGATACTTCTAGCACTTTCATTTTAGCCAGCCTCCCCAATTACTTTAGGTTTCCGGTTTACCCACCACTGCTGGCCGATCTGGATAAAATTACTAATAACCCAATATATTCCGAGACCTGCCGGAAAGCTTATCGTAAGATAGCCAATAAACAGCGGCATCATCATAAGCATCATCCGATTTTGCTGATTAAGTTCAGTAGTAGTTTGTCTACTAGAAAAATAAGTGGTAACTGCTGCTAAAATTGGAATTATGTAATATGGATCACTTGGGCTTGTCTGAGACAAATTATTAATCCATAAAAAAGTAGGATTACTTACATAACTATAATCGCGAATGGCATAAAAAATCGCAATCAAAAACGGCATCTGAACAATCAGCGGCAAACATCCAGCTACCGGATTAACACCAGCAGTTTTATATAAATTGGCCACTTCAACATTAAGCTTTTCCTTATTATCCTTATACTTTTCCTGCAAAGCCTTTATTTTGGGGGCTAGTTCCTGCATAGCTTTCATTGATTTTACCTGTTTTACCGTCAGTGGATATAAAAGCATTTTTATTACCACGGTCAATAAAATAATGGCTACGCCATAATTAGCAATACCAAGGCTTACCGTAATATCATAAAAAAAGGTTAATGCCGTTTGCATCCACGTAACAATAAAATTGAACAAAAAACTCACTTCCTTCAAGACAGTTTACATCAAACAACAGGGTCATATCCCCCCGGCTTAAAGGGATGGCATCTTGCTAACCGGCAAATAGCCATTTTTAAACCACGAAGTGCACCATATTTTTCAATAGCAATCAAGGCATACTCCGAACAAGTCGGAGTATACCGACAACAAGGCGGTTTCAACGGCGAAATAAAAACCCGATAAAACCTAATTATTGATAATAGCAACACTTTTCCCATATATCAACAATCCCTCAAAACTCCTGCCCGACTGCATATATTAATAAAAGACTCCTCAACTTGACCATACCCTTTATCAATAATAGCTTGTCGACCAACAATAATTAAATCAGCACCAATAGAAAGCTTATGACGATTTTGTCGGTAAGCTTCGCGTAACAGTCTTTTAACCCGATTACGGACAACAGCATTGCCTAACTTTTTTCCAGCGGCAAACCCAATCCGGCCATCACCGCTTTTAGCTTTCAATACATAAAGAACCATATTCCTATTGGCAAATGATTTTCCATGACGGTAAACCGCCTGAAAATGCTTATTTTTTTTTAATATTTTACTTTTTGATAAATTCAACATTTTTATCTTTCCTAAACAATGGAAAAAATAGGCCACTCTAGCGGCCTACTATTATGCAGATAATCTCCTACGACCTTTAGCACGTCTTTTTTTCAGAACGAGACGGCCACCTTTTGTTTTCATCCGCTCACGAAAACCATGAGTTCTCTTTTTCCACAATGTATTCGGTTGATATGTGCGTTTCATTTATTAACACCTCCTTAGGCAAATACGCAAAAATAATCCATGTTAAAATAATAGTATTTCAACTATATAAGATTATAGACCAGCCATTTAATCAGTGTCAAGAATTTTACAAACCTACTTGTGGATAAAGCTGTCGAAAAATGTGACTATATCAATTTAGTTGTTGATAACTTGTCTTTCATTTGTTAATATAAGATAAAAATCACTATTATATTGTTTATCTGTTTCTAATTTTTTTTGTTTTTAAACCACTATTTTGCAATAGACTTTTTTCGAGTTACAATATTCTTTGAAACTTAGTACCACAGCGGTATCTCCCTAAATCACCGTTGTATTTTTTTTCGCAAAAAAGACATGATAAAACGACTTATTCACAGTTGTTGATAAATATGTGGATAATTTATGTAGCGTTAAAGGCTATTACTTTTTATTACGGAAAGGATGAACAGCAATGGAAGCTGCCCAAATGGCTTTAGTCTGGGAACAAGTATTAAAAATCATGGAGAAAGAGATAATTAAGCCGATTTTTGATACCTGGATAAAGTCAACAATTCCTTTATCGTTAACAGATACAACGCTGGAAATTGGCACGCCTAATCAATTTATCAAAGACTGGATTGAAGCTCGTTATTCCAACACCTTTAAAAAGACAATCCAACTTGTCACCACGAAAAACATGGAAGTAAAATTTGTTAACTTGAATCTTGAAAACGAAGCCCCTGAAGAAACCACTCCGGCTGGACCACAAGAACAAAATACAACTTCTTTCCCATCTGAACCTGAATTAGATAATCCGCAAGAAATAATTGTGAAACCAGTTAAAACAAAACAAGAAACTATAGAAAAACGTAATAACCAAAACGAAGAATTTGTCACCTCCCTTATTCCTAAATACACTTTTGAAACTTTTGTTATTGGTAACTCTAACCGCTTTGCTCATGCAGCATCCTTGGCTGTTGCTGAAGTTCCGGCAAAAGTATACAATCCGTTCTTTGTCTATGGCGGAGTTGGTTTAGGAAAAACACACCTGATGCATGCTATTGGTCATCGCATCAGACAAACCCACCAACATATGAAAGTCCTATATATCTCCAGTGAAAAATTCACAAACGAACTAATAAACTCCATTAGGGATGGCAACCCCGAAAGTTTTCGCCAAAAATACCGTAATATTGATGTCCTGCTCGTTGACGATATACAATTCTTATCTAAAAAAGAGCATACCCAAGAAGAATTTTTTCATACATTCAACACCCTTCATGAAGCAAATAAACAAATTATCATATCAAGTGACCGTCCACCACGGGAAATTCCTACCCTTGAAGATCGCTTGCGTTCACGGTTTGAATGGGGGCTAATCACTGATATTCAGGCTCCAGACCTTGAAACCAGAATAGCAATCTTAAGAAAAAAGGCGCTCATTGAAAACCTTGATGTTCCTAATGATGTAATGGTATATATTGCCAGTAGAATTGACAATAATATTCGTGAACTTGAAGGTGCTCTCATTCGCGTAATGGCGTTTTCTTCATTGACAGGTCAAAATATTGATGTAAATTTGGCCTCAGAAGCCCTAAAAGACATCTTCCCTAATGGAACCCCTAAGCAAATAACGATGGAACTAATTCAACAAGTGGTCGCTGATTACTTCAAACTTAAGCAAGAAGAGTTCTTAGCCAAAAAAAGAACCAGAAATGTCGCTTATCCACGACAAATCGCCATGTATTTATGCCGAGAATTAACCGATACTTCACTACCACGTATTGGCGAAAAGTTTGGCGGACGTGATCATACCACAGTTATTCATGCCCACGACAAGATAAGCCGCGAAAGAAATGAAGATTCAAAGCTAAGTAATATTATTAAAGAATTAGTCAGAAGGATAGAAAATGTGAAATAGTGCATAATTGTGTTGATAAATGCTGGATAGAAAGATGATAATTTGTCGATGAAAAAAAGGCTGTTTATTGTTTGGACAAAAACCGTCATAAAGGGGTTTTTTATCTACAGGTTATCAACATCAACTATTCGCCTTTCGACATATTGATTACCACATATGCACATATCGACAGCGCCTATGACTATGACGACTAGTTCTTATACTATGTTTTAAATAATAATAATATACCTTCAGGAGGACAAAAAATGAAAATTTTCTGCAATAGAAGCCAACTACAACATGCTGTTCAGACTGTCCAGAAGGCAGTGGCTTCAAAAACACCATTACCAATCCTTACAGGAATATACCTTGAAGCAAAAAATGACAAGCTTGAATTACAAGCAACTGATTATGAAATAGGCATTAGCTGTACCATAGATGCTAATATAGAACAACCAGGCGCCATAGTACTTTCTGGCCGCTACTTTCAGGAGATGGTGAGAAAACTACCTGGAGAAAGTATTGAAATATCAACAAGTACCGAAGAACGAACTATAAAAATAACTGCTGGCAATTCACAATTTAACCTACTTAGCTTACCGGCCGAAGAATTTCCGGTACTACGGCAAATTAATAGCGAAAATCCAATAATTGTAAAAGACTATTGTCTACGAGAACTTATTAAAAAGACAGTATTTGCCTGTGCTAATGATGAGGCTCGCCCTATCTTCACCGGTGGTTTACTAGAAATAAAAGATCAAGAAATACGATTAGTTGCAACTAATACACATCGTTTAGCCTTAAAAAAAGATAGTCTAGAATCTGGATCTGATCAGATGAAACTAATCATTCCTGCTAAAATTCTTAGTGAATTAGCACGGTTATTAGTTGGTGAAGACGCTCAAGATGTTACTTTATCTTGGCAAAAAAACCAGGTTGGTATTGCATTTGATAATGTTTACATTATTTCAAGACTAATCGAAGGCCAATTTCCGGATTATAATAAAGTCATTCCCCCGAGCTATACCACAACCATAGAAATTAATACTGATGAATTTTTAGCAGCGGTAGAAAGAGTCTCACTATTAGCTAAAGATGGTGAATACAACGTAGCTAAATTTAATTTTACTAACGACGAAGTAATAATAACTTCAAACAATCCAGATGTTGGTAAAGCTTATGAAACTGTAAATGCTACTTTAAGTGGAAACGGCCTAGAAATTGCTTTTAATGCAAAATATATTATTGATATTCTCAAAAATATTGATAGTGAAAATATTATATTTTCACTTAACACCGAACTTAGTCCAGCTTGTATTACACCGGATAATGATAGTAATTATACTTATATAATTACTCCGGTTAGAACAAACTAGGAGGGAATATGGAAAAAATATCAATAAATACAATATCTATTAACCTTGATCAGTTTTTAAAGTTAGTTAGTGCTGTAGATAGTGGGGGAAAAGTCAAATTATTAATAGCTGATGGATTAATAAAAGTAAATGGCAATTTAGTAACAGAACGCCGGAAAAAGTTATATTCAGGTGATATTGTCGAAGTTGAAGAATTAGGCTGTTGGGAAGTTGCTGACCAGGAAAATCCATGAGAGTCAGCCAGCTTATATTGCGTAATTTTCGCAGTTATTCTGAATTAGCAGTAACTTTTACTGATAATATTAATATTCTTATTGGTGATAATGCTCAAGGAAAAACTAATATTCTTGAAGCAATCTATCTTGCAGCCATTGGTCGATCTCATCGTACATCAGTAGATAATGACATGATTAAGTGGTTGCAATCAACGGCAACAGTTGATATTATATTTAAACGCCAAGATATAGAAAATAAACTATCGTTTAAATTTATTTGCGATGCAAACCGACAAATATATTTTAATGATTTTCCAATAAAACTTAAGGAACTTGTGGGATCACTAAATGTTGTGCTATTTTCGCCGGAAGATTTAGGGTTGATAAAAGGGTCGCCAGCTTTACGACGGCGGTTTCTTGATGTAGAAATTTCCCAGGCTTTACCGCTTTATTATCGATCTTTATTGCAATATAATCGGATTATTAATCAGCGTAATAGCTTATTAAAAAAAATAAAAGAAAAAAAAGCAAATTTATTAATGCTTGACTCTTGGGATGAACAATTGGCTAAGGCAGCCGTATTTATAGTTAATAAACGGTTAGAAGCTATAAAAAAATTGGGAATGTTAGCTAATTTGATGCATCGTAGATTGACCTCAAGTAAAGAAAATTTGACCATTGATTATTATCAAGCCAATAATAACGATGGTATAGCTGAAAATCTTTATGAATGGTACATAAAGACTTTACAGTCAGTTCGAGAAAATGACATTATTCGTGGCAGTACTAGTGTTGGTCCGCATCGGGACGATATATTATTAAAAGTAAATGACAAAGAACTTAAAAATTTTGGTTCTCAAGGTCAGCAACGAACTGGTATTTTAGCACTTAAACTGGCTGAACTTGAGTTCTTAAAATCCGAAACTGGAGAATATCCGGTTTTGCTGTTGGATGATGTTATGAGTGAATTAGATATTTGGCGGCGAGAACAGTTGTTATTATTTATTCATAATCGGATACAAACGTTTATAACTGCTACTGATGCAGAACTTTTTCCAAAAATAAAAATGGGACACTATTATCAGGTTAAATCTGGTATGGTTATGGAGAAATAAATATGCAGCATTTTAGCGATCTTTTGGGCAGGGCACTTAAAAAAATGGGCCTAGAAAAACGTTATAAGGCTGAAAAAATTCTTTTTAGCTGGTCTAATCTTGTTGGCAAAGAAGTTGCAGCACGATCTGAGCCGGAAAATTTGGCGCACGGCGTGTTAATGGTTCGGGTGACCAATTCAGTCTGGGTACACCATTTAATGACCTTAAAAGAGCAAATTATTACCCAAATAAATGACTTTTTTGGCGAAAAAGTCATTTATGATATAAAATTTCAAGCAGGATATTTAAAAAAATACCAGAATTATTCAGAAGTTGATGAAGAAAAATTGACAATAAAGCCGGAGACCATTGTATTAAGCAAGGATGATATTGGTGTTGCCGATGATATTGCTCAGTGTATAACCGATGGTGAATTACGCCAAAAGGTAAAAAAAATATTATGCAAAGAAATGGCTTTACGTAAAATAAGACAAAAAAGTAATTGGAAAAAATGTATTCAATGTGGTACACTATGTCCTCAAGATCAAGATTATTGTGTGGCCTGTGATATTCAGCAGCGTGATCTTTTAAAGATAGAGGTACGTAATCTATTGAAGCAGGCACCATGGCTTAGTTATAAAGAGTGTACAAGCTATATTCAATGTCGAAAAACTGATTTCATGACAATAAAAAGCGAACTTGTTGATAAAGTTCGTAAAGACGTTGCTTCAAATCAGGCTGATAGTATGAAAATTGCTATGGCGGCAATGCTAATATATGGGGTTAAACCTGAAGCCATTACCAAGAACATTATTGATGGTACGCTGGATAAGATCAGGGGGAAAAAGAATGTTTTTACACCTAGGTGCTGATACTATCGTTCCGCTAAAAGATTTAATTACTATTAACGATATAAAAAATGGCCAATCAGTGATAAATGATGATTTTTTGAAAATAATGCAGGAAGAACACTTAATAGTTGATATTTCTGCGGGTAATGCTAAAAGTTTTGTTGTTACTGACCAAAAAGTGTATCTTTCACCTATTTCATCGTTAACTCTAAAAAAACGAGCCCAGTTTATAACTAACGAGTAAAAGTGACAGTTTTTCTATATATTGGTAAAAAGTGGTAAGTTGGAGGTACTAATGGCAATAAATGACGAAACAACAGTGAATGGGAACTATGGAGCTGAGCAAATACAAGTATTAGAGGGGTTAGAGGCCGTACGTCGTCGCCCGGGAATGTATATTGGCAGTACCTCATTAAAAGGTTTGCATCATCTTGTGTATGAAGTTGTGGATAACAGTATTGATGAGGCTTTAGCTGGTTATTGCAGTAAGATTGATGTATATATTAATCAAGATAATAGTATTACGGTTATTGATAATGGTCGTGGTATTCCGGTTGGTATGCATGAAACAGGGAAGCCAGCGGTGGAAGTTGTAATGACCATTTTGCATGCTGGGGGAAAATTTGGTGGAGATGGTTATAAAGTTTCTGGTGGTTTACATGGAGTTGGGGTATCAGTTGTAAATGCGCTTAGTGAATGGCTGGAAGTAGAAGTAAAAAGAGATGGTATTGTCTATTCTATGCGGTTTGAGCGTGGTGTAACCGTAAAAAGTTTAGAGAAAATTGGGTCAACCACAGAAAATGGGACTAAAATTACCTTTAAACCTGACAATGAAATTTTTGAAGAAACGGTATATAGTTTTGAAACGTTGGAACAGCGGATTAGGGAATTAGCATTTTTAAATCGCAACATTCGCATTAATCTCAATGATGAGCGAACCGGTCTTAAGAAAGAGTTTCATTATGAAGGCGGAATTATTTCATTCGTAAAGCATCTTAACAGTAGTAAAGATGTTCTTCATGACGAGCCTATATACATAAGTGGTTCTAAAGATACAAATGTTGTTGAAATTGCGTTGCAATATAATTCTGGATATGTGGAAAATATTTTTACTTTTGTTAATAATATTAATACTCATGAAGGCGGAACTCATTTAAGCGGTTTTAAAACAGCGCTAACCAGATCGATTAATGATTACGCCCGTAAAGCTAATATTCTTAAAGAAAATGATACTAATCTTAGTGGTGAAGATGTCCGTGAAGGGTTGACCGGGATAATAAGCTTAAAAATTCGTGAGCCACAATTTGAAGGGCAAACTAAAACTAAGCTAGGAAATAGTGAAATTCGTGGAATTGTAGATAATATAGTCTTTGAAAACTTAAACGAGTTTTTTGAAGAAAATCCATCAATTACTAAAAAGGTTATTGAGAAAACTATTATGGCGTCGCGAGCCCGGGAAGCAGCTCGTAAAGCCAGAGAGCTTACGAGAAGAAAAAATGCCTTAGAAATAAGTTCGTTGCCAGGAAAATTAGCTGATTGTTCCTTGAGAGATCCTGAGCAAACGGAGATTTATTTAGTCGAAGGTGATTCCGCTGGCGGATCAGCAAAGCAGGGACGTGATCGGAGATTTCAGGCAATATTGCCACTTCGGGGAAAAATATTAAATGTTGAAAAAGCCCGATTAGATAAAATATTAAACAACGCAGAAATACGATCAATGGTTACTGCTTTTGGTAGTGGTATCAGTGATGAGTTTGATATTGAAAAGGCGCGTTATGGAAAAATTATAATAATGACTGATGCTGACGTTGATGGTGCCCATATTAGAACACTTCTCCTAACCTTTTTTTACCGCTATATGCAACCAATGATTACAGCGGGAAAAGTATATATTGCTCAACCGCCATTATATTTAGTGAAAAAGGGTCGGGAGCACTGGTATTTATATAGTGATGAAGAATTATCCAATTTAATGGATAGAATTGGTAGAGATGGGGTTAATGTCCAACGCTATAAAGGTTTGGGTGAAATGAACCCGGAACAATTGTGGGAGACTACAATGAATCCGGAGGGCAGGACTATTCTTCAAGTTGAAATGGAAGATGCAATTGCTGCGGATGAAATTTTCTCAGTTTTAATGGGAGATAAGGTTGAACCACGCCGAAAATTTATTGAAACGCATGCTAAAGAAGTGCAAAATCTCGATATATAAGTATAAAAAAGAGAAGCTGCCTAAAAGCTAGTTTGCTTAATAGGTAGCTTCTCTTTTATTTAGTTGTTTATTGGCTAAATTAAAATTCGTTTTGCACCAAAGTATCGGCTAGCCCAATAGTAATTGCTAAGATTGGCAATAGCTACGCCTTTACTTGATTGGGCATTAATAAATTTATTATCACCGATATATATTCCTACATGTGAAGCACCTGGGGCGTAAGTTGTAAAATACACTAAATCACCTGGGGTAAGATCGTTTTTAGATACCAACTTTCCTTGAGTAAATTGGATATCGGCAGTACGCGGCAGAATTATTCCGTTTTTTGCAAAGACATATTGTACATAGCCGGAGCAATCAAAGCCATTAGGAGAGGTTCCACCAAAAACATAAGGAACACCAATAAATTTCATGCTGTAATTAATAATTTTGCTAACATTGTTCCGGGAATTACCGCGGCTTATTTCGGAAGTAGGTTCAAGTAATGCTCGAAAAGTTTCTTCTCCAACAATTCCATCAGTAACTAAGTTGTTATTTTTTTGAAAAATTTTTACAGCGTTAGTTGTTTTTGGGCCAAATTTTCCATCGAAATTACCGTCAAATAAGCCAAGTTTACTAAGTTTTTGTTGAATAATAACTACATCTTGTCCTTGATCACCTTGTTGATAGGGAATTTGAGCGGTAGTTATTGCCGGGTAAAATGAATAGGCGAGGATAAAAAAACCCAAAAGCAATAGTTTTTTCAATAGTCAACTCCTTTTAGCCTCCGAGGTTAGCTGACGGGTTAGGATAAGGATACCCCACTCAATGAAGAGTTTCACCCCACAAATGGTTCCCCCGTACCAAAAATGGATTCGGCTTTTTATAGTGATAACTGCTTAAATAGTAGCATATTTAGCGTAATTTTTCGAATATGAAAATAACGCAGTAGTTTTGATATAGCTAAAATAAGTAGCGATTAGAGCAAAATATAACAACCAACGCATAATAAAACCTTAATGGAATATTATAGTACTGCCGTTGTAATTAATACGAGCTAAGGTTTAGTTAAAATAATATTCATATAATACTATTTACTAATGAGGATTTATGCTATAATATAAGTAAGGATTAATAATTTAAAAGTCGTTTATTTGGGGTGGATTAGTTTCCAGCCCTTTTGTTGTAACCACGTTAAACCTATAAAAATAAATTAAAATTTTTTATAATGACTATTCAGGAGGTTTATATGAAACTTTTAGATCAAGTATTAGCGGCTAATCAAAAGTTTATTAATAATTTACCGGAAAGGTTTGTGAATTATTATCAAGAAACTGATAAATTGCCATCACGTAAATTAGCTATTTTTACTTGTATGGATACAAGATTGGTTGATTTTTTAGAGCCAGCAATGGGAATAAAAAGAGGAGAAGCCAAAGTAATAAAAAATGCTGGAAATTCTGTAACTGGACCGTTTGAAGCCACAATTAGAAGTTTAATTGTTGGTATCTTTGAGTTAGGGGTTAACGAAGTTATTGTAATTGGTCATTTAGATTGTGGGGTAGCACATTCTACGTCGCATAGCATTACGAAAAAAATGTTAGAGCGGGGGATTTCACCTGATGCGATAAAAATGATTGAAAATGAATTAGAAAGCTGGCTAGATAATTTTCATAATCCGGTGCAAAATGTAAAAGAAGTTGTAGAAAAAATACGGGATAATCCACTTATTCCTCAAGATGTGCCCATTCATGGGTTAATATTTAATCCTAATAATGGTGAAATTGAGGTTATTATTAATGGGTACAAATTTGATAGCGGAGAATAATTTAAAGATTTTGGTACATACTTGTGAATTAGGTAGAATAATTTACATTAATCGCCAGATGCCAAGGCAAATTAGAATAATCCCAAATAGGTAAGTAAAGTTATTTTGAATTTTATCAGGTATAATACGAGCTGACAGCCAGCGCCCAGTTGTAATGAGAACAAGTTGGATTACTCCTATTAACAATGGTGTATAATAAGGCAGTTGACCAGTTAGACTGGCGGCGAATATTGCAACCATATTATCAATGCCGAGGGCAATCCCCAATAAAACGGCCTCTGCGGCATTAATTGAGTTGGAATGATCGATATCAGCTGCCAGTGGCTCGGTAATAATATCTAAATGTAAATTCACTCTTTTTGAGGATAAAGCTTTAATTATTGACTTATAAGAAATATTATTTTTGTTAAAAATTTCTTTTGTAAGGTTGATGCCACCAAGGGTGATGAGGATGATTGCGCCAGTGGTTATAGCCAAGTATATATTGATAAACTGTCCGATCTGTTGGGCAAAATACATAGCTAGTGCAGTGCTACACGCAGTTATAAAGCTAACAATGAAGAGAGAGTGCAGAGAAAGTGAAATACCTTTAAAACCGTAAGCTATACCGGTAAAAAAGCCATCTATGCTTAAGGCAATCCCAAGTATAAAGACATAAAGAAATTCCAATATTATCCGCCTCTTTCTATTGTGACGTTGTGTCAAAATAATATATTTCACAAAGCGTAAAGAGGTTACAAATCACGAAAAAAATAGTGAATAAGGTAATAAGCAGGAATATTTTGCTGACATAGGGAATTTATAAAAGTCAAAGTTTAATTTTGTTCGAGGTGAGAACGTGGATTTTGGTTTAGGAAAGGTTTTACCTGTACGAATAGAAGATGAAATGAAAACCGCTTATATTAACTATGCGATGAGTGTTATTGTGATGCGGGCGTTGCCAGATGTTCGTGATGGACTAAAACCTGTTCATAGGCGAATTTTGTATGCTATGCATGAAGCGGGAATGACGCCTAATAAGGCTTATAAAAAGTCAGCCCGTATCGTTGGTGAAGTGTTAGGTAAATATCATCCGCATGGTGATTCTTCGGTATATGATGCAACGGTACGTCTTGCTCAGGATTTTTCCACACGGTATTTATTAGTGGATGGACATGGTAACTTTGGTTCAGTAGATGGTGATTCAGCGGCAGCAATGCGGTATACGGAAGTTCGTATGTCGCGAATGGCTGAAGAAATGTTGGAAGATATTGAAAAAAATACCGTTGATTTTACGCCTAACTATGATGAGTCATTGAAAGAACCTACGGTGCTGCCGGCTAAGATTCCTAATCTTTTAGTTAATGGTTCATCTGGGATTGCTGTAGGGATGGCTACGAATATTCCTCCTCATAATTTGGGTGAAGTCATTGAAGGTATCTTCATGATGATTGATAATCCGGAAGTTACTGTAAAAGATTTAATGACTGTAATTAAAGGTCCAGATTTTCCGACCGGGGCGCTGATTTTAGGGCATGCTGGTATTCGTGATGCATATACTACTGGGCGTGGTTCAGTAAAAATGCGGGCGCAGTCTAAGGTTGAGAAGATGTCTAGTGGTAAACACCGGATATTGGTAACAGAAATACCATATCAAGTGAATAAAGCCCGATTAATTGAAAATATTGCAAATTTAGTGCGGGATAAGACCATTGATGGGATTACTGATCTCAGGGATGAAAGTGACCGCTCGGGGATGCGAATAGTAATTGAATTGCGCCGAGATGCAAATCCAGACGTTATTTTAAATCAATTATACAAGCATACTCAGTTACAGGATACCTTTGGCGTTAACTTATTGGCGTTAGTTGATGGACACCCGAGGGTACTTAACTTAAAAGAAATTATTTATTATTACATTGAACATCAAAAAGATGTAATTGTCCGTCGGACTCAGTTTGAATTGGCTAAGGCTAAAGACAGAGCCCATATTTTAGAGGGTTTAAAAATTGCCTTAGATAAACTTGATGCGGTTATTGCGACAATTCGCCAGTCTCAGACGGTGGATATTGCTAAAGGAAGTTTAATAACTAATTTTAGCCTTAGTGAAAAACAAGCCCAGGCGATCCTGGAAATGCGTTTGCAGCGATTAACTGGTCTTGAACGCGAGAAAATTGAACAAGAATATCGAGATATTATTGAAACTATTGAGTGGTTGGAAGCTGTGTTGGCTGATGAGCATAAGGTTCTTCAAATTATTAAGGAAGAATTGGCCGATGTAAAGAAGCGGTTTGCTGATGAGCGCCGTACTATTATTACGACTGATGTTTCTAACTTAGATTTAGAAGATTTAATTGCTGAAGAAGATATTGTAATAACTATCACCCATGGTGGGTATATTAAGCGTTTGCCAACAGATACCTATCGCAGTCAAAAACGAGGTGGGCATGGGGTTACAGGAATGGGAACCAAGGAAGAAGACTTTGTAGAACATCTCTTTGTGACGACAACTCACCATAATATTTTGTTTTTTACTAATCGTGGACGTGTATATCGACTTAAAGGCTATGAAGTTCCGGAAGCTAGTCGAACCGCTAAAGGCACGGCTATAGTCAACCTTCTGACGTTGGAGCCTAAAGAAATAATTACTGCCGTTATCCCACTTAGAGAATTTAATAATCGGCGTTTCTTATTCATGGCTACTAAAAAAGGTATTGTTAAGAAAACCGAATTAATGGAATTTGACACATCGCGGCGCGGTGGATTAATTGCTATTGTCCTGGATGAAGATGACGAGTTAATTGATGTTAAATTAACTAATGGCGATATGAATCTAATTCTAGGAACAATGGATGGTCTTACTATTAATTTCCATGAAACTGATGTTCGTTCAATGGGGCGGTCAACCCGTGGTGTAAGAGGAATTAAGCTACGAGATGGCGATGTTGTTGTTGGTATGGATTCAGTTAAACCGGATAGTGAACTGTTAACGGTTACCGCAGGTGGATATGGTAAACGGACTAAGCTTGATGAATATCGTAAACAAACTCGTGGTGGTAAAGGTATTATTAATAACCGGGTAAATGAAAAAACAGGCAAGGTTGTAGGGATTAAAGTAGTTCGACCTGGCCATGAGTTAATACTTATTACTGGTGAAGGTGTGGTAATAAGGTTTGATGTTGATGAGGTTTCGGTTATTAGTCGAAATACTCAAGGGGTAAAACTTATGCGAATCGACGAAAATGATAATGTAGTAGCATTGGCTGCAGTCGAGAAAAAAGTTGATCAGGATTAAAATGTTAAAGGGGCTGTACTATAAAATAAGTACAGTCTCTTTTTCTATGTATAATACATATTTAGTTGTGTTAAAATATGTAGGCTGACGTTGTTGTATATTGACTAGAAGTCAACCCACTTATATAGTAGCTAAAAGCTATCAAATAAAATGTGGGGAAAAAATATTGACACAATATAAACGCTGTGTTAATATATAAAAGCTGTTGAAAACGGCGACGTGATTAAAACAGCGAAACAAAAAAAAGATGTTGACAAAACTGAACAGTGATGTTAA
>Ga0316613_10000206_pt1 | contig 65287 bp, 65 predicted proteins | sample OWC_soil_day10_C_2_FD_207647 | JGI IMG/M metagenome (GOLD analysis project Ga0316613, IMG submission 207647) | Wetland soil microbial communities from Old Woman Creek delta, Ohio, United States - OWC_soil_day10_CT_b | ecosystem: Environmental > Terrestrial > Soil > Wetlands | place: USA: Ohio...
CAGTTTCGATCCACGCTGCCTCCCCACGCTTGGTCGCCCGTACGCAGTTCCGCTTCACTTCGCTCGCCGTGATCAGCTCACCGTGGGACTTCCACCCACAAGAGTGCGCCCATGCTGGGCGCACAAACTCAAGGCCGGGGAGGGCGCCTCCCCGGCCTTTCTATTTGAGGGCTCGTCCAGCTCCGCAACGCAGGTTGCCTTCACTCGTTGGCGGTTATGCCGAGGTTCAGCAGCCGAATGAGATCGTTCGGCTTATCGGTATTGACCTTCTCGAGTTCGGTCAAAGGAACCGGCTTGTCCGGCGCGATCGTCACGGTGATCGACTTCGGATCCTTGATGAAGTCTGAGATCGGCCCCTCGAACTTTGCCTGCAACTTCGGATCATTGAGGAAATTCAGCATGAGCGGCAGTGCGCCAGCGGTGTTCTGGCGGAACTTCGCACCATCCTGATCGAGCTTCTTGGCCTGCACGTCGAAGGCTTTTTCGACAATGCCGGCATTGCCATAGGTGAGGGAGGCAGACACCAGTGTCGCCTCGTTCATGCGCGCTTCAATCTCATCTGGCTTTTCGACCAGCGACAACGGCAGGCCGCCGAGGTGGAAGTCACCGGAAATAACGCCCATGTCGGTCGCCTTGAGGGTGAGGTCCTCAAGCCAGAGATCGCCCTTGTCAGCGTTGTAGGTGAGCGTCATGCCGCCGGACAAATCGATCGTCTCGTAGCCCATGTCTGTAAGTTCGGAGACCAGCGTTTCATCGGAAAGCAAGGACACCGGAAGCGACAGTGACGTGAAGGTGAAATCGCCCCGCTGGGGCAGGGTACCCAGATAATCGCCGCTGGTCAGGGCGAGCGAGTCGAGCCCCACCGAACCGAGCGGCGATTCGATCGATAATGCACTGAGTTCGACAAATCCGAATGACGTGCCGCCGTTGACAATGGCGTCATGCATCGCCTTGCCGGAGGGTTGTTTGCCTTCCGATGCGGTCTTGCCAAGCTCCATCAGCGCCGCCAGCGACCCAAAACGAATATCCTGCAGGGTCAGCAGCGACAGGCTGAACTTTGTCGACGCCACCTTGGAATCGGCGGTGATGTCACGCAGCGTAAAGGCACCAATGCCGTTGCCGTCAATGCCGTTGCCATCGAAGCGGTTGATGACAAGATCCAGGTTATCGCCAGCCTTGACCTCCAGCTTGTTGGCCTGGATGAAGTCCACTCCCATCAGCTGGGTGTAGTTGGGCAGAACAGTTGAAATGAAGGAGAAGGGATCGGCTTCTATCCGCTTGGGGTCGTCGAGAGCCTCGACGATCAGTTTCACGATGGGTTGGCCGGTCTGACGCATGAATACGTTGTCGGCTTCGATATTGCCGATGCTCGCCGTCGCACCGTCGAAGGCGAGAACGACGTTGTTGACGCCATATTGCGAGTAGATGGTGCGTGCCTTGCCGTCGCCAACGCCGCCCGCATATTTGGATGGGTCGAGCGTTTCCAGCGCAGCGCCAAAATCCATGCCGATAACGTAGGTGCTGTCAATGGTCATCGACTTCAGCGGCGACGTCTCGTCCTTGGGCTTCTGCTCCGCCGAATTGACACCGGCACGCTCAATGCGGCCTTCGTGCAGGCCGGACAGATAAGCCAGCGAATATGTGGTGATCGTGTCACCCTCGGTCATGCCGCTGGTTTCGATCTGGACGTTGTTCATTTCCGACCAGTCGGTACGAACGCCGGTCATCCACCCCGCGTAGCTAAAAATGCTCTCGTAAAGCGGCCGGCCGGCCGGCAAGTTCTTCGGCGGTGGCGGAAACACCAGTCGCTCGATGAGCAGGGTTTCAGCCGAGATGGAGTAATCGACCACCGGTGGCTTAGCGGTCTTCGTGTCGGCTTTGGACTCCTGCGACGGAGGCTGCTGCTGAGTGTCACCCTCCACATGGGTATCACCACGGCTTCCTTGCGCCTTATTGACCGGCTTCTGCTTTGACGAAGGCAGGGGGACCTTGTCGAGTTCCTTGTTGGCGCCGGCTTCCAGTGCAGCCAAGCCAGGGAACCATTTGCCGACGTCGAGGCGGATGTCGAGGCTATAGGCGGTGCCGCGAATGGCGTGGGCGGCAAAGGCGCCGCCCGGCGCGGTTCGCGGATCTTCCACCGAGAGTTCGTCGAAATGGACGGCGATGAGGTTGTCGTCGACGTCGCCGATGCTGACGTCGTCGAGCGTCACTGTTTGTGTCGCCGGGTCGAAACTGCTGGTGCCGACTGTCACCGGCAACCCAAACGCAGCCGAGGCGAGCCACTGCCTAACCAGGGTCTCTCGCGGTGTCTCCGCCTGGGCGAGCGAGGGGCAGGCAAGTGCGACAAACACGGCAACCACGCCAAGCGAAGCGCTGGTCCTCATTGACAATCCTCCCGGATATGCAGTTTTTGGGGCCGGTGAACCGGCCCCTGTATTTGCTGACGTTACAGGCAATTCGCCACTGCCGGCGTCTGGCCACGACCGAATTGGCCGGCCCGAGGATGGGCCGGATTTGGGTCAGTTCGTGTCGGTGCCTTCGCCCGCCTCGCCGTCGTCCGTAGTTTCCGGCTGATTGGCGATCACGTCGGCCTTGAGGAGATCCGGAAGAGTCTGCGGAGCGGTCTGCGACGTGGAGAAAAGCTCCATCAGCGCGATGGGCGTCGCAGGCTTGGCGGTAATCGTCAGGTTCTTGGGATCCTTCAGGAAGGTCGTCACGCCCTGGGCCAGTTTGTCCTGGAACGGCTGGTTGCCGATCGTCGTCAGCAGCAGCGGCAAGGCACCGGTGATCTGACCGACGAAGGCGGCCGGCTCCTGCCCCATCTGCTTGGCCTGCTGGGCAATGATCCGACCAGCCAATGAGGCGTCCCCGTAGTAGACCGACGCCTGCTTCAACGTGACGCTGCCAAATGCTTCCGGCGACGGGCTCGGCTGCTTCAGCTGCTTGATCACGTCGGTTGTAAGCCCGCCGAAGGTACCGGCCAGAGTCACGGTGCCGAGATCGGCGCCATCGACGGTGATCTCGGAGATCTGAAGATCGCCGGTCGCCTCATCGAGCGAGCCGGAGCCAAAGAAGCCGAGCGTTAGCTTGTCGTAGCCCATGGCCTTCAGTTGCTTGGCGAAATCGCCGCCTTCGTCCACGGTCGCCGGATCGACTTCGATCCCCTCGACGGAGATGTCAATGGCATGCGGCACATCATCGGCATAATTGGAAAGATCCAGGTTGGCGCTGTCGATGACAACGGGCGCCTTACCCTGTTGAGCGAGCGAAATGTTATTTGCCGACACGGCATCGAAGCGATTGCCCGTTTCCTTGCCGGTAAAGACCGGCGAGGTCAGCTCGAGGGATGCGACGGACAGGTTGTCGCCCTTGTTGGTGCCCTTGACGTTTTCCGCGACGATCGAGTCGGCGCTCAGCGTGTCGCCTTCGACGGTGGGGTTGGCGACGGTGAGCACGTCAATCTTCGTCTCGCCGCCATCGGCGGATTTGATCGTGACGTTGTTGTAGACAACTCCCTCGTTCGACTGGGTTGGCGTTCCCAGCGTGAAGGTCGCGCCCTTGTCCGTCGCCAACAGCTTGGTCAGGGCCGCCGTCACCTGTTCCGGCGTCGCCGCCGAGAAGGCCGGTCCGGCGAGGCCCGCGGACAGCGCCACGACAGCCACGGTAAGAGACCAGCGACTGGAAATCGTCATTTCACACTCCCAATAAGTCTTTATCGGCAAACAGAGGTAACCCGCGCCTTTCGAGACTGGCATTGTGGCCAAATGACGGTCGGCGCACAAGCCATGCCTCCAACCAATTTTATGAACGATACGTCGACTTCGCCGACTTTAAAGAAAGATGAGGGCGCAGCGTTTGGGAAACCATTTCTTCATCCAGACCAAACAAAGATGAACCGTCGAAAAGATGGTATCTGTTCCCACGGCTCAAGACGTGGGGCTTGAAGTAACGGACTGAAGACCGGAATGGATGCGACGTGAAGCTCAGGTGGTTGAAATGGCTTCGGCTCCTTGCCCTTTCGGCGGTTGTCACGACCGTTCCGATCGCAGCTGCAGATTACGTCCTCTTCCAACACGCCATTTCGACCGGGCAGACTGAGGCTGATTCCATGGCGGCGCGCTATCTCACGCGCGCCGAGACGACCGTCGCCGAGGCGCTTAAGGTGCTCGCCGAGCTGCGGGTCGGCGGCCACGTGACTTGCAGCCTTGCTGATCGTACCGTGTTCGGAATGGCGGCCTTCAACTCGGAGTTCATTGTCCAGATCGGGCTGACCGACGAAGCCGGCACGCTGATTTGCGGAGAGCCGATGGGCGCGCTCGCAGCACCGGCTCGGCTGCCAGTGACCGAGAAGGGTGATCCGTCGGTCATGTTGTCGGTGTTGAGCGATGGGAAGGACAGGCGACAAGCCGTCGTCACGTTGCGAGTCGACGACCGGCTGCGTCTTGTCGCTCGCCTTGCCGGGCGCGCGCTCGATATCGATGCCGGCGCCAGCTATTTCGAGGACTCAAGCGTCACCTCCGTCTATCTGGACGACGGTTCCGAGTGGAGCAAATTAGCCGGCAAGTGGGCGGAGAGCGATAAATCCGCGGCACTGATCTCGGTGGCCTCCTCCGAACGTTATCCGATCAAGGTGCGCGTGGCGGTCGACGAGGCAGCGGCCCAGAAATCGATTGCCGGACTCCGTACCATCACCATCGTTCTATCCACACTGGCCGGCCTCGGCGTCTTCATTATCGTCACCTGGTCCATGTGGCGCCAATCCGATGGCGACAGCTTCTCGCGCGCCGTCGACAACCACGAGTTCATTCCCTACTACCAGCCCGTATTCGACTTGATGACCGGGGAAATTCGCGGTTGCGAAGTGCTGGTTCGTTGGATCCGTCCCGACGGTACCATGGTGCCGCCCGGCCAGTTCCTGGCCTATGCCGAGGCGACCGGCGCCATTCGCGACATAACGCGCCAGCTGATGACGCAGACGGTAGCCGACGTTTCGGACATCTATGACAAGAATCCAACGCTCAAGCTGGCCATCAACCTGACGGCCATGCATTTCAATGACCTTGAGATCATGGACGACATCAAGCGAATCTACGGCAACTCGAAGATCCGCTACGAGCAACTGTGCTTTGAGATTACCGAGCAGCATCCGCTCAAGGACCTCACGCTTTCGCGCGCCATCATCGGCCGCATTCAAGCGCTTGGGGCCTCGGTCGCCCTTGACGATGTCGGGACGGGCCACGGTGGTCTCGCCTACTTGCAGAAGCTGGGTGTCGACATCATCAAGATCGACAAGATGTTCATCGACCACATCGGTACCGACCATTCGTCACAGACGATCGTCGATACTCTGGTCGAGCTTGGCCATCAGCTCGGCCTCGGCATTGTTGCAGAAGGCGTCGAGCGGCCAGATCAGGTCGAACACCTCAAATCGATCGGCGTCGTCCAGGCACAAGGCTACATTTACTCGCCGCCCATCCCCGTAAAGGCATTCCGCGAGTTTGCCCTGAAGTCGCTGGAGCGCACGAAATCCGGTCTGGCTACGCGAACCGACAAGCCAGTAGAGGTCTCGGACAGTTTCGCCTCGCTGACGGTCTCAGTCGACGATGACGAAAACGGGGAGGCAGACGCTGCCTGATCTCCCACTGGAGGCCACCAATAGGGTCAGAAGGACGACGACGCTGCGTCGTTGCTGATTTCCTCAAAGAGGTCGGCGTTGCGGCAGAATTTCGGTGGATGCACGGCGCCGCGGATCGCCGTGATGTCGAGCCAGACCTTGCAAGCTTCGAGTTCGGTGCACTCATGGCACCGGTCGGCCGCCAGCTTGCGTTCAATGCCCTGAAGGAACTGGTCGGAATCGAGTGTCATCGCCATGCGGCGCATGAGCTCAGGTTCCCGATCGCAGCCACAGCCGTCGTCGCCTGCCTTGGAGGACGATTTGTCGATCATTCACACCTCCATATTCACGCTATCCAATGGGATCATGATTAGCCTTTAGGCTAGCCTCGGCGATGATATGGATCAAAACTACGTGGATGTGATTGGCCTCTTGCGGTCTGGGCAAGTTGATGTCCATTGATTGCCTTCCGGGCGAAGGAAAGATCGTTGGTGGCGGCCGTGTTGACAATCAATACCATCTTCGTCTCCGCGAAAATACTATACGGAGATTGAGCAAGAATTGGGCAGTCGCCATGCCAAAGCGGCAAGGCCGGCGCAGTCCGGCCCGCGGTGTCTCCTCTACTGGAGGCGGCGGGCCGGTGTGCTTTCAGCTGGTCAATGTTCTCCTGACGGCATCCGCCCAACCGGCGAGCTTTCTTTGTCGGGTGTTCTCATCCATTTGGGGCGTGAACCGGCGGTTACGCTTCCAACTGGCCGAGAAGCCCTGCATGTCGGGCCAGACGCCCGCCTTGTGGCCAGCCAGCCAGGCGGCGCCCAGTGCTGTGGTTTCCAGCACCAGCGGCCGGTCGACCGGTGCGTTCAGAAGATCTGCGAGCCGTTGCATCGTCCAATCGCTCGCGACCATGCCGCCGTCGACGCGAAGTACCGTTTCGGACGAGCCGGTCCAGTCACGGCGCATCGCCTCGAGCAAGTCGGAGGTCTGGTAGCAGACCGCCTCAAGAGCGGCACGGGCGATTTCGGCCGGACCGGTATTGCGCGTCATGCCATAGAGGGCGCCACGCGCCTCCGCGTCCCACCAAGGCGCACCGAGACCGGTAAAGGCGGGCACGAGATAGACATTCTGGTTGGGATCGGCGTGGTCTGCCAGCGCGCCCGCCTGGTCGGACCTTTCAAAGAAGCGCAGTCCGTCGCGCAGCCATTGCACGGTGGCGCCTGCCATGAAGATCGAGCCCTCAAGCGCATAGGTCACCTTGCCGTCGAGGCGATAGGCAATGGTCGACAGAAGCCGATTGGACGAGCGCACGATCTCGGTACCGGTATTGAGCAACGCAAAGCAACCGGTGCCGTAGGTCGATTTCAGCATGCCCGGCGAAAAGCAGGATTGGCCGACGGTTGCCGCGTGCTGATCGCCAGCGATACCGCGAATGGGAATGGCAACGCCGAACAGATCCGGATCGGTCTCGCCGAAGTCGGCCGCGCTATCGCGCACGTCGGGCAACAGGGCGCGCGGCACGCCGAAAAGACGCAAGAGGTCGTCGTCCCAATCGCCTGTCACGATGTTGTAGAGGAGGGTGCGGGAGGCATTGGTGGCATCGGTCGCGTGGACCCGGCCACCGGTCAGGCGCCAGAGCAGAAAGCTGTCGATGGTGCCAAAGGCGAGGCGTCCCGCTTCGGCGGCAACGCGGGCTCCCGCGACGTTATCAAGCAGCCAGGCGATCTTGGTGCCGGAGAAATAGGGATCGAGCAGCAGGCCGGTCTTTTCTCGCACCATATCCTCGGCGCCGTCGGCCCGCAGGGCGGCGCAGCGATCGGAGGTGCGGCGGTCCTGCCAGACGATGGCGCGATGGATGGGGTTGCCGGTTTCGCGATCCCAGACCAGCGTCGTTTCGCGCTGGTTGGTGATGCCGATGGCCGCGATGTCCTGTGGCGACACGGCGGCGCGGGCGAGGGCGTATTGCATGGTTTCGAGCGTGGTGTGCCAGATATCCTCAGGTTCGTGCTCGACCCAACCCGAGTCCGGAAAATGCTGCGGAAATTCCTGCTTGCCCACGCCTTTGACGCGGTAGTCCTCGTCGAAAACGATGGCCCGCGTCGACGTGGTGCCCTGATCGATCGCGAGTATGAATGCGGCCATGGTCGGTCTCCTCCCGTCCCTTGGTTTTGCTTGAGTTTTAGTTATCGGCAGAAGCGGCGCAAGCGCTGTTCGCCGCGTCTCCCCCGGCTCAGCGCAGGCTGGCGATGAAAGCGTCGATCTCTGCGGCCGCCTCCTTGGGCATGCGGAGACCTAGCTTGGTACGTCGCCACAGGATGTCGTCGGCGCTTCTCGCCCACTCTTCGCGAACAAGGTATCGCACTTCGGTCTCCGTCAGACCGGCGCCGAAGTTGCGTCCAAGGTCGGCGGTTACGGCCGCGCCGGCGAGGATCGTCTCGGTTCGCGTGCCGTAGGTGCGAACCAAACGCCCGATCAACGCCGGATCGAGTCCGGGGCGGGCGGTAACGATGCGCGCTCGATAAGCGTCGAGGCCATCGGCCGGCATATCTCCGCCGGGCAGTGTTGCCCCCTTGGTCCACGGCGTGCCTCGCGCCCCAATGGCTTCCTCAATGAGCTTGAGCGCGCTTTCAGCGAGCCGGCGATAGGTGGTGATTTTGCCGCCGAACACGTTGAGCAACCGCGGCTCGCCCTTTTCGCCGGCCATTTTCAGCACATAGTCGCGCGTCGCCTCCTGCGCCTTCGATGCGCCATCATTGTAGAGTGGCCGGATACCGGAATAGGTCCAGACGACGTCGGCGGCGGTAATCGGCTTTTCGAAATATTCGGAAGCCGCCGCCGCGAGGTAGGCCGTTTCCTCGTCAGTGATCCGGACGTCGGCCGGGTCGCCGGAATAGTCGCGGTCCGTAGTGCCGATCAGAGTGAAGTCGCCTTCGTAGGGTATGGCAAAGACGATTCGACCATCGGCATTCTGGAAGATGTAGGCACGGTCGTGATCGTAGAGTTTCGGAACGACGATGTGCGAGCCTTGAACGAGGCGGACGTGATGCGCCCTGGGTGTTCCCGCGGCGGAGCGCAACACCTCATCGATCCACGGTCCGGCGGCATTGACCACAAGGCGAGCGGTGACGGTGCGGACGACGCCGGTTTGGGTGTCTTCGAGCGTCACGGCCCAATGATCGCCGGTGCTGACGATCATCGTCACGCGGGTACGGGTCAGGATTCTGGCGCCGCGGGCGGACGCGTCCATGGCATTGAGCGCCACGAGGCGGGCGTCCTGCACCCAGCAATCCGAGTACTCAAAGCCTTTGCGGTATCCGGCCTTCAGCGCGCGTCCGGTCGTGTCGGAACGGAGATCGAGCACCTGGGTGGAGGGCAAACGTCGGCGACCGCCGATATGATCATAAAGAAAAAGACCGAGCCGCAGCAGCCAGGCAGGCCTGAGGCCGGCATGGTGCGGCAAAACGAAGCGTAGCGGCCAGATAATGTGCGGCGCCATGGCCCAGAGGATTTCGCGCTCCGTCAGGGCTTCGCGGACGAGGCGGAACTCATAGTGTTCGAGGTAGCGGAGACCGCCATGAATGAGCTTGGTCGAGGCAGAGGACGTGCCGGACGCGAGGTCACCCATCTCGGCGAGCAATACCGCGTAACCGCGTCCAACCGCGTCGCGGGCAATGCCACAGCCGTTGATGCCACCGCCGATGACCAGGATGTCCACGTCCGCCATCGCAACCCTCCAATTTTGCCGCCGATTCATCGGCTGACTTTCAGGTGAATGCGATGTTAGCAATAATACGAACTCAAATGAACATAAAACGAAAGTGAGCGGTTTTTTCGGGAAGATTGAAGCGACAACCGCATCAAGCCGACGCTGAGCCAGCGACAATGGCGAACCCGCCGAAGCGGGTCTGTGCCACGGGGCGGCTCAACGAATGAAAGGAACACGGCAACGGGACGCTGTTTTCGGCATCCGGAGCTGTCTGAGCTAAGTGGCGCAACCGGCCCTCAAGCGCGGATAGGCACTTCCGTCGTCCGCTTGATGGCCTTCAGCGCCACGAAGGAGCGAAGCGAGGCGAAACCGCCGACGGCCGTGATCAGCCGCTCGATGAGACTGGCCAACTCTCCGAGATCCCTCACCATGATTTTCAGGAGATAGTCAGCGTCGCCGGTTTGCGACCAGCATTCCACGACCTCATCGGCGGTATCGACGAAGGCTCGGAAAGCCTTGCCGGTCTCATCGTCGTGGTTGCGCAGGCCGACCAGCGTATGGGCGATGATGTTGATGCCGAGGCGTTCGGGGTCGAGGATGGCGACGATGTCCCGAACGTAGCCGTCGGCTCGGAGGCGTTGCAGACGACGGGCACATTGGGTGGGGGAGAGGTGAACTATTTCAGACAGCTCCGCCTGGGTCATGTCTCCCTTCGCCTGGATGGCAGCGAGGAGACGTAGGTCGAAGACATCCAGCTCTTCCAAGGCGCGCAACTCCGAGAAACCGTCGCGCAAGAAATATGCGCAAGCAGGCCACATCATGCTGAAAATCTTCGCTTCGAGCAATTGCCTTTCCGGAAATCGCAGAGAAATTTCCGCTGAACCTCATTAAGGTGAGTTTATTCACCGCTACCCGGAAGCGCTTCAAATGTTTGACACCCTGCCCGAACAACCTGCCGATGCCCTGCTTGCCCTCATCGGGCTCTACCGTGCCGATCCTCGCCCTCAGAAGCTCGACCTCGGCGTCGGCGTCTACCGCGACGACAATGGCGTCACGCCAATCATGGAGGCGGTGAAGGCGGCCGAGGAGGTGCTTCTCGAAACGCGCACCACCAAGGCTTATCTCGGACCCGAGGGTGACCCTGTCTACACCAGCCTCTTGAAGCCGATCGTCTTCGGCAAAGACCCCGGCGCCCGGGTCGCCGGCATTCAGACGCCCGGCGGTACTGGCGCAGTACGGCTCGCCGCCGATCTGGTGGCCCTGGCGCACCCCGACGCGAAGATCCTTTACGGTGCGCCGACCTGGCCGAACCATTTGCAAATTCTGACTGCGACCCGCCTCAAGGCCGTGCCGCACCCTTATTTCGATGTGAAGACCCAGACGGTGAACGTCGCCTCGCTGGTCGCGGCGATCGAGGGCGCTTCAGCCGGCGATGTCGTGCTGCTGCATGGTTGCTGTCACAACCCGACCGGTGGAGAACTGCAGCCGAGCGACTGGCAGACGGTCTTGAAGGCGCTGCAGGAAACCGGCGTGGTGCCGCTCGTCGACTTCGCCTACCACGGCCTCGGCAAGGGCCTCGAAGGCGATGCCTACGGCGCGCGCCTTCTCACAGACAACCTCGACGAGGTGATGGTCGCCTACTCCTGTGACAAGAACTTCGGTCTCTACCGCGAGCGCGTCGGCGCACTCTACGTCAAGGCGCGCGATGAGAAGGCCGCGTCGGTGGTGATGTCCAACCTCGCTGCCTTCAGCCGGGTGTCCTGGTCGATGCCGCCGGATCATGGCGCGGCCATCGTCCGCACCATCCTGGAAGACGCCCATCTGGCCCGCATCTGGCGGGAGGAAATCGACCGCATGGGCGCCCGTGTCCGTGGCGTGCGAGCGGCGCTGGCTGCCGCCGGTCGGGGATTGAAGGCGCATGAGACGCAGACCGGCATGTTCTCGACCTTGGCGCTCAGTCCCGAACAGGTCCTGGCCTTGCGCAAGGACCACGCCGTCTACATGGCCGGTTCGGGCCGCATCAATGTCGCCGGTCTCCATGTCCGTGACATTCCGGCCTTCGTGACGGCGCTCAAGGCGGTCGGATATCCGGTCGACTGACATCACAGGATCTTCGGGGAGGAAATCATGCTGCAAGTCCGTGACGCCGTCTCCGGCGGTCGCGCGATCGTTGACGCGCTCATCGCCAACGGCGTCGATATCGTGTTTGGTCTGCCAGGCGCGCAAACCTATCCGCTGTTCGACGCGCTGGCGCTGTCGACGGATCATATCCGGACCTTTAGTGCCCGACACGAACAGGCGTCGGGCTACATGGCCTTCGGCTATGCCCGCTCTACCGGCCGGCCCGGCGTGTTCTCGGTGGTACCTGGACCGGGCGTGCTCAACGCCGGCGCGGCCCTGATCACCGCCCTCGGATGCTGCGCACCGGTGCTGCTGATCACCGGCAACGTTCCGTCGACCTTCGAGGGCAGGGGGCGCGGCCATCTGCACGAAATCCCGGACCAGCTCGGCCTGCTGCGACGCATGACCAAGTGGTCGGCCCGTATCGAACGCGTGGAGGACGCGCCTGCGCTCGTCAACGAGGCTTTCCGGCAGATGCTGACCGGTCGGCCAGGGCCGGTAGCGCTTGAAATGGCCTGGGACACCATGGCGGAGACTGCAGTGGTCGAACCTCTTGGTGCCGCTATCCTTCCTTCACCGCTGGAGCCCGACGCGGCGGCGATCGAAGCGGCGGCGCGGCTGCTTCTCGCCGCGCGCCGGCCGATGATCATGACCGGCAGCGGCGCTCAGCATGCGGCAGCGGAGGTGAGGGCGCTCGCCGCCCTCCTTAACGCGCCGGTGACGGCGTTGCGCGGTGGCCGTGGCATCGTCGCCGAGAGCGAGCCGCTCGGCCTGTCGTCAGCCGTCGCCCATCGTCTCTATCCGGAAACCGACGTTGTGCTTGGAATCGGCACCCGGCTGGAACTGCCGACCATGCGCTGGGCCGGCATGATGACCTACCATGAACACCTTCCTGGCGGCCGCAAGCTTGTCCGTATCGATATCGATCCTGAGGAGATGGTGCGCCTCAAGGCCGACGCGCCGGTGGTCGCTGACGCCAAGACGGGCGTTCGCGCGCTGATCGAGGCGATTGGCAGATCGCCGATGGGCGTAGCCAAACGCGACGGCGCGGCCATTCAGGCCGAGATCGAGGCGGCCAAGGCAGCCGTTGAATCGGAAATCGTCAAGGTGCAGCCTGAGGTCGGCTATCTCGAGGCGATCCGGACGGCGCTGCCAGACGACGGCTTCTTCCTGACGGAGCTTTGCCAAGTCGGATTCGCCTCTTACTTCGCCTGGGACGCCCGGCAACCACGCACCTACGTCAGCGAGGGCTACCAAGGTACGCTCGGCTATGGCTTTCCGACGGCACTCGGCGTCAAGGTCGCCAATCCCGACCGCAAAGTGGTGGCTGTCTGCGGCGACGGCGGCTTCATGTTCGGTGTGCAGGAGTTGGCGACTGCGGCGCAGGAAGGTATCGGAGTGGTCGTCGTGGTGTTCGACAACGGCGCCTATGGCAATGTTCGGCGCGATCAGCGGACCCGTTTCGAAGGGCGCTTTATCGCCTCAGAACTGCGCAACCCCGATTTCCCGAAAGTGGCCGAGGCCTTTGGTATCAAGGCCTATTCAGTCGCCTCGCCATCCGACTTGGCCACCGTGCTGCCGGCGGCGCTGGCGTCCGAGGAGACAGCGTTGATTCATGTTGCCGTGCCGCGCGACAGTGAAGCGTCGCCTTGGCCGCTTATCCACCCAGCACTCTGAAAGAGTGTTGTTTTTGCTCGGCATTGATGAGCTGTTAAGACCTCATCTGTTTTAGTCGCGGTCGTCTCGTGACAGAGGCGGCCGCTTACCAAACAGCGTCCCAAATCATGTACATCGTTAAAAATTTAACGATGGCAAAAACGCTCCCTTCAGCTCCGGCGCGTAGACTTCCTTCGATGATTCGGATCATTCGCTATCCGGCTCGAAAGGATAGATCATGGATATCGGGAGTGTAAAACCGGTCCTTACCGGTGTGACCTCGCCGGTGCCGAAAACGCCGACTGAGCAGAACCAGTCGACAACAACCGATCTCAAGGCCGAGAAGGCCGTCAAGGTCGCTGAGAAGACGGACGAAAATGCCGTCGATACGGCCACCGATAAGTCTTCAGGGCAGGGAAGTCGGACGGCGTCGGCCAATGCATTGACCAAGGCCAATACCGTAAAAGCCGCTCCGCTAGACCAGGTGTCCAGCGGCTTCGAGGTGTTCGCTTCGGATGACAGCAAGGCAGCGGATCAAGCATCCGACTCGCCCGCCAATTCAGCCGTCGTTCAAGACAGCCAGGAATTCGCCATGCGCATGCAGGCGATGATCGAAGCCTGGGAGGGAACGGGCGGCACGCCACGTAGCGCGGTATTTGACCGAAAGCTCTGACCTTGCCAACCACCGAATACGAAATCGGCGCCCTTGAGGGGCGCCGATTGTTTTATGGCGCACCTCGGTAGGACGGATTGCCAACCGAGGTGCGGGAACCGATACCTTACGGCTTGGTGGCGGGCGGCGTCGCCGGAGCAGCAGGTGTCGAGGGCGCAGCGGGAGCCGTAGTGGCCGGAGCGGCGGGCGCAGCGGGAGCCGTAGTGGCCGGAGCGGCGGGCGCCGTAGTGGCCGGAGCGGCGGGCGCAGCCGGCGTTGCAGGCGCGGGCTTCGCAGGCGCAGGAGTGGACGGGGCGGCGGGCGCCGACGTTGTCGCGGCTGGCGGCGGAGTCGTCGTGCCTTTCTTATTGCCCGAGAAGTAGACAATGGCGCCGATCACGACGATGACAGCAATGATGACCCAAATGATGGAAGATTTTTTCATAGGGTGTTCTCCTATCGCTCGATAAATTCTGAAAGCACCGAAGAACAAAAGTCCGCCAGCGCCGCACACAACAAACGAAGATTGCGGCTTATGGTTCCTTTCAGCCAACCGAAGCGCCGACCGCTATTGTACGGGGGGCGCCGGCATCGCAGGTGTTCTCTGCCGAATCCGTTCACGGTGGGCCGAATAGAGACCTGAGCCAGCAATCAACGCCGACCCTATCAGTGTATAATAGCTCGGTAAATCTCCGAAGAACAGATAGGAGAGAATACCGGCAGATACCAACTGTACGTAGGTGATTGGCGCCAGCAGCGACAACGGTGCCAGCTTCAGACCGGAGATGAATAGCATATGGGCCAACGTGAAGCTCAACGAGCCGCCAATGCCATAGACAAGCTCGCGGCCAGTCGGGATGTGGAACACCGGCAGCACCAGCAGTGTCGACACGCTGAGGCCGATGATCCCCGTCCACATGAAGGTAACCTCGGTCGGCTCGTGCTTCATCAGGCGGGTGAATAGCGCACCCAATGCCCAGGCCGTCGCCGATCCCAGCGGCAAAAGGGCGGCGATCTGGAAACCGTCGGTCCCGGGGCGAACGATCAGCAGCACACCGGCAAAGCCAACCATCGCCGCCAACCAACGGCGGATTCCGACCGACTCGCCAAGCACGAAGATCGAAAGCACCATGACGATAATCGGCGAGATGAAGTGGATCGCCGTATTGGAGGGAACGTCGAGGTAGGCGAGACCGGAAATGAAGAAACTGGTTGAAGCGACCGCGGCAAGGCCACGACCAATCTGCAGTCGATAGTTGGCGGGACGGAAGGCCTTGAGCCCCTTGGAGGAAAGCGCCCAGGGAAATGCCACGAGAAAGAAGACAAAATAGCGAAACCACGTGGCAAGCTGGGCAGGTGCCGTTTGCTTCATCAGCTTGGCGCCGACGTCGCCGCCGGCAAAAAACACCGTCGAGCCGACGACCAGCAGCATCGCGAGCAACGCTCTTTCCGAGTTTCGTGGCGACGGCAACGGCGCCGCTCCGGATACATCGGGAGGGGTTGGCATGTACGGCTCCGAGGGACCATCGGCAACTCCGCCGAACTGGCCAAACCCCTCGCAAGAAAGAAAAGGCAAGCCAGCAGGACCTGAACGATCTGCCGCGTGTGGGGTTTGTGCAAGGAGTCGTTTACGGACGCAAGCAATTTCCGGCATATGCTGGTCGCCGGAGAGCGACGGATGCGATTTTTTGTACATGTCCACGTGTCGCCACGGATGGCTCGATTTTCCGCACGTCGTAAAGCTTGTCACCGATGACAATTCGATGAGGGCGGGCAATGGTCCGTGAAGAGGTGAAAAAGGCAACCGGATCACGCCGCGCGGTTGCCGTTCCGTCGCTGCGGAAGGCAATAATGATTTTGGATCTGATTGGTCGTCGCGGCAGGCTGCCTTTTTCGACCATCCAAAAGGCCCTGGATCTTCCGAAGAGCACGACGCACCAACTTCTCAAAGCGTTGACCGATGTCGGCGCTCTGCGGGTCCGGTCCGACGGCGGCTTCATGCTAGGGCCAAAGATCTGTGAGCTCGGCGCTCTTGGTCTTCAGCAACGTAGCCTCGACAGTCTCTCGCTCAAGCATCTCGAGTTGCTGGCTGGTCAATCGGGCCTAGCTTGCGAAATTGCCACTTTCGAGGGACGGGAAGCGGTGGTTCTCGCCAGTGCAAGCCCGAATGGCGGTGCTCGTTGCGCCGGCCACGAAGGCAGGCGCTGGCCGCTCAATCGCGTGGCAACCGGCAAAGCGCTGTTGGCCTTTCTCGATGACGTGGACCGAAAGCGGTTATTCGCCGATCTGGACTGGACGAAAGCGACGCCGCGCTCCATCGCCTCACCCGATGCCATGCAGCGAGAACTCGACCTTGTGCGCGAGCGCGGCTGGGCACTCGACGATCGGGAGGCCCTTGACGATACGTCCTGCATCGCCGCGCCGGTGTTCGATGGGCGCAACCGGGTGGTTGCCGCCGTGGCGACCGTCGGCCAGGCGGCTCTGATCACGCCAGAGCGTTACGAGTTGCTGTCCGAGTTGGTTCGCAATACGGCGAAGGCCGTGTCGCAGGAGGTCCGGGAAGCGTGACGTCAGTCGCGCTCGGCGATGCGGGCGCGCACCCAGGCATGAATTTCGGCGTCTACAAAAGCGATACGACTTTCGCCGAGCCGAACCGGCCTCGGAAACTTGCCGGCAGCCATCATGCGCTTGATGGACGACACCGACAGCGTGGTCATGACCGAGGCCTGTTTCATCGACAAGAGCGTCGGCGCGGCAGGGGGCGCGGTTCTCGGCTTGCGGCCAATGGAGGATGACGATTCGAACTCCGGCGACGCAGGGGCAAAGGCGGTCTCGGTGGCCGCTTGCAAGGCATGCACGGGGTTGTTGGCGTCAGGGGAATCCAAAGGTTCCGCCTTGCGAAGCACCGACGTCAAACGTTCCAGCTTATCGAGCGCGTTCTTCAATCCCATATTATCATCGAGCGGAATGGCTCCGCCGGCAATCTGCCCCATGATCCAAGCCCCAGTGTCCGAACGACGACACGCGCCGTTTATGCCAGCCTTACCAGCAGCATAAACCCGGACTGGTTCACAGGACGTTGCCAGCCGGCAAACCGTTTGCCGCATCCTCCTGCGACCTTTTGCTCTAGCGAATGAAATAAGGCTGGAGATTGGACCGCACGCGCTCAAGCGGCGTCGTACCGGCAAGGTCCGGTATGAACGTCTTGCCGGTGATCGCTTCGAAGGCGTCGATATAGACCTTGGAAGTCTCGGCAATCAGGCTTTCCGGGATCTCGGGAATCGGATCCTTGTAAGGATCGCAACGCGCGCCCACCCAAGCCCGGATGAAATCCTTGTCGAAGCTCTTGGGGCGCCTTCCGGCGGCGAAGTCCTCAGCATAGGAAGCGGCGATCCAGTAGCGGCTCGAATCGGGGGTATGAATTTCGTCGGCAAGCACGATCGTACCGTCACCATCCAGACCGAACTCATATTTGGTATCGGCCAAAATGAGACCATGCTGCGCGGCAATCTCGGCGCCGCGTGCGTAGAGTTTCAGGGCGTAGCCCGACACCGTCTCCCACTGCTCGGCGGTCAGCAGCTTCTTGGCCAGAATCTCCTCGCCGCTCAGCGGCTCGTCGTGACCACCATCGAAGGCCTTGCTGGTCGGTGTGAGGATCGGGGAGGGCAGTTTCTCGTTGTCATAGAGGCCATCGGGCAGTGTCAGCCCGTACATGTGCCGCTCGCCGGCGCGGTATTTGGTCAGCACCGACGTGCTGGTGGTGCCGGCAAGATAGCCGCGCACAATCACCTCGACGGGCAAAATGTCGAGCCGCCGTCCGATCACCACGTTAGGATCAGGGTAAGCAATGACATGGTTGGGGCAGATATCGGCCGTCGCATCAAACCAGAAACGCGCCGTCTGAGTCAGCACCTGTCCCTTGAAGGGAATGGCCGCCAAAACGCGATCGAAGGCACTGATGCGATCGGTGGCGATGATGATACGGCTGCCGTCCGGCAGATCGTAATTCTCGCGCACCTTGCCTTTGTAGTAGTTGGGCAGTTCAGGAATGAAGGCTTCAGCGAGAACGCGGTCGAGGGCCATTGGTGCCTCCTTGACGAACGGGACCGCGAGGCGGCCGCCTGTTGGCCGCTCAATAGAACATCGCGGACCAAATTTTAAGCCGAACTTGCATGTCCGGGCGGACCAGACATAGTTTGATTCGATTCATCTCTGAAGCTACCCGGGGAGAGGGACTGTGAACCGTATCCGCGTCGCCGTCGACATGGACGAAGTCATCGCCGACACCTATGGCGCCATGTTGAACTGGCTGCACCATCGTCATGGAGCACGATGGAGCACCGAGACCCTCCATGGTCGGCAGATATTCGATGTCCTCGAAAAGGAGGCGGCTGACGCGCTCAGGACAGCCATGCACGACGGCGCCTTTTTCGCAGATCTTCCTGTGATCGAGGGCAGTCAGGCGGCGCTGTCGGCAATCGCAGCCCGCTGCGAACTGTTTGTCACCTCGGCTGCCATGGAGTTTCCCAACTCGCTCGGTCCGAAGTTCCTTTGGATGCGACGGCACTTTCCGTTCGTCGATCCACTCAACATCGTTTTCTGCGGCGACAAGAGCATCATAGCCGCCGATTGCCTGATCGATGACAACGCCCGGCATTTCACGCGATTTGGCGGGCAGGGCATCGTCTTCTCGTCACCCCATAACGTGCACATCGCCGATTATCCGCGCATTCGGCATTGGGACGAAGCCATTGCGGTCCTTTCGAAGGTGTTTCCTGGTACGCTCTGAAACCATGGGAATCATTGCTTGGTAGACGCGCCGTACAGACCGCCTTCGGCCTGCCAGGCGGAAATGGCCTTGTTGGGGACGAGAAGCTGGACGACGTTGAGCGTCAGGTTGTCCCGGATCATCAGGCCGGTGAACAGTTCGGCTGCGAGCGCCAAGGCTATGCTGGCGCGAACCGGCAGTCGCGCCGCCAAGAAGAAACCGGCCAGCATGGCCAGGGTATCGCAAAGAGAGTTGAGAACGCTATCGCCGGAATAGCCTTCCGCCAAGGCCTGTTCGCGATAGCGTGCGATCACCGGCGGTGAGTTCTCGATGAGTTCCCAGGCGACCTCGATACCGAGCGCCAGGGCTACGGCTAGGACCGGCGACCACCGTCCGCGGAAAACCAAGCGGCCGAGCGCGAAGAACAGCATGCCGTGGATGACGTGCGACGGCGTGTACCAGTCGGTGAGCTGCTGCGAGTTTTCCGGACTGAGCACAGCTCCCACCCACAGCCGTACTGTCCCGCAGGTGCAGATTGGCGGCTGGCCCATGGTATAGAGCACGGACGCCTGTACAATCAACGCGACGGCGCAGACGATAATGAAGGTCCGGGTGGTGTGAGCCATAGGTTTCTCCGCGGTGCCATTCTTCCTTGCATATCTCAAGGAAACCGAATAATCTATTGAAATAGCTTCTCTTTATTGAGAACTCGATCGTGATCGATGGAAAGATCCTCATTCGTCCCATGTCGATCGACGACGCCGTTGATTTCAACCGTCTGGTCGGCGTTGTGGCTCGCGAACACCGGTATCTTCGCTTTCTCGACGCGCCTTCAATGGAAGGAACGGTGAACTTTCTCCGCGACAGTCTCGCTGCCGGCAACCCGCATCTGGCCGCGGTCGCCGACGGCGAGTTGGTCGGTTGGTGTGACGTCTGCCGCCATTCCTTCGAAATCGAGGCGCATGTTGGCAGACTGGGCATAGGACTGGCGCCGGAGTTTCGCGGCAGAGGCTTCGGCAAGGCGTTGCTCGATGTGACCATTGCCGCTGCCGAGCGACTGGACTTCCAACGGATCGAGCTCACGGCTTTTGCCGACAATCATCGGGCGATCGCGCTCTATGAGACGCGCGGTTTTGTTCGCGAAGGTATAATGCGAGCGGCTGCGCGTTTCGGCGATGCGTATCGCGATATCGTGCAGATGGCGCGCCTTGCTCCGAGCCTGTCGGACAATGATGCAACGACGGCCGAGGCGGCCGATTGAGCCCGCCAACTGGCATTTGCCCATATAATTAGGTTCCATAATATCTATTATGCGAATCGCGGATCTGGGTGTGTCGGTATCTTAAGGCCGAGCCTGCTCCACCCCCGGCACGTCCTGAAGCCGATGATAGACAGGCAACCCTCGCTCTGTTACCAGGCGAACGTCATTGTCGGCTCCTTTGGAATCTCCAGGAAGCCGAAGAACTGCATCGCAGCGCTGCAGAAGACGATCGGCCGTCGGATAGAAAATCTGGTCGTAAAGGTCGTCACCGAGCTCTGTTCCGCCCGCCGACCGCCAGACAGGAAGTGCGATCTATTCGCCGATGACCGGTATGTGTCCGGCTCTGAACAGCGGCCACGCGGCTTGCTCAAGACGGCGCAGATTATCCGCCATCTTTTGCGGGTCGTCTCCGGTTCCGGATCGACATGGGCCTGCAATCAGTATCAGCATGGCGCGCGGTCCTTCTTCAGTGTTGGTTGGGGAAAATATTGAGCGCCGCGTGCTGCAGCAGCATGATGGTCTTGCCATCGCGGATCACGCCCGATCCGATCATCGCGAGAGCCTCATCAATCCCGACCTCCAGAACGGCAATATCTTCGCCCTCGTCTTCGTTGCCGCCGCCGGACGACGTCCTGTCATCGGGTTCGTATTCTCCCACGAAGAAATGCAGCCGCTCCGTCACCGAACCTGGACTCATAAAGGCATCGAAGACTTGGCGCACGTGGCGTACGCGAAAACCGGTTTCCTCTTCCGTCTCGGCGCGAATGCGGATCTCAGGTGCGGCGTCATCAAGGAGCCCTGCCGGCGCTTCGATCAGCAGATCATCATGTCCGTTGACGAAGGCCGGATAGCGAAACTGGCGGGTGAGGATCACCGTGCGGCGCTTCGGATCGTAAAGGAGAATGGTCGCGCCGTTTCCCCGATCGTAGGTCTCACGCGATTGGCGTTGCCAGCTTCCATCGCTGCGCTGAAAGGAAAACGTCGTCTTCTTCAGGAGATACCAGTCATGGGAGAGAACCGTGACATCCTCGACCCGAACCCGATCAGCGATACTCAAGATGATAACCTCGGCAGTGAGCGCCCTATCCTGCTCTGGATATGTACTTAGTTTTCGTGCAATATTGTGCAGTGTCAAGAAATTTCGTGCAACCGAGGCCGATATGCTCACATCCGAACGCAAGTCCCTGATTCAGCAGGTTCTCAGGCAAGAAGGTCGTCTCGTGGCCAAGGATTTCAGCCAGAAACTTGGCGTCTCTGAGGATACGATTCGGCGTGATTTGCGGGAACTTGCCGGCGAAGGTCTTTTGCAAAGGGTGCACGGCGGAGCCCTGCCCGCCTCACCGGCCATTACGGACTTCGGCTCTCGCGAGCAGCTCGGATCGTCGGTGAAAGCCAGGCTTGGACAAGCGGCCGCCCAAATGATCCAGCCCGGCCAGATCGTTTTTCTCGACGGCGGCACCACAAACGTGCAACTGGCCCGTCACCTTCCCCACGATCTCAGGGCCGTCATCGTGACCCACAGCCCGAGCATTGCGGTGGAGCTCGTCCGCCATCCCTTCGTGGAAGTCGAACTGATCGGCGGGCGGCTTTTCAAGCATTCCATCGTTGCGGTCGGCACGACGAGTGCCGAAGCAATCGCGCAGATTCGGACCGACCTGTTTTTCATGGGGGCAACCGGCGTGCACCCGGAGACAGGCATTACGACAGGCGACCGAGAAGAGGCGACGATCAAACGCCTCATCGCCCGGCAATCGGCGGAAACCATTGTTCTGGCGACCCCTGACAAGTTGGGAGCGGCGTCGCCTTATCAGATCATGCCGCTTACCGATATTGGAACGCTCGTGACGGTATCCGGCCTTGCGGACGAGTTGCTTCTGCCGCTGAAATCTTCCGGCGTGAGCCTTGTGGAGGTCTGAACAACCGGTCGGACAAACGCGGCGTGCTGGTCCGCGTGAGGCTCAGCGATAAGGAGAAGCTCGCCGGAACCACTCGGTTTTCTGCAGCCGTCGCAGCGCTTCGAGGTCTATGTCGCCGACAATGAGATCTGGCCCCGCGCTGCCCATCGCGACGATACGGCCGAGCGGATCGGTGAGAACCGAGCGCCCGTCATCCTTGGGCGCCGGGTAATTGGCGACAGCGATCGCCATGACGGTCTCGAAGGCCGTGGCGCGTATGCCGCATAGCCGCACGTCGCCGATTTCAGGATCGTCATGGAGCGGGCAGCTGTTGGGAACGAGCACCACCTCGGCACCCTGCCGGGCAAGGTCATCCGCCACGTCGGAGTATTCGCGATCCATGCAGATCATGATGCCGACCAAGACCTCGCCAGCCTTTGTCGAGAGACGCACCACGGCCGAACGATCACCGGCAGCGCAGGCTTCCTCCGGCGCGCCGAAGAAGCAGATGTGGCGCTTACGCTGGTGAAGAACGATATCGCCCTCAGCATCGATCAACAGAGCCGTGTTGAACGGCTTAGGCGTAGCGCGCTCGAGCAATGTTGCGACGGCGGCAACGCCGTGCCGGCGAGTGGCAGAACGAAACTGGTCGACGAACCCGCCATGGAGCGGCTCGGCGGCATCGATCCAGGCCGCCCGGTCGGCTTGGTTGGCCGGGTCGAAGGTCGCGTAGCCGTTGGAAAACATCTCAGGGAAGACGACGATGTCGGCGCCCTCGCCGGCCGCTCGACCAACAACGGCTTCAATGTCAGCGTCGGCCATCATCTGCACTAGCGCGATGCGCAACGGGGCGTCCGTCATGCCCTTCCCTCCGCCACCGGCCCATCCTCGGCCGGCGACGGCGCCGACGTCAAGCCAGCATGAACGAGCGCATGGAGATCGAGCCGAGATCAATGCCCTCGTTGAAAAAGCTGAGTTCATCGGCCTTGTCGGCGACCGCCAGCGGGTAAAGAGCTGGGAAGAAATGCTCGAATGTCGGGTGCGACAGTTGAGCGATACGGCCAAGCTTGGGTGCATCGATGACCGACTTATAGTCACCCTTGCCGATCGCCTCGGCCATCCGCGCGTCGAACTCCTCAGCCCAATCGTAGGCCGGACCACCACCCCAGGCGAGGGCACGGAGGTTATGGACGAGGTTGCCCGAGCCGATGATCATGACGCCGCGTTCGCGCAAAGCCTTCAGTTCCTCGGCCAGCGCAAAGTGCTCCTCGGGCGAGCGGCTGAGGTCGATCGATAGCTGAAATACGGGAATATCGGCCTTCGGGAACATCTGGATCAGCACGGACCAAGCGCCGTGATCGAGCCCCCAGCGCTCATCGGGCTTGATGTGGTGGTTCTTCACGAGATCGATGGTCGCCTCGGCATAACCGGGTGCGCCCGGCGCCGGATAGCGCTGGGCGAACAGCTCGTCCGGGAAACCGCCGAAGTCATGGATGGTCACAGGATGATCCTTGACATGCACCAGCGTGACGCGGCGCGTCATCCAGTGAGCCGAAACGATGAGGATCGCCTTGGGGACAGGCAGGCGAGCGCCGAGTTCACGCCAGCCACGGCTATAGGGCGTGTCTTCGATGGCGTTCATCGGGCTGCCATGACCAACGAACAGCGCCGGCATGCGAGGTGTGGTGGGAAGATCGGCAAAATGGCGACCGAGACCGGCCATGATCGAACTGTCCTTTCAGCGGTCGCTGTCCCATCGCGTAACCGCAAGGGACCGACCTACCCTCGGCCGCATCTGGGACGGCCATGTTCGACCTGAATCTAGAAAGTCGCCCTTAGGATACAAGCCAAGGTCTTGTAATCAGATTGTTCCCTTTAGATGAACAATACCCTATCCCACCCGACCGGTGCGGTGCTCAATCGGCGCCCCAGCGATCCCAGCGTCGGTCCATCCGTCGATGGACACGATAGTCGATCCTTGCGTCGCGACGGGCTGCCATACGCGGTGGCAGCCCCGGACCGACGCCGTAATAGAGCTGACCGACATAATAGGCGTTGTGGTAGACAACCGGGTCATAGACCGCCACCGGGTAGGCAGCGATCGGCCCAAGATAGGCGGAGGCCAGCCAACCACGATAGCCCGCCCAGCCTATGTCGCACCAGTTCGGACCAGCGGTGCAACCGTAGACCTTGACGACCTGCCGGGCCGGAATGGTTGCGATGACCGGATAAGCCGTGGCCGGTCCGGTCCTCAGATTAAGAGTAGCCGATGTAACCGAGGTTCGGGCGTCGGCGCCTGTGGCAGACAGAACGCAGGCGATGCCGGCGGCGACAGGGATCAGTGCGCGATGCATGGGGCATTGTCTCCATTGCTCAAGTTGCTCGAACGAGCTGGCTCGCCAGCCTTCGGAGGTGTGGCTGTTACGTTGCCCCTCCGAGACGACTGACGCCGCTCAGGTCATTTTTCTTTTGTGGCGCAGATTTCTTTGAAGGCGCCGTCAGCCACAGCGCGCACCGACGTAACAGGACCGATGCCAACCACGCGGAGTGTTGACCATGGTTCCCCTGATCAGATGCCTCGTCGCCAGCGGTCTTGTCGTCTTTTCGACACCAGTCCTCGCTGGGGACCGCCTTGCGGATATCGCCTTCTCGCGCCTCGACACCAATGGCGACGGCAAGCTCGATGCAGCTGAGCTGCGTCAGGCCCGCGCCCAGCGGTTCGAGCGGCTCGACATCAACGGTGACGGCTTCATCACGGCAGCCGAACAGGCCGAAGCGGGCAACCGGATGTTCCGCAAGGCCGAAGCACTAGAAGGTGCAATGGCGATCAGGTTCGAAGCCCTCGATACCGATGGCAATGGTAAACTGACACGGGACGAGTTCATGAGTGCTCCGAGCGCTGGCGCAGCACGGATGGACAAGGACGGCGACGGCATGGTTTCCAAAGAGGAATTCCAGGCTGGGCTTGAGGCGGCGCGCGCCTCGCGCTGACGGCGCAATAGCCTGGAGGGAAAGGCTTGGATCAGTCCGACGACGAACTGGTACGGGCGGTGGCGGCCGGAGACGAGCGGGCCTTCCGCCACCTCGTCGATCGCCATGGCCCGAAACTCAGGGCGATTGCCGGTCAGTTCCTCGATGCCGGCGAAGCCGATGACGCCGTGCAGGATGCCTTGATCCGGTTTTGGCGGCAGGCCGGGCGCTTCGATTCCGAGAAGGCGGCCCTGTCGACATGGCTTTACCGCATCGTCGTCAATCGCTGCATCGATATCCGACGGCAACGCTTTCGATGGCCGTGGAGCCCTGTCGACGAGGCAGAAGATCAGCCTTCGGCCGATGTGGGAGCCGAGCGCGTTCTTGCCGGCGTCGAGACGTTCCGGCACGTCGCCACCGTCATCGCCGGCCTGCCGGCACGGCAGCGGATGGCCCTGATGCTGGCTACGGCCGGCGATCGCACAGCCGAAGATATCGCCGCCCTCCTGGGTGTGTCGCGGGCGGCGGCGGAACAGTTGATAGCCCGAGCCCGACGCAACATCAGGGCTGCAATGAGGGAACCGACCCATGGATCGGACTGAATTCGAGAACAAACTGTTGGTTCGGGGGGCAGATCTCGATCGCTGGCCCGCCGCGGAGGCAGAAGCGGCCAGACGGCTGCTCGCCACCGACCCGGAAAGTCGTACCCTCCTTGCCGACCTGATCGCGACCGACAACGCTATTCGCGCGGCGACGGCGACGACACTCGATGCGGCATTGGTCGGACGCATTTTCGCAGCGACGCAACGCCTCCCTGCCGGCAGAAGACTTTGGAGCGGTTGGCGGCCAGTGCTACCGGCTGGGGCTCTGGTGGCGGTCCTGCTCGTTGCCGTAAGCGGCTTCAGGGCCGGGTATGACGATGGTTTTGGACAAGCCGAAGAAATTGACCTCGCCGCCATCATCACCGGCGACGATTACGCCGAAGGAAATTTGCCATGACCGCGCCGCGTCATCTGCTTTTTTTGGTCAGCGGGCTGCTGGGCCTGTCGTTGCTTAGCAACGTCTATGCCGTAAGCCGCCTCGCCGGCGACCGCGCCGGCCAGACTGACTTCGCCGAACTATCGACGCGGCGGTTTGAACCCGCCTTTGGCCGCCTGGTGCGTCGCGAGCTGGCCAGTCATGCCAGCGAACTGAGGGCTGCCGTGGTCGATCTGCGCGCGGCGCGTGGCCGGATGTTCGATCTCGCTGCCGCCAGCCCGCCCGATCCGGCGGCACTGGAACAGGCGACAGCCGACGTAAGAGTAGCCGTCACGAGAGCGCAGACGATCTTTCATGAGAGCATCGTCGATGCGGCACGACGAACTGCTCTATCCACCGGCCACTAAATCCGCTTTGCCGAGGCACTATCCCAGTTGTCGGCAGGACTGACGGACCACCAATGGGCAGGGCACCTGAACCTGCGGGACCACAGGCCCTTCGGTCTCGCCATTGATCCGGCTGAGAATATCCACGGCGGTGCGGCCGATTTCGAAATAGGGCAGCGCCACGGACGTCAGCATGGGCTTCAGCGTCCGGGTGATCACCGTCATATCGTCGAAGCCCATCACCGAGAGGTCATCGGGGATCGACAGGCCAAGCGTGGCCGCCGCTGCGTAAATCTGCATCGCAATCTGATCGTTGCCGCAGATTATGGCAGTCGGTCTGTCGGGGCGCCGCAGCAGGCCGAGCGCCGCGTCATACGCAACGAGATCCTCGCCGCCATCAGGTCGGGTAATGAAGCCGGGAATCTCCAAAGCGGGATCGTACAAAAGACCACCCTCGGCAAAAGCGGTGCGATAGCCGGCCCCCCGCAGCACCGTTGCGCGGAGCACCGGGCTCAGGGACACGATACCGATGCGCCGATGACCGAGCTCGATCAGATGGCGGGCTTGCGTGTAGCCGCCGCCCTCGTCATCGGGAACGACGGAGGAATGGCTACGACGGGCCGAATAGCAATTGGCAAGCACAATGCCACGTTCGAAATCAGGAATGCCGAGGTCAGCGGGGCGATGGTACATGGTGGCATAGACCACGCCGGCCACCTTATGGGCGCGGAACATCCGCCAGTATTCCTGCTCCTGCTGCCGGTCGCCATCCGTGTTGGCGATCAACATGGTGCGGGATTGTTCTCTCAAGCCCGCCTGTGTTCCCCGCACGATGTCGACCGAGTAAGGCGTGGTGGCAACCGCATCCGTCATCAGGCCAACCACCGATGAATGCGACATGCGCATCATGCGGGCCGCGTGGTCCGGCACGTAATGCATGCGTGCGATGATCTCAGCCACCGCTTTGCGCGTCTCTATATTGACGGCAGGATCGTCATTGACGACGCGCGACACGGTCTTGGGGGACACCCCCGCCTCGCGAGCGACATCCTTGAGCGTAACCAATCACCCCTCCCCGGCCCATCTGACATCGATGTCAGTTGTAATAGAAAATCAGGTTGTGACAGCGATGTCAATCTCAAACGAACATGGTTTGGTCGCCTGATTCCCGGAGGAAGCCAGTCAGTAAGCCTTATTTCTGTCCATACGGACAGCGAGAGAGCAAATTTCCACTGACCAAGGACACGGCCCAGGACAACAGGAAATCTGATGGATCTTCGTGGAACGGGTCGAGACGCAAGGCGAGGCGCAATGCTCCCTGCCCTTTTCGCTCAGTGCCTCGGGAAATTCAGCCCCATCTCCCGGTAGCGCTCGGGATCTTCGGCCCAGTTCTCACGTACCTTGACGTAGATGAAAAGATGGACCGGTCGCTCCAGGATGTCCGTCAGTTCCTTGCGAGCGGCGATCGAGATGGCCTTGACGGTTTCGCCGCCCTTGCCGAGCACGATCTTCTTCTGGCTGTCACGCTCGACGAAAATGGTCTGCTCGATGCGGGCGGAACCATCCTTCTGGTCCTTCCACTGGTCGGTCTCGACAGTCGAGGAATAGGGCAGCTCGTCGTGCAGGCGCAGAAACACCTTCTCACGCGTAATCTCGGCAGCCAGCATGCGCATCGGCAGATCGGAAAGCTGATCTTCCGGGTAGAGCCATGGGCCCTCCGGTACGCGCGCCGCCAAATGAGCGAGAAGATCGTCGGTACCCGACCCATTGAGTGCCGATACCATGAAGGTCGCCTCGAAGCCGACGCGGGCGTTGAGGTCGGCGGCGAGCGCCAGAAGATTCTCGCGCTTCACCGTATCGATCTTGTTGAGGATCAACACCTTGGGGTGCCGGAGTTCACCAAGCTTCTCGACGACCTGCGTCACCTCTTCAACGAGCCCCCGCTTGGCGTCGATCAGCAAGCCGATGACGTCGGCGTCGGCGGCGCCCGACCAAGCGGTGTCAACCATGGCGCGATCGAGCCGACGCTTCGGCGCAAAAATCCCCGGCGTGTCGACGAACACCACCTGCGACGAGCCGTGCATGGCAATGCCGCGCATGATGGCACGTGTCGTCTGCACCTTGTGGCTGACAATAGATACCTTGGCACCGACCAAACGATTGAGCAGCGTCGATTTGCCCGCGTTGGGAGCGCCGATCAGCGCGACGAAGCCGGCACGGGTGGGCATGTCGGCGGACAGGGCAGATTCATCGGTCATCGCGTCTCTCTCCGGAGGCGGAAGGGTGGCCAAGATATGTCATTCCTTTCGGACAGAATAGCAAATGTACGAGCCGGTTTTCCGGCTTGGGCGTAGGAAAAAGTCGCGATCGAAGGGCGCGCGCCTCTCCAGCTCTCTGGCAGCATGGAGAATCGAGGGTTATCGCCGGGATTATCGGTCCCGCTCACCCTGCCCGCTTGGCGAGCGCCTCGGCAGCGGCGGCCTGCTCGGCGTCCCGCTTCGATTTACCCTGCCCCTCGCCCGCCGTCTCGCCGTCGATCATGACGGCGACGCGGAATATCGGGGCGTGGTCCGGGCCAGAGCGCTCAACGATCGTGTAGTTGGGAAGCCCTTGCCCCCGGCCCTGGGCCCACTCCTGCAGCAGCGTCTTGGAATCGCGCAGAGGACCGGTCAGGCTCTCCATACGAGGCTTCCAGTTGCGCAGGACAAAATCCTTCGCCGGCTCGAAGCCGCCGTCCAGGTAGATGGCAGCGATCACAGCTTCGGCAATGTCGCCGAGGATCGCTTCCTTGCGGCGACCACCCGACTGTCGCTCGCCGGTGCCCAGCCGCACGACCGAGCCGAGGTCAAGATCGATGGCCACTTCGGCGCATGTCTCACGGCGAACCAGTTGGTTGAGACGTCGGGCGAGATCCCCCTCCTCCTCCCTCGGATAGGAGGTGAACAGCATCTCCGCCACCACCAGCGCCAGCACACGGTCGCCGAGAAACTCGTGGCGCTGGTAGCTCTCATGCGCCACCTGATCGCCGGGGACGGCGCTGCGGTGAGTGAGCGCTCGCAAAAGGCCGGCGCGGTCCTTGAAACGATACTGGAGGCGCCGTTCGAGCGCCTCCAGAACCTGTGCCTGATGATTGTTCATGGATCAGTTCAGCATGGAGAGCATGCGGTCGACACGCACCGTCCAGGGCCAGGTCCAGAACATCCAGGGCTTGGCGCTCTCGTCGATGGAGAAGAAGATGACCTGCGCCTTGCCGACCAGATGGTCGAACGGCACATAGCCGACGCCGGAGCCGTCGATGCGGCTATCGGCGGAATTATCGCGGTTGTCGCCCATCATGAAATAGTGGCCCGGCGGCACCTCGAATTCGCGGGTGTCGTCGCCGGCCGTAACGCCCATGTCGAGCGTGTCATAGGACACGCCGTTCGGCAGCGTTTCGCGCCAGATCTGTGCCTTGATGTCGTTGCCGAATGGTCCTTTTTCGACGAATTCGCCGGTATGCTCGCGCTTGACCGGCTGGTCGTTGATGTAGAGCACGCCGCCCTTCATCTGAATCTTGTCGCCAGGCAAGCCAATGACGCGCTTGATATAGTCGGTCGAATGGTCGGCCGGCAGCTTGAACACGACGATGTCACCCGCCTTGGGCGCGCTCGCCCAAATGCGACCTTCGAAGGGAGCTAGGCCGAAGGGGAAGGAATACTTGCTATAGCCGTAGGAGTATTTCGAAACGAACAGGTAATCGCCGATGAGCAGCGTGTGCATCATCGAGCCAGAAGGGATCGAGAAGGGCTGGAACAGAAAGGTGCGCACCACAAGCGCAAGAAGGAGTGCCTCGACGATCACCTTGATCGTCTCCCAGATACCGTCTTTGGATTCCGCACGCTGTTTGGTCGCCGACATGTGGCCGCCCTTCAATCGGAGTCTGGTCCCGAACCCCAGTCGGTCTATGTGACCGATCCGCGGCAGTCCGGACCTCGGCGCCTTTTATCGGAGCGGCACCTGCGACGCAACGAAAAGCCGAAAAGCGAGCCGAATTGTGGCGACTTACCCGACACTGCCCGGCCAATCCGACGGCCAAGCGGAGATCACCACGAAAGCCTGCGCCAGCGGATAGTCGTCGGTAATGGTGACGTCGATGCGAGAGACCAGACCCTTTGGCGTCAATGCCGCCAGGCGCGCCGCCGCCGAACCCTCGAGGCGCATGGTCGGCTGCCCGGTCACAAGGTTGACTACCCCCATCTCGCGCCAGTTGACTCCCATGCGGATGCCGGTGCCGAGCGCTTTGGAGCAGGCTTCCTTGGCGGCGAAACGCTTGGCATAGGACGCCGCGCGATTGGCCCGGCGATCCGAGCGTTCCCGCTCGATGTCGGTGAATACCCGCGTGACGAAACGGTCGCCAAAGCGCTCCAGCGTCTTCTCGACGCGACGGATATCGATGAGGTCGGAGCCGATGCCTATGATCATGGTTACCCGTTGACGCGATCGACCTTGCTGACATTGGGCAGCACGCGCAGCTCGTTGAGGATCTGCGTCAGATGTTTGATGTCCCAAACTTCAAGGTCGACGACAATCTCATGGAAGTCGGGCGTACGCCGCGCCATGCCGATGTTGTCGATGTTGCCGTCGCTGTCGGAGATCGCCTTGGCGATGCGAGCAAGCGAACCCGGCTCGTTGAAGGACTGAATGCAGATGCGGGCGGGAAAACGGATCGGATCCTCGCTGTCGATGTCCCAGCGGACGTCGAGCCAGCGATCGGGTTTGTCCTCGAAGGCGCTGAGCGCCGGCGACTGGATCGGATAGATGGTAATGCCGACGTCCGGCTCGACGATGCCAACGATGCGATCGCCCGGCACGGCACCGCCGTCCGGAGCAAAGCGTACCGGCAGATCGGCCGCGACGGTGCGAATCGGCAAGCCATGAGCACGGATCGAGTCGGAGTCGCCGTGGAACTTGATGCCGGCTTGGGCGGCAAAGGAGAACCAGCCACCTTCCTGCCGCTGCGCCGCTGTTTGCCGCGCTGCCCGCTCCTCACGGTAGTCGGGAAAGCAGGCCTTGAGCACGTCGGCTGACGGAACCTCGGCGCGCCCGACGGCGGCAAGCAAGTCCGGCACGGTCGGCTGCGACAGGCGAGGCAGCGCCTGTTCCAGCAGGGCGTCGGTAAGCTCGCGGCCTTCGCGGGAAAACACCGTCTCGAGCACCTGACGGCCGAGCGAGGCAAACTGCTTGCGCGTCGCCTCACGCGTCGCACGACGGATGGCGGCGCGCGCCTTGCCGGTGACGGCGATGGTTTCCCAGGTCGGTGGCGGCACCTGGGCCTTGGAACGGATGATCTCCACCTCGTCGCCGTTCTTCAACTCGGTGACCAGCGGTGTGATGCGGCCGTTGATCTTGCAGCCGACGCAGGTATTGCCGATGTTGGTATGGACGGCGTAGGCGAAGTCGATCGGGGTCGCGCCGCGCGGCAAGGCGATCAGCAAGCCCTTCGGGGTGAAGCAGAACACCTGATCCTGGAAAAGCTCCAGCTTGGTGTTTTCCAGAAATTCTTCGGGGCTGGCTCCCTCCGATAGCGCCTCAACCGTCTGGCGCAGCCAGGCATAGGCCGCCGTGTCATCGGCGAGCTGCGGCAGATGTCCGCCCTCGCTGATCTTGTCCTTGTAGAGGGCATGCGCAGCGATGCCATACTCATTGACCTGCTGCATGCCGTGCGTGCGGAATTGCAGCTCGACGCGCTGGCGATGGGGACCAACGACGGTGGTATGCAGAGACTTGTAGCCGTTCGGCTTGGGCGTCGAGATATAGTCCTTGAAACGACCCGGCACTGTTCGCCACAGCTGGTGGACGACGCCAAGCGCCCGATAGCAGGTGTCGACGTCGTCGACGAGCACACGGAACCCGTAGATGTCGCTGAGCTGCTCGAAGCCGAGCTGCTTGTCGATCATCTTGCGGAAGATCGAATAGGGTTGTTTGCGTCGCCCCTTGACGGTGGCGACGATGCCGCGCGCTTCCAGGTTCTCGTGAAGCTCTTTTTCAATATCGGCGATGAGGTCCTTCTGCAGGGCCTCCATTTCATCAAGGCGAGCCTTGATGGCACTGAAGGCATCCGGATGCAGCGTCTTGAAGGCGATGTCCTCAAGCTCGTCGCGCATATCCTGCATGCCCATGCGCCCGGCGAGCGGCGCATAGATTTCCATCGTCTCCTCGGCGATGCGACCGCGCTTGCTCTCGGGCGCAAAATGCAACGTGCGCATGTTGTGGAGACGGTCGGCGAGCTTGACCAGCAGGACGCGCAGGTCCTCGGCGATGGCGAGCAGCAGCTTTCTGAGGTTTTCGGCCTGCGCGGTGCGCTTGGACACAAGATCCAGCTTCTGGAGCTTGGTGAGCCCTTCGACCAGTTGGCCGATCTCAACGCCGAACAGTTGATCGATTTCCTGTCGCGTGGCGTCGGTGTCTTCGATCGTGTCATGCAGAAGCGCAATGACGATGGTTGCGTCATCGACCTTGAGATCGGTGAGGATGGCTGCGACCTCGAGGGGATGGGAGAAGTAGGGATCGCCCGAGTCGCGTTTCTGCGTGCCATGCTTCTGCATGGCATAGACATAGGCGCGGTTCAGCAGACCCTCGTCGCAATTGGGGTTGTAACGCTGCACCCTTTCGACGAGTTCGTACTGCCGCATCATCGGGAACGGTCACTCCTCTTTTACCGACCGCTCCGAATCCGCTGCCGGCACAACACTGCAAAGCAAGCTATAGCAACACCAATTTGGAAAGTAGTTCATTCATGACAGCGCCGGCGGAAAAGCGAGATAAGCCTTTTCAATCCGTTGCCGACAAATGAAAACGGGCGAACCGAATCCGGTCCGCCCGCCAAAGCATCAGCCGTGATCGACAATCAGATCTCTTCGACTTTCTCGGGCGGGACCATGCTCTCGAGGCCGCGCAGCAGATCCTCTTCCGACATCTGGTCGAAGACGATCTCGTCGTCGTCGGCGCTGTCGCCCGGGGCGCCGAGCAAACCGGCCACCGGCTCCTGCTCTGGCTCGTCGACCTCGACGTATTTTTGCAGCGAGTGAATCAGATCTTCCTTGAGATCCTGGGGAGAAATCGACGATTCCGCGACTTCGCGCAGCGCAACGACCGGGTTCTTGTCGTTATCTCGGTCGACCGTCAGGGGCGAACCGGACGAGATCATACGGGCGCGATGGCTGGCCAGCAGTACCAGTTCGAAGCGGTTGTCCACCTTGTCGATGCAGTCTTCGACAGTGACGCGTGCCATAGTCCAACTCCAGCTTCAGAAACAAATTTCGCCTGCTCGAACGGCATCCCGTCCGGCAAGCGCGCAGAGAGTGCAATTTCCACTTCCCGCAGCCCTATTTCACCTAGCGCGAAACAAAGCTGCAGAACTCACGCCGTAAATATGCGGAGGACGGCCGAAAAGCAAGTGGAGATGCAGCGAACATCCGTCTCCGACCCTGCCCAATCCCGCCCAGTCGCGGATGACAATCATTTCACACGACCTTCAAAATGCGGTGATCGCATCGCGCGCTTCTGCAAAATCGTTTGGGCAAACCATGCCCCATTGGTCGAATTAACGCCCTTTTCTGCTATTTTCCGTGGGAATCCAACATATGAAAGCGTTTTAACTTGGTTGTCCGGCCGAAACTTGATAACAGGCGGGCTAATGAGCGAAATGTTGGCGGACAGAAGCGATACGAGACGCCATCATGTGATGCAAATTTCTTCGAATCTGTGATCAGAAACTCACCAGAACGAAGCATCGTTAACGACCGCCGGTTGCGAGGTAAGCAAAGAACTTATGTTTGACGAACGCGAAAAAATAGCCCTCTTCATCGATGGTGCAAATCTTTACGCGACTGCCAAGGCTCTTGGGTTCGATATTGACTACCGTAGGTTGCTAAAGGAATTCAGCGCCAAGGGTTACCTTCTGAGAGCGCTTTATTACACCGCACTCGCTGAAGACCAGGAGTACTCCTCCATTCGTCCATTGATCGACTGGCTCGATTACAATGGCTACAAAGTGGTGACCAAGCCGACCAAGGAGTTCTTCGACTCCACCGGCCGGCGCAAGGTCAAAGGGTCGATGGATATCGAACTGGCGGTCGACGCCATGGAACTATCCGAGCATGTCGATCACGTCGTTCTGTTTTCAGGGGACGGTGATTTCCGATCGCTGGTGGAAGCCATTCAGCGCAAGGGACGCAAGGTTTCGGTCGTCTCCACGCTGCAGACGCAGCCGGCGATGGTTGCCGACGAATTGCGCCGGCAGGCCGATCACTTCATTGATCTGGCCAATATTGCCGCGCGCGTCAGTCGCGACCCGAACGAACGGCCTGCTCGCCCAGCGGATAGGCCCGGAGCGCCCGACGAGGCCTGAGCGGCGGCGACCTCGACGCGGTTCGTATGAGCAGAGACTTGAAGCGGGTTGAGCGATTGTGAATGATCGCGGCCCGCTTTGATCTTTGCTTTGGACCCTCTCGCGATCTGCAAAGGGGCATGCGCCTGCCACGGAACGGTAGTCATGCATCCGCTGCCTTCCTGAGCCGGGCGCTGGAGATTTGCGTGTTGAATCCAGGTACACTTGCCGTCTATGTGGGACAGCCGGTCGAGCCCGCCCGGGATTGCGGCTTATGCCCACGCCTCATCGCCTTTCGCAACGTCCAGCGCGCCGCGCATCCTGACTGGTTCAATGCGCCGGTTCCCACCTTCGGAACATCGGATGCGCGCTTGCTGATCGCCGGGCTCGCCCCCGGTCTTCGTGGCGCCAACCGCACCGGCAGACCGTTCACCGGCGATTACGCTGGCGATCTTCTCTATGAGACCATGACCGACTTCGGCTTTGCGCAGGGTGTCTATCGCGCCGATCCGAACGACGGTTTCGAACTTGTCGATGCCGCCATCAGCAACTCGGTGCGTTGTGTGCCGCCAGAGAACAAGCCGACCACCGAAGAGATCAACACGTGCCGGCGTTTCTTTGCCGCGACAATGGTCGGCTTCTCCCAGCTGTCAGCCATCATCGCCCTTGGCAAGATCGCCCACGACCAGTTGCTGAAGACGCTGAAAGTCCCGCTTGTCCGCCACAAGTTCGCCCACGGCGCCGTGCATACGCTCGACTGCCTGCCCGGTGTCCGCCTCTACGACAGCTACCATTGCTCACGCTACAACACGAGCACCGGCGTGCTGACGCCGGAAATGTTCCGCGCGGTCTTCGCCGCCGTGCGCCGGGATCTCGATAGCCGCTGAGCGGGAAAACAGCACCCCGCGGCGATACTCAGGCCAGCTCGACATCCACAACGCCATCAACAGCCCGAAGCGCGCCGGCTAGCTGTGGCGATACCCGGTAACCACCCGGCAGTTTCACCTCAACCTCGCCCCGTCCATGATCGCCGAGCACGATCAGCGATACGTCGCCCTCCCCGCCCGGCTTCAGCACATCCCGAAGTGCGGAGAGCGGCTCGGCGCCGCGCAGGAAGATCCTGAGAGCGTTCTGCAACTTGCCGGCCGCCTGATCGAGAGGCTCCACGGAGTCGATGCGCACGGAGATGCCTTCCGGCTTGTCCTCGGCATTGACGAGCAGGATGACCGACTGCCCCGGCTCGAGCAGACTGCGGAAATGAGCAAGCCCCTCCGAAAAAATCACTGCTTCATACTGACCGGTAGGATCGGAAATACCGATGATGCCCATCTTGTTGCCGGTGCGTGTCTTTCGCTCCTGCTTGGCGACAATGGTGCCAGCAAGCCGCCCGGCCGAGGCCCCTCGCTTCACCGAGGCCGAGAATTGAGCCCAAGTCTGCACCCTGAGGCGGCCGAGCAGCGCCTCGTACGCATCAAGGGGATGGGCGGACAGATAAAAGCCGATCGCCGCATGCTCGCGCTGCAGCTTTTCTTCAGGCAACCAGTTGGGCACCGTCGGCAGGCGAACCGGTTCCGGCTCGCCGCCTCCGCCAAACAGTTCGTTCTGGCCGCTTTCCTGCTGTTCGAGCCGGTGAGTGGCGGCCGCCATCAGGTTTTCGAGCCCCAGGAACAACCGGTTCCTGTTCGCCTCCAGGCAGTCGAAGGCGCCGGCCGAGGTCAGCGCCTCCAGAATGCGCTTATTCAATGCCTTGGGATTGATGCGACTGGCGAAATCGGAAATAGAGCGAAACGGCTTGTTGCCCCGCTGCTCGACGATATGTTCGACCGCAGCCTGGCCGACGCCTTTGACGGCGGCGAGCGCGTAGAGAATATGCTTGCCGTCCACCTCGAACACGACGTCGGATCGATTGACCGAGGGCGGTTCGACGGTGATGCCGAGGCGGATGGCCTCGCGCCGGAAGTCGTTGAGCTTGTCGGTGTTGGTCAACTCGAGCGTCATCGACGCCGCCATGAACTCAACGGGGTGGTTGGCCTTGAGATAGGCGGTCTGATAGGCGACCAGGGCATAGGCGGCGGCGTGGCTCTTGTTGAAGCCGTAATCGGCGAACTTGGCCAGGAGGTCGAAGATGGTGTCGGCGAGCGCCTTGTCGATCCCGCGTTCGACGGCGCCATCGACAAAGCGAACCCGCTGCTTGTCCATTTCCGCCTTGATCTTCTTGCCCATGGCACGACGCAGCAGATCGGCTTCGCCGAGCGAATAGCCTGACAGGATCTGGGCGATCTGCATCACCTGTTCCTGGTAGACGATGATGCCATAGGTCTCCTTCAGCACCGGCTCGATGGAATCGTGCAGGTAGTCGGGCTTCTCAAGACCGAACTTGCGGGCGCCATAAACGGGAATGTTGGCCATCGGGCCGGGCCGGTAGAGCGCGACGAGAGCGATGATATCCTCGAAGCGGTCCGGCTTGATGTCGGAGATGGCCTTGCGCATGCCCATGCTTTCCAGCTGGAACACGCCGACCGTCTCGCCGTGGGTGAGCAGCTCGTAGGTCTTGGGATCGTCGAGCGGCAACGCCGACAGATCGATCTTCACGCCCTTGCGCTCGATGAGATCGACGGCGCGCCTCAGCACCGTCAGCGTCTTGAGGCCTAGGAAGTCGAACTTGATGAGGCCGGTGCTTTCCACCCATTTCATGTTGTACTGGGTGACCGGCATGTCCGAGCGCGGGTCTCGATAGAGCGGGACCAGTTGATCAAGCGGCCGGTCGCCGATGACGATGCCGGCGGCATGCGTCGAGGCGTGACGGTAGAGGCCTTCGAGCTTGATCGAAATGTCGATCAAGCGATCGACGACCGGATCCTCGCGCGCCTCCTTGAGTCGCGGCTCGTCCTCGAGTGCCTGCTGAAGCGTCACCGGATGGGCCGGGTTCTGAGGTACCAGCTTGCAGAGCTTATCGACCTGACCGTAGGACATCTGCAGCACGCGGCCGACGTCGCGCAGCACGGCGCGCGCCTGCAACGAACCGAAGGTAATGATCTGAGCCACCTGGCCACGGCCATACTTGGCCTGGACATAGCGGATCACCTCTTCACGGCGATCCTGACAGAAGTCGATGTCGAAGTCCGGCATCGACACGCGCTCAGGATTGAGGAAGCGCTCGAACAGCAGCGCGAACCGTAGGGGATCAAGGTCGGTGACGGTGAGCGAGAAAGCCACCAGCGAGCCGGCACCCGAACCACGGCCCGGCCCGACGGGGATGCCGTGCGCCTTGGCCCACTTGATGAAGTCGGCCACGATCAGGAAGTAGCCCGGGAACTTCATGCGGGTGATGATGCCGAGTTCGAACTCCAGGCGCTTGTGGTAGTCCTCGAGCGTCAGCCCAGGGGCGAGGCCATGGCTCTCGATCCGGCGCGCAAGGCCGTCCCAGGCTTGACGGGCCAGCTCGGCCGCCTCGGCCGCCTCGGCCGCTGCGACGTCGTCCACGTCGGCGCCGGCGAAGCGTGGCAGCAACGGCTTGCGTTTTGGTGCCCTGACCGTGCAGCGGCGGGCAATCTCGATGGTATTCTCCAGCGCCTCCGGTACGTCGGCGAACAACGTCCGCATCTCGGCGCGGGACTTGAAATAATGTTCCTCGGTGAGACGACGACGATCGTCCTCGGCGACCATGCGCCCTTCGGAAATGGCGATGAGCGCGTCGTGGGCCTCGTAATCGGCGCGTGTCGGAAAATAGCATTCGTTGGTGGCAACCAGCGGTAGGCTGCGCGCATAGGCGAGTTCCACGAGATGTGGCTCGACCATGATCTCCTCGGGCGTGCCGTGCCGTTGCAGCTCGACATAGAGGCGATCGCCGAAGAGCTCCTCAAGTCGCGTGAGACGGCTTTCGGCCTGCGGCATCAGACCGGCGACGATAGCTTTGTCGATCGGGCCTCCAGGCCCACCGGTCAGCGCGATGATGCCGCCGGTCAGCCCTTCAAAACGGTCGATTGGCAGGCTGGCAGGCGCACCTGGTTCCGACTCGAGGAAGGAGCGCGACATCAGCACCGTCAGGTTGGCAAAGCCCTCGGCCGTCGCGGCGATGAGTACGATGGAGGGCAACGCCTGCGGCAGCCCGCCGGGCCGCCGACGGTCTGCACTGTCGTCGCCGAAATCGACAGCCATCTGGCAACCGATGATCGGCTGCAGCCCCTTCTCGATGGCCTTTTCGGAGAACTCCAAGGCGCAGAAGAGATTGCCGGTGTCGGTGATGGCAAGCGCCGGCTGATTGTCGGCCAGGGCCAGCTTCAGCGCCTTGACGAGCGGCAGCGCCCCTTCAAGAAGCGAGTAGGCACTATGAACGCGCAGGTGAATGAAGCCGACGTCGCCGATCATTGCCAAATTCCGGTTGAAGCCGATCCGCTACGTTGGCGGATCGATGGCATCAGGCTATCCCATCCGGATGGGCGATCGGAGTGTTTTCCTGGCAAGAAAGGCGACTTGTGGAAAACTTGCCCTGCCGTCTCTGTTCAGACGAGCAGGTCGGCCGAGCTCAACACCAAGACCAGCATTGTGCCGAACAGCACGAGAGCGCCAAGGGCCGCCACGTCGCGAACGATAGCTGCGGAGGCGATGGCCGAGGCCAGACGCTCCTGCGGCTGTAGGGTAAAATCGCGCACTGTCGGGGCTTCTTCCTTCGAAAACCCAGGCAAAATCTGGCCGGAACGCGCCAATGATCTCTCTTTGTTCCCGTTGCGAGGCGCATGGTTGTAGCGAATGCCGACCACACACTCAATTTCCCCGATGGAAAGCTTGGCATTTATGACAGGCATCCCGGCCTCCTGTTCCCTGTTAGGAGCCATATTGTTCTAGTTTTGTTCGACCGTCAAGCATGCCCTTAACCTAGATCAAAATACAATAGTTCTTGTAACGTTCACGTGTGTGTGAGAAGGATTCCCGGCCTTGAGAACGAGGGAATCGCCAGCACGCGACGGCGGCCGGAGGAGTTTGCATGCGCATCGCCACCTGGAATATCAACGGTGTCCGCGCCCGGGTCGAGACGGCTTCGGCATGGCTGGAAAAAAGCCGACCTGACGTCGTTTGCCTTCAGGAAATCAAATGCATAGACGAGGCCTTCCCGGCGGAAGCCTTCGAACGGCTGGGCTACAATGTGGCACTGCATGGTCAGAAAGGGTTCAACGGGGTCGCTATCCTCTCCCTGCTGCCGCTCGACGAGGTTCGTCGCGGCCTTCCGGGAGACGATGAGGATATCCAGTCGCGCTACATCGAGGCCGTGGTGTCCGTGCCCAGTGGCAGCTTGCGCATTGCCTCTATCTACCTGCCGAATGGCAATCCACCTGATAGCGACAAATATCTCTACAAGCTTGCCTGGATGGAGCGCCTCAAGCGGCATGCCGCCGGCCTTCTGGCGCTTGAGGAAGCCACCCTGCTCTGTGGCGACTATAATATCATTCCCGAGCCGCGCGACTGTCACGACCCGGCCGTCTGGGCCGGCGACGCATTGTTCCTGCCGCAAAGCCGCGCTTCCTTCCGATCGATCGTCAACCTCGGCTGGACGGATGCTTTGCGCGCCGTTGATGATCGGTCAGGCCGCTACACGTTCTGGGACTATCAGGCGGGTGCACGACAGAGAAACTGGGGCATCCGGATCGACCATATCCTGGCCTCTCCCCAGGCGGCCGATCGGGTCGCCGGAGTGGAGATCGAGGACGACGTCCGCGACTGGGAAAAGCCGTCCGACCATGTGCCGGTGGTGGTAGAGATCAGGGCGTAAGCCGGCTCTGCCGATCAATTCGTCGAATGATCTGTAGCGCAGGTTGACGGGCGGGATCTTCGTGCGCTGATCACAGTCAGCGGGTGGTAGACGCTTCGACGGCGTGCTCCGATGTGGCATACGCCTGGGCAAAGGCCGCGTCGTTGTCCACGAGCCACTGGTCCGCCAAAGCGATTGCCTTGCGACGTTCATCTTCGCTGGCGAGCGAGAAGGCCTCTTCATGCGCGGCACGGATCTCAGCGTCGTCATGATGCAGGAGTTCGCCACGCTTCAGGGCGATGGTCAGCCACATCAGGCCATGTACCGGATTGGGTTCGATCTGGTCCCCCTTGACCAGCATGGTGCCAAGCTTGGCCTGAGCGTCAATCTGGCCCTTGCGGGCGGCAAGCAAAAACCACCGGGCAGCTTGCCTGGGATCCTGATCCACGCCGACCCCATCAAGATACATGGTGCCAAGCTTCAACTGGGCCAGTGCATCGCCAAAATAGGAGGCGGCATAGGTGAAAATCTCACGGGCGCGGTTGACGTTGGGTACGACCGCCGAGTCCGCTATGCCCGTCAAATAATACGACCCCACCTCGACAAAGGCGCTGGAGACGAAGGGCGCATCGGGCGATGACGGCGAGTCCTCGCCATGGGCGGAAATCAACTGACTGAAGAATTCGAAAGCCTTCATGTCGTCTTCAGCCACCCCGTCGCCCTTGGCATACATGCGGCCGAGCTTCCACTGGGCCGCCGGATGGCCGCTTTGCGCGGCGGCAAGCAGTCCGGTCACCGCTTCGCGCTTATCACCCGAATAATAGGCCCGGGTGGCCTCGCGGAGCGTCGACATGGTGGCGGCATCGCAGCATGCGTCCTGCCTCACGGCGGACTGCGGATCGAAGGCCAAGGCCTGCGAGCCGAACATCACCCCCAACGACAGGGCGACGGAGACTTTGCAGACGTTTCTGACACAGACACCCGACATGTTCACTCTCGGCGTTCCGCCCCGCCCGCTTTCCGATCGGCGATGCCTTGAGCACCGCCCCCATCCCGCGAACTTCCGTGAGAACGGCTGGCATATGGCAAGGGCCACGTGCACGCTTCCCCACGCTTGTTTTACAGCGACAAGGTCGGGTTCGTTTATGGCTGAATAGGGGCAATTTATGCCTAATGATTTCTGCTTCCGCGAGTTTGACAGTGCTGTTGCGGAATCATCACAGGCAGGAGGGGCTAAACCAATCGTAATAAGAAGCGTTCTCCTGCCAATCGGATCACCGGCCGGATATGTCCCGTACAAGAGGGAGACCGGTGGCCACTTCGTCCCCTGCCGCCGTGCTGGTTGGACCAGCCAGCGATTCTTCGATACGCCCGCTGGAGGCCGTTGCGGCGTAGGACGGAATCGGGCGAGACATATCTCTGCTTGGCGAACAAGGTGGTAATCGGTGCGTTTCCGACCAATTTCCTAGCCCCCGTAACTCGAAATAGAATCCTCTCCCTAGATCTGAGAGGTTCCCGCTTCTTTTCAAGAAATTGAGGGAATTCTCTAATCTTAAATGGGAGGATTCCGCCTGCCTCCCTTTTCATTTTCAAATTTAAGATAATATCGTAATATATTGTTTTAATTAAGTATATACGGATGAGCAAGCGGGTTTACTCGTCGCTCGTCCAAACGGTCAGCCCCTTGCAGAGCCTTATACAGAACTCTACGTAGAGCACCTACGAGCCGGCCAATGTCCGGTGACTGCCCCACGTTACCGAGACCGTTGCGAGCGGTCGAGATTCGAGGAGCTGTTCTTGTCGCTCTCCATCGCCTTCGACAACAGTTATGCCCGTCTGCCCGCCCGCTTTTACGAGCGCGTGCGTCCCGAAGTGGCGCCGTCGCCCGGACTGCTGCTGCTCAACACGACGCTGGCAGGCGAACTTGGTCTTGATGCCGAAGCCCTCGCCTCAGCGGAGGGAGTCGCCATGCTGTCGGGCGCCGCGATCCCGGCCGGTGCCGAGCCCATCGCTCTTGCTTATGCCGGTCACCAGTTTGGTCACTTCGTCCCAGCGCTCGGCGACGGCCGAGCCGTGCTGCTTGGCGAGGTGATCGCTCCAGACGGCAGGCGCCTGGACCTGCAATTGAAGGGCTCCGGACGGACGGCCTTCTCGCGGCGCGGCGACGGTAAAGCCGCCGTGGGACCGGTGTTGCGTGAGTATCTCGTCAGCGAGGCAATGGCAGCCTATGGCATCCCGACGACGCGGTCGCTTGCCGCCGTGGCAACTGGCGAGACGGTTCTGCGCGAACGCCCCCTGCCGGGCGCCGTGCTGACCCGTGTCGCAGCGAGCCACGTCCGTGTCGGCACCTTCCAGTATTTTGCCCACCGCTCCGATGAGGATGGTGTTCGTCGCCTTGCCGACTATGTCATCGAGCGACTCTATCCGGACCTCGCGGAGGCCGACGCTCCTTACGCCGCTTTATTTGAACGGGTTGTCCGACGGCAAGCGCAACTGGTGGCCCTCTGGCTGTCGGTTGGCTTTGTCCATGGCGTGATGAACACCGACAACATGGCGATCTCCGGCGAAACCATCGATTATGGCCCATGCGCCTTCCTGGACGCCTATGACCCCGGCATGGTGCTCAGCTCCATCGACCGCCAGGGCCGTTATGCGTATGGCCGCCAGCCGCAGATCGCGCAGTGGAATCTCGCGCGGTTCGGCGAATGCCTGCTGCCGCTGCTTTCCGATGACCGGGACAGCGCGGTCCAGATGGTCGTGGAGCGCCTGAGCGGTTTTGCCCATGAATTTGAGACGGCCTATTTCGGGCGGTTCCTCGAAAAGCTCGGCATTGCCGACGAACGGCCGGGCGACCGAGAACTGCTGACCGGCCTATTCTCTCTCATGCAAATGGGACGAGCCGACTTTACCCTCACCTTCCGCCGCCTCGCCGACCTCGTCGATCCCAAGGCGGATACTGAAGCCTTCCTGTCGCTGTTCGGAGGAAATGCCGGCCTCGAGCCCTGGCTGCGAACGTGGAGAGAACGACTCACCGCGGATGGTCGCGCACCTGCTGAGATTGCGACGGCGATGCGGGCGATCAACCCGGCAATCATTCCACGCAACCACCAGGTGGAAAAGGCTCTCGACGCCATCATCGATGGGAACGACGGCGCGGTCTATCTCCGTTTGCTGCAAGCTGTGACGCGTCCGTTCGAGGAGCGTCCGGAGGATGCCGACCTTGCCCTGCCGCCGCGTCCCGAGGAACGGGTAGCGGCGACGTTCTGCGGGACTTGATGGCTCGGACGCTTGGCGCACTTCACTCAAGGCGCGGGATTGGACGGGTCGAAGCTTGCGATGAAAGACTCATCGGAAAAGCCGATGATCAGCTTGCCACCATCGGCCTCAATGATTGGCCGGCGGATCATACTTGGCTTTTCGACCATCACTGCGATGGCGCGTTCAGCGTCGAGGTTGTCCTTGGTGGCTTCCGGCAGGCCACGAAACGTAAGACCACTCTTGTTGACCACATGCTCCCAGCCTCCGGCCCGCGATATCCAGTTCGCGAGCTTTTCGGCCGCGATACCAGACTTTTTGTAATCATGGAAATTATAGGCAATGGCGTGCTCGTCGAGCCAGGCGAAAGCCTTTTTCATCGTGTCGCAGTTCCTGATTCCATAGATAGTGATGGGCATCACTTTTCCTCTTGATTGCAGTCGGTCCGCTCTCTCCGAAGCCGGCATAAGGCTAGAAGCGTCTACGGATAGACACGTATAGCACTCCCCTCGGAGAAGCCTATCCCTTTATTACAGCAAGGAAAACCGGACTCGTGTAATGATCACTACGATTTGTGATCTGGACCCATTCTTAACTGGAGACTAAGTAGCATGAGCGGTTGCTAATGTTCGCGAGTCGGATCACGCGACGCCTTTGAGGCGATTGAGCGTCCACTTGCCAGCGTTGGTGCGCTTTTCGGGGGACTAGCATGGGTTCGGCGACCGAGACCTTTTACGACGTGATCCGCAGGCAGGGGATCACGCGGCGGAGCTTTGTCAAATTCTGCAACCTGACGGCAGCGAGCCTGGGGCTCGGCCCGGTGGCAGCAACTCAGATGGCGCAAGCGCTGGAGACCAAACCGCGCATTCCCGTGATCTGGATGCATGGTCTGGAGTGCACCTGTTGCTCGGAAAGTTTCATCCGCTCAGCGCACCCATTGGTCAAAGACGTCGTTCTGTCGATGATCTCGCTTGACTACGACGACACGCTGATGGCGGCAGCCGGCCATCAGGCCGATGCGATCCTTCAGGAGACCCGCGAAAAATACAAGGGCGGCTACATCCTCGCCGTCGAGGGCAATCCGCCGCTCAACGAGGACGGCATGTATTGCATTGATGGCGGTCGGCCGTTCGTCGAGAAGCTCAAGGAAATGGCCGATGGCGCCATGGCGGTGATCGCCTGGGGCGCCTGCGCTTCCTGGGGCTGCGTGCAGGCGGCCAAACCCAATCCGACGCAGGCGGTGCCAATCGACAAGGTGATCCGCGACAAGCCGATCATCAAGGTGCCCGGCTGCCCGCCGATCGCCGAGGTGATGACCGGCGTCATCAGCTACATCCTCACTTTCGGCAAGATGCCCGAGCTCGACCGCCAGGGGCGGCCGAAGATGTTCTATTCGCAGCGCATCCACGACAAATGCTACCGCCGGCCGCATTTCGATGCCGGACAGTTTGTCGAGAACTGGGACGACGAGAGCGCACGCAAGGGCTACTGCCTCTACAAAATGGGCTGCAAGGGGCCAACCACTTATAACGCTTGCTCAACAGTGCGTTGGAACGGCGGCGTCTCCTTCCCCATCCAGTCGGGCCATGGCTGTATTGGCTGTTCGGAAGAAGGGTTCTGGGACAAGGGCTCGTTCTATGACCGGCTGACGACCATCCGCCAGTTCGGTGTCGAGGCGACGGCCGACAAGATCGGCCTCACCGCCGCCGGTGTCGTGGTGGCCGGCGTTGCGGTGCATACGGCGGCGACCGCCGTCAAGCGCCTGACCAGCAAGCACGACCATCATCGCCGCAACGACCAGCAGTAATAGCCGGCGCGCGGGCGCCTCGCGCCCCGCCGGTCTTTCCAGCAACGGGACACGTCTTCATGGGTATCGAAACCCCCAACGGCTTCAAGCTCGACAACGCCGGCCGCCGCATCGTCGTCGACCCGGTAACCCGCATCGAGGGCCACATGCGCGTCGAAGTGAACGTCGACGCCGATAACGTCATCCGCAACGCCGTCTCCACCGGCACCATGTGGCGCGGCATCGAAGTGATCCTGAAGGGACGCGATCCGCGCGACGCCTGGGCCTTCACCGAGCGCATCTGCGGTGTCTGCACCGGCACGCATGCCTTGACCTCGGTGCGCGCCGTCGAGAACGCCCTGAGCATCAAGATTCCCGAGAACGCCAACTCGATCCGCAACATCATGCAGCTGACGCTGCAGGTGCACGATCACCTCGTCCACTTCTACCACTTGCATGCGCTCGACTGGGTGGATGTCGTCTCGGCCCTGTCGGCCGACCCCAAGGCGACCAGCGCGCTGGCCCAGTCGATTTCCGACTGGCCGCTCTCGTCACCCGGCTATTTCCGAGACCTGCAGGGTCGGCTGAAGAAATTCGTGGAAAGCGGCCAGCTCGGTCCGTTCAAGAACGGCTATTGGGGGCACGCCGCCTACAAGCTGCCGCCGGAAGCCAACCTGATGGCGGTCGCCCACTATCTGGAAGCGCTCGATTTCCAGAAGGAGATCGTCAAGATCCACACCATCTACGGCGGCAAGAACCCGCACCCCAATTGGCTGGTGGGCGGCGTACCGTCGCCGATCAACGTCGATGGCACCGGCGCGGTCGGCGCCATCAACATGGAACGGCTGAACCTCGTCTCGTCGATCATCGACCAGGCAATCGCCTTCACCGAACAGGTCTACCTGCCTGATCTCAAAGCCATCGGCTCCTTCTACAAGGACTGGCTGCATGGCGGCGGCCTGTCGTCGACCTCGGTGATGAGCTATGGCGACATTCCCGAGCATGCCAACGACTACAGCGAGGCCTCGCTGAAGTTGCCACGTGGCGTGATCCTGAACGGCAAGCTCGACGAGATCCACCCGGTCGACCTGACCGCTCCTGATGAGGTGCAGGAGTTCGTCACCCACTCCTGGTACAAGTATCCGGACGAGACCAAGGGCCTGCATCCCTGGGATGGCGTGACCGAGCCGCATTTCGAACTCGGCCCCAACGCCCGCGGCTCCAAGACCAACATCGAGGCACTGGACGAGGCGGCGAAATATTCCTTCATCAAGTCACCGCGCTGGAAAGGCCATGCCGTCGAGGTTGGGCCGCTCGCCCGCTACATCATCGGTTACGCGCAGGGCAAGGCCGAGTTCAAGGAGCCGGTCGACAAGCTGCTGACCGATCTCGGCCTGCCGCTCACCGCGCTGTTCTCTACGTTGGGTCGCACAGCGGCGCGAGCCCTCGAATGTCAATGGGCCGCGCATCAGCTGCGTTACTTCCAGGACAAGCTCGTCGCCACGATCAAAGCCGGCGACCTTTCCACCGCCAACACCGACAAGTGGACGCCCGATACATGGCCGAAGGAGGCGAAGGGCGTCGGCTTCACCGAGGCACCGCGCGGTGCGCTCGGTCACTGGATCAAGATCAAGGACGGCAAGATCGACAACTATCAGGCGGTCGTACCAACCACATGGAACGGTAGTCCCCGCGACCCGCAAGGCAACATCGGCGCCTTCGAGGCGGCGTTGCTCGACACGCCGATGGCGGACCCGGAAAAGCCGCTGGAGATTCTGAGGACGTTGCATTCCTTCGATCCCTGCCTTGCCTGCTCCACCCACGTGATGAGCGAAGACGGGCAGGATATGGCCACCGTTACCGTCCGCTGAGGGCAAAGCCATGGCAAATGAAGCGAAGATGCTCACCGGCGTCATGGACGCCACCGACGACGTCATGGTCTCCGGTCCTTCCATCTACGTCTACGAGGCGCCGGTGCGCCTCTGGCACTGGGGCAACGCTCTCTGCATCACCATCCTGGCGGTGACCGGCTATTTCATCGGTTCGCCACCGCCGACCATGCCGGGCGAGGCATCGGATAGCTTCCTGTTCGGTTACATCCGCTTTGCTCATTTCTCTGCCGGGCAGGTACTTGCCGTCGCTTTCCTGGCCCGCATCCTCTGGTCCTTCTGGGGCAACAAATACTCCCGCCAGATCTTCTATCTGCCGGTCTGGGAAAAGACCTGGTGGAAAGGCGTCCTCCGCGAGACGCGCTGGTATCTGTTTCTCGAAAAGGAACCCTACAAATACATCGGCCATAACCCGCTCGCCCATACGGCGATGTTCGCGATGTTCACGCTGTTCAACCTCGGCATGATCATCACGGGTTTTGCGCTCTATTCCGAGGGCGCTGGCCGCGACAGCTGGCAGGCGAAGGTCTTTGGCTGGGTGTTCGACATCTGGCCGAACTCACAGGATGTCCACACCCTGCATCACTTGGGCATGTGGGTGATCGTCATCTTTGCCATCATCCACATCTACGCAGCGGTGCGCGAGGACATCATGAGCCGCCAGACGATGATCTCGACCATGATCTCCGGCGAGCGGCAGTTCCGCGACGAGCGCGAGGGCTGAGCGGCATGACCGTGCTGGTTTTGGGGATCGGCAACATTCTCTGGGCCGATGAAGGCTTCGGCGTCCGTGCCGTCGAATCCTTTCATCGGCTTTATGAGATGGCCGAGGGGGTCGAACTGCTCGATGGCGGTACTCAGGGGCTCTACCTCGTCAACCGCATTGCCGAGGTAGAGCGCCTTCTCGTGTTCGATGCCATCGACTATGGCCTTCAGCCCGGCACGCTGAAGGTGGTGACAGGCGATGAAGTTCCCAAGTTTACCGGCGCCAAGAAGATGAGTCTGCATCAGACCGGCTTCCAGGAAGTGCTGTCGGCAGCCGACCTGATGGGCCATTATCCGCGCGACATCGTGCTGATCGGCTGCCAACCGCTGGATCTTGAGGACTGGGGTGGCCCGCTGACGGCGCCGGTGTCGACGAGTATCGAGCCGGCGCTGGATGCAGCCATGGAGATTCTCGCAAGCTGGGGCGTCGCGCCGGCCCGACGTGCGGTTCCCCTGCCCCCAGAGGATGGTCTGCTCGCCAACGACATCGACCGGGCCGCCTACGAGCGGCCTCGTGTCGGTCTGGTTTAGGGGAACCAATCCATGTGCCTGGGCCTGCCAATGACCGTCATCGATGGCGACGATTTCTCCGCCTTTTGCGAATGGCACGGCGAGCGGCGGCGCGTGTCGACGCTGTTGGTCGGCCGGCAGCAGGTGGGTGCGCGGCTCCTCGTGCATCTCGACAGTGCCGTGCGTGTGCTCGACGACGAAGAGGCCGGGGCGATCGAGCGCGCGCTCGACGGCCTCGCTGCGGCCGCCGAAGGTCGAGACTTCGAGCATCTGTTCGCCGACTTGATCGACCGCGAGCCGCAACTGCCGGAACATTTGAGGAAGTGAGGCCGAACGCCTCTGACCCGACGAGGAAACGGAAAAACATGTCCGCATTGATTGCCGCCCTCGCCAGCCATCATGGCCTGCCGACCATCGACGCCGAAAGCTTGGACGCCTTCCTGGCGCCGGCAGCGGGAGAACCGGAACATGTGCTCCTGTTTTTCAGCGGTGATCCCGACCAGCGGAATGACAGCGGCGACGTGGCCGTGGTGCTGCCGGAGCTGCTTGCCGCCTTCCCCGGCCGTTTCCGTGCCGGCGTCATCGCCCGTTCGGCTGAAGCGGCGCTGAAGGCCCGCTGCCAAGTCGAGGTTTTTCCGTCGTTGGTCGTGCTACGTGGGCAAACCTTACTCGACGTATTGCCACGCATCCGCGACTGGAGCGATTATCTTGATCGCCTCGGCGCCGCTCTGCGACCGGACGCAGCGGTATTTTCCGCTCCGAGCCGCATCGAGATCACAACGGGTGCCCGGAGGGCCGACGTATGACGATGGAATTCCCGACGACCGGCCGAACCACCGGCACGGGCACCCTCGCCTTCCTGGCGACGGCCGATGCCGAGGCGCTGATTGCCCGCTGCCCCAATGTCGCGCGGCTCCTTCCGGAAATGGCGGACGCCCTCGTTCGCCAGACCGAAGCGGCGCCCGGCCTGTTGTTCGACCTTTCCTCTCTCTCGGATGAAGAGCGGTTGCTGTTCAACGAAATTCTCGGTGACGGTGAGGTGGCGGCGACGGTGGCCCTTCCGGACGGCGTGGTGGCCGAGATCGTCGAGAGCGTGTTTGCCGGCCTCTGGCGTGTCCGCTTTGTTGGCACCGACAATGCTATTATCGCCGACTATGCCGAGGTGTCGGCGGTTCCCCAGGCCGTGCGCCGCGCTGCGGCGATGACACTGCCGCGCCTCGCCCTCGGGGATCTGCCTCAGGGCATGATGAACGCGCCGGCCGTGCTGGCCGAGATCGCCGACCGTGCCGAGCGTTACCAGTTTGGAGAGCCCAACCACGTTATCTCGCTGACGCTTCTGCCGATGACGCCGGAAGACCTCGATCTTCTCGTCGACCGACTCGGTACCGGGCCGGTGAAAATCGTCTCGCGCGGCTATGGAAGTTGCCGCGTTCAGGCGACAGCGATCCACAATGTCTGGTCGGTGCAGTTCTTCAGCGCCATGGACGCCATCCTGCTCGACACCATCGAGATCGGTGATGTGCCGGCAGCGGCCCAGGCGGCCGTGGAGGATTTCCGCGATTCAGCTGTCCGCCTCCGCGAGATTGGCGAGGCATACTTCCAATGACCGACAGTCCGGGCGAACGCTGGGAATGCGGCGTCTGCTGGACGGTGTATGATCCGGCTGAAGGGGACGACGTGGCGCAGGTGGAGCCCGGCACGCCCTTTGAAGCACTGCCGGACGACTGGCGTTGCCCTCACTGCGACGGCTCAAAGCTCAAGTTCCTGAGGATCGACGATGACCGCTGATGCGCCTTTGTCCAGCCTTGATGATGAGGAACTCGTCGGCCGTCTCGAAGGCTTCTGGCGCGCCGCCGATGCTCGCATGGTCGGCCTTCCCATTCATAATCCGGTGCTCGCCGTGATGGTGACGCCGGCCCGGCGTTTCGGCCGCTTCCGCTTCGCCGCGGTGGTGACGCCTTGGTGCATGAATGTGGTCGCCATACCTGACGCGGCAATCAAACTGCCGCCCGACGGCGTCACGTTGCGGCTCGAACTCCCCGCCGGCGACGTCGATTTCGTTGTGGCGTCGATGCAAGACGGCGGCCGTTATGGCGCCGCATCCCTGTTCTCGCCGATGGAGGAATTCGACGATCAAGTGGGGGCCGAGGCCGTGGCCTTCGCCGCGCTCGATGAGTTGCTGGGCGAAGCCGACCCATCGGAAATCAGCGCCTTGTCCGTCAATCTAGACCGTCGACGTCTCCTCGGCTTTGGACATGGCGCACCGGAGAGTAGGCAATGAGTGGCCTTGATGCCGGCCGGATCACCGTCGAATTCTCCCTGACGGATGGTGTGGTTACCGAGGCGTCGATCCGTTCGGCACGCCCCCTGTCGCTGGCGTCGCGCTTTACCGACCGGCCGATCGAACAGGCGGTCGAGGCCGTGGGGCTGGTCAACGCCGTTTGTGGAGTATCGCATTCTGCCGCCTTGACCTTTGCCGCGGCGGTGGCAGGTCATCGCACCTTCGGAGCGGAGGAGGCTGAGCGCTGGCGCATGCGCTTGGCGGCGGAACGGATCGCCGAGCATCTTCGCGAGCTGGTCCGTCTCGCGCCGGTCACAGCCTTCCCGATTGTGCGCGATGCGCTTGAAGCCGCCCGCAAGACGGCGCGAACCGGCATTGCCGGCGACGATATTCGATCCATCGGCTCGGCCTTCGGCCTGGTGCCGGACTGGTTGCCGGTGCTGCCGCATCATCCCTCCCCGCCGGACGCCCTGACCGCCGACGACGATGCGGCCATCATGGCCGCGCTTGAGGCCGATATCGACTTTTCCGCCACGCCGTCTCTTCCCGGCCGGCGTCCTGAAACAGGACCGGCAGCCCGCCTCGGTTGGTCGGCGGCAATACCGGGCGCGACCGACGCGGCTCGCCTTGTCGAGGCGGAAGAGGCGCTCGGCGTTCTGCTGGGCAGCGCCGGTAATGAACGAGGTTTTGGCGACTGGCTCACTGCAAATCGGACGCAATACAATACGGGATACGCCTCAGTGGAAAGTCCACGCGGCAGGTTATATTATTGGACGGTGGTGCAAGGAGATGGACGGCTCCGAGACGCCCGCGTTGTCGCTCCCACGGAATGGAACTTCCATCCCGACGGACCGTTCGCGCGTGCCCTCTTCGGGTTCCGGCCGGGCGGCGATGCCATAGCAGCGATTGCCCGGCTGGCGGCGCAATTCTCTCCCTGTGTAGCGGTGGATGTCGTTCCGAAAGGGGCGGCCGATGCATGAGATGTCGCTTTGCGAGGCGGTCGTCGAAATCGCCGTCGAGGAAGCGAAGAAGAATGGCGCGGCGCGCATTCGAGCGGTGGTCTTGGAAGTGGGCGTGCTCGGCCATGTTGATCCCGACGCCCTGGCTTTCTGCTTTTCAGCCGTCAGCCACGGTACCCTTGCGGAGAATGCAAGGCTGATCATCGAGCGCGTTCCCGGCAATGGCTGGTGTCTCGAGTGTGCTAAGACGGTGCCTATGACCGAACGCTTTGGTGCCTGCCCGGACTGCGGGCGCCGCCACGTGCAGATGACGCAAGGCGACGAGCTTAAGCTGCGCGAACTGGAGGTAGAGTGATGTGCAAGGATTGCGGCTGTGGCTCGGGCGGTACCGGCTACAAGATCAACGGCAAGACGCCAGCCGAGTTGCACGACCATGCACATGATCAACACCGCGACCATGATCACAACCACGATCACGATCATCACCACCATGACCACTCGCACGAGCATGATCATGGGCACCATCACGACCATGACCATGCGCATGATCACGGAATCCATCCCGTGCACGCAGCGCCGCTTGCCGCCGTGCACCAGCCGGACGTCGATAGCGAACGGGTGATCCGCATCGAACGCGACATTCTCGCCAAGAACAACGACGCGGCCCTGCAGAACCGCGCGCGCCTTGCCGCCACGGGCACGCTGGCGCTCAACCTGATGTCTTCGCCCGGTTCGGGCAAGACGACGCTGCTGGTCCGCACCATCGAGGATCTCAAAGCAAGGTTTCCCATCGCCGTCATCGAGGGCGATCAGCAGACCGACAATGATGCCGAACGCATCCGGGCAACCGGTGCTCGCGCGGTTCAGATCAATACCGGCAAGGGCTGCCACCTCGAAGCCGGCATGATCGGCGCGGCCCTCGACGACATCCAGGCAGAGCCCGGCGGGCTCCTGTTCATCGAAAATGTCGGCAACCTGGTCTGCCCAGCCGGCTTCGATCTCGGGGAGGCGCACAAGGTCGTGGTGCTTTCGGTTACCGAGGGCGAGGACAAGCCGCTGAAATATCCAGACATGTTCGCCGTCGCCGATCTGCTGCTCCTCAACAAGGCGGACCTGTTGCCGCATCTCAAATTCGACGTTGGCAAATGCCTCGCCGCCGCGCTGAGGGTCAATCCGCACCTGCAAACGCTGGTGGTTTCGGCTGAGACTGGTGAGGGCATGGCTGCCTTCTATGCCTGGATCGAGGCGCGCGCGACGCTTTCCCGCACCGCAGCAGCCGTCCGGGCCTGACGAAACGATGACCGCCGTGCCCACTCCCAACGCCTTCGCCTCCGTGGCGCGCCTCTTCCTCAAGGTGAACGGCGCTGTTCAAGGCGTGGGCATGCGACCGTTCGTGCATCGGCTCGCCACGGAATGCGGTCTTGCCGGCTATGTACGCAACGGCGCTGACGGGGTCACCATCGAGGTGGAGGGCGCGCGCGTCGAGGAATTCGCCCAGCGCCTCAGGTTGGAGGCGCCGCCACTCGCCCGTATCGACACCGTTCATCGCCAGGAGATCCCGGTCGCTGGCGAAAGCGATTTTATCATCCGTGAAAGCCTCGACGGCGAGATGATGACGCGCATCGTCGCCGATGCCGCCACCTGCGACGCTTGCCTTGCCGAGCTGTTCGAGCCGGCAAGCCGTTACTTCGCCTATCCCTTTGTCAATTGCACCCACTGCGGCCCGCGCTACACCATCACCCGCCACCTGCCCTACGATCGGCGACAGACGTCGATGGCCTCCTTCCCGATGTGCCCGGACTGCGCCACGGCCTACACGGACCTGCGCGACCGCCGTTTCCACGCCGAACCGGTCGCCTGTCCCGCCTGCGGGCCAAAGCTGAGCCATCCCGTTTCCGAGATTGCTGCGGCGATCCGAGCCGGCCGCGTCGTGGCGCTCAAAGGCATCGGTGGCTTCCATCTCGTTTGCGACGGCCGCAACGCCGAGGCGGTCGCGGCGCTCCGGGCACGGAAGGCGCGCGAATTCAAACCCTTCGCGGTGATGGTGGCCAATCGCTCTTCGATTGCCACGGTGGCCGAAGCCTCGCCAGAGGAGCTGACCCTCTGTTCCTCGATTGCCCGGCCCATTGTGCTGATGCAGGCAAAGCCTGGTGTGCTGGCCCCCGCCGTTTCGCCCGGCCTTTCCCGCGTCGGCGTCATGCTGGCCTATGCGCCGGTGCACCACTTGCTGTTCGCGGCGCTCGCCGACCATGCGTTCTCCGGCCACGATCCGCACGCTGCCAACGACTTCGTACTGGTCGCCACCTCGGCCAACCCCGGTGGTGAGCCGCTGGTGGTGGACGACGAGGACGCGACCCGTCGTCTCGCCGGCATTGCCGACATGATCGTCACGCACGACCGCGCCATCGTCGTGCGCGCCGACGACAGCGTGACACAGATCATCGCCGGTGCGCCCTCCTTCCTGCGCCGGGCGCGCGGCTACGTGCCGGAACCGGTCACCCTCGCTGAAGACGGACCTGCGACGCTCGCCCTCGGCGCGCATCTCAAATCCACGGTGACGCTGACACGCGGCCGCGAGGCTTTCGTCTCCCAGCACGTCGGCGACCTCGACACGGCCGAGACGCTGAAATTCTATCGCGAGACAATCGCGCATCTCATCGACATCGTCGGCGTGAAACCCGAGCTGGTGGCCTCAGATCTTCATCCCGACTATCGCTCCAGCCAGTTGGCCGAGACTTTCGGCCTGCCGGTCGTGTGCATCCAGCATCACGCCGCGCATGTGGCGGCCGTGGCGGCGGAAGCCGATCATACTGGTCCAGTGTTGGGTCTCGCTCTCGACGGCCATGGCCTCGGCGATGATGGCGGCGCCTGGGGTGGTGAGTTGCTCGTGGTTGACGGGGCGAGCCATCGCCGTCTCGGTCACCTTGCATCGCTACCTCTCCCCGGCGGCGATCGTGCTGCCCGTGAGCCGTGGCGTATGGGCGTCGGCGCCCTCGCCTCCCTCGGCCGGTCCGACCTCGCCGCTGTTTTTTTTCCCGACCGGCCATTGGCTGGTCCGATCGCCGATCGCGTCGCCTCGGGCGCCGACCGGCTTTCCACCACCTCGCTCGGCCGACTGTTCGACGCCGTGGCAGCGCTGCTCGGCGTACGTGCGGTGCAGGATTACGAGGGACAGGCGGCGATGGAACTGGAGGCGCTGGTCGACCAACCTGTCGCGCTCGCCGGAGGCTTCACGCTGAAGGACGGCACCCTATCCTTCGTGCCGCTTCTCACCCATTTCGCCGCCACCCGCCCCGATGCACGCGTCGGAGCCTCTCTCTTCCACGGCACTCTGGTCACAGGGTTCACCGCCCTCGCCCGCCATGGTGCCGCCGTCACCGGCCTCAAGTCGATCGCGCTCGGTGGTGGCTGCCTGATGAACCGTGTGCTGGCCGAGGGTCTTTCGGTCGCGCTCTCCCAATCCAATCTTACTCCCCTCCTCGCCCGGCGCCTGCCGGCCAACGATGGCGGCCTTTCCTTCGGACAGGCCGTTCTCGCGCGCCGAGCTTTCTCGGAGACCTGACCATGTGCCTTGCCGTTCCCGCCCTCGTCACCGAGCTCCTGCCCGACAACATGGCCAAGATCAGCCTTGATGGCGTGTCGATGACCATTTCCGTCGCGTTGGTGAAGAACGTCGCTGTTGGCGACTATGTCATCGTTCACGTCGGCTACGCGTTGTCCAAGGTCGATCCGGACGAAGCGCGTCGCACGCTCGATCTGCTTGATGAGGCACGCGGCGTGGCGCTCGTCGCCGGAGGTGCAAGATGAAATACGTCGACGAATATCGCGACGGCGAAAAGGCGCGCGGCATCGCCGCCGCCATTGCCGCTGAGGTGCGCCCCGAGCGCTCCTATGCTTTCATGGAGTTCTGCGGCGGCCACACGCACGCCATCTCCCGCTACGGCATCGAGGACCTGTTGCCGAAGAACGTGCGGATGATTCATGGCCCCGGCTGCCCGGTGTGCGTGCTGCCGATCGGTCGCATTGACGACGCCATTCGCTTGGCAAAGCGTCCTGAAGTTACGCTCTGCACCTATGCCGACCTGATGCGCGTGCCGGCTTCCAGCGGTCTCAGCCTGATGAAGGCCAAGGCGGCTGGGGCCGACATCCGCATGATTTATTCCTCGCTCGACGCCATCCGCATCGCCGAGGCCAACCCGGACCGGCAAGTGGTGTTCTTCGCCATCGGCTTTGAGACGACGACGCCGCCAACCGCCGTGGCGCTGAAGACGGCCGAGGCCAAGGGCCTCACGAACTTCTCGATCTATTGCAACCACGTGCTGACGCCGGTCGCCATGCGAGCCATTCTCGACATGCCGCCGACGCCGGATGAACCGCCGATTGCCATTGAGGGCTTCGTCGGCCCGTCGCATGTCTCGACCATCATCGGTATGGAACCCTACCAGGTGTTCGCGCGCGACTATCGCAAGCCCGTGGTGATTGCCGGCTTCGAGCCGCTCGACGTGATGTACGCCATCCTGATGCTGGTGCGGCAGGTCAACGAGCAGCGGGCGGACGTCGAAAACCAATATATCCGTGCCGTCAGGACCGAGGGCAACCCTGTCGCCATCGATCTTTGCGACGAGGTTTTCGAATTGCGCGACAGCTTCGAATGGCGCGGTCTGGGAGCCGTGCCGAAGAGTGCCCTGAAGCTGCGCGATGCCTACGGCTTCTATGACGCCGAGAAGCGCTTCGCCATCGAGACGCAGCCGGCCGAGGACAATCCGGCCTGCGAATGCGGCGCCATCCTGCGCGGCCAGAAGAAGCCGGCCGACTGTCGCCTGTTCGGCACGGTCTGCACGCCGGAAACACCGACCGGCGCCTGCATGGTGTCGTCGGAAGGCGCTTGCGCCGCCCATTGGACCTATGGCCGCTTCCGCACCCGACAGACGGATGCCGGCCTGCGGAGAAGCGCATGACAAAGACCTTTCGCCGCAAGCTCGACCTGAAATCCGGTCGTGTCGATATGAGTCACGGCGCCGGCGGTCGAGCCATGGCCGAGCTGATCTCCTCGATCTTCAAGGACGCCTTCGGCAACGAGTTGCTCGAACAGGGCAATGACCAAGCGAGTTTTCCAACGCCCGCTGGCGGCCGCATGGTGATGACCACCGACGGCTATGTCGTATCGCCGATTTTCTTTCCGGGCGGCGACATCGGCTCGCTGGCCGTGCATGGCACGGTCAACGATCTCGCCATGGCCGGCGCAAGGCCACTCTATCTCTCCGCCAGCTATATCATCGAGGAAGGCTTCCCGCTCGGCGACCTGAAGCGCATTGCCGATTCAATGGGAGCGGCGGCCAAGGCAGCCGGTGTGATGATCGTCACCGGCGACACCAAGGTGGTGGAGCGCGGCAAGGCGGACGGCGTGTTCATCTCGACGGCCGGCGTCGGCGTGGTGCCGGATGGCCTTATGCTCTCCGGTGACCGGGCGCGGCCCGGTGACAAGCTGATCGTCTCCGGTTCGATGGGCGACCACGGCGTCGCCATCATGTCGAGCCGCGAAAACCTCACGTTCGAAACGGAAATTCTATCGGACAGCGCAGCGCTCAATGGCCTCGTGGAAACCATGGTGGCAACCGCCGGGCCTCACCTACGGCTGATGCGCGACCCGACGCGCGGCGGTCTCGCGGCTACGCTCAACGAACTCGCCCATCAGTCGAGGGTAGGTTTCCGCATCGTCGAGGACCGTATCCCCATCAAGCGGCAGGTGGCCGCCGCGTGCGAGCTGCTGGGCCTTGATCCGCTCAACGTTGCCAACGAAGGCAAGCTCGTCGCCGTGGTGGCCGCCGAGGCGGCGGAAACGCTGGTGGCCGCCATGCGGTCGCATCCGCTCGGGGGGGACGCGGCGATCATTGGCGAAGTCGTTGAGGATGACCAGCATTTCGTGCAGATGACCACCGGCTTCGGCGGCGGCCGCATCGTCGACTGGCTGGCCGGCGAGCAGTTGCCGCGTATCTGCTGAGATCTCCAGACCCGGGGAGGATTTACCCCGCGCCGCTCGGTCTGACGCGGCGCGGGGAAATGCTCATAAGCGCTCGATATGCCGCGACATCCGTGCAACAGATGCCAGGCATCGGACCAACTGAATTGATTGAATACCAACAAACAATTTCGGGCGCGACGATGAGCCGATATGCTCCGCTCAATTCTTGAGTCTTTCACGACAGCCGCTTCCCCCGACGCCGACACCGGTCGCGTAGGGATAGCGGCCCCCGCACCGCTCGGTGCGAGTTCACCGGCGTCAATCGGCGCCTCGACGAGCGGATGCGCAAGCGTCGTCGCACGTTGATCCCATGGAGCCGCCGGAAGCGGCCCGAAACCCATTCGGGGAACGAAAGTGACAATGCCGATCGTAGCGGCCCTTCTGAGTGTCGCCGGCCTTGCCGGCGTCGCCGTGGTGGCGCCGATCCTCACCGCCCGGCGTGTTGCCTGGGCGACACCCGTCGTCTACGGCGCAAGCTTCGTTCTTGCCGCCGTGTTGCTGATATGTGGTCTCCTTGCCCTTCTCGGTGGCAGCGCCTTTCAGGGCACCGTTCATCTGCCGGTCGGCCTGCCATGGATCGGTGCGCATTTCGCCCTCGATCCGCTCAGCGCCGCCTTCCTCGTCATTGTCGATTTCGGCGCCGTAGTGGCCTCGTTCTACGCCATTGGCTATGGCGCCCACGAGGAGGAACCGGGCCGCGTATTGCCCTTCTATCCGGCCTTCCTCGCCGGCATGAATCTGGTGGTTCTCTCCGCGGATGCGTTCAGTTTCCTTGTCGCCTGGGAGTTCATGTCGCTCAGTTCCTGGGCGTTGGTGATGGCTCACCACCACGATGAGGAAAACCGTCGCGCCGGCTACGTCTACCTGTTGATGGCCTCCTTCGGCACGCTGATGCTGCTGCTCGGCTTCGGCCTGCTGGCCGGTCCGGATGGCGATTATGCCTTCTCGGCCATTCGCACCGCCGAACACGTGCCCTGGCTCTCCGGTCTCGTGCTGGTGCTGATGCTGCTCGGTGCCGGCTCCAAGGCCGGCCTCGTGCCGTTGCATGTCTGGCTTCCCCTCGCACATCCCGCGGCGCCCAGCCATGTGTCGGCGCTGATGTCGGGTGTCATGACCAAGGTGGCCGTCTACGGATTCATCCGCGTCGTGTTCGACCTCGCCGGCGAGCCTGCGTGGTGGTGGGCAGTGCTCGTGCTGATCCTGGGCGCGGGGTCGGCGGTGCTCGGCGTGCTTCATGCCGTTCTGCAGCGCGATCTCAAACGTCTTCTCGCCTACTCGACGGTCGAGAATATCGGTATCGTCTTCATCGGCCTTGGTCTCGGTCTTGCCTTCAAGACCAACGGCATGGCTGGCGCGGCGGCGCTGGCCGTCACCGCCTCGATCTTCCACGCTTTCAACCACTCCCTGTTCAAAAGCCTGCTGTTCTTCGGCGCCGGCAACGTGCTCACCGGCACCGGTGAACGCGACATCGAAAAGCTCGGGGGCCTCGTTCACCGCATGCCGGAGACCGCCTATCTGTTTCTCGGCGGCTGCCTCGCCATCTCGGCGCTTCCGCCGCTCAACGGCTTCGTCTCGGAATGGCTGATCCTCCAGGCAATCCTCCTGAGCCCCGACTTGCCGCAATGGGCGCTGCGCTTCCTGGTACCCGCCTCGGGCGCCATGCTGGCACTCGCCGCGGCGCTCGCCGCCGCCTGCTTCGTCCGGGCCTTCGGCATCACCTTCCTGAGCCGGCCGCGCTCACCGGCGGCCGAGACGGCGCATGAGGTCAGCCGTTGGCAAATCCGCGCGATGTATGCTCTTCTTGCCGTCTGTCTTATCGCCGGCATCTTCCCCGGCCCGTTCCTCGATGCGCTGTCGCCAGTCTCGCAGATGCTCGTCGCCGGCGCGATGCCGAAGCAGCCGATCCTGCCACATCTCTCGATCATCCCGATCTCCGAGAGCCGCAGTTCTTATTCCGGCTTCCTGGTCTTCTTCTTCATCATGATGGCCAGTTGGGCGGCGATCCGCGTCATTCACAACTTCGCCTCGCGCGCCGTGCGCCGCGCACCACCTTGGGACTGCGGCTTTCCCGATGCTTCTCCGGTGACACAATACACCGCCAACAGCTTTGCTCAGCCGATCCGCCGGGTGTTTGGCCCGATCGCCTTCCGGGCCAAGATCAGCCAAACCATGCCCCAGCCCGGCGACATGGCACCGGCACGCCTGACGCTGTCGCTACGCGATCTGATCTGGGAGTTCATCTACGCCCCGATCGAAGGCGCCGTGCTCTATGCGGCCGAGCGGCTCAATATCCTGCAGTTCCTGACAATCCGCAGCTATCTCAGCCTCGTCTTTGCAGCACTGGTTCTCCTCCTCGTTCTGGTGGCAACATGGGCTTGATCCTCGCCATCCTCATCCAAGGCATCCAAATGGTGCTGGTACTGGCGCTGGCGCCGGGCCTCATCGGATTCACACGCAAGGTGAAGGCACGCCTCCTCCGACGGCAGGGACCGTCAGTGGTACAGCCCTATCGCGACCTTCTCCGCCTCGTGCGCAAGGAAGCGGTCCTGGCCGACAATGCCTCCTGGCTGTTTCGCAACGCGCCTTACCTGATTTTTGCCACGACCTGGGTTGCGGCGGCGCTGGTGCCGACGTTTGCCGCCGGTCTGCACTTCTCCTGGGCGGCCGACCTGATTGCCATCACCGCGCTGCTCGGTTCGGCGCGCTTCTTCCTGGCGCTGGCCGGCATGGACATCGGCACGGCCTTCGGCGGCATCGGATCGAGCCGCGAGATGCTGTTCGCGACGCTGGCCGAGCCGGCGATGATCATGATCGTCTTCACGGTGGCGCTGGTGGCCGGCTCGACGCAGCTCTCGACGGTAGCCGAGTTCATGGTCGACCACAGCACGCTACGCGTCTCGCTTGGCCTCGCGCTGATCGGCCTGATCATCGTGGCGCTGACGGAGAACGCCCGCGTACCGGTTGACAATCCGGCGACGCATCTCGAGCTCACCATGGTGCACGAGGCCATGATATTGGAGTACTCTGGCCGCCACCTTGCAGTGATCGAACTCGCAGCGGCGCTGAAACTCCTGCTCTACATCTCGCTGATCGCCTGCATCTTCGCCCCCTGGGGCATGGCCCGGCAGGACGACGGCGTCCTCGGCATGCTTGTCGGTGTCGTTACCTGGGTTGGCAAACTGGCCATCGGCGGCTTCCTGATGGTTTTGTTCGAGACGGCGATCGCCAAGATGCGGGTGTTCCGCGTGCCGGAATTCGTCGGCGGCGCGCTGATGCTTGGCTTCCTTGGCACACTGTTGCTATTCGTTTCGCGGAGCTTCTGATGGAACGCTTTTCCCTCGACGCTGCGCATCTTTTGGCCGGAGGCATGGTGCTGGTGAGCTTCATGATGCTCTACCAGAACCGTATCCTCGGCCTGCTCAACGTATTCGCGGCGCATGCGGTGGTGCTGTCGCTGTCCGTTGCGTGGCAAGCCTACGTCCAGTCGGCGCCGCATCTCTTCGTCACCGCCGCCATCGCATTGATTTTGAAAGCGATCATCATTCCGGTGGCGCTCCATCACATGGTGCTGCGGCTCGGCGTTCATCGCGATATCGAGACGGTGGGCGGCATCGGCCCGACCATGCTGATGGGTATCGGCCTCGTGGCGTTGTCCATGGTGGTCATGCTGCCGGCCGCCGCCGAGGCAGACCCGATCGCTCGCGAGGATCTGGCGCTGGCGCTCTCGGTCATTCTGCTCGGCCTGCTGATCATGGTGACGCGTCAGAATGCCATCAGCCAGATCGTCGGCTTCATGAGCCTTGAGAACGGCCTCGTCCTGGCCGCCACCGGCGCCCGTGGCATGCCGCTGGTGGTCGAAATCTCCGTCGCCTTCTCGGTGCTGGTCGCCTTCATCGTCATTGGTGTGTTCCTGTTCCGCATCCGCGAGCGCTTCGACACCATCGACACCCAGGCCCTCGACGATTTCCGGGAGGGTCGGGAATGAGTTCGCTTTTACACATGCTCCCCTTTGCCCCCATCGATGCCTTGCTTGTGGTTCCCGGCGTCGCCGCGCTTCTTCTCGCCCTGATCCCGCAGTACCGGCTCGGCGCCCGCGTCAACATGCTGGCGTCCGGCATCACCTTCCTGTTTGCGCTGACACTGCTCGTCGAGCGGCCCGACCCGACGGTGAGCTTCCTGTTTGTCGACGATCTCAACGTCGTCTTTGTCGTGCTTGGTACCTTTGTCGGCTTCACCACCTCGATCTTCTCGGCGAGCTACATCGGTCATGAAATCGAGATCGGTCGGCTGAAACCCGGCTACATCCGCTTCTATCACGGCATGTATCAGGCGCTGTCCTTCTCGATGAACCTCGGGTTGACGGCCAACAACATCGGCCTGATGTGGGTGGCGGTCGAACTCGCCACGCTGACCACAGTGCTGATGGTCGGCCTGTACCGCACGCAGGCGGCACTGGAGGCGGCCTGGAAATACTTCATCCTCGGCTCGGTCGGCATCGCGCTCGCCCTGTTTGGCACCATCCTGATCTATATGGCCGCCCGACCGGTGATCGGCGAAGGCCACGACGCCATGGTATGGACGACGCTGATCGCCAATGCTTCCAAATTCAGTCCGGAGCTGCTCAACGTCGCCTTCGTGTTCCTGATGCTCGGCTACGGCACCAAGGTCGGCCTCGCACCATTGCACGCCTGGCTGCCGGACGCCCATGCCGAGGGCCCGACGCCGATATCGGCAGTGTTGTCGGGACTGCTGCTCAACGTGGCGCTCTATGCGCTCCTGCGCTTCAAGATGCTGCTTGCCGCCAATCCCCTTGCGGTAGCTCCGGGGCCGCTGCTGGTGACGCTCGGCTTGGTATCGCTGATTTTCGCGGCCTTCATGCTGTACCTCCGGCGCGACATCAAACGACTGTTCGCCTACTCGTCGATCGAGCACATGGGACTCATCGCTTTCGCCTTCGGCATGGGCGGGCCGCTCGCCAACTTTGCCGGCCTTCTGCACATGACCATGCATTCGCTGACCAAGTCGGCGATCTTCTTCGCCGTCGGCCAGGTGGCACAGGTCAAGGGAACGCAGAAAATCGCCGATATTCGTGGTCTCACCGAAAGCCATCCGACACTCGGCTGGAGCCTCGTCGTCGGCGTCGCCGCCATTGCCGGTCTGCCGCCCATGGGCATCTTCACCAGCGAGTTCCTGCTGGTCAGCTCCACGTTCGCCCGCCAGCCGCTGCTCGCCATACCGCTGGTCATCGGCCTGCTTCTCGCCTTTGGCGCCCTTATCTGGCGATTGACGGGTGTCGCCTTCGGCACGCCGTCGCCAAGTGTCGTCGATGCCGGCCGACCTCCGTCGATGGTGCCGCTCATCATTCATCTCGCTCTGGTGCTGATCGCGGGCCTCTATCTGCCTGGTCCGCTGGTTGCCTGGTTCCAGAACGTCGCGCGCATGCTGGGATGAGACCATGAGCACGTTCCGCACTGCCCTCCTCAACGCCGCGCTGACCATCGAAGAGCAGAAGCCCTGGCCGCGCATTACCGTCGATGCCGATACATGGCGGCAGGCGACACTGGCGATCGCCACTGGCAACGCCACGCTTTCGGGCCTTTGGGCCGAGCCCGCCGCCATACACATGGCCGTGCTCGACGACGATGACGGCGCGCTCATGGTGCTGACGCTGGCAACATCCGACGGCCGCTTCCCGTCCGTCGGCCTTACGCATCCACCGGCCCAGCGACTCGAACGAGCAATCGTCGACCTCCATGGCCTCGTGCCCGAAGGACTGCCCGACGACCGGCGCTGGCTCGATCATGACCGCTGGGGCGTCCGTGCGCCGCTCGGCGCCGGAGCCGCGACCTCAGCCGACGGCGCCCCCTACCCCTTCCTGAAGGCCGAAGGGCCGCCGCTGCACCAGATTGCCGTCGGCCCGGTACACGCCGGCATCATTGAGCCCGGCCACTTCCGCTTCTCGGCGAACGGAGAAATCGTCGTGCGCTTGGAAGAGCGGCTCGGTTACGTCCACAAGGGCATCGAGAGGCTGCTCACCAACACGACGCTGGAAGCGGCGACAAAGGTGGTGGCCCGCGTCTCCGGCGATAGCACGGTGGCCTATTCCTTTGCCTTTGCGCGGGCGGCCGAAGCGGCACTGGGTGTCGGCGTGCCGCAGCGGGCAATATGGCTGCGCGCGCTGATGGCCGAACTAGAACGGCTTGCCAACCACCTTGGCGATATCGGCGCCATCTGTAACGACGCGGCTTTCGCACTCATGCTTGCTCATTGCGGCATACTGCGCGAGGAGGTGTTGCGCGCCTGCAAGACGGCATTCGGCCATCGGTTGATGATGGATCGCATCGTTCCGGGCGGCGTTACGACCGATCTCGATGACGTCGCGCCAGTCAGGGCGCTCACCACCCGTATTCGCCAGCGCTTCCCCCGTCTTGTCGAACTCTACGACAACACGACATCGCTGCAAAATCGCACCGTCTCAACGGGCTGCCTTTCGCCCGAACTGGCCCGCCGCTTTGGGGCCGGCGGGCCGGTCGGCCGTGCTTCGGGTCACGCCTTCGATGCTCGCAAGGCGCCGGGTTATCCCCCCTATGGCGACCTCGACTTCAAGACGGCCAAGCGGGAGGACGGCGATGTGAATGCCCGTATTTGGGTGCGCATTGACGAAGTCTACGAAAGCCTGGAACTGATCGAGCAGATCATCGACCGGCTGCCGTCCGGGCCGATTGCCTATCCATTGGCGCCGGCCCTGCGCGAGCGGCGCGTGCCGCAAGCCGGCGGGCTTGCACACGAGCCGCGCGACAGTGCCACCGAGGGGCTCGCCATGATTGAAAGCTTTCGGGGCGACGTGCTGGTCTGGCTCAGGACCGATGAAACGGGCGGCGTGCTGCGAGGCGCCGTACGCGACCCGTCAGTCTTCCAGTGGCCGCTCCTGGAGGCGGCGATCGAGGGCAATATCGTCGCCGACTTCCCACTCTGCAACAAGTCCTTCAACTGCTCCTATTCCGGACACGACCTTTGAGGCGGATGAGCCATCATGCGTAGAATGCTGCTTGAGGGGCTTTTTCGGCGATCGGTGACCGAAGGGGCACCGACGGTTTCTGACGCCGAAATCGAGGCGTTGGCCGAACGACTTGGCATGGCTGCCAAGGCTCGGCTCGGCCGCAGCCTATCGATCCGCGAAATCGATGCCGGCTCCTGCAATGGCTGCGAGTTGGAAATCCACGCCCTCAACAACAGCTACTATGATGTTGAGCGTTTCGGTCTGCGCTTCGTCGCTTCGCCGCGCCACGCCGACGTGCTGATGGTGACCGGGCCGGTAACAGCCAACATGCGCGAAGGCCTTGAGCGTACCTATGTGGCCACGCCGGGCCCCAAATGGGTGGTGGCGCTCGGTGACTGCGCCGCCGGCTGCGGGGTGTTCGGCAAGAGTTACGCGGTGATCGGCTCCGTGTCGGAGGTTGTCCCGGTGGACCTCGTCATTCCCGGCTGTCCGCCCGAACCGATCGATATGCTGAAGGGGCTGATCGGTCTCGTCGAGGCGAGCGTGCGTGGCTAGATCGTCGTGCGTCCTAACGGACGCCACCGTACACGACAGTTAGAGTGAGAGCGGGATGAAGGGGTTAGATTGAAGATTCTTCGCCAAAAGGATCTTCGCAAATGACCGTCCTTCACTCCGCCCTCCTGATGACGCTATCGGCGCATTTTG